>Ga0184623_10000828_pt1 | contig 13377 bp, 13 predicted proteins | sample PLM1_100_b1_FD_133138 | JGI IMG/M metagenome (GOLD analysis project Ga0184623, IMG submission 133138) | Groundwater sediment microbial communities from an aquifer in East River, Colorado, USA - PLM1_100_b1 | ecosystem: Environmental > Terrestrial > Soil > Riparian zone | place: USA: East River...
CGACAGGTTCTCCGGACGAAAGAACCGGTTGTTGACCGCGCCGAGGACCACCGCGGCGAGGATGAGGACGACGGCCGGGCTGAGTGCCGGATAGCGGTGGAGGATCGAGTGGACCCGCTGGATCGGGGTCATCCGGTGGAGGAACCGCTCGGCCGGATCGACGCTGGTCGCCTGGACGTCGGACATGCTTGCCGCCTCGAGTTGTGCAGACCGATCCCGCGCTCAGGTCGATCAGTTTAGTTGGACCACCGGCCGCCATGGGGACCGCTGGATCCTGATACGCAGCGGGGCGGCCGCGAGGAAACGGCCGCCCCGGAGCGCGAGGAGGAGAGGCTGATCAGCCCCAGCAGATCTTCGCGGCGTCGGCCGAGGAGATGCTGGTCACGCCTGTGGCCGCCTTGTCGGTGACGAGGGCGACGCCGGTGTTGTAGAAGTCGAGACCCTCGCTGACGGCCGGCTTCGTGCCGGCCGTGGCCAGGTCGTAGATGGCCTGGACGCCGAGCTCGGCCATCTTCAGCGGGTACTGCTGCGAGGTCGCGCCGATCACGCCGCTCTTGACGAGCTCGACCCCGGCGCAGCCGCCGTCGACCGAGACGATGAGCACGCCCGACTTGCCCGCGGCCGTGAGCGCGGTGTTGGCGCCGTTCGCGGCCGGTTCGTTGATCGTATAGACGACGTTGACGTTGGGGTTCTTCGACAGGCAGTTCTCCATTGCGGTCCGACCGCCGTCCTCGGCGCCCTGCGTCGGGAGATTGCAGGCGATCTCGTAGGTCCCACCGCTGTAGCTGCCGGTCTTGGCCTCGTCGCCGTTCTTCTTGGCATCCTTCGTGTCGATGCCCATTCCGGTCAGGAAGCCCTGGTCGCGGTTGTAGTCGACCGACACGATCTTGTCGTCGAACAGGTCGAGGAGTGCGATCGTCGCGGCCTTCCCGCCGAGCTGGGCGGCCGTCCACTGGCCGATCAGCTTGCCCGCCTCGAAGTTATCGGTGGCGAAGGTGATGTCGACCGTGTCGGCAGGGTCGGGCGGCGTGTCGAGGGCGATGACGAAGAGGCCGGCGTCGCGGGCTTTCTTGATCGCCGGGTTGACATCGGGACCGCCGGGCGTGATGAGGATGCCCTTGTCGCCCTTGGAGATCGCGTTCTCGATGGCCGTGATCTGGCTGGCCGTGTCGCCGTCTTCCTTGCCGGCCGCCTTCGTCAGGGTGATGCCCAGCTTCGCCGCCGCCTCGTCGGCGCCCTTGGCCATCGCTACGAAGAACGGGTTCGTCGAGGTCTTCGTGATCAACGTCACGCCGATGGCGTCGCCGGCGGCAGAGCCGCCAGCCCCGGTGCCGGCGGCACCGGATGCGCCCGGGCTGCTACAGGCACCGAACAGGACGGCCGCGCTGGCGAGCACCGCAAGGGTGCGGCATCGCTTGCCGAGAATCGACTGGTTCACGTGGCTTCTCCTCCGACGTGTCCCGCTGTCCCGCGTCCAGATGGCGCGTTTGACAACGTTGTCAGTGGGTTATAGCGCGATGAATCGCCGGTGTCAAGGCCGAGGCCGAGATTGTGCTTGCGTTGCCCTGCGGTCGCCGCTAGCATCGGATCATGCCGAAGGTGACAACCTTGTCAGGAGACGGCCCGGGATCGGATTCGGGCGATCGTCCCCGGCCGACGATGCGGGATGTGGCCGCGCTGGCCGGCGTCAGCGTCAAGACCGTGTCGCGGGTGATCAATGCGGAGCCGGCCGTTTCCGCCGATCTCCTTGCTCGCGTCCAGCGGGCGATCCAGCAGCTCGAGTATCAGCCCAACCTGACGGCGAGCAGCCTCCGCCGGAGCGACGGCAAGACGGCGACCATCGGGCTCGTCCTGGAGGATCTCGCCAACCCTTGGTCGGCCGCCGTCACGCGGGCCGTCGAGGATGCGGCCCGGCCGCGGCGCGTGACGGTCGTCGCCGGCAGTGTCGACGAGGATCCCGAGCGTGAGCGCGCACTCGTCCGCGAGTTCGTCGCGCGCCGCGTCGACGGGCTCATCGTGGCGCCGACGGCCGCCGACCAGGGCTACCTGATCGCCGACCGCCGCGCCGGCACCGCGCTCGTCTTCGTCGATCGACCGCCAAACCACCTCGACGCCGATGCGGTCGTCGCTGCCAACCGGAGCGGGGCAGCTGATGGCGTCCGCCACCTCCTCGCCGGCGGCCACCGCCGGGTCGGCTTTCTTGGCGACCTTGCCACGATCTCGACGGCCTCCGATCGCTACGCCGGGTATGTAGATGCCCTCGAGCGGGCAGGCCTGGCTGTCGACGTGTCGGTCGTTCGACGAGACCTGCGGGGTGGCGAGGCGGCGCGCGTCGCCGTCGAGGAGCTGCTCCGGCTGCCGGCGCCACCGACGGCGTTCTTCGCGGCCCAGAATGTCCTTGGGATCGGCGCGTTCGCCGGGCTGCGCGGCCTTCGCCGCCAGTTCGAGGTTGCGCTCGTCGGCTTCGACGACTTCCCCGTCGCGGATCTCCTCGATCCCGGCGTGACCGTCGTCGCCCAGGATCCCGCGGCAATCGGCCGGCTCGCAGCCGAAATGCTGTTCCGCCGCCTCGACGGGGACCGGTCGCCGTCGACGGTCGAGGTCGTTCCGACCCGCCTGATCATCCGCGGCTCGGGAGAGATCGCACCGAGCGGGTAGCCCCCGGTGTAGCCTCTCCCGCCATGGACCGCCTGACCAACGCCGAGGAACTTCTCGACGGGCCGCTCGACGATCCGGTCGCGCTGGCCGGCAACCTGCGGGACCTGCGCCGGATCAACCGTCTCCTTGGCGGGGTGCGCCTGAGCCGACTGGCGATCGACCGGCTGCTGAGCGCCGCACCGACCAACCTCGACGCGAGACCGGTCTCGATCATCGACGTCGGCACAGGCGCCGCCGACATTCCGGTGGCGCTCCTGGCAGACGCCCGACGAAGGAATCGGCGTCTGGACGTTGTCGCGGTCGACGCGCGTCCGGAGGTGCTGGATGCCGCGCGTGCCGTTCGACCCGCTCTCGCCCGTGTCGCGGGCCTCGAGCTCTGCGTCGCCGACAGCCGCTCACTCCCCTTCCCCGACCGGGCGTTCGATATCGCCCACGCCTCGCTGCTGACTCACCACATGGAGCCGGACGAGGCCGTGGCGCTCCTCGCGGAGATGGCCCGGGTCGCTCGGCTCGGAATCGTGGTCAACGACCTTGACCGCAAACGAATCCACTGGCTCGGGGCGTGGCTGATCGGGCACCTGTTCACCCGGAATCCCTACACCCGTCGCGATGGGCCGCTGTCGGTCCGCCGGGCATATACCCGCGGCGAGATGAGGGACCTCCTTGCCCGCGCGCGGCTGCGACCGGTCGGCGAGTTCGGCGGGTTCGTCGGCCACCGCTACGCGTTCGCGGCGATCCGGGCATGACCATCGACGTCGCGATCGTGGGCGGCGGCCCGGCCGGGGCGGTCCTGGCGGCGCGTTTGGCGAGGCGTGGACGCGCGGTGGTCCTCCTCGAGCGCTCGGCCGCCTATCGATGGCGGGCGTGCGGCGTCTTCAGCTCGCCGACTTCGGTCCGGGAGCTGCGCGAGGCGGGACTCGACGCGGAAACGCTCGCCGCCATGGTTCGGCCGGCACCGGCGATGCGCGTCGAGACGGCGACGGGAACGTGGGTTCGGCTCACCTACGGTGACGACGGCTCGCTCGCCGCCCCTGCGGTCAGCTTCGACCGGGCCGCGCTCGACCCTGCTCTGCTCGCCCTCGCCCGCCAAGCGGGAGCGGATGTCCGGCTCGGGGCGGCGGTCACCGGCGTCGAACCCGGCCGGATCGTCGGGCCGGGCGCCGCCGGCGAGACCGACCTCGAGGCTCGCGTCATCGTCGGGGCCGACGGGATCCGCTCGACGGTGGCCCGGGCCTTTGGCGTCGGCCGAACGCCCCTCCTCGGCGATCGGGTCGGACTGACATTCCACGTCGCTGATCCCGGGCCGACCGCCCCCCGCGACGCGCGAATGATCCTATTCCGCGATGGGTACGTCGGCCTTGCCCCGGTCCCGGGCGGGCGCGTCAACGTCGGCATCGTGCTCGGTCGGTCGTGCGCATCCCAACTGCGTGCAGACGGCGCCGAGCGAACGGTCGAATCCGTCCTCGCGGCCATCCCGCCGGCGGGCGACGATCCCGTCGACTGGCCGGTGGCCGAGCGCTGCGACCCGATCGAGGGAGCCGCGCCACTCGGTCACCGCGTCTCGCGGCGCCACGGTCCGGGCTGGCTGCTCATCGGCGACGCGGCCGGATTCCTCGACCCCTTCACGGGCGAAGGCCTCCATCGGGCGCTCGTGTCGGCCCGGCTGGCAGCCGCCGCCATCGAGCGCCACCTAGACGGCGACCCGGACGCGCTCGCCGGATACGACCGGGCGATGACCGCCAGGTTCCGGTCGAAGGACGTGCTCAGCCTGCTCGTCCAGGCGTTTCTCGCCCGGCCGGGCCTGTTCGACTACGCGGCTCGCCGGCTCGCGGGGCGGCCGCGCGTCCGTGAGACGATGGGCCTCGTAATGGGTGATCTCGTACCGGCGTCGCGCGCCATGGATCCGCGGTTCATCGCATCCGTGCTTCGGCCGTGAGCCACGCGTGATCGAGCCGGCCGTCACGGAGCCCGTCCCGCCCAACCGGCGGACCCGCATCGGGAGCTACTCGCTCTGCCTCGACGACAAGGGGCGGATCCTGCTGGCACGCCTGTCGGCGCTCGAGGTCGACGTCGGGGCCTGGACGTTGCCGGGCGGTGGCATCGACTTCGGCGAGCACCCGGATGCCGCGGCGGTGCGCGAACTAGAGGAGGAGACGGGGCTGATCGGGGAGATCACAGGGATCGCCGGGATCTTCTCCCACGTCTACCGCAACTCGAACTTCGCGCGCGGCGGCGACCTCCACTTCCTCGGGATCATCTACCGGATTCGGATCGTCGGTGGCGAGCTGCGCGACGAAATCGAAGGCACGACCGACAAGTGCGCGTGGCTCTCGCGGGCGGAGCTCGAGGAATTGCGCCTGGTCGAGATCGCGGAGTTCGGGGTCAAACTTGCGTTCCCGGAAAAGTCGCCTTGAAGAGCACCCTATCGATCGATGTGGCCGCTCCCCCGGGTCTCGTGTTCCGCCTCGCCCGCGACGTCGAGCGCTGGCCACGGCTCCTGCCGCACTACATTAGTGTTCGGCCGGTAGCGCGCGACGGCGACGGACGGCTGACCGCAGAGATGGTGGCCCGGCGGCCGCTCGTGCCGGTCCTCGGGCTCGGCCTGCCCGTCGCATGGCGGTCTCGGACGTGGAGCGAGCCGGAATCGCTGCGGCTCCGTTTCGTCCACCTTGGCGGCGCGACGAACGGGATGGATGTCACCTGGCGGATCGAAGCGGCGGACGGCGGCTGTCGGGTGTCGATCGACCACGACTTCCGCCCCCGAATGCCCGGCTGGGCGGCGTTCGTCGATCGCGCGTTCACCAATCCGATCGCGTCGCGGACGCTCGCGACGTTCAAGACGATCGCCGAGGCCCTCGTGGACGATGAGTCCGACGGCGGCGCGGCGGCGAAGACATCGGTATGAGCAGCGACCGAACGCGCGTCTGGATCACCGGCATCGGCGTCATCACGCCTGTCGGCACCGGCGTGGCCGGCTTCCGGAACGGCCTCCGAGCGGCACGCTCGCCGGTCAAGCGCATCGACCGCTTCGACCCCTCCCCGTTCCGCTCGCAGGTCGCCGCCCAGGTCGACGACTTCGACCCGCTTGCCTGGATGCCGGCGAAGACCGCTCGCCAGCTCGATCGGTTCAGCCAGTTCGGGCTCGTGACCGGGCAGTTGGCCCTCGAGGACGCAGCGCTGCGGCCCGGGGAGCGAGGCGCCGCGTCGCCGGAGCGGATCGGCATCTATCTCGGGAGCGCCCTTGGCGGAATCGCCTACGCCGAGGAGCAGCACGAGCGCTACATGGAGAAGGGCATCCGCCAGGTCGCGCCGAACCTCGCCTTGGCGGTCTTCGGCGGGGCGGCGCCGGCCAACCTCGGGATCGCGCTCGGCGTTCGCGGGCCGATCCTCTCGACGGCGAACTCCTGCGCGTCGGGGGCCGTCGCGATCGGTGAGGCGCTCGGTGCGATCCGGGCTGGCGAGATCGATGCGGCGATCGCCGGCGGGGTCGAGATCCCTCTCAGCCCCCTCGCCTTCGGCGCCTTCGACATCATCCGAGCGCTATCGTCGGGCTCGAACGAGGACCCCTCTCACGCGTGCCGCCCGTTCGATGCCCGACGCGACGGCTTCGTCATGGGCGAGGGCGCGGCGCTGCTCGTCCTCGAATCCGACGAGGTCGTCCGGGCCCGCGGTGCGGAGCCCTACGCCGAAGTCATGGGATACGGCGCGACCTCTGACGCCTATCACATGGTCCAGCCGCGTGCCGACGGCCGGGAGGCGGCCCGCGCGGCGATGATCGCCCTTGCGGACGCCCGCGTAGCAGCCGAGGAGATCGACTACGTCAGCGCCCACGCCTCGTCGACGCCCATCGGCGACGTCGCCGAGGCCAGGGCTATCGCGCTGGCGCTCGGCGAGCGAGCGGCGAGCGTGTCGGTCAGCGGGACGAAGGCCCTCTACGGTCACCCGCTCGGGGCGTCGGGGGCGATCGAGGCGGCGATCTGCGCCCTCGCGATGCGCGATGGCTGGGCGCCGGCGTCGGTCAACCTATCGGATCCCGATCCTGACATCGCGGCGATCCTGCCGTGCCTGCTCCAGGAAGGCCGAGAGGGCGAGTACCGGCGGACCCTATCGACGTCGTTCGGGTTCGGCGGGCTCAATGCGGCGTTGGTCTTCGGCGCGGGTGGTGGGCCATGAGCGACGACGGGCCAGCCGATTGGCCGTTCGATCAGACGCCCAACACCGCCGCGATCACCGTTCGCTCGATCCTCGAAGGCGATCCGATCCAGTACGTCTCGCACGATCTTGACGATGACGGCTGGCAGTTCCTCGACGGACGGCCAGCGGACACAGTGGCGGGCCGCGTCATCGGCATGGGCGAGATCCTCCAGATCGATCCGACGCTCCGCTCGATCGCCGACCTGCCCCCGGGTTGGGTCGCATGGCGGAAGAGCCGTTCAGATCCATGGGTCCGCGAGCCACATCCTGACCCGATAACGGAGGAGTAAGCAGGGCGCGGTAGATTCCGTCCACGCCGCCAGTCCGGAGGATCTCGACCATGGCCGTCGCAACGCCCGCCTTCACCGGCTTTCGCCCGGAAGCCATCCAGTTCCTCGTCGATCTCGCGGAAAACAATGACCGCGCCTGGTTCCAACCCCGCAAGGGCGAGTACGAGCGCCTGCTCAAAGAGCCGCTCGAAGCGTTGATCGCGACTCTCGCGTTGCGGTTCGAGGCGCGGGGCATTCCGCTTCGGGCGGACCCAGCCAGGTCGCCGTTCCGGATCTATCGCGACGTCCGGTTCTCGAAGGACAAGTCGCCGTACAAGACCAATCTCGGGGCGAACTTCCCGTGGGTCGGTGAGGAGCCAGGTGACGGCGGCGACCGCTCCCATACCGGCAATGTCCATTCGAGCGGCGGCTACTTCCACCTGTCGCCGGGCGAGATCTACGTCGGCGGCGGCATTTGGCATCCCGAGAAGTCGTGGATCGACGCCTTCCGACGGCGTGTGGCGGACGACCCGGACGGTATCCGCGGGCTCGTGGCCGCGCCCGCATTCAAGAAAGCGTTTGGCTCGCTCAGCACCGAGGGCCACGCCCTGCAACGCGTCCCGACAGGCTACGCGGCCGACCACCCCGCGGCCGACCTGTTGAAGCTGAAGGACGTGATCTTCGGCCGGCGACTGTCGGATGCGGATGCCACGTCCCCAGGCCTGTCGGACGTCATCGCGGATTCGTTCGCGGCCGCGCTGCCGGTGATGCGCTACCTAGCCGCGATCGGCTGACGGCGCGCCCGCACTCGCGGGCACTCCCCATCCCGTACCAAATATCAACGCACGGACTGTTAGGCCAGGTTGGTGAGCTCGGACTCACCATGTCGGCGACACCCGGCGATGGTTTCGCACACAACACTCCTATCCGCAGGACTCGTAACGGGCGCCGGCCGGGCCTGAATCTGGCCTAGGAGCCCCGGGGTGGACATTTGGCCGCGCTGAGCGGTGCCGCCGGGCTGGCGGCGGCGCGGAGCCCGGCTCCTGCCTCGCAACGCAGCCCGACACCGTGAATGCGCTCTCTTGACACCGCCCTGTATTGTTGCGAACCACACGGTGAATGCGCATTCACGACGGACACGACGAGTCGGCGAATGGTGAGGGACCGGCGCAGCGCATGTCGACCAGGCAAGGTGGCAACAGCCGCGGCGTGACGATGGACGAGGTCGCGAAAGCGGCGGGCGTCTCCCAAGCGACCGTCTCGCGGGTCGTCAACGGCAACCCGCGGGTGAACTCGGCTACCAAGCACCTGGTCGAGCGGACAATCGACCGTCTCGGGTTCGTCCCCAACGTCGCCGCCCGGACCCTCGTCACCCGACGGAGCGACTCGATCGGCGTCGTGATCGCCGAGCCAACCGGACGCATCTTCAGCGACCCGTTCTTTGCGGAGGTCCTGCGCGGGATCAGCACCGGGTTGACCGCGCGGCAGATGCACCTGGTGCTCGTCATGTCGCAGTCGCCGGAGGAGGAACGCTGGGCGGAGCGCTACCTGAGCTCGGGCGGCCATGTCGATGGCGTGATCCTGTTCTCGCTGCACGGCGATGACCCGCTTCCGGACCACCTCCAGGCGCAAGGTGTCCCGGTCGTCGTGGGTGGAGAGCCACCGCCTGGGGCCCGGGTGAGCTACGTCGACAACGACAACCACGGCGGGGCCTTTGCCGCCGTGCAGCACCTCATCGAGCAGGGCCGGAACAAGGTCGCCACGATCACAGGCCCGCCCGACATGCCAGCAGGCATCACCCGGCTGGCGGCCTACCGCGACGCCCTCACGGCTGCCGGTCGAACGCTCGATCCCGATCTGGAGCAGAGCGGCGGATTCACCCGCGAGGGTGGTCAGCGCTCGATGGAGATCCTCCTCCAGCGGTCGCCGGACATCGATGCGGTATTTGCTGCATCCGACCTGATGGCCGCAGGAGCGCTGTCGGCGCTGTATGCGGCCGGCAAGAGAGTGCCGGAGGACGTGGCGGTCGTCGGCTTCGACGACTCGATCATCGCCCTCTCGACCCAACCCCCTCTGTCAAGCGTTCATCAGTCGATGGCGGCGATGGGCCGCGAACTCGTCAACGTCCTCCTCCAGACGATCGACTCGCGGGACCAGGTGCTCCGCCGCGTCGTCCTGGAAACCGAGCTCATCGTCAGGCAATCGAGTGGAGGGCCGCCGAAGGGAAAGAACTGAGCGACCGGAGCGTGGCCCGGCGCGGGCCGCGTTCGACGTTTCCAAGCGCCGCGGATGGCGCCCGAAGGGGAACAGGAGGAGCGGAATGGGCAGGACAAGGTTTACCCGACTGGCGGCCCTTGCTTCGGTGGTCGCGCTCGCGGTCAGTGCGTGCGGGGGCGCTACGCCCTCGATCGCTCCGACCTCCGCCGGCGCGTCGGCGTCGGCGGAAGCTTCACCCTCGGCCGTGGCGTCGACCGCCAAGCCGGGCCAGATCATCAATGTCGGCGGCAAGGACCACATCGTCGTCCGCTGGTACGTGGGCCTCGGCTCTGGTACGAACCCGGCGCAGATCGCCCTGCAGCAGACGGTCGTGAACGACTTCAACAAGCTCCAGGACGAGCGGACGGACGACAAGATGCCGATCCTCCTGTCGCTCGAGATCGTCCAGAACTCGACGGCCACCGACATCCTCAAGACCGAGATCGCCTCGGGCAGCGCGCCTGACCTGATCGGTCCAGTCGGCATCAAGGGCCGGGCCGGTTTCGCGGGCCAGTTCCTCGATATGGCTCCGCTGATCGAGGCCGCCGGCTTCGACATGACCAAGTATCCGGAGAAGCTCGTCAACACCATGAAGGACGGCCAGACCGGCGCGCTGCTGGGCATCCCGTACGCCGTGTACCCGTCCTACATCTTCTACAACAAGGACCTCTTCGACGAGGCCGGGCTGAAGTACCCGCCGCAGAAGGTCGGCGACAAGTACGAGATGCCTGACGGCTCGCAGGTTGACTGGAACTGGGACACCGTCCGGGACATCGCGATGCTCCTGTCGGTCGACAAGAACGGCAAGGATGCGACCCAGCCGGACTTCGACCCCGCCAACCAGACGCAGTTCGGCTTCGAATTCCAGTGGACCGAAGGCCGTCGCCTGGCGTCCGCGTTCGGAGCTGGATCCCTTGTCGGCACGGACGGCAAGACCGCCCAGTTCCCGGATGAGTGGAAGGCCGGCTGGAAGTGGTACTACGACGGGATCTGGAAAGACCACTTCATCGCCGATGACACGGAGCGCAACTCCGACCTCCTGGCCAAGGGCAACTCCCTGTCGTCCGGCCATGTCGCGATGGGCCACATGTTCCAGTGGTACATCTGCTGCATGTCGGCCGATGCGACCAAGCCAAACGGCGCGTTCAAGAAATGGGACACCGCGGTCATGCCGGCCAACAGCGCCGGCGAGACGACCGCCCCGATCAACATCGACACGTTCACCATCAGCAAGGATTCGCCGGTCGCGGATCGGGCCTTCGAGGCCATGACGTATCTGGCCGAGCGCCTGGACCTCATGGCGCTGTACGGTGGCACCCCTGCCGTCGGCGATCAACTCCAGTTCTTCAAGGACGTCGTCGACCCGACCTTCGTCGCCCAGTTCCCGGGCAACACGGTCAACTGGCAGGTGGCCATCGACATGGAGGGCTACGCGGAGTCGCCGAACCACGAGGCCGAGATGCCCAACTACATCAAGGCCCAGAACGACTACACCACGGTCTTCACCACGCTTTCGACGGACGAGGGACTCGACGTTGACAAGTCCATCGCGGACATGATCAAGACGCTGCAGAGCGACTTCGACCAGGCTCCGTAGCCGGTCGCAGCGCAGGAAGCTGAAACGTCTCGGGCGGCCGTCGACGTGCCGGCCGCCCGAGCCATTCGACGCGATTCCGGAGTGGATCGATGGTGATCGTCGAAGACAGGGAATCGGTTTACGTACCGCCGCCACGGCGGATCCCTCTCGCTCGCCGCGAGATGTGGTGGGGTCTAGTGTTCCTGTCGCCGTGGCTGTTTGGCCTGGTGGTGTTCACCGCCCTGCCGATCCTTGCCTCCCTGGCCCTGTCGCTCACGAACTTCAACATCCTCCAACCGGAGGGAATCCGATTCATCGGGCTGGACAACTACGGCCGGCTGGGGAACGAGCTGCTCAGCAACGGGGCAGTCGGCCAGTCATTGGGCGTGACGGCCCGGTTCGCCCTGATGTCGGTGCCGTTGACCATCGCCCTGGCACTGGGCCTGGCGCTGTTGCTGCACCACAAGCTCCTCGCCGGCAAGGCGGTCTTCAGGACGCTGTTCTTCATGCCGGTGCTGATCCCGCTCGTCGCAAGCACGATCGTCTGGCAGGGATTCCTGAACGGCAGCACTGGCTGGCTAGCCCAGATCCTGCATGCCGTCGGGTTGCCCGCGCCGGATTGGTTCCAGGATCCGGCCTGGGCCCTACCGGGGCTCGTGCTCCTCGGCATCTGGGGCGTTGGCAACATGATGCTCATCTTCCTGGCCGGCCTGCAGGCGGTGCCGACCGAGCTGTACGAGGCGGTCAAGGTCGACGGCGGCGGGCCCTGGGCCCGGTTCCGCAACGTGACTCTGCCGATGATCTCGCCGGTCCTTTTCTACAACATCCTCATCAGCATCATCGGGGTGGCCCAGTACTTCACCCAGGCCTACACCCTAGACCCGGGCGGGAATGGCAGGCCGGGCGGCTCCACGTTCTTCTTCAACCTCAACCTGTACAAGGAGGGCTGGGCCTACAACAACATGGGTTATGCCTCGGCGCTGGCCTGGGTGATGATGTTCATCGTCGTCGCGGCCGCGCTGATCCTGTTCCGGACGTCCGCCCGCTGGGTGTTCTACGCGGGCAGCGACCGATGACCGGGAACGCAGTGCCCCTGCCGCTGACCGGGCGCGAACGCAGACGATCGAATCGGGCGCGGGGCTTCCGCCTCGGGATCTCGAAGCTCGGCGCGACGCTGTTTACCGCCTCGCTGGCGATGATCTTCCTGCTGCCGCTCGGCTACATGATCCTGACGTCGGTCAAGGACAACTCCCAGATCATCGCGTTGAACGCCCCGCTGTGGCCCGCCTCGCCCCAGATGTACGCCGCCGCCGACGGGCAGGTGTACCCGCTCTACCAGGTTCCGACGGCGGACGGCGGCTTGGAGGATCTCGCCCTCGTGAAGCCTGGCCGGATCGTGACCACCTTCATCGATCCGAACACGGGCCAGGAGATCCAGTGGCAGGGCAACTGGCGCGGCCTGAGTCCGGTCTGGTCGTCGATCTCCCCGAAGTTCGACAACTTCACGACCGTCCTGGACACCCTCAACTTCCCGATGCTGTTGAGGAACACCCTCATCGTCGCCATCCTTGGGACGATCGGTGCGGTCGCCTCGGCTGTCGTCGTCGCCTACGGCTTTGCCCGGTTCAGGATCCCCGGCCGCAACGGCCTGTTCCTCCTCCTGATCATGACGATCATCCTGCCCTTCCAGGTGCTGCTGATTCCGCAGTACATCGGCTTCAAGGCCCTGGGCTGGACAGGCACCTGGTTGCCCTTGATCGTGCCGCATTTCTTCGCCAACGCGTACAACGTCTTCCTGTTGAGGCAGTACTTCCTGACGCTGCCTCGAGAGCTGGACCAGGCGGCCCAGGTAGACGGCGCCAGCCCGCTCCAGATCCTTTGGTCGGTGATCATTCCCCAGGCGTGGCCCGCGATCATTGCCGTTGCCCTATTCCACTTCTTCTTCACCTGGAACGACTTCTTCGCGCCGCTGGTGTATCTGTCGGGAAAGCCCGAGCTGGCGACGATGACGGTCGGGCTCCAGGCGTTCAACGCGACCTACGCCGCGTCCGGTACGGGCTACTTGACCCAGGCGGCCGCTCTCATGGCGCTCATCGTGCCGGTCGCGATCTTCTTCCTGGCACAGCGCGTGTTCATGCGCGGCGTCGTGATCTCCGGCGTCGAGAAGTAGCGGCCGATGACCGTGCGACGGGGACCCGACGTCCTCTCGGGTCCAGGGCCGTACGCCTGGCGGCGGCCGATCGGGCTTCCATACGACGGCCCGGAGCAGGCCCGCCAGGACGTCGATCTGCGGCTGATCGACGATGGGCCGTGGGGTGGCGTGCCACTTGGCGGACTCGGTGCCGGGGCCATCGGGCGAACCCATCGCGGCGACTTCGCGAGATGGCATCTCGATGTCGGCCACCACCGCTTCGAGACGGTACC
>Ga0184623_10000829_pt1 | contig 13362 bp, 19 predicted proteins | sample PLM1_100_b1_FD_133138 | JGI IMG/M metagenome (GOLD analysis project Ga0184623, IMG submission 133138) | Groundwater sediment microbial communities from an aquifer in East River, Colorado, USA - PLM1_100_b1 | ecosystem: Environmental > Terrestrial > Soil > Riparian zone | place: USA: East River...
ACATGATCCCGCCGCCCTGGCTGCACCGCTACGCCTTCGACCTCGTGATCGCCACCGAAGGCCGTCGCCTGGAAGGCATGAGCAGCGAGCGCGCCGTGATGGCCGTGCTGGCCAAGGAGAAACTGTGATGGACTTTCCCGACTCGTACCAGCTGTGGGCCGACTCCCACGTGTTCTACCAGCCGACCCCGCGCCGAGTCGGCGACGGCGACTTCATGGCCGCGAAGCTCGCCGCGTGGGACCACCGTATGATCCACGACACCCCGAATGGTGTGCTGCTGACCTGCAACTCGCTGTTCGACCTGCTGCGCAGCGGCCAGCGGGCGTCCCTGCTGCACGTCACCCATGCGCTTGACCAGATCACCGATCGCGGTGTGCTGTACCCCAGCGGCGGCTGCCTGGTCGGCAGCGTCTACTGCACCCCACTGATCGGCGATGGGGACGTCTATCGAATGCACAACCTCGGCTCATACATCCTTACCCGCGAGGCAGTCCTCGCTGCGGACAGTGGGCATGCGTTCAGCCGGCCCGTTCCGCTGATCATCGAGGTCGAGCTGCCCCGCAGCGCCTACCGAGGCGTCGTCGGTGTCGACTACCTGCGCCTGGGCGAGATCCACCTGCACATCTACCAGCATCTCGAGTATCTGCTCGCACGCGACGAGCGCCACCGGCTTCGCGACACAATCGTCGGCCGGGTCCGTAACGCCATGCCCTTTCTCGGCGCCTGCGTGACCCGCTGCGTGCAGGAGGTCGCGACCGACGCCAGCCTGTTTCTTGACTGGCTCTCGGACACAGTGGATCACCTGCCGATTCTGGGCTACCTGTACTTCGAAGCGCTCAGTGAATACCTGATGCTGCACTCCACCGGCCCCCGAACGGCACACGCCAAGGCCAGCGGCGAGTTCGACAACTGGCTCTACAAGGAACTGCTGTTCGACACCTTCCCCGGCATGGCAGGAAAATTCGACCTGGCCCGCTTCCAGCCCACGACTGCCGGACTCGCCGCCAAGCTCGCCAAGATCGAGCCGAGTATCGACGTCGCGCACCTGACCGCGTATCTGGCTGACCGGCTGGCACTGCTGGTTTGCACCCGGCTACTCAGCCCCGCGATGTATACGGCCGACTGGACACGTCTGCGCTGGGAGTTCGACGAGCTGCGCCCATACGTATCCCCGCTGCTCGGTCACTTGATCCACCGCGAGCTTCGCACCTTCGGCCGCTACCCGGACTTCTACTTCTACTTCGACCAGTACAAGGCACTACAGGTGTGGAACTACTGGAACCACATGGACATCGTGCTGCCGTTCAACGCCACCATGCCCAAGGGCGAGATCGGCGTGAACCCCGCCTATCCGGCACTCCGGACGACTGTGCACCGAGCTGAGATCACTACCGATGGGACTCTCGCGCCGGTCGAACGGCTCGACGTCACGATCGCACCTCGCCTGATCGACCTTCGATACACCCTGATGCGTGCCCGCCCCGACACCGCCCTCACCGTCACGAGGTGACCCCGCCATGACCCTCACCATCGACATCGAACCCCGTCCGCCCGACGCCATCATCTACGTCGGAATAATCGGCCCACCTGCCAGCGGAAAGAGCACCCTCTCCACCCGTCTGGCGACAGCGCTGGCCGCCCCGATCATCCGACCTCGCGACGCCATTCGCGCCGCGCTGACCCATGAACCGCAGCTTCACGAACTGTTCGTGCCGATCAACGAGCTGGGTTGGGTGTCCGACGGCGCGCTCGGTCTCGCCGTGCGCGCGGCTGTCGCGCGGGTACCGGTCAGGTGCCGTGCCGTCGTGCTGGAGAACCTCCCCGGTGACGCCGTCCAAGTCGCCGACATCCAGCTCGCTGTCCGTCAGCGCCACGGCCGGTTGGTGGTACTGCACCTCGACGGCTCCGACGATGTACTGATCACAAGAGGAGGCAGCCGCCGCGTCTGCCAGACCTGCGAGCAGGACAGCGGCAGAGATCCACATGAACCTGCATACCCAAGCCACTCCAACGGGGCCGCATGCGGCCCCGTTGCGGCGGCGTGTTGAGCATCCGACCAGACGATGAGGACGGCGTCCTGCGCGACCGCATCGTCCGCCACCGCCAGTACGCCCGAGGCGTCCTGCGAATGATCGAGGTCCTCGGCATTCCGCTGCTTGGAATCGACGCAACAGCTGAGGAAGCTACCGTGGAGCGTCGGGCCACGGAGGCCGTCGCCGCGCTGGCCACATCGGCAAATCATCGGGGCTAACAGGGTTTCCGAATATTGATCAAACCCGTACTGTGTAACGGACGCACTAGTCCGGGGGATCGATAGTCATGGCCAGGACAGCACGGGCACTGCGCGCGGAAGCCCTTCAGCTGCGCCAGTCCGGCTGGACCTTCTCAGCGATCGCAAAGGACTGGTCGGCTCGCCACGGACTCAACCCGCGCGTCGCGATGCGACTCGCCCACGGCCTGACACAGGCCCAGGTCGCCGAGCGCTGGAACGACCTGTGGCCAGACCCAATACCCAAGACGGCCAAGCACATCTCCTACTGGGAAATCTGGCCCGAGCCCGGAGGCCGCGCTCCGTCCCTCGATACCCTGAACCACCTCGCGATGATCTACCAATGCAGCGCGGGTGACCTACTGGGCGGCGAAGACCACACTGACCTCGACCCGGCCTCAACTGGCGTATCCGGCAGCACCGCCACAGGACGAGCCGTCAGCACGGTTCAACTGCTCACCGTAGCCATCGCCATCGTCCACACCGACGAGCAGACGCTGCTCGTATGCCGCCGCGACGAGGCCGGAGGCTCCTGGCAGTTCCCCGCAGGCGTCGTCAAGCCGGGCGCAGACCCTGCCGCGGTAGCCGTCCAGGAGACCCTCGCCGAGACCGGCGTCCATTGCCGCGTCGAACGGCACCTCGGCAGACGCCTACACCCCCTCACCCAGGTCATGTGCGAGTACTTCCTGTGCGACTACCTGACCGGCGCACCGGATAATCGAGATCCTGTCGAGAACCTGACCGTGACCTGGGTCGACAACGCTAAACTCACCAGATTCATCCGGAAAGAGTCGATCTTCCCGCCCGTCCTGGACCTTTTCGCGGAGACAGCGTGACCCAGACCAGACCACCCATCGTCGCGGCCATCCTCGTTCATGAAGGTCGGACGCTGCTGGTCCGCCGCCGTATCAGCGAAGGCAGCCTGTCGTGGCAGTTTCCGGCTGGCGAGCGGGAACACGGTGAAACGCCGTTCAACACTGCGGCTCGGGAGGTGATGGAAGAGGTCGGCCTGTTGGTGGAGCCGACGACGCTGATCGGAGAGCGAGAGCATCCGGCGACCGGCAGGCAGATGATCTACGTTGGCTGCGTCGCAGAAGACGACTCCGCGACGCTCGTAGACGCCGAGGAACTTGCCGAGTTGGCCTGGTGCGATTGGCCAGACCTCATCATGAAGATTCCGAACGGTCTATTCGCCCCCGTTGCCGACTACTTGCAGAAGTCGCTGGAGCGGTAGGGACACGGCCGTCCAACGCGAGCCGTTCGTGCGGTGCGGGCCGTTCGTGGTGAACAAGGACTCGGTCATGGGTGCCGTCGCCATCTGCACGCCTGTTCTGTGGGCGCATGGATCTGATTCGTCAGGCTCCAGCGGTAGCCGATAGCCGGCGGCATGAAAGCAGCAGGTCAGATCACGTGGTACACGCGGGTCGGTGGACCTGCCGCGGTCTCGCACCTGATCCCGGTCGGGTCGAGTACGGCGCTGGTCATGCCGCGGCGCGACAGGTCCACTCCAGCGGCGCACACCGGATCGATGCCGGTCGGTAGCAGTCCTCGCGGGGACCACTTGAGCTTGGCGTATTCGGTGCGCTCGGCGAGGTTTGGATATCCCATTAGCGACTCGTCATGCTCGGCGGCGAAGAACAGCCCGATCCGAGAGACACCACGCCCGTGTGCCAATACACGACCGTCGCGAGGCGAACATCCTGCTCGGCCAATCTCAGGTCGACCGACTCGTGGGTCCGCCGCAGGACTGCGGCAAGCGGATGCTCGCCAGCGGCCGGCGTGCCACCCGGCAGCAGCCACAGGTGGTCGCCGAGTCCGGCCGAGCGTCGCTGGACCAGCAGCACCTCGCCACCGTAACGCGTCAGGATCAGCGACACGTCAACATCGCTCATGTCCGCCAACGTGGTCTGAGTCTTCGGCAGTAGGCGAGCGTCAGCGTCGCTGGCGCCGTTGCCGCTCGCCTACTCCGTGTTTCGCCGTGCCATGCCGTCCTCCCTGCTGTTGACTCGTGACTCGGCTCCCGTCACTTGCATGCCCGACAGAACCCGCCGGTGTCGGAGCTCAGATGCGACTCGATCATCGCCTGGGCCTGCTCGGCGCTCGGCAGAGCCGGCGAAGCTGTCGCCGCACGTGCCCTCGTCAATGTCATTGGACGTCTCCGTTCCTCCTGCTGTGCGGCGAAGCGTCGAGCGGATCGCTGGTCCGCCAGATGGCCAAGATCTCCTTGAGGATCGTGGCTCCGTCGGCGCTCAGTCGTAGGGTCAACGTGCGTTGGCGTCCGACCAACTGCAGAACGTTGTCGCCGAGCAGCAGGTACAGGGTGGCGCGGACGGCGTGGGCCGACACGTTGGCCGACATGATTTCGGCCATCTGGCGTACCGTCCAGCCGCAGCCATGATCGGCTGCCAGGAGCGCTGAGTACACGCGCTCGCGGACCGGACTTCGCACCGTCAGCGCGGGCGCTGTCAGCGTCCTCACGACTTCGTTCCTTGGTCGGCGAGGACGCGACAAGTCAGGTTGTCATCGGCTTTCACCAGATCCTGGTGGGCTTGCGGGAACACCGCGTCGTGGCCTGCGGCTATCACGGCCGGGGCGAACGACCGCTGGTAGGCGCGTGATCCGTCGGGGGTGTTCAGCACGCCGGGGCTGAGGAAGCCCCACATGCTGTAGCCGATTCGGAGTTTGCGGTCCCGGCCAGCGGTTTGTGGCGCGGCTGCGGCCTCGCCGGGTGTGGCGGCGATGCCTGCCCGGTGGACGGTCTCCACCCCGGTTCCGCCGATGCCAGGTACTTGGTAGCGCACGAATGCCGCGGCGGTGTCGGTGGCGAGCACGGTGGCCGGATGCCAGGCGCCCGCGACGTAGGCGAAGACCTCCTGGCCCTGCTGGTAGGCCTGCGCTGGCCGGACACTGCCGAGCGCGCGTTGGTGTGGCGCGAGCATGACGTCGAGTTGTCGTGGGTGTGCGCGACGCCGGAGCAGGTGCTCCAGTGTGGACAGCAGTCCGTGGTCGAGCGCATGGAGCGCCGATGTGGGCCGGTGCCGGGCGGTGACGATCGTGGTCATGGCATGCCTCGCTTCCTGGCGTGGAGGGGGCGTTTAGGGCAGGTGGGGTAGGGAGTCGTCCCAGCTGCGGGAGACGAATAGGGTGTAGGAGCGAATGGTGGGCAGGTGGACATCGGGTCCGGCGGGTGCGCTGATCGCAGTGTTTTCGAAGGCCAGCAGTTCGCCGGTGGTCGGCTCGACGGTCAGGATGTAGCGGTCTCCCGCGGTGTCGAGTGCGATGTGCAGACCGGAGCGGCCGGTTCGGTCTTTGCCGGTCGTGACGGTGACGCCGGGGATGCGGGCCAGTAGCCGCAGGATCGCGGCACGCTGGGCGCGGTCCGGGATCTGCCAGCGGTTGATCTGCGCGATGTAGCCGAACAGGCTGGCGGACAGGATGCTGTCACCGCCGTCGGCGGCGGCCAGACGGCTGAACAACTCGCCTTCCCCGGTGGGGAGCTGCACGCCGGCAACGAGAGTCAACTCGCCCGGCGCGCATGTGTCGTGCTTGGCGGGCAGGCTCAGGAAGTCGAAGGTGCCGATCGTGCGTGGGTCGATCGGGGCAGGCAGGTCAGCGCGGCTGCGGGTGCTGACCCGGCATGAGGTGTCGGCCAGCAGCCAGCTGGTGATCTGCTGGACCGTGACCTCAGGTATGCCTAGATGCCAGCCGTCTGTGGTCACCTTCTGGACGCCGGCACGTTGCCCGTCGGTGGGGGCGGGCAGGAGCACGTCGGCGAGCTCATCTAGCTGAGGCACGCTCGGCTGCCGCAGCAGCTGCGACAGCTCGGCCACCTCCGTTGGTGACGCGACAGGCGCAACGGTGCTGGCCGCATGCTCCGGCTCACTCATAACGTTGACGGCCACCGACATCGGCACGGTCGTCCCCAGCACCATCGCTGCCGTCCCGAGGACCACCGCCGCCCGACGGCGTGGGCGTGTGACGTGGACAGTCGTCACGCGTGTCGAAGATTGCTGCTCGAAACTCATGCGCTCTTCCTGATCACGGTCGGGTGTGCTGGAAGGAGTGTGGTGGCAGGGCAGCCATCGGCCGGATTTCTGCCCTGCCACCCCGGCGGGTGGACGCAGCCCTGAGAGGTGAACCAGGGCTCCCGTCCTCGGGTCTCCCACCGGGTGGGAGGTTGCTGCCAGGCACGGTTGACGCTGTGCGGGGAGGCACCATCCGGCGTCGCGGCCGGGCTTGGCTGTCTCGGTCATCGGCGACCGAGACCGTGCCGCTGACCTCCAGGCGGCGACACGACAGCGAGTTCATGGGCTCGGCTCTCGCCACATGGGAAATAGCAGCGGGCCGCCGATGCCGCAGCTGAATGCTTCGCCGTGGTCTGCGAAGCCGTGCCGCAGATACAGCTTGCGGCTGAGCAGGTCGGAGGCCTCCAGGTAGGCGGGGTAGCGCTGCTCGTCGAGGAACGCGAGCTGATATTCCAGGTGCGCGGTGCCCAGACCCTGGCCCTGCAGCTCCGGCCGGACTGCCAACACGGCCAAATGCCAGTGCTTGCGGCCGAGCGGATGGCGTGTGTGAAGGCGGGATTCGAACTCGGCAAACCTGCCGGCGTGCGGGCCGCAGACCTCGGCGCGGGTCACCTCATAGTGGGGGATGGCGGGTAGTCCCGTTGCGGGGACGGTGAACCAGACGGCGGCCGAGCCCAGGCCCGTGTCGGTCAGTAGTTGGCCGTGGCCGCGGGCCCACCGCACCTGCTGACGCAGGTGCCGGGTGAGGATCTGTGCTCGCACGGTGTCGTCGGGGATGAGGTATCGGGACACCTCCAATGCGCTGAACGCTTCGCCGATCACGTTCGACAGGTGCTGTTCGTCATTGGCTCCCCACGGGGCGTCGATGATCTCGATGCCGGTCATCGGATGCCGCCCATGGCCGGTTGTGCGGTGGCGACGGTCGCGGGGGCGACGGTCGCGCCGTTGCCGATCTGGTCGTAGGCGGGGTGGCGGGAGGCACGGAGGATGAACCCCCACAGCAGACCGGCCACGATGACGATGCCGTAGCAGGCGGGGAAGATCCATCCCAGTGGGCTGTCGGGGTCGACGCCGAGCAGGGTGGTGTAGTTGTCCAGGCAAAGCCCGCAGACCGCGATCAGGCCGATCGAGGAGAGCACGGGTGCGATGACGTTGGTGAAGAGGCCGGCGGCGGCGGGGTTGCGGATGAGGTAGGCGACGATCGCCAGCGAGGTGATCGTCACCAGCAGCAGGATGCCGACGCCACCGATCGCGGCCAGCCAGAACATCATGTTGACCATCGGGTCCCAGCCCATGGCGGCGTACAGGGCGATCGCCGCGAGGCCGGTGATGGTCTGAGCGATCGACCCGGCGATCGGTGCACGAGTCTTCAGCGACGTGCGGGCCATCACCCGGGGCAGTACGCCTTCGCGACCCAGCGCGTAGGCGTAACGTGCGCACGTGTTGTGCAAGGCTAACAATCCGGCGAAGACGCTGGTCAGCAGTAGCAGGTGCCCGGCGAGGACAGCCGCGTCGCCGAGCGGTGCGGCGACGCCGAACAGCAGTTCGGTCGACTGTTCCTGCGCCGCTGCGACGATCTTGTCGGGGCCGACGGAGACCGACATCGCCCACGGCACGAACAGATACACCGCGGCCATCAAACCGAGCGACCCGAACGTGGCGTACAGCACGGTGCGGCGCGGGTTTTTAGACTCTTCCGAGTAGTTCGGTGCCTGCTCGAAACCTATGTAGGCGGTCCAGGCGATCGCCAGCACCGCGCCGACGCCGGACAGGACCACGCCGGTGTCGGAGGCGAACAGGTTGCCCGGGTTCAGCGCGGCGAAGGAGACATGCCCGCCGGCCGGGTGCAGCAGTCCGGCGATCCCTGCGGCGATCACGAACAGGACCTCACCGGCGAGCAGGGTGGCCAGGACTTTGCCGGTGAATTCGACCTTGCGGCTGCCCAGGATTGCCACGAGTGCCCAGGCCAGCAGGGCGCACAGATACCAGGGGACGCTCACCCCTAGGTACTGCTGCAGTTCGCTGGAGGCGACTGCTCCGATCATGCCGTATGCGCCGACCTGCATCGTGTTGTACGACAGCAGCGCCAGCAGCCCTGCGGCGATGCCGGCGGGCCTGCCGAGGCCGATCGCGCTGTAGGTGTACAGGGCGCCGGCGTTGACGATCCGGCGGGCCATGGCCGTGTAGCCGATGGCGAACAATGCGAGCAGCCCGGCGACGGCGGCGAACCCGACCGGGACCGCGAGCACGCCGGTGACCGCCCAGCCGGTGCCGACAACACCGACGATCACCAGCATGGGTGCTGCGGTGGTCAGCAGGAACTGGGCGACGCTGACCGATCCGATGGAGTCCGCGGCCAGCGTTTCGCTGACCACACTGTGTGTTCCGGGGGCTGTCACTAGGAATGTCCAATCTGGCGAGGGAGGTTCATCTGTTGGTGAAGGTCGCGCTGCCGGCGAGTTCACCGACGCCTGCGGCAACCTGGTAGATTGAGGTGAAGCTGCGGGCCAGCTCCCGGTGGATCTCGTCCAGGTAGGCGTACGGTTCCGGGCCGTCGGCGTCTTTCAGGACGCGTTGGGTCAGGCCGATGGCATGGCACAGCACCGCCAAAGCGGCGTCAGCAGCCGTCTTGATCCCACGTTCGTAGCGCCGGGCGCCGAGCATCACGGCCAGCCGCTGCGGTCGCCATCCGATGCTCGCGGCGATCACATCGCTGGTCGGTTCGTAGCGGACGGTAGATCCGCCCAGCAGGCGGCGGCTTTCAGTCCTGCGGACCAGCCGCTGCTGCCGCAGCCGCATGTAGACGTCGTCGATCGCCGTCTTCTCGACGAACTTCAGCCAGGCAGCCAGGCCGTGACGCTCGCGCCCAGCCTCCTCAGCCTTGACCAGGTCGAAGATGCGGTGCGTCACCGCGTCCTCGGGCAGCTTGTCAGCCGGTCTGAGGTGGTCTTCGACGAGCCGGACCGACTCATTGAGGAGCAGCTCGATCAGCAGTGCACCGGCCAAGCCGTAGCCGAGCGTGCGTGCATCTACTACGTGCTGTCCGGTCCGATCATCGAGCGCGATCAGGAACAGATCATCGGCGACTCTCAGCTCTTCGTTCATAGCCGCCCCCGAATGTCACAGGAAGGCCTGGCGTGCGATGTCGCCAGCCGCCATCTACCCCGGACGCTGGCCGACATGGAGGCCCAACTGCCGGCATCCGGGGCCGGCTCCACCACCAGCACGCCGAGGGGACGGGTGCGGTGACGGAGCCGGGCGGCCAGGACGAGCGTCAAGCAGCGAGCACGGCCGGGTGCTGCGCCACCGCCGACAAGGGTCGGGACTTCCTTCGTCCTGGACATTCGTTTCTCCTCCGGCCTGGAGTGATAGGTCAACCTCGACGGCGATGGCAGAGGACATGCCGCGCCGTCGCATACGGATGGTCTGCATGTCGGTGGCGGGTGCCAATCAGCTCGACGCGCCAACGTGCGCGCTGCGCCACCCCACAGCGCATTGATCATGATCTGGTGGCGCGCAACGCCACTTGTGCGCCCACTGAGGTCTTCCCGCTGCTCCCGCGCCAGCAAATCGCGTGGTTGACTGACGCATGTGGATGGGGGAACGACCATGGGTGAAGCAGGCGGTGAGACGCCTCACGGGAACAGATGCGCGACCCTCCTGCGGCAGCAAGCGCCGCAGGAAGGGTGGACGGTCCGCGAGCTCGCGGAACGGATCCACGCACATTGCGGCCACAGTCGCCTGCGGTCGCATCGGCTGGCTCGGGGCTGGACCATCGCCCAGATGATCTCCGAGATGATCAAGGCCACCGGCCGTGGGCAGACGCTCGACGCATCGCGGGTGTCGCACTGGGAACGCGGCGACGACGAACCCTCGCCGGAGTACCGCGATGCGCTGTGCCGGCTGTATCAGACCGGTCCGGTCGAACTCGGCTTCGCCCAGGACTACGGGCGCACGCTTCCCACCGGCAATCACGATCCGGCCGCACCCGGCCGGGATCTGTATCGGGCCACCACCGGCGGAGAGGAGCTGCTGGAACGGGCCGGGGCTCTGCGTCAGCAGGTCGACGAGACACTGTCCGGCTCGTCGCTGTCCGACGCCACGGTGGCACATTACGAGCAGGTGGCCGAGCAGTACGGCCGCATCTACAAAACCCAGCCAGTCGCGGTGTTCTTCGCCCACGTCCTGGACGACCTGCGAGAGGTGCAAGGCCTGACCAACCGCCGGCTGCCGCAAAGCCAGCGCCGGGATCTGAGCGCCGTGATCGCCAAGCTAGCCGGCCTGGTGTCGATGACCATGGTCAACTCTGGGAGGCCGCGTGAGGCCCGCGAGTGGGTCCACACTGCTCGCCTGGCCGCGGATGAAGCCGGCGATCCGACGCTGCGCGCATGGGTCGCCATCCGCGGCGCCGTAGCCAGCCTGCACTTCGGTGACCCCGTAGCCACGGCGGCAGCCGCGCACGAGGCCCAAGTGCTGACCAACAGCCGGCCATCCGACATCACCGCAATGGCATGGGCTGTCTCCGCCCGCGCCCTCGGGCTCATGGCCGACGAACCTGGAGCGCGCACCGCTCTGCGCCAAGCCGAAGCCATCTTCGACCGGACCTCCAGCCCGACGAAGAGCTCCACCAACACCGCCTACGCCTTCACCCCCGGCCAGCTGCACTTCTACTTCGCCAACGCGCTCACCGCGCTCGGTGACACCGCAATGGCGCATGCCGCCCAAGACACCGCACTGGCGATCTTCGACAAAGACGAGCGACTCGATCCGTCGCTGGTGCACCTGGACCGGGCGCTGTGCCTGATCCAGGACGGCGATGTCGCAGGCGGTGTCGACTATGCGACCCAGATCCTGTTGAACCTGCGTGCCGACTACCGGCCAGCGATCGTCTACCGGCGGGCCCTGGCGGTAGCGCAGGCCGTACCGCCCGATCGCCGGTCGCTGCCGACCGTGCGCGCACTGCACGACGTGCTCGCCATAGGCCCAACCGGGCTCGACTCGTGATTTCCTAACACTATGAGCGAAGGTGACAGCTTCCAGATCAGGCTCTACCAGACCGACGACCGTGACCACGTGCTGGCGCTCAACCGATACGGCCTGCAGGCCGCCGGCGTACCAGCCGACGCAGACGTGTACGCCGGCGACCTCGACGACATCACGGCCACGTATCTCACCGGCCGCGCCGTCATGCTCGTCGGCACGATCGGCAAGCGCGTCGTAGCGATGGGCGGACTTCGGGAGGTCGATCAGCAAGCCTGCGAGATTCTGCGCATGCGGGTTGACCCCGAGGCCCAGGGCCGCGGCTACGGTCGAGTGATCCTCCAGGCGCTGGAGCAGCACGCCCGGCAGCTCGGATTCAGCCGCGCAACCCTGCTCACAGGCCCAGACCAGCACCCGGCCATCGACCTGTACCAGTCGGCGGGCTACGAGCATGCCGGCCGGGAGGACCACGGAAACCTCGCCGGCGTACGCCTGACCAAATCGCTGACGGCCCCTGATCGGTGACGTCCAGCGCCAGCTGCACGAGTCATCACCGGCCAAGAGCCTCCCCGCAGCCCGGATACACCAGCACGGGCTGGCGGGCATCGCCGAACCGCGAAGCCGCCTGCTGTCGTTGGCGGGCATCGATCGGGCCTGCCGATACGTCGGCCAGTTGAGCTCCGTAAGCCGCTAGGCTCCGAACAGTATTTGTCGCTGGCCTACGAAGGACGAGGCATGCCCGATACAGCGAACACCGCTCGCGTGGCCATGTTCGGCCTCGGCGGCACCATAGCCATGACCAGCACGGCCAGCGGCGGCGTCACACCGACGCTGACCGCTGCAGACCTGCTGGATGCGGTCCCAGGCCTTGCCGACAGCTCGGTCACCCTCGACGTGCACGACTTCCGGCGCGCTCCCGGCGCATCGCTAGACTTCGCCGACATCCTCGCGCTCGTCGAGGCCATCAACGAAGCCTTTACTGGCGGTGCTGACGGGGTGGTTGTCACCCAGGGCACGGACACTCTCGAAGAGACTTCCTTCCTGGCCGACTTGCACTACGCCGGAGACAAGCCGGTGGTTTTCACCGGGGCGATGCGCAACCCCACGATGGCCGGCGCGGACGGTCCGGCCAACCTGCTCGCTGCCCTTCGGACCGCCGCAAGCCCGGACGTCCGAGGTCAAGGCGTGTTGGTCGTGCTGGCCGATGAGATCCACGCCGCCCGCCGCGTACGCAAGACGCATTCCACCAGCGGAAGCACCTTCCAATCACCCAACGGCGGTCCCCTCGGCTACGTGGTCGAAGGAACACCGCGTCTGCTCAACCGACTCCCCAGCCGCCTGCTGGTACCGAAGCCAAATCCGGCTATCGCGTCGGCTCGCGTTGGGCTAGCGACCATCACCATGGGCGATCAGGGTGAACTTCTGCAAAATCTCGGCGAGCGTGTCGACGGACTCGTGATCGCCGCCATGGGAGCCGGTCACGTGCCGGACCGCCTTGTCGAGCCATTGGAGAAGCTCGCCGTGCGCATGCCGGTCGTGCTCGCGTCCCGCACCGGCGCCGGGCCGGTGTTGACCGCAACGTACGGTTTCCCCGGCTCCGAACGCGACCTCGTCTCACGTGGCCTCATACCAGCCGGGTTTCTCGACCCGCTCAAGGCACGGCTGCTGCTGCACGCCGCACTTGCCGCAGGCGCCGACCGGCCCACCATCGGCGCAGCATTCGCGTTCGCCGGCGGCAGCGGCGAACCGAACCCGTGGCCGTGGACCGCCAGCAAAGGCGCACCCGACGTGGCGGCAGCTGATGCGTAGCCATGCACTGACCATCGGCCGCAGCTTCGGGGTGACGTTCGACCACGGCGAGGACTTCTGCACCGCGCTGGCTGAGTTCTGCCGCGCCAACCAGGTACGGCAGGGATACATCCCCACCTTCATCGCCGGCTTCGCCGAAGCCAAGATCGTCGGCACGTGCCAGCAACTCGACGACCCGCAGGCGCCAGTATGGTCACACGTCTACCTGACCAACGTGGAGGCGCTCGGCGGGGGAACCGTGGCATACAACCCCGACGAGGACAAGATAGAACCTCACAT
>Ga0184623_10000830_pt1 | contig 13360 bp, 15 predicted proteins | sample PLM1_100_b1_FD_133138 | JGI IMG/M metagenome (GOLD analysis project Ga0184623, IMG submission 133138) | Groundwater sediment microbial communities from an aquifer in East River, Colorado, USA - PLM1_100_b1 | ecosystem: Environmental > Terrestrial > Soil > Riparian zone | place: USA: East River...
GATCTGGGAACGGATCAAGGCGGTTTTTAATTCGTAGGGGCGTAATTCATCACGCCGCGTCGGTCCGGAACTCGAGCGCAATCAATTGCGCCCCTACGCCTATCATCGCACTTCCAGGACACCTTCCATGCCCCTCTCCCGATGGCTCTTGAAGAAAAGCAGCTTCTTGTCGCAATACAGGGCGAACGACCCCGGCACAGTCGGCGTGAACTTGATGGTCATACGCTCTCCGGCAGGAACCTCCTCGCGAATTGAGAGACCGGACCGTGGATCGTCAATCACGATGTTGTGAGGAACGAATGTGGTGAGGCTCTTGAAGGTCAGCTCGACCGGCTTGCCTGCTCTCACGATCAGGTGGCTGGGGGAAAAACTGTAGCTGTCGACTTCGACCGTGGCCCGCTGCACGCCATCGGCGCCCAAAGGGACTTCGACCGCTTTCTCGGCAAACAGCGATGAGACCGACATGAGCAGAGTCAGACACACAACGGCCGCAAGCGAGATCCCGATCACGCTCTGTCCCCATCGTCCCTGTCGCATTGTCCGCGTAACCATCCAGCACCCCCTTTCTCCAAAAAGACCAGCGCTCTTTGAACTGATCTTGCAACAAACATCAACTATGACACATGTTCTGCCAGACGCGGTCAACAAGCCAGCCACCGATAAACAATATGTTAACCGTCCTGTCATTTTTTATTGTACGGTACCAGGCACCTAGGTATAATGCAGTCCCACCTGGTCAACATCCAAGTAAGGCCCTATGTTACGCACTATCATATTCATCCTCGGTGTACTGCTGCTCGGCGTCTCGCCGGTCTTCGCCGACGCTCCTTCCCACGACCACCCGCCGACGGCGCCTCAAGCCAAAGCCGTCACGACGGTCACACTGAAAGACAATGCCCTGGTCCTGACCTTCGGGCCGATCGATCTGCCGGCCGGGCACAGCGGAGAACTGGCGTCCAGCATGCCGATCCACTTCTTCAAGGCCCCCAAGGACATGCACGTGGTCGGCTACAGGTCGCGGATCTTCACCAAGGACGGCAAGGAACTGCCCGGCCAGTACTTGCATCACATTCTGCTCCAGAATCTTGAGGAAAAGAGCCTGTCCTGCCCCGGAGAGCCGAGCTATTTTGCCGGAGCCGGCATCGAGATTACGGACGCCAAGTTCCCGCCCGGATACGGAGTCCCCATCAAGAAGGGCAGCAAGCTGGTTGCGATCGTGGCCTTTTATCACAAGGTGCCGCCCACCAAGGACGTCATGGCCACCTTCACCATGGACCTCGCCCCGGACGGCGTCGAGACCAAGCCGATCAAGGCCTACACGGTGGGCGTCAACGTGGTCTGCTACAGCCAATTCGACAAACGCCCGTCCAATGAATCGGATGAAGGACGTGAATTGAAGCCCGGGATCGTTCAAGTGGATACCAAGCCTCTCAAGTTCACGCTGGACGGATGCGTCAAATACGCGTACCCGCACGGCCATGACGGCCTGCTTCTGATCTCCCTCGACAATAAGACCATGAACCAGACCTTACTCCGCAGTGTGCCTGACGTCGAGCTGAACGGGAACCTGCGCGGCTTCCTCCCCCAGCAAGTCTACAGCAATACCAAGGGCTTTCCGGTCAACACAAAGGACGAGTATGAGATGACGATGGTCTATCATCTCAATCGTCAAGAAACCGTGGACCTGCACGGCATGGGCAATTACCTGCTCTACCTCGCCCCGGGCGCCTGTGAATAGCACGGCCCGCGTCGCCATTCTTCTGACAGGGCTTAGTTTCACCTTTATCCTTCCCGTCCAGGCATTCGACGTGAGCGGGGTATGGGAAGTCGCTGAGGAAGAAAGAACCTATCAGGCCACCGTGGATCAGGCCGGTAATGGCACCTATACCTGGCAGAACGGCGTCATCTTCAACAGTAAAATCGAGGGGAGCCGATGGTCGGCTTCCTGGAAGCAATCCAGTAATGACCGTGAAGGAGGCTTCCTCGTCGAACTCTCGGCGGACGGCGCCTCAGGGAAGGGTCGCTGGTGGTACTCACGAGTCGGCACTCAGATCATTCCCGATCCAGACTTCGGAGGCGACTTCACCTGGCGGAAAATTTCTCCATCTGCCCTGGCACCTTGACGAAAGCGGTTTGCTATACTGTAGGAAAAGGAGGCGCGCATGTATAGACTCATCGCCGTGGGCATGGTTGCATTGTGGCTGGGCGGCTGCGCCTCGTACGGAGGATGGCAGCCTACCGTTGACACTCGCAGGGACACGCACAAGGACACGCTTGACCGGGATCTCGCCGAGTGCAAGGAACTGGCGAGCAAAGCCTCGGGTGGGACGGCGACCGAAGCCGCCAAAGGCGTCGGCGCCGGCGCCGTCATCGGCGCGGCGGCCGGAGCCGTGATCGGCGCAGTAGGCGGGCATGCCGGCTCCGGGGCCGCCCTGGGCGCGGCAGTCGGCGGGACCGGCGGCGGCGTGCATGAAGGTGCGTCTGCCGAGCAGCAATACAAGCGGAGCTACAGCCACTGTATGGTAGGTCGGGGTCACCCCGTTATCAATTAAGGCACGACCGTGACGTTGACATAGGCCGGAAAGCTCTCGGCCCCTTCTTCGTCCTTCACGATCAAGCGGAACCGCAAAAGGCGGGGCTCGGTGACCACGGGGGCGAAGAAGTACGGGCGCAGGCTCAACGGTTCCACGAGGACGATGGGCATCCCCCTGACCTGCGACCAGTAGTAAAAGGGGGTTTTTCCTTCAGGATCCCCGCTCAGCCCCGCATCGAGCCGAACCCTGGCTCCTTGTTTGACGGTCTGATCGGAGCCGGCATGAGCCACCGGCGGCCGATTCTCGGCCTCAAGCGGTTCCACCACCACCCTGATGCGGACCTCCTTGCCGCGGTTCCTGGCCATGATCTCGGCGGTTCCGACGCCGAGGGCTTGGGCACGGCCGTCCACATTGACGCGCACCACCTTCTCATTGCTCGACTGATACGTCGTCCCGCTATGGCCGGGAGTCAGGTCGCGTACCACCTTATCAGCGAAGACCCCCCGTACGCTTAAGATGTGCACCTCGCCGACGCTTTTGGTGAATCGAACCGGTGTGTCGGCCTGCAACGTCGTCAGGGCTGCGCCGGGCTCCACGCGGAAGGAGGTCTCGTCGAACAGCACGTATTGTCCCCGCCGTTCCGCTACCTGCGCGACGGCCACAAGACGCACGCCACCGACCGTTTCGGGAGGGATCCGCACTTCCGCCTCAAAGGGAGCCGACTGCGCCACTGCAGTCGGCAGCGCTTCCACTCTGTCTTCAGGCGCCCGATCCTCCTCATAGAGCGTGTAGGTCACCTTCACGACCGGCAGCCCCGGCGGGATCGCGATCTTCACTTTCATCGCTTCGCCTGCTTTGACCACAGCGCCGTTCTTGGGTTCGGCCAATTGAACCGCCAGGCTCTCGGAAGGCGTCATCGCAAGGGAAACGGTCGAAGCCAGGACCGCCCACGCCGGCAACAGACTTATGCTCCTCCGCATAAACCGCCCCTCCTCAACTTGTGGGCTTTACGACAGGAGAATATTTTAGCATAATGTCCTGAGGATTGATGACTGCAACCTCGACAGGGAGGGGGACATTATGTTCGTCTGGAGCAAAAAGTTTGCCGTCGTAGCCTTGCTCATATTTGCATTGGCTGAAGCCTATCTCATTCCGCACACGATGAACAGCGGCCCGAGCGAAATTCATCCCCACATGATCCAGTACATCTTCGTCAACTACAGCCTGCTGGTCCTCTGGGTGTTCATCTGGATGTTCGATCAGGCCCGGGTCCGGGGAGCGAACGTGTGGCCGTGGCTGCTGCCCTTTCTCCTTGCTCCACTCCCCACGTTGCTGGCCTATATCCTGTTTCTCCAGCGGCCGCAGAAGGCGGGATGACACGACGGCGAGATCGACCGGTTGCGAAAGGAGGCCTCTATGGAGGAGTATAAAATCGGCGGGCCGCTCAAGCAGTTCACGGCCATTGAGAAGACCACACAGCTGGTGGGGTTTCTCAAAACCAGGATGGTGAAAGCGCTCGAGGGCAATGATGCCGTCGAACTGCACTACCTTCTGGCCACCCTCGACGACTACCACGATTACCTGTGGCGCTACTATCGCCAGCTGGAGAAAGAACAGGCCCCGCTCCGTCAGGGGGCGTCAGAGTGAGCAGGCCCGCTTCTCGCCGATCAACTCTGTGACCGGCACGGGCTCGGGAATCCCTCCCATTTTCAACGTGACGGTCCCGCTGAGTTCGAACGTTTCACGGAGAATATTGCTGATCGCGGGGCCCAAAAGGATCTGGCCCGGAGCGGCGATGGCTTCGAGACGGGCGCCCAGATTCACGGCGTAGCCGATCACGCTATATTCTGTCCGATCCTTGGTCCCGACACAGCCGGCCACCACCTCACCGGTGTTCAAGCCGATGCCGATCCGAAGCGGGTCCAGTCCGAGTTGGCGCCGCGATTCGGAGAGGGCTTCGACCGCGTCGCGCGCGCGGAGAGCGGCCCGTGCGGCGGCCCGTGCATGGTCTTCGTTGGGAACGGGTGCTCCGAACAGCGCCATCAACCCATCCCCGATGAACTTGTTGAGGATCCCCCCCTCACGCTGAATCGCATCGATCACCGGCGCAAAAATACCGTTCAGAGCCGAGACCACTTCCTCAGGCTGAACCCGCGCCGAGAACGGCGTGAAGTTCCGGACATCCGCGAACAGCACCGTCACGACTTTCCGCTCGCCGCGTTTCCAGAAATCCTGAGGATGGGCGAGGACGAGCTTGGCGACTTCCGGTGTGACGAACTGTCCGAAGGTTTCTCTGACCCTCTCTGTCTGCTCCAACTTGGTATAGGCCTGGTCGAGTTCCTCGCGGAGAATTTGCACATGGGCGAGTTCCTGGGAAAGCTCCCGCTTGTGCATGCACCGCTTGACGGCCAATAAGAGCGTGTTGATGGAGAACGGTTTGATGAGAAAATCGTACGCTCCGCCCTTGACCGCCTCAACCGCCATGTCCAAGGTGGGATAGCCGGTCATGAGGATGATATCGGCGTCGCCGGCCGCCCGCACCCGCCACATCAGCTTCCCTCCATCCACCGTGCCCGGCATGGCGACGTCGGTCAGGACGATGTCCCAAGTCTGATCCAGAAGCGCTACGGCGTCCTCTCCGGACGCGACGGGGTGCACTTCATACCCGGCGTTCCGGAGCACCTGGCTGCAGAGGTCCCGGACAGCAGCTTCATCGTCGACCACGAGGATCTTCATTGAGGATCGAGAATCCTATGGACGGTTCGGGTGAGGTCGAGAGCGGAATAGGGCTTGGGTAGAAACGCCTTCGCGCCGATCTGCGCAATATCCACTCTGTCCCCCTCGGCTAACGAGCCGCTGCACAAGACCACCCGCACATTCGAGTCGAGCTTGCGCAGACCAGCGAGCAACTCTAACCCCGATTGGCCAGGCATTTTCATGTCTGTAACAACGGCCGCGATGCGTTCGCGCTCGCGCTGATAGACTTCCATGGCGTCGGCTCCATCTCCGGCTTCCAATACCACATAGCCGGCCTGTTCCAAAGCCGCCCGCGCGATGGCACGGAGGATCTCCTCATCATCAACAACCAGTATGACCTCTCCCTTGCCCCGTACAGCCACAGACGCCGGGGGTGCGGGCTCGGCCGCCGTCTGGTCCTCGACGCGCCGCGGGACCTCAATGACAAATCGGGAGCCGCGCCCCGGTTCACTTTCCACCCGAATAGTTCCTGCCAGGCGATTGACGATCGTCTGGACTACCGTCAGGCCCAACCCGAATCGCTCTTCCCCCGTCCTTGATGTGAAAAACGGCTCGAAGATACGCGGCAGGCTTTCCGGATCGATTCCCGTACCAGTATCACTGATGGTCAGACGGACACACTCTTCCGTCCTCTCCGCTCCTGTCTTCGCCGCGACGTTGTGTAGTTCAACCGTCAGACGCCCGCCCTGCGACATCGCGTCACAGGCGTTCACGCAGAGATTCCACAGCGCTTCGCGCACCTGCCCGGGATGGGCCTGTACAGCCCACAGGTCCGGATCCGCCTGTACGATCACCTCGACCCGAGGATCGAGGGTCCGACGCAGTTGCCCGATCACCTCCTCCGCGATGGCATGCAGCGCCACGGGACGGGCTTCTTCTCGCGCTCTCCGTCCCAGGCGCAGAAGTTGGTGCGTAAGCTCGGCTGCTCGTCGACCCGTTTGGCCGGCTGTCGCGATCAGCGGAGCGGCCGGATGATCCGGTCCCAGCTTTAACGCCGCCATCCAGAGACTGCCCATAATGCCGTTCAGGAGGTTATTAAAATCATGCGCGAACCCGCCAGCCAATTCCCCCACTGCCACCATCTTGCGGGACTCGCGGAGGGCAACTTCCTTCTCACGAAGCGCGGTGACGTCCTTCGCGATGGCCAGCAACGAGGCATGTCCCTCCGTCTCATTCCGAAGCGGGGCCGCATACCACACCAGCTTCCGAACGGTCCCCTTGAGACCCACCATCTCCAATTCAAGAGAGCCTTTGTGGCCAAGACATGCACGTTCGGTGAACGCCCGGAAGACCTCTCGGCGATCCGGAGCCACGTAAGCATAGACCGCCGTGCCGATCACGGCCTCCGGCCGTTCCGCTTCGAACAGGGCCAGGCCAGCTGGATTGATCTCACGCAGCGTGCCGTCGGAAGCGACGATCAGCACGGCGTCCGGTTCAGCGTCAAAGATAGCCTGCCATCGCGCATCGCTCATGCATCAATCCGTAGAGGTTCCGTAAGGCTTTCAGGGTCAGCCGCGGATGGTACTACTAAACCCGCATGAATTCAAGGCTTTTGAGGCTTAGCAGAAACTCGTGCAAGGACAGGCGAGGAACCCTTGAAATGAAGTTTCCCGCTGTAGGAGTCCCCATACAGTCGCAATTCATTGAAAACAAAAAAGATCCAATCGGCTTGAATAGAAACCCTGAATTCGATTCCCTGCGATTTACTATTCTCAAAATCCCATAACTGGTTGAACTCTAGGCACTTTGGAGTCTGGTACTCCTCTTGCTCACCTAAAAGCGAAGAGAAGGAGGAGGTGTCACTATGAGAACAACCCGCATAACGATCTTGAGCCTGCTGGGCCTGCTGTTCGTGGCCTACTTCGCGTTGGTGGGTGTGGCGATCTCAGGGGTGGCAATCTTACAGAATCTGACCGATCAGGCTCCCATCTACGATCGTGCCACTGCCAAGGTCACTGTCCAGATGTTCAATGGCACAATCGAAGGGATTGATCCGGCTGGTTTGCGAATCATCATCCAGACTGAAATGGGGATGCAGTCCCTCCCGGTCGCGAGCGAAGAGGTCATTTACGGACTCGCCCAAGGTGACCAAGTCACTGTCAAGTTGGATGAGCAGGGATACGTCCTGGCGATCGTCAAGAACAACTTCGCCCCCAAACCCGCACCCGGGCCGCGGAACTGAGTTCGCCTGAGCGAGATTTTTCCGCTCGGTATTTGAGGCGGTGACGCTATGACACGGCAGTGCTTGTCTTGAAGGAGGCTACCATGCGACCGGAGAACACAAGATCTAACGGAGAAGTCGAGTTGCGAATCCTCCGAGAAATGAAACAGCGGAGTTCATGCACAGTGGACGAGCTTGTCCGGGCGCTTCTTCCTGATTACACGTGGAACCAAGTGCTCAGAGCGATCGACCGTCTCATCCGGGACGGGGCACTGTTCTTCCGGCGGCCCAACCGGTTCGAGTACGTCGTGGAGGCCGGACACAGCCTACAGACTGACGGCCCGTACTGAGGCTTTTAAAGCATGGGGATCAGAAAAGGAGGGTTGGCTGGGGGACCAGGATTCGAACCTGGGTAATCAGATCCAAAGTCTGATGTCCTACCACTAGACGATCCCCCAGCATGAGCTTCTGATGATACAGAAAACCCGGGGTCGGCGCAAATTGGGCAGGTCAGTTCAGGGCGAGCGTGAGGCACTTGGCCGCCCCGCCTGCTTTGATGAACTCGGACAGGCTGACGGCATGGGTCGTGTAGCCCAGGGCTGTCAATCTTCGCATGGCATCCGGACACGCTTCCGGAATCACGACATGCTTCCCGATACAGACCGCGTTGCAGGCAAACCGCACCGCCTCTTCTTCTGAAACCGCGATCCTCCGCGATTCCGTGAAGTGTTCCATGACCGCCGCTTGGCCATCCCTGGTGAAAGCACTCGGGAACCAGATCACCTCGCCTCCGGACAAGGGACAGAAACAGGTATCGAGATGGTAGAACCGTGGATCCACCAACTCCAGCGGGAGGATGTCGCGTCCCGCCAGCGAGCCCAGAAATTGGTAGGCACGGATATCACTCCGTTGACGGTGCCCGCCGAACCACACGTCCTCGGTGCCTAACAGATCCCCTGCGCCTTCGAAGAAAAGGCCCGGCGAGAGACGCATGATTTCATACCCCTGATCCCAAAACCACCGTGCGAACTGCTTTTCCTCCGGCTGCCGTTCCGGATAGCGGAACTGGCTGAGGACGACCGTCTTCCCCGCCACCACGCCCGCGTTGGCGGTGAAGACCATGTCGGGCAGGCCCTTCACTGGCTCCATGCGCTCAAGCGTCGCGCCGCAGTCCTTTTCCAGCACGGCCATTAGGGCATCCCATTGGACCCGCGCGACATGTGGATTGGCCGCTCGTTCCACGCGCATCCAGGGGTTGATCTCATAGGCGATCTGATAATGGTCCGGAGGACAAACAAGCAGGCGGGCAGGGCGGCCGTGGAGGGAAACGGGTTGGCGTGTCATCGTCACCATCTCCACTCAGCAGTATACCATAGGGAGGTTTTTCTCACCAGGACTCAGTCAGGGGATTCCTCCACGCCGACTTTGTGCCGGAAGACTACTTCTCCGGCGAAGTGGATTTGTCATTCTCAAAAGCGATTGGCAGTCCACGCTGATTTCTGAGATCTTCTATCTTGTTCAAGGGTTTTTCGAGTTGCCGCTTCCGGGTGGTCACGAGAGCTTCGTATTCCTTCATGACGTCCTCGATTTTTCGGCCCAGGAGATCGAACTTGCTTGCAAATTCATCCCACTGCTTCTTGAACGCTCCGAATAACGACAAAATCTCATTGGAGGTTCGCTCCAACGCAAAATTGTCAACGGCTTGGCGAACGACCGCCAGAACGGCAAACAGGGTGATGGGCGAACAGAACACGACCTTGTTCCGGATTCCCTCATCGAGAATCGAGCTGTCTTGCTCGTGGATGAAGGCATAGATCTGTTCATTGGGGATGAACAGGAGGACATAGTCCACCGTATTGGATTCGGCATCGATGTATTCGCGCGTGGTAATTTCCTTGACTCTGGCTCGTGCGTCTCGAAGAAAGTCGCTTCGGAACTTTGCCTTCTCGCCGTCGGAGTTGGCTTCCAGAAACCGAAGGTAGTTGTCCAACGGAAATTTGACGTCCATATGGAGCTTGAGGCTCTTCGGCAACAGGAAGGTGAAATCCGGCCGCGATCCAACCCCTTCGATGGTTTTCTGCTTCAAATAATTCACGTTCTCGATGAAGCCGGCCAGCCGCAGGACGTCCTCTGCCATCCGTTCTCCCCAGCGGCCCCTGGCTTTCGTGCTTGAGAGCGCTTCGCGCAAACTGTTGGTGGTTTGCATGAGCGCCTGGGTCTGCTGACCAGCGGTTTGCAATTGACCGGCCAATTGTCCGAACTTTTCTGACCGGTCCTTCTCCAGGTCTTTCATCAGCGTGGACACGTTTTCCAGCTTGACGGTCATCTGCTGCAATTGCTGATCAATCAGCGCTTTCTTGGTCTCCAGCTCGTTGGCATCCTCTTGCCTGGCTGCTGCCAGCTTCTCTTTGGCCAAACTCAGGAAAAGGTCCTTGGCCGTCTTGGCCTGTGCCAGCCTCAAGACAAATGCCGCAGCCAAGCCCACCAGAAACCCGGCCACCAACGTCAAAAGAATCAGAGTGGTAGTCGTCATACCTGCGCTTCCATGGCCCTTACTCTAACCTTTCCCGAAGGAGGACACCAGTCTATTCCCGCCGAAGGACCGGCAAGGGTTTTTGGCCGAGAATGTGGTAGGTCGAGAGGAGGCCGACGAGGATCGTCCCTATGATCGTTCCGCCGACGCCCCAGGCTAAGGCTTCGGGCTGGAAGAGCCATTTTACGTCCAGAATCCAATGGCCCACACCCCAGGCCAGCGCCACGGCCAGACCGGTCCCAATTACGCCGGCCGCGGTGCCGAGCAAGGCATATTCCACCGCGAAGGTCTGAGCAATGGCTCTTCGTGTCGCTCCCACTGCTTTGAGAATCATCGCTTCATAGATGCGCCGAAAGCGCGTGGCGGCCAAGGCGCCGGCGAGGACGATGGCCCCGACGAGGATGCTTAATCCCGCCATGAAGCGGATGACCAGGCTGATCCGATCCACCACCCGCGCCACGGAATCCAATACATCTCGAATGCTGATCGCCGAGACATTGGGAAACGCGGCGATCACCGCGCGCTGCAGCGGGACCTCCTCCTTAGGATCTATGCGGGCCGTTGCGACGTAGGTCATCGGCGCGCCATCGAGCGCCCCCGGCTCGAAAATGAAGTAAAAATTCGTGGACATGTTCCCCCACTCCACTTTCCTGATGCTGACCACCTTGCCGGAGACCTTGGCGCCCTGGATGTCGAACTCCACGGTCGAACCGATATCGAGTCCCAGACGACGCGCCGCTTCTTCTTCGACGGAGACCCGCGGCTCACGCGAGGGCTCGACGGCATTCCACCAGTCCCCCTTCGTCACCACATTGTCCTTGGGAAGATCCTTGAGAAAAGTCAGCACATATTCGCGAGTGAAGTACCAGCCGTGCTCGCGTTCCTCGTAGTTCTCCCTGCTAATCGGCTGCCCGTTCAAGGCCCAGAGCCTCGATCGCACGAGCGGCGTGAGCCGCGCTTCAGCGTGGCCGCGCTCCACCAGCAATCGCGCGAACGCTTCCTGCTGGTCCGGCTGGATGTCAATGAAGAAGAAGGACGGCGCGTTGGTCGGGATGTTCTCGCCGATCTCCCAGAGGATGTTCCGTTCAACCAGATGGATCGCCAGGATCACCATCACGCCGACTCCGACCGAGACCAAGATGGTCTTCACCTGGCTGCCGGGACGATAGAGATTGGCCAGCCCTTGGCGCCAAGCCAACGGTCTCCATCGTGGAAGCCGTCTGGCCAGCCGCGCCACCATCCAGGCCGCTCCCTGCAGCAGTCCCAGCGCGGCGATGAGCGCGCCGATGAACAGTCCCGCTGCACGCCACGAGCCGGCCTGCCACAACGCCAGCCCCGCCAGAGCTAGCGCCAGCAGCCCGCTGGCGATCCAGACCGATCTGCCGGCGGATCCGCTCGGCTCCTCCGTCACGTCACGACGGAAAATCAGATTCGGCCGCACATGCCGCACTTCCAGCAGCGGCCAGAGAGCAAACAGGATCGTCGTCAACAAACCCATCGCCACGCCGCGCACGAACGGCAGGAGGGTGAACCGGAATTCCAACTCGATCGGAAGCCAGGTCTTCATGAGGGGAGGCAAGAATATTTGTAGCCCCGCGCCCAAAGCCGCCCCAGCCAGACTCCCCAGCAAGCCCAGCAACAACGTCTGCGTCAGGTAGACACGCAGGATCGTCCGGGATTCCGCACCGACAGCTTTCAGCACGGCAATGGTTTCGAGCTTCTCGTTCAGAAAGGCCCGCACGCTGCTGGCCACGCCGATCCCGCCGACCACCAGCGCGATGAGCCCGACCAGCCCCAGGTACATCGTGAGCTGGCGGAGGAAGCGCCGAAGCATCGGCTGCGCTTCCTGATACGTGCTCACCCGCACCGTCTTGTCCGGGAACGTGGCGGACAACTCCGCCTGAACAGCGCGCGGGCTCACAGCCTCAGGCAGCTTCAGGAGGTGCCTGTGAGTCACCCGGCTGCCCGGCTGGATGAGCTGGGTCGCCGCGAGGCCTTGCTGTGACATCAGCACGCGCGGACCGAAACTGAAGGCCCCGGCCGCCCGGTCCGGCTCCTTCTTCAACAGGCCGGCAATCCTGAACTCCGTGCGGCCGATCTTGAGCATGTCTCCGACTTTGAGATCGAGGCGGATTAATAAGGTCTCCTCGGCCAAGACATTGTTACCGGCGAACAGAGTCACCAACGCCTGCTCCGGCTCAGCCCGCAGCTTCCCGTAAAACGGATAGCCTGGCTCCACCGCTTTCAGCTCCACGAGCTGCGTACCGGTCCGAACCGCGGCCATCGCCACCAGTTCGCTCAGATGCATGCGGACGATCCCACGGCCGTCGAATCCACGGAGAACCGCCTCCGCCTCCGCCGTCAACGAACGCGTCGTTCTCAACTCCACATCAGCCGCCATGAGGCTGCGGGCCTCACGCTGAATAGCCCGATCCATGTTCGCGGCAAAAAGCCCGACGCCCACCAACGCGGCCACGCCGAGCGCGATGCAGATGAAGAAGTACGTAAAGTGCCGCCAAGCAGCGCGGGTCTCCCGCCAGGCCATTCGGAGAGCGAACGTCCTCACGGAAGCGCTCCGGGAGCCCGCTGTTGCAGTTCATCCGAAATGATCCGCCCATCGCGCAGGCAGACAATCCGCTCGGCATGCGCTGCCAGCGCGGGATCGTGCGTAACCAGGACCAGGGTGCTGCCATGGTCCCGGTTCAACCGAATGAGCAGATCAATCACCTGCTTCCCGGTCGCCGTGTCCAGATTGCCGGTCGGCTCGTCGGCGAGCAAGATCGCGGGGTTGTTCGCAAACGCTCGGGCGACGGACACCCGCTGCTGCTCGCCGCCGGAGAGCTGCGCCGGATAATGATGCAGGCGCGACCCGAGTCCGACAGCCTGTAGCAGCGCGTTCGACTTGCTCTCCGCTTCCGAATCGCCGGCCAGCTCCAGCGGAACCGCGACGTTCTCCTGCGCGGTCAGGGTCGGAATCAAGTGAAAGGACTGAAAGACATAGCCGATCTTCCGCCGGCGCAGGCGCGCCAACTCGTCTTCGGACAAGCTCGTGATCTCTTGCCCCTCCAGTGAGATGGTCCCGGAGGTCGGCTGGTCCATGCCAGCGATCAATCCCAGCAGGGTGGATTTTCCGCTCCCGGACGGCCCGACGATGGCGACAAATTGCTTGGCAGGCACATCGAGCGCGATGTCATCCAGAATGGACACCTCGCGGCCGCCGCTGGTGAGCCGCATCGAGAGGTTGCGGATTGCGATCACGCCTCCTATTATACGACGAACTGGCGAGACCTGCCGATTGCCAGGGCATCATAATGGCAGTGCGCAAACTGAGGAGAACTGTTATGAAGAAGACGCTGTCAGGGATGGGGCACGGGC
>Ga0184623_10000833_pt1 | contig 13348 bp, 26 predicted proteins | sample PLM1_100_b1_FD_133138 | JGI IMG/M metagenome (GOLD analysis project Ga0184623, IMG submission 133138) | Groundwater sediment microbial communities from an aquifer in East River, Colorado, USA - PLM1_100_b1 | ecosystem: Environmental > Terrestrial > Soil > Riparian zone | place: USA: East River...
AACCTGTGCATTCTGGTCTCGCGCTGTAGCATAGACAATGGCATCGGCCATAGCGAGACCGTATTGAAGGCTGACATCGGCAGCCAACAGTGCAATCGATTCCGTTAGGGGGATCACCTCAGTTGCAGTCAGCCTTGCCGTCGCGCGCAGCGCCAGCTCCTCTCCGCGCTCGCGCTTGATCTTCTTATAAACTTCATAGACCACCACTGTTGGCGTAATGAGGTTGGCGGGACGAGCGAGATAGGAACCGTATCGTTCCGCGAGCGCGCCACTCGAGAAATATTCGATCCAGCCGCTCGAGTCTACCAATAGTCTCAAACCCGATCCTTCTTCTCGCGGATGTCGGTGCTCGTGATGCCTTTCGCTGCGCCCTTCAACGATTTGAGCGGAACTTCCGGGACAAGGCTGATCACCCCGCCTTTTTCAAGCACCTGCAACCGCTGGCCGGAGAGGAGTCGGAGCTTTTCCCGGACTTGTTTTGGAATAACGATTTGGAATTTAGAAGAAATTGTGGTGGTTGGCATTTACGGTCCTTTCTTACGATTTATTTATCGATAATTATAAGGTAAGATTGGCCGATGGTCAAGGCAGCATAGGATTTGCTAGGGGTCCCCAATCTATAGCCTCGAATATAGACACGCGCTGCGCAGGAAAGTTACTGCGCATCGTGGATGGAGGAGCAAGCTAAGAGGGTCAGGCACCTTTTCAGCAGACTGAGAATGAGCCAGCCCGCGTGGACGACACGCAGTTCTGCTCAGGATGAGACCCTTCGAAAGACTCAGGGTGACAAAGGTGTGACTCAGGGTGACACGGATAAGATCCTAGGACTTTTTGGCCCTCTTCGCGGCCCGTTTTTCCGCCATCAATTTTGCCGGTTTCTTCTTCGTCTCTTTCCGCTGGTTCTGACCTTTGTCCATGAGGTGCGCTCCTTATAAGTGAGAGTGGCGGCCGTGGCTTTGTGAATTCCGGGGCATGGTAGCCAACCTTTCGAAAAAAGTACAGGTGCTTTCATCACCGTGACGATGGATACCCCTCACCCTGCCCTCTCCCTCAAGGGGCGAGGGTTAACGCCTTCGACAGACTCAGGATGAGCGGAGTTGGATGTGTTCTCCTCACTAGATCCTTCGCTGCGCTCAGGATGACAGCGGGAATTAGCTCAGGGTATCCGTTAAGCGGTGTTCTCGACCCAGACCAGCCTTTCCGCCAGCGGGCCGGCCTTGAGTCTGTTATAGAGCTTGAGATCGGCTGTCACGAGTGGACATTCGGCGTTTACCGCCAGGGCCAGATACACACTGTCATAGAAGGTTCTGTCGTACCGCTCCGCCAGATCCCACGCGGCGGTCATCAGTGCGCGGGATGCAAATGTCTGCACCGGGTAACGGCGAAAATCCCGTAACAGGTCGCCGGCTACATGACCGGGAACCTCGCGGCGGCGCCACTTTTTCCATAGGACGTTGCCAACTTCGGCCCAAATGAGGTCGGGCGCCAGCAACTCATGATTCGAGGTCAGTATGCGGCGGGCGGCCGCAGCATGGTTTTCGGGCATTAGCCATTTCACTGCCACGCTGGCATCTACGACAAGGCGGATCACCGCTCTCGATGCTCACGGATCAATTTCGCGCTATCACTGAACTTGCGACCCTTGAGCCGTTTGTGCCACTTCTCTGATACAGCGCTGGCCTCCCTCATCGTCATGGGCACGGTTTCTTCCAGAAGGGCCTTGACCTCTCGCTGCAAGGATCGTCCGTGCTGCTTAGCGCTCAGTTTAAGCCGTTCGATGGTGTGGGCTTCCAAATCTCTAACCAGTATGTCGGGCATACGGGACACCTCTTTGCAAATGGTAAATGATATCAAAATGATATCACTTCTCCACACCGAAGACAAGCCGCGGGGCGGGCCGCGATGTGACTTTTGCCGAAGAATTACCCCGCACCTGCCCTGTCCTCATCGGAATGGGGCGAGGAGATCCTTTCATCACCGTGACGATGGATACCCCTCACCCTGCCCTCTCCCTCAAGGGGCGAGGGTTAACTGGACAGGCACCATTCGGAAATGGAGCCAGTCCCGGAAGCCGGTCGCCCTTATGCTATAGTCGCCTCTCCAATTCACACAGGTGAGCTGAATTGGTATCCAGAAACCTTGGGGCAGGACTTTAAGAGGGATGTGACTTCTCGTTGGCCGCTGCCTAAACAGGACTATTGGTCCACTCCATTTGCCGAGTTATTGCTGCAGCATTTGGATCTCTTTGCGGGAGCCACCATTCTGGATGTTGCCGCTGGCGACGGTATCCCTGCGTTCTATTTGGCTGAGCAAGTCGGCGCGACCGGACAGGTGGTCGCTATTGACTCGCGTGCACAGCAGATTGCGAAAGCGCGGGCGATTCAGCGAGACCGTCTCCCATGGCTTCGTTTCGAGTGCCTGGACATGCGCGCGCTGCCGTCGACCCTGCCGGCCTTTGATCGAATTACGGGCAACTTGTCGGTCATGTTCTTCCGTCCGAACCGGATCGAAACGGTTCGTGGGTTGATCGCCCACCTTAAACCGGGCGGCCAACTGGTGCTGACCTTCCCCTCTCGGGGTACGTTTGATTCACTCTGGCTGAGGGTGGATCAGGAAATGGCCAAGCGTAGCCTGGGTCGGGAGCGGCAACGCCTGGAGGCCTACGTGGCTGAGCGGCCCTCAGTGGATGATGGCCGCAGGTGGCTGGAGGCGCTTGTTCTCGAACGCATACTGGTGACGGAATCGCCCCTGGAAGTCACAACCGGCGCCGGTCCATTGTTTTTGCAGCACCCGCTGCTTCGGGCTGGCTTTCTCGATGACGTGTACGAATGTTTCGATGACGGCCGTCTGGCCGATGATGTCATGAAGACAGTATCTGAAGACGTGCCAAGCTTTACGCCCCTCATCGCTCAGCGCTGCGTCTTGTCTGGATGGAAGCCGAGGGGAGGCACTGGCTAGGAATGTGCGCGCTTGAGTTGGTCCAGAAACGCGCTAACTGTGATGATCCGGACGGATTCGACGCGGGCTACATCTAGCAGGTCCGAATCTCCGGAGACAATCCACGGAACAGATGCTGCCAGCGCACATTCAATAAATTTCGCATCATCGGGATCGCGCAATTTCTTCACAAGGAAGGGTTTGGCCTCTACGGTCTCGAAAAACGGCAGGATCTCTTCTTCGGCGAGAACTCGAGTCTCTTCAACTGTCAAATGGAATTTTGGATAGGCGAGAGCCCGAACATACTCCTCCAATATGGACTGAGACAGAACAGGATGAAATCGCGAGGCTTGCCACGCCGAAACTAACCGAGATGGCGGGCCACTGAAAAGAAGCGCCGAGATGAGCACATTCGTATCCAGGACGGCCCGGATCACGAGCGGCGGCGACCACGCACGCGAGCCCAGCGGATGGCGTCATCAATGTCTTTGGATGTGAGGCCGAGATCTCGAATCTTTCGACGCACTGCGGCTAATTTGTTGCCCGCTTCCGTTATCGTCACGGGCCGCAGAACGACCGCGCCCTGTCGGACGGTAACGTCGAAATAGTCCGTCTCTGGTAATGCCTCGACGATCCTTTTCGGCAGCGTTACCTGGTTCTTCGATGTTTTCTTTGCAAGCATTTCCTTACTTCCTTATTATAAGGATACATTATATGGTAATGCCAAGGCAAGCACCGCCCGTAGGCTGTTCAATACGTTGGCGGCCATGATCGCGCCGTGCTCGGTGAACGCGTAGGGAGGAAACCGAGGGTCGCGGTGCTTCTGAGAACCGGTCGCAATTTGCGACCGGTTCAGATAATCCGCATGAGAATCAAGACGTTGCTCTTGATGTCAGACAGGACCCGCTCTTTCTTCGACGGCAAGACCCGCTCTTAAGGTTTCTGCTACACTTCCTTGCCATAACCGGAGACACCCATGCCGGAAGAACGCATACCTTATTATTATACGGTGCTCGAACTCCTACCCTCCGCAACGAGCGCTGACATCAAAAAAGCCTGGCATGAACTAATACAGGTCTGGCATCCAGATCGCTTTAACCATTCATCCAACCTGTACCGTAAAGCCGAGCTCCGAACACAAATGATCAACCAGGCCTACCAGGCCCTCGGCGACCCCATCGCGCGCGCACGTTATGATGCCACCACACGGAAATCTTCCTCGTCCAAGCCACCCTCGCGCCCAGCGCGTCGTCCACCACGCCCTCAACCTGCCCCTCGACCCCGGCAGGAATTACGAGGTCCCCAATCACTCATCATGCTCTCTCGGCAAGGTCAACCTAAAATCCCGGTGCCGGCGATTCAAATGCTCGTCGACAGCAATGAGCACAGCCCCTACGACTTTCGCGGTCTCGTTCGAATCGCCGGGACCATTCGACAAACACTTCCCGCCGGTGACTATGCCATTGCTGAAGCACCAGGACTGTTTTGCGTGGAGCGCAAGCGCGTGGCAGACCTGTATGCGTCGACCTCGAATTCATCCGATAACCGCCCGCGATTTCTGCGCGAACTCGAACGACTCCTCCCGTTCCCGAATCGGTTTATGGTGATCGAAGGCCGGATCGAACAGGTCCAAGGAAGAGGGCGTTTAAGCGAATATCTCAAAAACGGAGCGATGGATTTCCTGGATGCCGTCACTCTGAGATATGGGATCCAGGTTATTTTTGCAGATACTCGTGAAGAGGCAGAAGAGCGCGTCGCGAATCTCGCAGCCATGCACTATGCATACTTCTATGCCGAACAAGAGGGACTGGGACGTTGTCTCAATGAGAACGATTTATAAGCGAAGGCAATGCGCAAGGAATTAGCGCGTCAGGCACTTTTTCGACAGAACCCGCTCATGATAACCGAAAGAATCAGGATGACGGGGAAAAAGGCTTAGACGGGGAATTCCGACAGCAGCGCGATGGCCCCTTTCTTCCTGGCCTTCTGATAGTAGCGCCGATCGGCCGTCACCAATGTGATGTTGCGCTGTGTGAGCGCGACGGCGTGGTACAGCGTGTCGAACACATGGTGGTCGAGCTCGACCGCCAGCGCACATGCCTGGCGGTAGATGTCGAGCGTGTTCCGGACGGGAACCTCCATGGCATAGAGAAAGGTTGTGGCCGACGTGGCGATGTCCGGTTTGAGGCGAACGCAGACCGCGACCACCTCTGCCAGCCAGTGAACAGGCAGCACCAAGCTGATGCGGCCTTCCCGAAACCTCTCGCACAAGGCACGGGCCTGAGAGGTGTCCGGCTCGCTTTCGTCGTCCTGGAGGATCCACTTCACCCGCACGCTCGCGTCCAGTACGAGCCGGCTCACGGGCGCCCGTACTCCCGCGCCGCGCGGATTTCCGCGTCACTGAAGCCGGATTTCTTGTTCCGCAACTTCAACAGACCCTCAATCGCCTTCACCCGGCGCTTCTGCACCTGTCGCTCCTCCACCGCCCGCATCATTAACTCCGCGACGATCTGACTCTTATTCTTGCCGGCAAACGCCTTGTTGAACTTCTGCTTGACCTCTTCCGGCACACTGAAATTGACCGTTGACATAGAACCTCTACATTGTTGAAAGTTTCAACAATGCTATTATCGGCCAGCGTGCAAGCAAAGTCAATGCGCCAGCCTCTCCTAGCTCGATGCCAGGTCGTTTCATTTGACACTGGTGCAAGCGCCAAAGTTACTTTGGATCACCGGCACCCTCTCCCTCATCGGTATGGGACGAGGGAAATCCGGGCCGGGATGCTGAGCAGACAGGACCCGCCAGATTCTTCGCTGAACAAGCTCGCGGCGAATGTCGCCGTAGGGCGCAATTTTGCCGGGATCCACTGGCGTGCCGACTATACTGAGTCGGTGAAGCTTGGCGAAGCCTTGGCGATCAGCATCCTTCGCGATCAGCGTGCCTGTTACAACGAAGCGTTCAGCGGGTTCACCTTCACAAAGTTCGATGGCACGACGGTGACGATCTAAAGGAAAATAGCGTCCGAGCACAAGCACGGAGCTGACCAAAAGGTCCATGGAGACGGTTCTACGCCGAACAAGAAGGACTGGGACGTTGTGTCAATGAGAACGATTTATAAGCGGTCAGACCCTGGCGCGGACGCTGACTGTGCTCTACAAATCCTCCAGGAGTCGTCTAGCCGTCTCGAACTTTTCGTTAACGACCGCGGCTTCTTCTGAATGCGCGCGGGGAATCTTTCCTTGCTCCCATAACAACACCAATTCCAGAAGCATCAGTCGCATTTGATCAGCCCTGTGCTGAGCTCTGTCACGAGCCGATTCTAGGTTGAATCGAATTGCATTCTCTTGAGTGGTACTCATCGCATCCTCTCTAGCTTTATCACGCCATCAATTCTCTGGCCCTTGTACATCCAACAAACGGGCTCCGTGGTGAACAGCCAGGACCTGTACAGTCCGCGTTGATTTCAAAAAGCGATAGATGACCCGATAATCACCAATCAGAACTTCCCTCAAGCCGCTTAAAGGAAATTCCGGAACGACACGCCCGGACTCCGGAAAGGTCCGAAGCCGGCCGACTTTGGCCTTGATGCTGTCAGCGAATGCACGAGCCGCGGATGGATTATCGGTCATAATGTAGCGAGTGATCTCGAGAAGGTCATCAACCGCGGGGCGGGTCCAAACGAGCAATGCCCGTTTAGGCTTAGGCATTCAAAAGCTTATCCAACGCTGCCATCGCCCGCGTGTGGGAGACCACGGCACCCTTCTCTGCGGCGCGAAGGCCCTCGAGCACCGCCTCCAGAAGTTCAACCCGCTCGGTCCTGCGCTCATACACCTGGATGTCTTCAAGCACAGCCGCCGAGCGTCCCCGTTGGGTGAGAATCACCGGACGCTTTGTCTTTTTGACCTTGGCGACAATCTCAGCCGTGCGGACCCTAAAGTCACTGATCGGCGTGAGATCCTCAGAAAGCCGAATACGCGCCATAGAGTAGACCTCAAAGTACTGTTACAAGTACGTTTAAGATACCTCTTATTAGCACTTCTGTCAACACTCCGGGATGCTGAGCAGACAGGACCTGCAAATAAACCCTCACCCTTCTTCTCCCGCAGGATGGGGCGAGGGTGAACTTGACAGGCACCATCCGGAAATGGAGCCAGTTCCCAACGCGTCAAGGCGGTCGAAGTCTGAGGCGTAAGGTGGTTGATAGGCCAAAGGCGGGGTCAGGCCTCGCGGCGCTGTTCGATGACTTGCAAAATCGGAGTAGCCGATAGAGCCTGCGCCACTTGCGACCTGTCATTTCAGCGGGCTTTACAAGACACCCCTCCCCTTCATCGGGAATGGGAAGAGAATGCTAGACCCTTCGAACAAGCTCAGGGTGGCACGGATAGGGATGCGAGATCCTTCGTCGAACCTTAGGATGACATGCGTGAAGCTCGGGGTGACATGGGCCTCAGAATTGAGCTGCGCCCTGATCCTACGACTTTTTTGCTCTCTTCGCGGCCCGTTTTTCCTGCATCGATTTTGCGGGTTTTTTCTTCGTCTCTTTCCGCTGGTTCTGACCTTTGCCCCTGGGGTGCGCTCCTTATAAGTGAGAGTGGCGGCCTTGTCTTTTTGAATTCCGGGGCATGGTAGCCAATCTCTCGAAAAAAGTACAGTTCATTTCACTAAAAACTCGGGGTGAGGTCTTGCGATGACACTCATCCTTTCGCCACGGAGGCAGGCTAGGCGACTGCTATGCTTCGTCTTCCTCAGGATGACGGAGACGCGGACGGGGTCAGGCACCTTTTCAGCAGACTGAAAATGAGCCAGACCCCGTCTGCCTATCCTTAATAATGACGGCTTTCAAAGCTAATTTACCTTTGAAAGAAATACAGTGTTTTTTTTCAAAGCTCGGGGAGCTTTGCAAGGGCTATTTCAATGCGGCGGTCACGCTGGACGGCGGGGTATCCACGCGCGTGCGCTCAGGCATGTTGCAGGCGTTTGCTGGCCTGCACAAACCGAATTTCCACTCTCTGGTTCAGAGCAGCAGCGATTCGGTTCAGCATCGCCAGTGAATGGCCTCGATAGTCGGCATTTTCCAGCCGGCAGATGACTGATGCCGTGGTACCCACCCCTTTGGCCAATTGTCGCTGAGTGAGACCTGCCTCTGTACGCAAGGCGGTAATCTTGCGCGCGATATTATCATTAGCGCGCGCCTCCTCAAGTGCAACAAGTCGCTCGGGCTTGCCTTCATAATAGCGGCGACGAAGGATTTCCACCGCATCCCTGGTCGGTGGTTTTTTTGTCTTCGGCCTCATCATCCCTCCTGGTACGTATGCGCTTGGGGATTCTGCTCAAACCGTTGTTTCATTCTAATTGCTTCTTCGAGGGCGGCTGTGGGCACTACACGCTCTTTAATTAGACCCCTGGCAAGAACCGCGGCGATCTTCCCATGAAAGAAATATAGTATTCGGTAATTCACGCCCTGCAGACTAACACGCAATTCATAGATGCCGTCCCGCAAGTAGTCTGCTTCAGGCCGTCGGAGTTCGTGCCCAAGTTCTCGCAATCGTTCAATCTTGACCAAACACTTATCCTGCGCCTTGGCCGGCAAGGTATCAAACCAGTCAAGAACTGGCACTGCGCCGGGATGTTCCTGGTAAAAGACAACATGGATTCTTGGCACCTCTGGCTCCTGTCATGTTCGCAGTTTTGCTAACACCAGTCAAGGTTTGTATGAGATCCCAATCCATGACCTTGAACGTAGACACGGGCTGCGCAGCACAAGGTAAAGGGTCAGGCACCTTTCAGCAGACTGAAAATGAGCCAGACCCCGGCAGGAAGGGGGACAGGCACCATTCGGAAATGGAGCCAGTCCCCTCGCCAGCCCAGATCTTAGAAGAGTCCGGGAATTCATTAATGTCCCTACCCAAGGTGGGTGGAGCCCTACACATGATCCCAAGAGCTTGTTGACAACCATCCAGCTTTTTTGGTTTTTGTTACGTCTTGTGTCGAGCCGATTCACCAGTAAACCGGTAGCGTTGAGGATCATCTATCTTGCCCTGCTGATAGGGGTGGGGGGAGAAGGATCAATTTGTACGGGAGAAGAAGTGATCGTCCTGGACAAGCGTAAGACTGAGGCTCTCGCGGAGTGGGACAAACCAGTCCTTTTTGGAAAGGGCGATTGGAAGGTTGTGGATGACGCAGGGGAGCAGGTGATCAAGTTACGGACCGAGTCATCCTCGTTTGCGTTAGAGAAGAGCATCACCGTTGATTTGAAACGGACGCCGTATCTTGAATGGGAATGGAAGGTGACGGTTCTGCCGACGGGCGGGAATGTTGCTTCTCCGGAAGCTGATGACCAAGCCGCGCAGTTGCTTGTCGTCTTTCACAAGACATTCTTTGAACGTCGCAAAGTCATTACCTACATCTGGGACCCGACTGCCCCGAAAGGCACAATTGCAGCTGGTGCTGGGCCGATTTACCTGAATGTTAAGGCCATTGTTGTCGAGTCAGGATACAGGCAGCTTGACAAATGGTTAATCCAAAAGCGCAATGTCCTCGAGGATTTTCGAGCGGTCTTTGGGGTCACGCCGGAACGCGTTGTTGCCATCCGTTTGCAAATCAACAGTCAACATACAAAATCAGATGCCGAAGCCTTTTGGAAGACGATACGATTCACTTCTGAGAGAGACTGACATGAGCACCGCATCGCATCCCATATTCGGACGCTGCGAATAGTGAGAGTGCTTTTCCTCACCCCGCCGACGTGTTAATGACAAGGCTCTAAGAGCCCGTCACGCTTCAGGTTCTCGAGCACTTTCTCGAACGGACGGGATCGTTCCTTTGCGCGCTTTTCAAACGCCTCCAGATCCAGTGCATCTTCGCGAAGCGCTTCGATCACGGCTCCATTAATTAGCTCTGAGAGCGACCGATCAGTCGTCGCGGCCTTGATCTTCAACGCTCGGTAGACCTGAGGCCTGAGGTAAATCGTCGTTCTTCTCTCGCCTGCCATTGCACCTCCTTTCACCGCTTTGAGGTTATGATGTCTTACATCAGAGCCCTTAATGCACAAAATGCCAATGGGATTTGGAAGGGAGAAGACAGGAGGGTTCTGGGGTTACTTCAAGCTGCCACAGTGGCTGGATCGTAGCGTTAGGGGGCATCCTCGATGTTCCACACGCGGACCTGTCGTCCGCGCGCGCGCAAAACCGGCGCGACCATCCGCTGGAGCCGAACCACCGCCCGCACCTTGTCGGGGAACGGCAGCCCAGCCAGCACGCGCCGTCGGTCTTCTTTCGCGGCTAATAGCCGCGCCACTTCCGGCCTCAAAGCACCCATAGCCTCATTATAGCGCAAGTCCGTGGCGGGCGAGTACGGCCGCCAGATACTCTCGGTCGAGGGGCGCTTGCTCGCGTAGGAGGCGTACCCGCTCGCGGTCCTTGTCGCGCCCCGTCTGGAGCGCGATCGCCAGGAGGTGTTCGGCACGCAACACGCGTGTCGGCGTGGCTTCGTACCGGGTCTCCCGCGCTTCCTCCAACGCCTCCTCCAGCAGCGCATTGTAGACGGGCAGAAACTGCACCGGCACACCCTCGATGTTCACGCATTCCTTTTCCTCGCGATAGCCCCGTGCCCGCAGGGCCTCATAGAGCGGAGCGAGCGTCAGCAGCCCGCCGCTCGTTTGAGGCAGCACTACAAATACATCGAGGTCGAAGGTCAGCACCGGCTCAATATAGAACGTAGCGCCCATCGCCCCGCCGATGGCATAGTGGCGTACAACGCCGGCGCGTTCCAAATCGTTCAAGACTTGCAATGTCTTTTCCATGTCCGTGACTGGACTAAGAATCGGCGGGAGTATAGCCAAGCTCTAATGAGAAGTCACGGCTCAATCTTTTTTCAACAGGGAAAATGAGACAGACCTCGCCTGGCCAGGACGAAACGCAGTTTGGAGATGAGTGGCAGGGCTTCAGTTTATTGGGAAGAAGCTTACCTATCGTAGAACCTGGGTTTACGGAAACCGCCGCTACAGGCCATGCCTCTTCCGGCCGATAAGATGGGAGGAGGTGAAGCCATGTCCAAGTCAGCTCAATCAGCAATCATTCTCGGGATCGTCCTCGGGCTTGTGGCTCCGATCAGTGCACAAGCGGTACCGTACGTGCAGCAGTTCACGAAAGGGCAGATCGAGTTCAAGCAGGGCGGCAAGATGTTCAAGGTGCCACTGCAAAGGGGACGCTTGGAAGCGATGCCATTAAACTTCGGCAAAAAGGCTGCCGAAATTCGCAACATGACCCTGGTGTTTGCGGGGGCGGAGATGGAGAGGATCTCGTTTCGCCTGGTGAACGTCTCAGGCCCGAAGCAATACGGCAAGAAAAACATCGGGGGTTTTTCGGTGCAGACAGGGACAGGCGGCCATTCTATGCTGCGGACCGACAAGGGCGACTGCACCTTCGCGCTCAGTCGCCTTGATAAATCAAAAATCGAAGGCACGGGGTCCTGCCGGGGCCCCTTCGATGACGGTCGCGGCGCCCAGGGCCCCCTCGTCACCGACGTGAAGTTCAGCGTGATGCCGTAAGCTCAGTGGTAGACTGCCTCAGGATGCCTCTGCTAAGATTTGCGCCTATGATGCCGGACACTCAGATCAGGGCGTTGATTCGACTGCTCTCGGATGAGGACCGGCGTGTGGCTCAAACCATTGCGGGCAAGCTGGTCGAGATCGGCGACCGCGCGATCCCCATGCTGCGCGAGGCTGAGATCGAGCAGCCGGAGATGGCTGAACGATTTCGTCAGGTCTTAGAGGACATCCATGGGCAACAGCTTGAAGAAGAGTGCCATGCGCTCTCCGCCTGCGCGGACGAAAACCTGGATCTGGAGGCCGGGGCATTTCTCATTGCGCGGTTTGCCTACCCGGAGCTGAACAGTTTCCGTTACAGCGGCATCCTGGATGCCATGGCCGGGGAGCTCCAGGCGCGGCTTGGCCGAAAGGTCTCGGCAGAGGAGACGGTCAAGACCATCAACCGATACCTGTTCGTCGAGCAGGGATTCTCCGGAAATACGACGCAGTACTATGACGTGAACAACAGTTATATCAATAAGGTGCTGGAGCGGCGGACCGGCATTCCGATCAGTCTCAGCACGGTCTACCTGCTGATCGCGAAACGGCTCAATCTGCCGGTGTTCGGCGTCGGCATGCCCGGCCACTTTCTGGTCAAATATGACACCGGGCGCTATCTCATCTTCGTGGATTCGTTCAACGGGGGCGCGCTCTTAACCTTAAAAGATTGCGCGCGCTTTCTGGAACAGGCCGGCTACGGATTCGATGAGCGGTACCTGCAAAAGACCTGCGCCCGCACCATCCTCATTCGCATGGTGAAAAATCTGGTCGCGATCTACAACAAGATGGACGAGACGACCAGAGCGGCGCGGTTGACCCGCGTCATCGAGATCCTGGGCCTGCCGGATAAGGACGATTGATCATCCGCATGTAATTCGCATGCGGTCGCGGGCCATTGTCACCCGCCCGCTGAATTCCTTCGCAGCTTGCCGAACCACATCATAGCGTTCCGCGATCGGATAGAAATGTGACAGCACGAGCCGCTTCACGGCCGCGTCTCTGGCCACACGCCCGCAATCCCGTGCCGTCATGTGGCCTTTCCCCGGGCGTTGCTCCGGGAAGGAACAATCCAACACTGCCACATCCGCGCCTCGGCACAATCTGATTAAGCCGTCGCAGTACTCCGCGTCGCCCGAATAGGCGAAGACCACCCCGCGATGCTCGATGCGGTATCCCTGGCAGTGCAATCGCTGGCTGTGCACCACCGTGGCGGCCGTCACGCGGGTCTCGCCGATGCGGATCGTCTGGTCCGTCAGCTCCTTGATCGTGACCGGAAAGGGAGCGGGCGAGAAGCTGGGAAACTCCTTCAGGATGGTGGTGAATAGGCGACGGGTCCCTTTGGGGCCATAAATCGTGAGTGATGGCCTCGTGCCGGCAAAGGTGGCATGGAAGACCGCATCGAAAAAGAAGGTGATGAAATCCGAGAAATGATCGGCGTGATAGTGGCTGAAGAAGAAGTGCTGGAGGCGATGGCGGTCCACGCGAAGTTTGCGGAGGTTGACGAGCGTGCGGGGGCCGAAGTCAAACACGAGCAGTTGGTCCGTCTCGACCACATACCCGGCCGCGGCCCGTGCAGGATGCATATTTGTGCCGGAGCCTAGAACGCTCATGCGCATGACATCACCCTCTTGCTATGGTAGCATCAGCGACTTAATTGCTGAAACCGGATATGACCTAACACCTAAGAGGAGCGTATCATGGAAGAGGATGACGCATGGATGCGTCTGGCCCTGGAGGAAGCGCAGCAGGCGGCAGCTGCCGGGGAGATCCCCATCGGGGCAGTTCTGGTGGTCGGCGGAGCGCCCATCGCTCGAGGTCATAACC
>Ga0184623_10000836_pt1 | contig 13322 bp, 7 predicted proteins | sample PLM1_100_b1_FD_133138 | JGI IMG/M metagenome (GOLD analysis project Ga0184623, IMG submission 133138) | Groundwater sediment microbial communities from an aquifer in East River, Colorado, USA - PLM1_100_b1 | ecosystem: Environmental > Terrestrial > Soil > Riparian zone | place: USA: East River...
GACCAAGCGTCGGCTGGGGCCGCACGCCGAGCCCGGTCCCGAGCACCGCCGTCACTCCTGGTGGAAGGTGATGTGCCTCACCGGGCCGGAGCGGCTGCTCTCGTTCTGGAAGGGCAAGCTGTTCGTCCTGACGCTGCTCGGGTTCGCCGCCACCGACTTCCTGATCACCATCACGCTGTCGGCGGCAGATGCCACCGCGCACGTCGTGGAGAACCCGCACGTGCCGACCGCGTTGCACGGTCACGAGGTCGCGATCACCCTCGTGCTGATCGCCCTGCTCGGCGCGGTGTTCCTCAAAGGGGTTCAGTGAGGCGATCGGGGTCGCGGTCGCCCTGGTAGGGACCTACCTGGCGCTCAACGTGGTCGTCGTCACGGTCGGGCTGTGGCAGGTGGCCGCCGCGCCACACGTCTTCACCGACTGGACCCACGCGCTTACCGCCCAGCACGGCAGCCCGCTGCTCATGGTGGGCTGGCGCTGGTGGTGTTCCCGAAGCTCGCGCTGGGCCTGTCCGGGTTCGAGACCGGCGTCGCGGTCATGCCGCACATCCAGGGCGACCCGGGTGACAGCGAGGAGAACCCCGTCGGGCGCATCCGGGGCGCCAAGAAGCTGCTGACCACAGCGGCGCTCATCATGAGCGTCTTCCTGATCAGCAGCAGCGTGATCACCACGCTGCTCATCCCCCATGACGAGTTCGAGCCGGGCGGCAGGGCCTACGGCCGCGCCCTTGCCTACCTGGCCCACGAGCACCTGGGCGACGGGTTCGGCACCGTCTACGACCTGTCCACCGTCGCCATCTTGTGGTTCGCCGGGGCTTCGGCGATGGCCGGGTTGCTCAACCTCATGCCGCGGTACCTGCCCCGCTACGGCATGGCCCCGCACTGGGCCCGGGCGGTGCGCCCGATGGTGCTGGTGTTCATCGCCGTGGCGTTCCTGGTCACCTGGATCTTCAAGGCGGACGTGAACGCTCAGGGCGGCGGATATGCCACCGGCGTGCTCGTGCTCATCACCTCGGCGGCGGTCGCCGTCACGATCGCCGCCCGGCGCGCCCGCGAGCAGGCCTGGACGATCGGCTTCGGCGCCATCGCGCTGATCTTCGTTTACACGACCCTGGCCAACATCGTGGAGCGCCCGGACGGGGTGAAGATCGGCGGGTGTTTCATCGCCGGGATCCTGCTGGTCTCGCTCCTCTCCCGGCTCCTGCGCGCCTTCGAGCTGCGCGTCACCTATGTGGCGCTCGACGACCTCGCCGCGCGCTTCGTCCGTGACTGCGCCAGCCGGAAGATCCGCCTGATCGCGAACGAGCCGGACAGTCGGGACGAGACCGAGTACCGCGAGAAGCTCCGGCAGATACGGCAGGACCATGACCTCCCAGCAACGGACGACCTGATCTTTGTCGAGGTCACCGTGCGCGACCCGTCCGACTTCGAGACCGCGCTGGACGTGCGCGGCGTAGTCATGCACAACCGCTACCGGGTGCTGACCCTGGAGAGCGCCACGGTGCCCAACGCGCTCGCGGCGCTGCTGCTGCACATCCGGGACCAGACCGGTGCCCGGCCGCACATCTACTTCGAGTGGACCGAGGGCAACCCGGTCGCCAACCTCCTCCGGTTTCTGCTGTTCGGCCAGGGCGAGGTGGCCCCGGTCACCCGCGAAGTGCTGCGGGAGGCCGAGCCGGACCGGTCCCGCCGTCCCCACGTGCACGTCGGCTGACGCCGGACGACGCTGCGGCCCGGCGCGGTTGAGCTATCGCAGCGCGACGAAGGCATCGACGTCGACGCGGGGTCGCCCGGTTGTCCCGGCGACCTGCGCGGCGACGACATGAGTGCCGGTCGACGCCCACGAACGGGCGAAGACCACCCTCGCCGGCTGCACCGACGTCGCGTAGAGGTCGACTGTTGCGACCGCGGTACCGTCGACGTACATGGTGGCCTTGCCGCGGTTGGGACCACGGAACGCCACCCATCCGATCGCCCGGGCGCTCGCGGTGAACGTCGCGCGCGCGCCACTCTGGCTCGAGCTGCGGACGTAACCGCCGGACGCGCCGCTGACCGCCGCCCGCGTCCACGTGCCGGCCCAGGTCAGTGCCGCCGATGTCTCCTGGTACACCCCCGGGCTCAGCGCCGGCCCGTACTGCCAGCCGCTCCACAAGCCGGCGCGGTCGCCTGCGCGGACTCGGAAGCGGTACGTGTGACCCGGCGCGAGGGTCCGGACCGTGGCAGAGGTGAGCGGTCCGGAAAGGCTCACCCGGGCCCACGTCCCGGCGTCCACGCTCTGCTCGAGCTGGTATGCCGCCACGCCGCTCGTCGTGTCGGTCGCCGACCAGCTCAGTCGCGTCGGGACGGTGGTGCCCACCGCCCATCCGGTCGCCGGGGCAGCGGCGGGTGCCTTGGCCGTTGGAGCGACGGTGTCGAGCACGATCGTGTCGCGGTACACCGGGGACCAGTTGCCGGCGCCGTCTCGGAACTGCGCGTACACAGCGCGCGTCCCGTTGGCCGTCGAACCGCCGTAGAGAGCGTTTGCGAGCGACCATGGTTGCGGCGTGATCGTCCAGTCACGGTTCACGCCATAGGCGAGGAGCCCGCCCGACGTCTCGGGGCGGTTGGAGATGCGGGCCAGGGCAACGCCGGTCCAGAGGTCTGACGCCGGCATGCCCAACTCGATCGAGGGCGTTGTCGTGTAAACCGCCGCGCCGTTGATCGTGACTGATCCGGTCGGCGGAAGGGAGTCGCCGATGGGCGCCAGGTTCGCGACGATCGCGTCGCTCGCGACGGGCGACCAGTTGCCCTGCGCGTCACGCCATTGGACGTAGACGGTCTTGGTGCCGGCGGCGTTGTTCCCGCCACGGTACAGATCGGTCAGCGACCAGCGAACCGTCGTGGGGTTGCCGTCGATTTCCTCCGCCCACATGAGAACGCGCTGCGGGCCCGCTTCCGCCTCCATGTCGTCGAGTGCCGGGGCGTTGGAGACACGGACGCCGGTGACGCCGATGTCGTCGGTGGCCTGCAAGGTGAGCGTGACCATCCGGTGTGCGGTGCTGCTGGCGCCGCCGTCGATGACGACGGCGCCGGCCGGCTTGGTGTGGTCGGCGTGCAGCGTCCACTGCACGCGCAACTGCCCGCCGCCGTAGGGGCCGGTGTCACCAGCGATGAGGTAGGTCGTGCCGGCGACCGCGTTGAACTTCAGCTCGTGCCAGAACTGCCAGTCGGTGCGCGCCACCGGCGCGAGCGACCCGTACGTCGTGCCGGTGTACGCCGCCAGCACGTTGCTGACCGAGGCGTCGGCGACGGAGAACGTGACAGGGCCCGAGGCCGGCGCGGTCCAGCGGAACCACACGGTCGCCCCGGGGACGCGGGCCGGGTCGTGCCTGGGCTCGCCGGCCTCTGCGGTGGCGCGGATCGTCGTCGCGGTCCAGTCGCCGCCCGGCGACACGCCTCGCGCGCCCGACAGCGGTAGCGCTGCGGCGAGGTTGTCGTGCGGCGGCGGCCCCATGTTCCACAGCATCCGGAACGGCCCGCCGAGCGTGTCGGACCCCTGCACCTGGATGGAGTACGTCGCCCCGGCGCTGACCGGGAACGTGATGCGGACGCCGTAGTAGAGCTGCTCCTCTCCGGGCGTCCCTATCCCTTGCAGCAGGGTCAGCGCATCGACCCGGCTGCCGGTGTACACACCCACCTCAGGCAGCAGGCCGGCGCGGCCCTGGACCCAGAAGGAGGCGGTGCCGTTCGTCGGTGCGGTCCACCGGTACCACACCGACGCCACCGGCGGCGGGTACTGCGGGTTCGGCTCACCCGGTTCGCGGGTCGCCCACTGGCAGGTGCCCTCAACACTTCCGGCCGCACCTGACAGCGTCGTCGCCGCGGCGAACGCGTCGTTGCCGGGTGGAGGCGGCGGCGGTCCCCAGGACAGCCGCGCGGTGGCCGGCCAATAGGCCCCGTCGCCCGAGTGCAGAGCCAACCGGATCCGGTACGTCGTTCCCGCCACCGCGCTGATAGTCACGCGGGCGCCGACCGTGGCGATGCCAACGCCGTTCTCGGCCATCACGCTGAGCGTCTGCAGGCTGTCGCCGGTGTAGACGGACAGCACCGGGTTGATTCCGTCGTCGCTGGTCCAGAACGCTGCCTGGCCGCTCGACGGCGCGGTCCAGGTGTACCAAACCGAGCAGCACATGTCGCCGCCCAGCGCGCCCGGCTCACCTGGCTGCATCGTGGTGTCGGCCAGGCTCCCCGGCACCGACCCGGACGCACCGGCGACGGCCTGCGCCGCTGCGAACTGGTCGTTCGGCGGTCGCCATTGCGGTGTGGGCGCCCAGTGCAGGGTGAACCGGCCCTGCTGCTCGGCGGGACCGTCGATGACGATCGTGTAGACCTGCCCGGCGACTGCGGTCAAGGCCGCGGCGCTGGTGTGCCCGGCGCCGATGACGCCGCGGAAGTCGTCGGGATCCAGGCGCAGGGTGTCCGTGTCGTCGTTGTAGGCCGCCAGGGACATCGCTCCTGCCGACGTTCCCCAACCCCGGTAGATCTCGAGGTAAGTGTCATAGTCGCTGGTCAACGTGTCGAACAGATACAGCCCGGTCGTGGGGGCGGTCCACCGGTAGAACACCGACGAGTTCGGCCCCCACCTGTTGTAGGGCTCGACCGGCCCGCCTCCGGTCGCGCCCACGTCGTGGCCGTCGATGGCGCCGCTCGTCCCGCTGATGGCTATCGCGTTCTCGATGTCGTCGTTGGGCGGTCGCGGCGGGAACAACGACCAGGTCAGATCGGCCACATCGGGGCCGTAGACGAGATCGGTGACGTCGACCGCGATGAAGTAGGTGAGGGCGGCCGAGACGTCCACGTCGACCATGGCCGGCGCGATCCCCGACTGTCGAACGCCCGCGACTCGGGTCAGCGCGCTCAGGGAGGATCCCCGGTAGACGGACAGGACGGTGTAGTCACCCTCCACCACGAGGTGCAGGCGTCCCGCCGCCGGCGCGGTGTAGCGCCACCACACCGAACGCCCGCCCAGGACGCCCTCGTGCGCCGGCTCGCCCGCCTCCTTCGACGCAGACCACGTGTACGACGGCGACTTGCCCTGCCCGCCGGTCAACACGGTGGCGTTGGCGAACATGTCGTTGCGGGGCGGCGGGATGTCCAGCCGCCACGCCAGCCGCAGCTGGCCCTCGGCGCCGGCCTTCCCGTCGACCGCGACGATGTAGGGCGTGCCACCGATCCCGGGGAACGACACGCGGCTCGCGCCGGCGCCGGCCGAGTCGTCGTCAGCGGCGACGGCCGTCAGCGCGTCGACCCGGGTGCCCGTGTAGACGCCGAGCACGGTGTCGATGCCCGATCCCGCTGTGGACAAGGTCACGGTCGCTCCGACGGGCGGCACGATCCGCCACCACAGCGAGTGGCTGGCGGGCGAACCGGCGTGGGCCGGCTCACCGGCCTCGGCCGTCGCATACACGTTGTCGGTGAGCACGCTGCCGGTCAACTGCAGCGGGATCTCGTGTGCCAGACCGCCATAGCAGGAGAAGGCGTCGTTGCAGGGGACGGCCTTCCGCAGCGCTACGGTGAACGGCGGCTGCGGGCCGACGATCCCGTACGTGGGGTTGCCCTGGCTGTCGACCTGGATGCGGTACGTCGTGCCCGCCTTGGCCGTGAAGGCCGCGCCATATTCGCCGTGGACGTCGGCGCTGCGCGCCACGCGGGTCAATGCGCCGAGCGACGATCCGGTGTAGACGGTGACGATGAGGTGTTGTGGAACGTCAGGCAGTGCCTCCGTCACGGTAGTTGTCGGGGTCCACGAGAACCACACCGTCCGCCGGCTGGTGTACTGATCGAGCGGCTCGCCGGCTTCTGCGGTCGCCGCACAGTTGTCACCGGCGAGCACCGGCTGGAACCCGCTCACCACGGTTGGGGAGGCGAAGCCGTCGTTGGCGGGGCGGGTGTAGGGCGCCCACCTCAATGTCGTGCGGCCGGCATCTACGCTTGCGGAGTAACCAGTCAATCGGACGACGTACGTCAGACCCGCGGTGGCAGAAAGGACATGCGCCGTCAGGTCGTATCCAGGGGTGGGCGGGCACCAGTCGTGCGGCGCCCACTCCAGCTGGCCAACCGACGTCCCCGTGTAGAGCGACAGCTCCGCTTTGAACACCCCGGACGCCGAGTCGAAGCGAAACAGGCCCGACTGCGGCGCCGTCCACCGGTACCAGATCGAGGGCCGGGCCGGGTCGCCGCCCGGTTCGCCCGGCTCAGTCGTCGCGCCGGCGAGGTTGCCGTCAACGCTGCCGGAGGAGCCGGTGAGGACCTGGGCGTCGGCGAAGTCGTCGTTCGGCGGGGGGGCCGCGTAGGCGCGGCCGGGAAAGCAGACCAGCGCCGCCAGCACGAGGAAGGCAACGACCGACGCTCGGCACCGCACCATGGCGACCCCCGATCAACCGGACGGGCGCGGTGCCCGCCAGACGGGTCAACGCGACCCTAGCCACCCCCGAATCTGATGGAAATACCCCACGACGTCGATGCGCCCGCATCACCGAGCGCTGCCAGAACAAACCCCCGGCAGTCGAACCACACACTAAACCGACAAACGCCGCGATCCATCAGCTGCGTTCCCCGTCCCGGGACTTGATCCAACAGATCGGCGTCGCCTGTCGCGAACCGCTGGTTCAGCTGGCCAGTGCCCGCTAACCTGCTGTGGAGCACCGCGGTGCGGGGTCGCGGGCGCGTTCTGTGAGGTGTGCATGGGGAGTGCACGTCTGGAATTGTCCGCCAAGGTAATTCCGCCCGAGAGCCGCGGGCTTGTCCGGGAGCGTTTGCTCGGTGAGCTCGCTGCCCGCCTTGGCCTGATACTTGCGCCGGCCGGCTACGGCAAGACCCGGCTCCTCGGCCAGATGGCGACGACCTTCGGTGGAGCGGTCGCGTGGTACCGCATCGACGCTGGCGACCGGCGCTCTGCGGCATTCGTCGCGCACCTCGGCAAGACGCTGCTGCGCTCGATGAAGATCGACAGCCAGCCCGACTCGATGGAGGACCTGCTGGCGGTCGTCGAGGCCGCCACCCGTGACCAACCCGCTCTGCTCATCGTCGACGACTTCCACGAACTCGCCGGCACGGACTCCGAGCAGGCGTTCGTGAGGCTCGTCGGGCTGGCGCCGCCGTCACTCCGGATCCTGATCGCCGCCAGGCGCTGGCCCGGCTTGGACGTCCCGGCGATGCGGCTGTCCGGCGACGTGGTCGTGCTGGACGCCGAGGACCTGCGGTTCCGGTCCTGGGAGGTCGAGCGGCTGTTCCGCGACGTGTACGGCGAGCCGCTTCGCCCTGAGGACGCCGCGGCGCTCACCCGCCGCACCGAGGGCTGGGCCGCCGGACTGGCCATGTTCCACCTGCTGACCGCGGGCCGCTCGCCAGCGGAGCGCCATCAAGCACTGGGTGAGCTGGCCCGCGGCCCCCGGCTCGTGCGGGCTTACCTGGTCCGGGAGGTGCTCAGCGAGCTACCTCCGGACCTGCGCGACTTCCTCCGGCGAACCTCCGCTCTCGGGCTGCTGACCGGTGAGCTATGCGACAGCCTGTTGGGGCGCACCGGCAGCGGGGCGCTGCTGGAGGATCTTGAGCAGCGGCAGTTGTTCACCTCGGCCGACGACGGCGGTCGCAGCTTCCGCTACCACCAGGTCCTCCAGGATCACCTGGAGCTGGAGCTGACCGAACAACTCGGCCGGGCACAGGCGCGCCAGTGGTATGGCCGCGCCGGCCGCATCCTGCAGGTCGCGGGCGAGGTTCGCGCGTCGTTCCGGGCGTACGCCCGCGCCGAGGACTGGGCGTCGGTCGGTCAGCTCTTGTTGGTGCATGGCGCCGAGATCGTCGCCCAGCCGCTCGATGCGGTGACCGACCTGCTCCCCGTCGACCTCTGGGACCAAGACCCGTGGCTGGTGCTCGCCGGCGCCCGCAGGCTGGCGTCCCGCGGGTCGCTCGCCCGGGCCGTGGTCGCATACCGCCAGGCCGAGGACCACGCGACCGATATGGAGCTTGCTGCGCTGTGCCGGGAGGAGCGCAGGCACGTGGCGCAGTGGTTGCCTGACGGTGATCCGATCCCGCGCGACTGGGCGGGTGTGATCCGGTCGGCCACGAAGCAGAATCCGGCGCAGGCACGCCGAGCGGCCGCCGCCGTTGGCGGGCCGGAGGGCCGGCTCGCGGCCGGCGTCGCGGCTCTGCTGGCCGCTCAACCGGAGCAGGCCGACGCTCTGTTTCGGGAGGTGGCGGAGCATCCGGAATCCGGCCCGCGCATGACCCGGCTCGCTGCCTTCGCGATTTCTGCCAGCCGACTGCTGACCGGCTGCGGCGCGGACCTGGCACCCAGCGAACTGGAGTCACTCGTCCTCGGCGCCGATGTCAACGGTTGCCCCTGGTGGGCGCGCGTCGGCCGCGCGCTCATGCATGCCGAGCTGGGTGACTCCACCGCACTGGCCCTTGTTCACTCCGAGGCGGACACCGACGAGGACGCGTGGGGCGCTGCGCTGATCCGGCTCCTGCACGGCCTGACGTCCCGCGACGCGGAAATGCTGGATGACGCGACCGCCCGGTTCACTGCGCTCGGCGCCCCCGTGTTGCGCCACTGGGCAGCATGCTTCGCGGCGGCGGTGGACGGCGACCCAGCATCGCATCGGGTGCGTCAGGCCGACGATGCGGGCAAGGCCGCCGGCATCCGCTCCGGGCTGCACGCTGCCCAGAGGTGGTCCGCGGACCGGCCGGCGGTCGGCAGTCCGCCACCCCAACTGCCGGCGACGAATACCACGCCGTTCCGGCTGCGCGTCCTTGGCGGCTTTGAGCTGGTCATCGACGGCGTGCCGGTCGATGTCTCCGTCGTGCGTCCGCGGGTGCGGGCTGCGCTGCGCATGCTGGCGAGACACGCGGGCGCCTCTGTTCACCGCGACGTACTGGTGAACGCGCTCTGGCCGGACGCCGAACCAGAGGCCGGGCATCACAGCCTGCAGGTCGCGGTCTCGAGCCTGCGGCACCTCATCGAACCCGGCGTCGAACGAGGGCGGTCGGTGCTGCTCCCACGGCTGGGGGACGCCTACTCCCTCGCGGTTCCGCCGGACGGCTCGAGCGACCTTCTCGATTTCGAGGCGGCGCTGGCAGCGGCCCGGTCGGCACGGTTCGCCGGCGAGCCGGCCAACTACATCGCGGCCCTGCGGACCGCGCTGGACTGCTATGGCGGCGACCTGCTCCCCGAGGACGGGCCCGCGGAGTGGGTCGTCCACGACCGCGAACGCCTCCGGCTGGCCGCCGCGGACGCAGCCGAGAGCGTTGCTCGCGCTGAGACCAGCGAAGGGGACAACCTTGGCGCTATCGACCACGCGCGGCGCAGCCTGTGGCTGGATCCGTACCGCGACAGCGCGTGGCGGCTGCTCATCGAGTTGCACGAGACGTGTGGGGACGCCGCCGCCGCGCATACCGCCCGGGCGCAGCATCGCCGCGTGCTGACCGAGCTCGGGCTCACCGCTGACGCCGCGAGCAAACGTCACTGGGGCGAGTAGCCGTCCGACGGAAGCACCTCGATTCGCCACGGAATGTGCGCCGGGGCGACGATCGCCACCGCCGCCGACAGACGTGGCTGGTCCACCGCGGCGGGATCGGCCACTCGCAGGCGAACGACGAGCTCTGGCTGCCGCCGGCCGGGCAACGGCGTGTCCGGGTCCTGTGACCAGGTCGTCCCGCCGGGCTCGTCGATCTCCGGGACCTCCCCGGTCGTCATCTGCACGATATCGCGGACCGCCCGCGGTGTGCCGCGCCACGCGTGCAAATCCGCGGCCGCGCGAACCAACTGCCGGCGCCGCTCTTCGGACCACTCCCCGTCAACATGGAAGCCGACCCAGCCGGCGAGCCAGTCGAGCACGTCCGGTGGGGCGGTCCCCGGATCGAAGTACGCCGCCAGGCAGTCGAGGGTGGCGAACACGGGCGCCAGCACCTCGTCGAGGCCTGCACAGAGCCGCTGGGCGAAGGTGTCTTCGAGGTAGAGCGCCGGCAGGGTGTCGCCCAGCGGATGGGGCGCCACCAGACCCGGCACGCCGCCCCTCATTGCACCCGCACCTGGTGCTGGTAGGAGACGACCAGCGCCATCGGGTTGACATCGACCCGCTGCACCGGCGCGTGCCGCTCGCCCGACTCGGGGTCGGCCGGGAACAGCAGTACCTCCTCGACCAACGCGACGCCGGGGACACCCGCGAGCACCGCCGAGACGTCGAAGGCCTGCACCGGTCGGCCGAACGGCCAGCCCGACCGGTCCGGGCCGCCGTCCAGCGGGGACAGGTAGCCGTACAACGCACGCTGAGCGGCCTCCTGGACCATCTCCGGCTTGCTGTGGCCATTCGCGGTGAGCCGGGCCACGACGGTGACCGCGCGATACGTGGGTGGCTCGACGACCAAGCGCGTCCCAACGAGCCGGCGCGCGTCCAGGTACTCGCCGATCCGCCGCATGAGCTCCGCCGGCGGGCGCCGGAGGTCTTCGTAGGCCAGCCGACCGATGCCGTCTGCGGCAACCCTCGGCACGACGAGGAGCCGCACCGCACCCGCATCTGCACCGACACAGCGGACCCGTGCGGCGTCGGGCGCAACCTCGCGGGCGAGCTCCTCGAAGTCCTCCGCCGTGACCGCGCGACCGCTCGCGCGGAGCTCGAGTGGTCCGCGCAGCTTCGCGTTCTCGACTGACTCACCCTCGACGCCGCCGGAGGCCGAGTGCCGGTTCTCGACGCGGGCGACGTACGGGACGCTGGTCTTGAGGACGCGGACGAGCCCGCGCGCCACGTTGCCGCGACGCCCTCCGCCGACCCGGTACGCCGTCAGCCGCAGTGCGGCGCCTTTGGGTGGCACGGCGCCACATTGGCGCATGCTGCCGTCCGGCTGCCGCACTGCCGGCCCGAACTCCACCTGACCGGCCACCGGATCGAGCCGGTAGTGCCGGTCGTCGGCACGCGAGCGCGCGAAGTCGCGCACCGGTGTCCAGTCCAGCCACTCGTCGGCTTCGCGGCTCTGCAGCACGCTGGGCTCCTCCCACGGCACCACCGGGCGGCGCTGCAGCGGGAAGCGCTGGCCCGGCGCGCCGTCGGAGCCGCCGAGCGCCTCGTCATGCACGGTCTCCGCATGGACGATGCCGACCGTGCCACCGATCGTGAACGCGCGCACCGAGGCGATCCGGGGTGTCGCCGTGTACGCCGGCGTGTCCGGCAGGATGCGGCAACGCAGCCAGCCGGCCCGCTGGCGGGCGATAACCGACGGCTGGTGGGTAGCGGGCACGTGCAGGACCACGTCACCCGCGCGGTTGAACCCGCCGGTGTCGTCGTGATCGACCTCGCAGGCGGTCCAGCCAGAGCCGTTCCACGCCTCCCACACCAGCGGGGGCCGGCGCGGGTCGATCCCAACACCGCCGACCGGGCAGTCGACCCGAATGACGACGGCACAGGACGGGACGGCGTTGGACAGCCCGACAAGCAGCGACTCCCCGACCTCCGGCCGTTCGGAGAAGCAGGGCAATTCCCGCCCGGCGTCCATCGATGCGGTGTGATCGATCGCATCGCCGTGCGGCCCGGCGGTCGCGACACGGTGCATCTCGCACGGCACGACGTTGAGATCGGCCCTGGTGCTGAAGATGACCGCTTCCTCGGTGTCCGTACGCGGGGTGGCGACCTCGGTCTCGGCTCTGATGAGCACGGTGGCCGGCTGCGGCGCCGCGAGCCAGAAGGTCACCGTCCCGCGGGCGGCCGTCGGCGGAAACAACTGCACGCCGATGAGCTCGAGGAACTTCACGTAGTGCCGGTCGGGGACCCGGTTGAGCCGGTAGATCAGCTGGTCGACCATCGTGGCGAACGCCTCGATCAGGGTGACGCCTGGATCGGACACGTTGTGGTCGGTCCACTCCGGGCACCGTTGCTGGACCAGTCGCTTCGCATCGTCAACGAGGTCCTGGAACCTGCGGTCGTCGAGGTGCGGTGCGGGCAGGACCATGGTTACTCGCTCCCCGACCCTGCGGTCAGCTCAGCAGTCTCCTCGCGGTCCGGGATCACGTAGAACGGGAACACGAGGTTGCGCGGGTCGTTCGTGCCGCGAATCCGGTAGTGCACATCGATGAAGAGCACGCCTTCGTCGGCCGCTTCGAAGCCGATCTCGACATCGTCGAGATCGATGCGCGGTTCCCACCGTTCCAGCGCCGCCCGTACCTCGTAGGCGAGTTGACCGGCCGTGCTGGCGTTGGCGGGTCCGAACACGTGGTCGCCGATGCGGCTGCCGAACTCCGGACGCATCGGGCGCTCGCCCGGCGAGGTGCCCAGCACCAGCCGGATCGCCTCTTCGATCTCCCGCTCCCGGGTGACCAGGGCGATGCTGCCCGTGGCATCCGTGCGCAGCGGGAAGGCCCAGCCGGCCCCGACGAACTCTGCGCCCATAGCTCAGCCGCCGATCAGGACGGTCGGCGCGCCCATCACGATCGGCGCACCGCAGCCGGCCAGGTCGCCGATGCGGGCGGCCGGCATGCCGCCGATGAGCACGGTGGGGCAGCACGGCGGCACGATCGCCGTCGGCGGATGCACGGCCGGGGGTGGGAACGAGCAGATGTGCGGCGTGCCCGCCGTGGCCGCCGGCAGGCCGGCGATGAGCACTGTGGGTACCCCGGGCGGCCCGATGACGCCCGGGTGCCCGGTGGGGTCGCCAACACGTGCGGCGGGTGGCACGGCTCCTCCTCGCGTTCGCTAGTTGATGCGGACCAGGCCAGCAGAGATCGAGCAGGTCCCACCGCCCTTGACGGTGGCGTCCGCGGAGCCTTCCAGCTTCGCTGAGACGGCAGTCAGGCTCAGCTCGCTGCCCGCCGACACCTTCACCGCCCCGCTGCCGCCGTCGACCGTCACGCCGGACTTGGCGCTGAGTTTGATGTCCCGTCCCTGCAGCGCCAGGCTGCCGGTTCCCGCGTCGACCGTCACGCCGTTCTTCGCCTCGATCACGACGGTGCCGTCGCTGTGGATCGTCACCTTGGTGCCGGTCGCGTCGAGGACCAGTTGCAGTTTGTCGTCGCCAGTGCGGATGGCGACGCCCTCGGTCTTGCCGTCCTCGTCGAGCAGGTCGAAACGGTGCCCGAGCCGGGACACGAGCGAACGGCGGTTGACTGCGCCCGAGCCCGAGTCGATGAGGGCCACGGGGGCAGCCTTCGGCTTGTCCACGCCGTTGAACAGACCACCCACGACGTAGGGCCGCCGGATGTCGGACTGCTCGAACGCCACGAGCACCTCGTCGCCGACCTCCGGCACGAACATCGCCCCGCGGTCCTTTCCCGCGCCGAGCTGAACGGTGCGCGCCCAGTC
>Ga0184623_10000837_pt1 | contig 13316 bp, 6 predicted proteins | sample PLM1_100_b1_FD_133138 | JGI IMG/M metagenome (GOLD analysis project Ga0184623, IMG submission 133138) | Groundwater sediment microbial communities from an aquifer in East River, Colorado, USA - PLM1_100_b1 | ecosystem: Environmental > Terrestrial > Soil > Riparian zone | place: USA: East River...
ACGCGGCCATGATGGCTTCATCGCCGCTCAGGCCCTGTTCGTGCGCGCTCTTCAGGGAGGCGACGGCGCGCTTGTAGTCTTTCGGCATGATCTTCACGAACCGCCCCTGCGTCGCTGACCAGTGAGAGAGCAGGGCCGCTGCGTACGTGCTTCCCGTCAAGGCGACATGGCGCGCCATGAGGTCATGCACCGATTGGAGATCGTCAGGCTCAACGAGCGGTTCCAGCTCCACCATCCCCAGATTGCACCGGCTGCGGAACGTGCCTTGATCATCGAGCACGTACGCAACGCCCCCACTCATGCCCGCTGCGAAGTTGCGTCCGGTCGTGCCAAGAACGACGACGCGTCCGCCGGTCATGTACTCGCATCCATGATCCCCGACGCCTTCAACGACCGCCGCCACGCCGCTGTTGCGCACGCAGAACCGCTCGCCCGCCACCCCGCGCACAAAGGCCTCGCCGCTCGTCGCGCCGTAGAACGACACGTTGCCGATGATGATGTTCTCTTCCGGCACGAATGTCGCTTGCTTCGGCGGAAAGACGACCAGGCGGCCACCGGACAGCCCTTTGCCGAAATAGTCGTTCGCATCACCCTCCAAGGTCAGCGTGATTCCTCGGGGGAGAAATGCCCCAAAGCTCTGGCCCGCCGATCCGTTGAAATTGATGCGAATCGTGTCATCCGGCAGCCCGTCGCCGCCATACCTCCGCGTCACCTCGTAGCCGAGCATCGTGCCGACAGTGCGGTTGACGTTGCGGATCGGTAGCGAGAGCTCGACCGGCTGGCGATGCTCCAACGCGGCGGAGCACGACTGAATGAGCTCGTTGTCGAGCGCCCTTTCGAGTCCATGGTCCTGCCGGCGTACGCATCGCCGTCCCACCGATTCGGCGACGTCCGGCTGATAGAGCACCTGGGAGAGGTCCACCCCGTGGGCTTTCCAATGATCGACTGCCCCTTTCACATCCACACAATCGATCCGGCCAATCATCTCGTCGATCGTGCGGAAGCCCAATCCCGCCATCAGCTCGCGCACCTCCTGCGCAATGAAGCGGAAGAAATTCTCGACGAACTCGGGTTTGCCCGTGAACTTCCGGCGGAGCTCCGGATCTTGAGTCGCCACCCCCACTGGACATGTATTCAGATGGCAGACGCGCATCATCACGCAGCCCATCACGACCAGCGGGGCTGTCGCAAAGCCGAACTCCTCAGCTCCCATCAATGCGGCAATCACCACGTCGCGGCCGGTCTTCATCTGTCCGTCGACCTGGACGATGATGCGGTCGCGGAGGTTGTTGAGCACGAGGACCTGTTGCGTTTCCGCCAGTCCCAGCTCCCAGGGCACGCCTGCATGCTTGATGCTGGTCAAGGGGGACGCGCCAGTTCCGCCGTCGTGACCTGAGATCAGCACGACATCGGAATGCGCTTTGGCCACGCCGGCCGCGACGGTCCCGACGCCGACCTCGGCGACGAGCTTCACGTGAATGCGAGCCTTCGGGTTGGAATTCTTCAAGTCGTAGATCAGTTGCGCCAGATCTTCGATCGAATAGATATCGTGGTGCGGTGGCGGCGAAATCAGGGCCACGCCAGGCGTCGCGAATCGCACCTTTGCAATCCACGGATAGACCTTGTGACCGGGCAACTGCCCGCCCTCACCGGGCTTCGCACCCTGAGCCATCTTGATCTGGAGATCGTCAGCGTTGACGAGATATTCGCTCGTCACGCCGAATCGCGCCGACGCGACCTGCTTGACAGCGCTGCGCCGCCAGTCGCCGTTCGGATCGCGCCGATACCGGGCGGGATCTTCGCCCCCTTCGCCGGTGTTCGATCTGCCGCCGATCCGGTTCATCGCGATGGCCAGCGTTTCATGTGCTTCCTGGCTGATCGAGCCGTATGACATCGCGCCGGTGGCGAAGCGCTTGTACAGGGATTCGACCGGTTCCACTTCTTCCAGCGGGACGGGAGGTCCTGCGGCCTTGAGCGCAAACAACCCACGCAGCGTCGCGCGCTTGCGGTTCTGCTCGTCGACCGCTCGCGTGTAGTCTTTGAAAATCGCGAACTGACCGCTGCGCGTCGCGTGCTGCAGCTTGTACACGGTGTCTGGATTGAAAAGGTGGTACTCACCCTCACGGCGCCACTGATACTCGCCTCCCCATTCCAGCTCCACCGGTCCGGCAGGCTTGAGACCAAACGCGCGCTCGTGACGCTGCCGCACTTCCTCGGCGACCATGTCGATCCCGATGCCCCCGATGCGCGAGGCAGTCCAGGTGAAATAGCGATCAACGAATTCCTTGTTGAGGCCGATGGCCTCGAAGATTTGCGCGCCGCAATAGCTTTGCAGCGTCGAGATCCCCATCTTCGACATGACCTTGAGCACGCCCTTGTTGAGCGCCTTGATGTAATGCTCGACCGCCTCTTCGTGCGTGATGGCGGGCAACAGGCCTTGCCGGATCATGTCGTTGAGTGTCTCGAACGCCAGATACGGATTGACCGCGCCGGCGCCGTAGCCGATGAGCAGCGACACGTGATGCACCTCACGTGCGTCGCCCGATTCGAGGAGAAGGCCGCACTTCGTGCGGGTGCCCTCGCGCACCAGATGGTGATGCACGCCGGCCGTCGCCAGCAGGCTCGGCACGGGCGCGTGCGTGGCGTCGACGCCGCGATCCGACAGGATCAGGATGTTGTACCCCTCGGCGACCGCTTGACTGGCTTTGTGGCACAGTTCGTCCATCGCGCGCGCGAGACCGGCCCCACCTTCCACTGCGTTGAACAACATCGGGAGCGTGATCGACCGGAATGGAGAGCCGGTCGGAAGGTAACGCAGTTTGGCAACCTGATCGTTGTGCAGAATCGGATACTTGATCTCGATCTGTTGACACGATTCCGGTTCCGGCTCGAGCAGATTCCGCTCGGGCCCGATCGTCGATTCCATCGACGTCACCAGCTCCTCGCGGATTGCGTCGAGCGGCGGATTGGTGACCTGCGCGAAGAGCTGCTTGAAGTAGTCGTAGAGCAGTCGCGGACGATCCGAGAGCACCGCCAGCGAGGTATCGGTTCCCATCGAGCCGACCGGCTCCTCTCCTTGCATCGCCATCGGGGCGATCAGCATCCGCAGATCTTCCTGCGTGTAGCCGAACGCCTGCTGCCGTTCAAACACCGTTTGCGAGTCCGGCTGCACCGCGTGGGCCGCCGGCAAATCCTCGATATTCACCAGGTGCGTCTTCAGCCATTCCCCGTAGGGACGCTCGGCGGCGAGCTCGCGCTTGATCTCCTCGTCGGCGATGATGCGTCCTTTGGCCGTATCGACCAGGAAGATGCGTCCCGGGTGCAGACGCTCCTTCACCAGGATGTCTTCGGCCGGGATATTGAGCACCCCGACCTCCGAGGCCATGATCACCAGATCGTCCTTGGTCACGCAGTACCGCGAGGGACGCAGGCCATTGCGATCGAGCACGGCGCCGATGACCGTCCCGTCCGTGAAGGCGATCGAGGCCGGCCCATCCCACGGTTCCATGAGCGACGAGTGGTACTCGTAGAACGCTTTGCGCTCCGGGCTCATGCGCGGATCGCCGCTCCATGGCTCGGGAATCATCATCAGGATCGCGTGCGGCAGCGATCGTCCCGCCATGACGAGGAACTCGAGCACATTGTCAAAAATAGCCGTGTCGCTGCCGCCTTCTCGAACGACCGGCAGGATTTTCTGCAGATCGGCGCCGAACACGTCCGAACGCAGCAGCCCTTCACGCGCCTTCATCCAGTTGATGTTGCCGCGGAGCGTGTTGATTTCACCGTTGTGCGCGATGTAGCGATACGGATGCGCAAGCGGCCACGACGGAAACGTATTCGTGCTGAACCGCTGATGCACCAGCGCCAGCGCCGACTCCATGTCCCGATCCCTCAAGTCAGGAAACATGGTTTGGATCTGATCCGCGATGAGCATGCCCTTGTAAATCAGCGTGGATGACGACAAACTCACAACGTAAAAGAACTTCTTCACATGCGTGGGCATGTCGAGCCGATCGATCGCGTGCTCGACGCGTTTGCGAATGACATACAGCTTGCGCTCGAACCGGCGTTGGGCATCGCCGCCGGTGAGGCCCGGCCCGCGACCGATGAAAAGCTGCTTGAAGACCGGTTCGACGGCGACGGCGCTCGCGCCAACCAGCTGGTCGTCGGTCGGAAGATGGCGCCAGCCAAGAAGCTGCTGACCCTCTTCGGCCACAATCCGCTCGATGAGCTGCTCGATGAGCTCCCGTTCGCGCCGCGGCCGGGGCAGAAACACCAGACCAGCGCCGTACTCGCCTGGACCAGGCAGCGTGAAGCGCACGACCTTGCGCAGAAATTTGTCGGGGATCTGAATGAGGATACCCGCACCGTCGCCGGTATTCACCTCGCAGCCGCACGCGCCGCGATGCAGGAGGTTGATGAGGACCTCGAGCGCCTTGCGGACAATCGTGTGCGAGCGCTGCCCCTTGATGTGCACCACAAAGCCGACCCCACAGGCATCATGCTCCTGCGAGGACTGATACAGGCCCTGGTCAGGTGGCGGTCCCGGTTCACGTGCATGCATGGCGTTGATCCAGGTGAATTCCTGCTGTGAGAGCTACAGTTATGAGGGAAACGGCTCCATAAGCAAAATACAATTTGCGAATTGGTTCCATCGAATTGTGAGATGGACGGAAGGAAGGGTTGAGGCTCAGATCCAATGCCCAACTAGGCCATAAGCCCTAAGCCTTGAGCCTGACCACAACTAGACCGAGCATTCGCCGTCCTGGACTTCGGGCTTGAATTCCGTGTCCTCGGCGAGGTCGATATAGTCTTCCGGCACCGCATCCTGGGCGGTGAAGTGCTCGAGGTCCGCCAGCACCTCTTTCACTCGCGGAACCTGCACTCGCCGGAAGAACTCCATGGCCGTTTCGGCCGGCATCCGGTCACTTCGATAGAGCTTCAGCAGGCGTTCGACCACTTCCGTCATCCGGCGCGCGGGAATCTTTGCGGCCAGCCGGCCGAAGACAACGCCATCCTCGGTGGGACCGCCGCCAACCGTGACGAAGTATTGTGGGATCGCTCGCCCACCGACCTTGCGCACGCTGCCTTGGAACCCGATGCCCGCGACATGATGTCTGCCGCACCCGTTCGGACATCCACTGATCTTGATTTTCAAATCCGGCGCCGCATCGGCGAGATCCTGACGCTCGCGCAGAAAATCTCCGAGCAACTTGCCGAGACCGCGGGACTGTGTCACCGCCAGCTTGCAGGATTCGGCGCCCGGACAGCTCGTCACATCAGCGATGGTGTCGACGCCATCCAGCCCGAGCCCCGCCGCCGACAGCCGACGGTACAACTCGGCGATGTCACTCTTGCGGACCCACCGGAAGAAGAGATCCTGATCGGCTGAGACCCGTACATTTCCGTCGCCGTAGGCGACCGACAAGTCGGCCAGCACACGCATTTGCTCGCTCGTGAGATCGCCGAGCGGCACGGTGGCGGCAACGATGACGTACCCAGCCTGTTTCTGCGGCCGCACGTTGGAATGCAGCCAGCGCGAATAGTCGCCGTTCATGACCGGCAGCGTGGGGCGCACCTCCGGCCGGATGCCGGGCCCTTTGACCTTGAAGGACTGCGCCCGCGAGATCGTCTCGAGAACCGACGGCGCTGTCGGCCGTTCCCAATCTGGCGCCACCTCGACCGGCGGATCTTCCGGATCGAACGGAAGGGCCGCGCCACCTTGTGCGCGGAACTGGTCGAGGGCCTGCCGGTATTCGCGGTACCAGGTAGACCAGCCGAGGTCCTGCATCATGAACTTCATCCGGTTCCGCTGTTTGTGCTTGTAATCTCCGAATTGATCGAACACGCGAACGATGGCCTCGGCCACGTTGAACATCTCGCCGACAGGCAGGAAGTCGTAGAGCAGCGAACCCGACTTGCACATGATGGATGTGCCGCCCCCGACCGTGACGCGGAAGCCTCGCACGACCGAAGACCCGCTGTGCTGCACCACGGCCTTGAAACCGATGTCGTGCATGCCGGTGAGCGCGTGATCGTCGGCACAGCCTTCGAACGCAATCTTGAATTTGCGGGGCAGCGACGCTGCCAGGGGGTGCCGCAGGAAGTAGCGCGTCATCGCCTCGGCGTACGGCGTGATGTCGAAGACTTCGTCAGCTGAGACACCGGCATAGGGACAGGCGGTGATGTTGCGGACCGAGTTGCCGCACGCTTCCCGTGTGGTGACTCCGGCTTCGGCGAGTCGTCTCATTGCCGCCTCGACATCGTGCAGCTTCACGAAATGGAACTGCACATTCTGCCGGGTCGTGATGTGGCCGAAGCCGCGCGAGTACTGCTCACCCACTTCGGCGAGCGCCTCGAGCTGCTGGGCCGTCAGAATTCCCTGCGGAATCTTGACCCGCAGCATCTGCACGTCGCCTGGCTGCCGCTGGCCGTACGTGCCGCGCACCAGCCTGAACAGACGCCACTGATCCGGCGTGAGCTCGCCACGCTCGAACCGCTCGAGCGTGTCCACGAACTCGTCGATGTCGGCCTCGCTGGCAAAGGACAGGCGTGTGCGACCGAGGGTTTTTGGATCATCAACGGCAGACATAAAAGCTCCTGACAAAAACAGAATTCAGAATACAGAATTCAGAATCAGAACGACGTCACACTAGGATCCAGCGTTAGCGACCGAGTCCGGTATTTCGTCTTCTGTCTTCTGTATTCTGTCTTCTGTATTCTTCTTCCTTACCACTTCCCCAACGATCAAAATCGCCGGCGCCGGCAGCCGTTCCAGCGACCCAAGGGCGCCGACCGTCGTCTCGACGGTGACCTCACCGAGTTGTGATGCACGCGAGACGACGAGACATGCCGTGCCCTGGTCGACGCCTGCCGACAGCAACTCACTGCCAACGCGCCGGTAATGTTCCCCGGGCATGTAGATGGCCATCGTCGCACCTGTCGAGGCGATCGCGCGCCAGTCGGGACGCGCGTTGCCCTTGCAGGTCTGCGCCGTCACGAGTACGACAGCAGAACTGGCCCGCCGGTCGGTCAGCGACACCAGCGCGGCCGCAGCCGCTCCAGAGACGGCGGTGACTCCCGGCACGATCTCGAATTCAACGGCCGCCTCGCGAAGCGCATCGATCTCTTCGTTCGCGCGACCGAAAATTGAGACATCGCCGCCCTTCAGCCGCGCGACTGTCAGCCCCGCCTCCGCGTATTCAACGAGCAAGGCGTTGATCTGCTCCTGGCTGATGTGTTGTGCTCCGTGCCGCTTGCCGACGTTTTTCACCACCGCGCCCGGTGGCACCAGCTCGAGCATTTCTGCAGGCACCAGATCGTCGTGCAGCACCACGTCGGCAGTGCCCAGCACTCGAAGCGCCTTCAATGTCAAGAGCTCTGGATCTCCCGGACCTGCGCCCACTAAAAACACCTTGCCTGGCTTTGGGTTTTTGGCTTCAAACGTTGGTCCCGGAATCGATTCTCTGTCGCGAGGCCCGAAGTCCGTAGCCGGCGGCCTGAAGCCTGCGCGATAGCGCTCGAACGCGTGCCGGCTCGCTAATTCATGCAGGAGGCGCTTGCGCTCGTCGGGATCCATGGCGGTCGCAAAGAGCGCCTCTCGAACCCGGCCGAGATCCGCCAACCACGACTCGTATTCCTGACCGAATTGCGCCTCGAGCTCCTGTCGTATCCGCTGCGCGAGCGCAGGGCTGTGACCGCCGGTCGAAATTGCGATCTGGAAACTACCGCGCTTCACCACCGCGGGATAGTAGAAGTCACAGTGCGGTGGGTCGTCGACTGCGTTGCACAGCACGCCGCGACGCTGAGCTTCCTCGTACACGCTCGTCAGATCGTCGCCAACCGGGAGCGCTGCCACCACGAGGAATGCGCCGTCGAGGTCCGAGGGAATAAAGCGCCGTTGCACCCATGTGAGACGCCCCTGTGCCGCCCACTCTCGCACCGCGTCCGTCGCCGACGGAGCGACGACGCGGACCACTGCGCCAGCCTCGAGCAGGCCCGCGATTTTCGACTCGCCGATCGGGCCGGCACCCACAGCCAGACAACGGCAGCCATCGAGCTTGACGAATAGTGGAAACAGGGCCATGAACTAAACGACACCCCTTGCCGGGCGTTAACGACTTATAAGGCTGAAATGCGGGTTTTCTTGGGCCGCTGGATCGCGCTGGCTTGTGCAGCGCTACCGCGGCAGCGTACAGACGCAGGGCGTGAAGTCAGACCGACGCGAAAATGCCGGAGACGCTGCCGAGATGAGCTGCGGTGACGCAGGCATGTGAGCCGGATTATACAAAGGAATCTCCGACCTATCAAGTCGGCCTTGATATCGGCCTTGATATCCTCGCCGATTACAAAACTCTTCAAATGGTTGTAGGTAAATGTCTTATCTCGTGCGGATGAAGCACCGACAGGCACGGAAACGGATCACGGAAAACTGAATTCAATCCAGTCTGTCCAGCGCCCGACGGACCGCGTCGTAGTCGTTCGGCAGCTCGATGGGAGGGTTCGCGTAGCGTGACGCGATACCTGCGAGCGTGCGAGCGTGATACCCCACCTTGAAGTCGGTGAACTTCAACCCGTTGGCTGTCGAAATCACCACGACTTTTTCCTTTCGATCAATTTCACCGCGTTCGAGGAGTTTGATGAGGGCTGCGAGTGCCACGCCGGTATGAGGGCAATTGAACATGCCTGTGCGATCGGCGCGAGCCGCCGCGTCGGCCAACTCCTCTTCCGTCGCCTGCTCGACGATCCCCTGATATTTCTGCAGCGTGCGGATCGCCTTCTGGATCGACACGGGGTTCCCGATCTGAATCGCATTCGCCAGCGTTGGCTTCGCGGCCACCGGATGGAAGTCCCACTTGCTCTTGTACGCGAGGTACAGCGGATTCGCCGCCGCTGCTTGCGCCACGACGATCCGCGGCCGTTTGGACACGACGCCGAGCGCCTCCATCATGTCGAAGCCGGCGCCGAGCGCGCTCACATTCCCCAGATTGCCGCCGGGAATGATGATCACATCGGGCGCCTGCCAGTCGAACTGCTGCACGATCTCAATCGAGACGGTCTTCTGCCCCTCGATCCGCACGCTGTTCATCGAATTGGCCAGGTACACCAGCTCATCGTCTGCGAGCCGCTGAACGATCCTCATACAGCCGTCGAAGTCGGTGTCGAGCGCCAGCACGAGGGCCCCATTTGCGATCGGCTGCACGAGCTGCGCCGTGGAGACCTTTCCTCGAGGCAGGATGACGGCAGCAGGAATGCCAGCCGCCGCGGCGTAGGCGGCAAGCGATGCGGACGTATCACCGGTTGATGCGCAGGCAACGGCGCGAATGTGACGACCGTCGGCAATCATCTGTTTGACGAGCGAGACGAGCACCGTCATGCCGAGGTCTTTGAACGACCCGGTATGCGAGTTGCCGCAGAGCTTCACCCACAGATCCATCAGGCCCAGCTCGCCACCGAATCGCTCCGCCCAAAACAGATTCGTGCCGCCTTCGTCCATCGACACCACGTTTTCATCCCGAATTTCAGGAAGCACCCATTCTTTCTTGCCCCATACGGCCGAACCGTAGGGCCACATCGTTCGCTTGTAGCGCTGATCGAAGAGCGTCATCCACGCTGACGCCGACCGGTCGCGCAGCGCTTTCATGTCGTGCGACACCTCGAGCAGGTCACCGCAGCGCGGACAACGGTACAGCGGCTCACTGAGAGCATGTTCACCGTGGCAGCCGGCGATGCAGCGAAATACGGCTCGATAGGTGGCCATTGTTGGAATCATAAGCTATCAGCCATCGGCCGTCAGCCTTCAGCTGGGTGCTGCTGTGAACCGTCGATCACACGGGCCCCGGTTCGGCTGACCCGTCCTACATACACGTCGCAGTTCACGTGCGCGGCCCTTCGAAATGTCTCACACATCGCGGCGCCGGTTCGGGTCGCCGAGGGCTCGTCGGCGCAGAAGGCAAATACAGATGGCCCCGCACCAGCGATCGAGCATCCGAGGCCGCCAGCGGCAAGCGCGGCCGCTTTGACCGCGTTGAAGGCCGGAATGAGGGGGGCGCGCAGCGGCTCGACGAGCGCGTCCTGGACCGAGCGTCCGAGCAACGCGAGATTGTCCGCGTACAGCGCAGCGACGAACCCGCCGAGATTGCCAAGGTTCCTGACAGCCTCGGCAATCGAGTACCGATGTCCATTGACGAGGGCACGCGCGACGGCTGTCGAGAGCTCGCAGTGCGGATGTGCCAGGGCAATCCACAATGACGATGGGACGGGGAGCGGCACGATCTCGAGCGGGTCGTAGCTGCGAATCAACATGATCCCGCCAAACAGGCTGGGCGCGACGTTATCTGCATGCGGGGAGCCTGAGACGGCGCGTTCTCCCTCCATCGCGGACCGCAACAGCTCCTCGTTGGTGAGCGGCTGGCCGAGGAGCTCGTTGACGGCCACGGCGCCAGCCACGCTGCTTGCGCCTGAGCTCCCGAGACCGCTGGCCAGCGGCATTTGCTTATGCAGCCAGAGGCGCACACCCTGGCTGTCGACCGCACCACCGCTGAGCGCGTGCGCACGGCGCAGTACGTCGGCTGCAGCGCGTCCCGCAACATTGCGGGCCGGATCGGTGCTCAACGCTCCACGGTCTCCGGTGATCTGGACAATCTCAACGCCAGGCTGAGCCGCCAGTTCGGCTTCAAGGGTGTCGCCCGGGCGTTCCAGCGCGAGGCCGAGCACGTCGAAACCGGGCCCGAGGTTCGCGACTGTTGCGGGCGCGAAGATGCGAACACGAGAGGTCATGTCAGATCCGGCAGCGTAGCGCCTGGACGCAGCCCATGGCAAGAAGCGGCGCGGTCGCCTCATGGGGACCACCGCCTTCGCGCCCCTCGACCCGTTCGGCAAGCTCAGGGTCGATGGTGAGCACCGTTCGAACCATCGACAGGCTCGGGGCGTCCTGAGCTAGTCGAAGGACGCGAGGCGTGGGCGGCCCGATGAAGCCCAAACAATGTAGCTGGGACCCGCGATTCCAGGAAAAGGCGAGGGACTACTGAAGCGACCTCGAGCGGCCGATATATGAATTGGTGCGATATACTGAGAGGCTCATGCGTCGCCGGTCCCTTACAATCTTGATGATCACGCTCGCGCTTGTGGCCGTGGGAATCGCGGAGCCTTTGCGGGCCGGACAGCGGTCGATGCCTGGCTCGACTCTCCGTGGTGGTGGCCTCACTGCCGGTCGGAGGGCCGGATCAGTCGTTGCGGGGCAAGCGACGGACGCTAACGGCGGCCCACTTGCCTTCGCGAACGTCCGTCTGCGGAACCTTGACAGCGGCGCCATCGTCAGCCAGACCAATGCGGACCATATCGGCGAGTTTACATTTCTGGTCGCCAGCCGTGGAAACTACATGGCAGAGCTCTTCGACGAACACGGCGATGTGCTGGCCATCGGTGACCCCTTGATAGTCGAGGCCGGCCAGACCGTTGGCACACTGCTCGTGCTGCCGAGTCGCATTCCATCGCTCGCCGGTCTGTTCGGCAACTCCGCGGCCGCCATCGTGTCTGCTGCAGCGGGGGCGGGTATCACCGCCGTGTCCGCGACCGGAGCTCCTTTGAGTCCGGAACAGTAGGGGCCGGCGTACCACCGTGTGTGAGGCTCCGGCTCTCGACGCCATCCGCAGTCTTCAGTAGCCATTCCGACCGCATCCGTCATGGATGTTTCCGCCTCTTACACCTTCGCCGCCCCGTCGACCGCAGTCTGGGACCTGTTAATCGATCCTCACGTTGTTGCGGCGTGTCTTCCTGGCTGTGATCGGTTGGAGCCGATCGGCGAAGATCGGTACCGCGCCGTCTTGACGTTGGCGGTGGCAGCCGTGAGTGGTCAGTACTCGGGCACGGTGGCTATTGTGGACAAGCGACCGCCGCACTCGTACAGACTCGTGGTGGAAGGCAACGGGAGAGCGGGGTTCGTCAACGGAGAAGCGACGGTCGAGGTGGTCGAACAGCCCGACAAGACGACGGCCGTGATTGTGAAGGGGCAAGCCCAGGTCGGCGGACTCCTCGCGCGTGTCGGCCAGCGTCTCTTGGGCGGCGCCTCGAAACTGATGATGGACCGGTTCTTCAGCTGTCTTCAGGAGAGGGCCTCACAGACTAAGTGAATGGCGGATTGTTCGACGGGTGCTTCCGGTCCGCCGCGGCGGAAGTTGGTTGAGACGTTCGGCGAGCGCTTCGAGGCTTACGAGGTTATGGACCGGTAGAAAGTCGTCCACGAACGGGAGCGCCGCCTGCATTCCGCGCGTCAGCGGCTGATACTCTTTCGAGCCGAGTAATGGATTCAGCCAGATGAGGCGATGACAGCTCCGCTGCAGCCTTCCCATCTCGCGCGCGAGTACTTCTGGATCGCCGCGATCCCACCCATCTGAAATCAGCAGCACGACGGCGCCGTGTCCCAGCACTCTTCTCGCCCACCGGACATTGAACTGTCGCAACACCTCGCCGATTCGTGTGCCACCGCCCCAGTCGGGCACTTGCCGCGGGACCCTGCGCAGCACGTCGTCGGCACCGCCGCGCTGTCCCAGCCCGCGCGTGACGCGCGTCAGCCGCGTCGCAAACACGAAGGCTTCGACGCGATCAACCCCTCCGGCCAGGCTGTGGATGAAATGCAACAACATTCGCGCGTAGCGTTCCATTGAGCCGCTCACATCGCAGAGCAACACCAACGGCCGCGGCTTCAGCGCGCGCTCGCGTCTTGGGAGCGCGAGCGGCTCGCCGCCATATTTGATGTTGCGCCGCACGACGCGTCTCAGATCGAGACTGCTGCCGCGGCCCGCACTCCAGCGTCTTGTCTGGCGCAGACCGAGGTCCCACGTCAGCGCCGTGATCATCGCCCTCGCCTTTTCGAGCTCCTCGTCTGTGAAGTGTGCAAAGTCCTTGACACGCGAGACCTCCTGCGCGCTGTAACTCATGGGCGCAATCTGCTCAATCGGCTCGGTGGGCGTAGACGGCGAAGAATCATCCGGCGCCGCAGGCTCGGCAGCGGCGATATCGACCTCCGGCGTTCCGGACCGCCGTAGCTCGCCGCGGGCACGCAGGTTCTCAGAAGAGCACTCGCCCGGCGGCGGTCGCCAGAAGACACGAAATGCCTCGTCGAACCGCGCAAGGTCCGGTTGTCGATGGATGAGCAACGTTCGGAGAGTGAAGTAGAAATCGGAGCGGCGTCCGATATCAACGTGTTCCAGCGCCGCCGCGACCTCGCGCATTCGCCCGGCATGAACGTCCAGTCCCAGCGCGTGCAGCAGCCTGCCGAAGTGCAGAAGGTTGTGAAGGAGGTAGCTCATATCAGG
>Ga0184623_10000838_pt1 | contig 13312 bp, 15 predicted proteins | sample PLM1_100_b1_FD_133138 | JGI IMG/M metagenome (GOLD analysis project Ga0184623, IMG submission 133138) | Groundwater sediment microbial communities from an aquifer in East River, Colorado, USA - PLM1_100_b1 | ecosystem: Environmental > Terrestrial > Soil > Riparian zone | place: USA: East River...
GCGGTCGGCGGTTTTCTCTGGCTCCGTCAGCAAGAAGATCGCGCGGCGGAGGACCTGTTCCATGACGGTATGCGCATCTTTTCGCAGGCGTCACCTGTCGCGGCGTTGCCCCGCCAGGAGCAATTGCAAAAGTCGGTTGAGACCTTTCGGAAAGTGCGGGCTGAGTACCCACGCAGCTCCGCTGCGCCCCACGCGGCTTACATGCTGGGTAACACGCTCAGCGACCTGAAAGACTGGAAGGGTGCGGTCAAAGCCTATGAGGACTTCCTCACGCGCTACCCTGATCGAAAAGCCTTGGTCCCCTTGGTGTACCAACGCCTGGCGTATGCCCAGCTCTCGCAAGGACAGGTGGATGACGCCGTAAAGACTTTGGAGATCCTCACCAAGATGCCGGGAGCGCCCAACAAGGACCATGCCTTGTATGAGCTCGCAAAAATTGATGAACTCTTAAATCGGCCGGAGGGCGCGTTGGCCCACTATCAGGAGCTGATAAAAGATCACCCTCATTCGCCGTACGCTGAAGAAGCCTCTGTGCGCCTCAAAACGATGGATGCGAGGAAAGCAGTGCCACCGGCTCTCCCCTCCGGTCAAGCGGCGCCGAGCGCGCCTCCGGCCCCTGCCACGAGCGTGACGCCGGCTCCTAAGTGAAGCCAGGATAATCGCCACACGTTAAGCGTCATGGCGAAACGTACTCGCATGTGCTTGATTAGGTGATGAATGAATAACGAGGGTAATGAAGTTAGCGACTGGCCTTGGCGAGAACTTGCGACTTGCTGCGCCCCGGCTTCCCCTTCAGCCAGTCCGATGATTTATGCCGGCGAGGCGAGGGAGTCAAGCGAGCCAGACCGGCTCTTTCTTTCCCACGCGCTTTGACCAGAGCCCGTTTGGGTTCGTGGTAGACGGCAGGATAGAGCGCTTGAAAGCTCGGGAGATTGGCGACCATGACGGCCTTCCTGCCTGCCGGCACTTTCAAAATATAGACCGGATCAGGCGGCGTCATGTCGCGGCGCAGCTCAGGATTTAAAGCTTTCATTTCCTCGAAGCTGACACCGGCGGCCTTGGCGGCGGCTTTCAAATGGACCGGCCGGGTAAGCAGTACCTCGTCATATTCCACAGGTGATTGCGGCTGAATATTGAAGCCAAAGCGGGCCGGGTCTTTCGCAATCTGCCTGGCCGCGACGAATCGTGGGACGTATTCCCTCGTTTCAGACCTCAAGAGCTTGGTGTCGAGTAAGGACCAGAAGTCGCCGTCTTCGACGCGGGCTAATGACCGTCCCACCTTGCCTTCTCCGGCATTGTAGGCCGCCATCGCCAACGGCCAGGAACCGAAGAGGTAGTACAGGTCCCGTAGATATTGCGCTGCTGCAATCGTAGATTTCACGGGGTCACGCCGCTCATCCACCCATTTGTCCACCCGGAGGCCGTATATTTTAGCCGTGGGCGCCATAAACTGCCAAGGGCCGACCGCCTTTGCTCGGGACACCGCATGGGTATTGAATCCACTCTCTACAAGAGAGAGGAAGACCAGGTCGAGGGGCAGCTTAAATTCGGAAAAGATGTTCTGCACCGTGGGTCGGTAGCGCTCCAAGCGGCTCAGCCACTGCTCAAACCGGTCGCGGATGTGGTAGCTGAAGAATTGCAGGTGGCGGTCCACCTTGGCTGTTCGGACCATGGGAACACTGAAATCGATGTTCGCCATGGCCGCATCATCAAATAACGGCGTGCCGACTGAGGTGGAAGCTCCTGTTTCCTCAGAAGAATTTAAGTCCAGCGAATATCGGGTAGCAAGACTTCCTGCGGTTGTATCTTGCAGCGGTTCCAGGACGATCGGAGTGGCCTCATCGGAAACAGTAGGGGTGCTCTGACCGGTGGTCTTGTAGTCAGTGTCCACAGAGACCTCCAGGCTGTACAGATCCGAAACCAAAGCCCGGGTCTCAGGCGGTAGAACCGCCAACGCCATCCACAAGACTCCTAAAAACAGCACTATACGCATTCTACCTCCGTTTGGGGTACCCATCGGTTTGCGAAGCCCGATGGGTGCTTACCTTAAAGGATCAGCCAGATGAAAGCAAGAGCTGAGGCAGGGCGGAGGTCCGCTGTACCCGTTCCGAGGTTGGACCTGCCGCAGTTCCGGCGCGACCCAATCCAGTACCCTGAGGAAAAATCTGCAACTGCTGCAATATTTCAACTCTTTATACTTTGGCATAGGCTCTGCACCTACTATAGTAAAATTCTTGACACTAAAATAGGCCTCACGCTATAGTGGGCGCGGTTTTTGGGCTTGCTGTCCTATCGGTAGATTTTTCAGTTCCTTGAGCCGTTGTCGTTGAAGTGGTCTTAGAACTAATTGATCTTATTAACAAAAAAGGAGGCCGGTGATGGGTTATCTGAAGTCAGGAATGATGGTGTTGTCGGTTTGCGCTTTTGTGAGCGCAGCTGCCTATGCTGAGGAGAAGGACCCGGCTGTTTCGCGCGTCCCCGGCGACCAGCGGGCGGCAGCCAAAGCCATGAAGAATCCCGTGGCGAAGACTCCGGAGAACATTGCGAAGGGCAAAGCGATCTATGAAGGCAAGGGCACCTGCTTTAATTGCCATGGCACCAGCGGCAAAGGGGACGGGCCGGCCGGAGCGATCCTGAATCCCTCTCCCCGCAACTTCACGAACCCGAAGTTTCACAAACTCCGCACCGATGGAGAGTTGTTCTGGGTGATCAAGAATGGGAGCGCGGGGACCGGCATGGTGCCGTTGATCGGCACAGCCATCACCGAAGAGGAAGCCTGGCTCGCGATTGTCTACGAGCGCACCTTCGAGGGTAAGTAAGCAAGCGAACACGGTAAGAGCAGGCAGGCGTCTTCGCAGGCGCCTGCCTTTTTTATGCCTTGTGTCGTGTTTTCAAACCCGCCATCCAGACTCTGAGAGCAATCGCCATGCGATGCGCGGACGAGATACTAATGCGTTCCCTGAACACCTGGTATTGTACGGCCTCGATCCGTTCGAGGATGCCCCGATACACGGCCCGCATGATCTCCGCCGGAAGGAGAAGCGGCCGATCAGTGTCGGTCAGTGCCGCTTCCGCGCGGCCATAGTAATCGCGAGCTCGCTCGCATTCAAATTCCATTAATCGCTTGAAGTCGGAGCTGTACACACCTCCCAATATCTTCTCCTCCGTCACCTGGAAACGCTTGAGGTCTTCGAGCGGGAGGTAAATCCGGCCTCGCGCGCCGTCGGACTTGATATCGCGAAGGATGTTTGTCAATTGAAAGGCCAGTCCGAGATTGATCGCGTATCTCTCGGATTCGGGTCGCACCGTGCCGAAGATCCTGAGACAGACGAGGCCGACAGCCGAGGCGACCCGGTAACAGTAGGTCGCTAGTTCCTCGAATGTCCGGTAGCGGGTCACCGTCAGATCCATTTCGACGCCTGAGACAATATCTTCAAAGTACACGCGGGGAATACTGAATCGGTGGATGTGTTTCGCCAAGCAGGTGATAACGGGAGAGGCGGAACTGTTATGTCCTGCGCGCTCGCTGCGCCCGCCGTTTTCATAGACCGCAGCAAGTTCTGCGCGGCGCGACGCTAGCCGCTCTCGCGGGTCCGAGCCGGCCAGCGGGTCGTCCACCATGCTGTCCACTTCTCGGCAGAAGGCATAGACCGCGTACATCGCCTCCCGCCGCTCCTTCGGGAGAAAGAGAAATGAATAGTAGAAATTGCTGCCGCTGTGCTTCGTGAGAGCCGTGCAATACTGTTGGGCCTCTTGCGTCGTCATAATAGCCGGTGTGCCCCTGCCGGCGGCCCATCGAAGCAGGTGGGGTGCAGAAGGCGGGCCAACAGTTCAAGGCCGTCTAACAAGCGGGGTCCGGGTCGATTGAAATACGCAGGGCCGTCCACAACATACACCTCGCTATTCATGACGGCAGGCAGATTCTTCCATCCAGGCCGGGAGGTGAGGCGGTCAATCTCTTTTAACGTTCGATCAATGCTGAATCCGCAGGGCATGAGGATCAGCACGTCCGGCGCAGCTGCCTGTACCAGCTCCCACGCAACCACAACCGATTTGGCTTCCGGCCCCGCCAATACGTCGGTCCCACCCGCAAGGCTGACCAGTTCCGGAACCCAATGGCCTGCGCGATAGATGGGTTCGAGCCATTCTATACATCCGACGGAGCGGAGCGGCTCAGTGGCGACCCGAGCTTTGACCTTTTCAAGTCGCTGTGTCAATTCGCCAACCCAGTGGCGCGCCGCTTCTTGGCGACCGATGGCGAGGCCGATCATCTCGATGTCGTGAAACACATCGTATATTCCGGTCGGGTTCAGTGAGAGGATCTGTGGAAGATGGGGCAGTCCTGCCAAAGCCCTATGCACCTCCGTCGGCGTGACCGCGCACACCTCGCAAAGGTCCTGCGTGATGATGAGCGTGGGATGCGCCGCTCGGAGCAGGTCGACATTGATCCGATACAGCCCACTGCCCTGACGGAGTGCGGACCCCACTTGCTGATCAATACCAAGACTGCTGGTCTCTTCCTGATTGACGAGACTCTGGATGACGACGGGTTTATTTCGGATTTCTGGGGGATAGTCGCATTCGTGGCTGATCGCGACCAGATCGTCTGCAAGCCCAAGGCCAGCGACGACTTCAGTAGCGCCGGGGAGGAGCGAACAGATCCGCATCTCAGCTTCAGTTCCAGAATCGCGACTTCAAGGAAGCCAGATCGTACTCTTTGAGGGTCGAGGTCACGGCGTCCGCGATCGTCAATTCCTGAGCAGGGTATGTATTGGCCACGGCCAGGCAGCGCATGCCGGCGGCATGCGCTGCTTGAATGCCCGCAAGAGTGTCCTCGATCACCAGACATTCACAAGCGCGCAGTGGCGTTTTGGCGTCGAGCTGCCGCAGTGCATGCAGATACCCTTCCGGATCAGGTTTCCCATTTCGAGCGTCTTGTGCCGCCGTGATCTGTTCAAACCGCCGTCGAATGCCGACCGCGTCGAGACCATATTCAATTTCGTGACGAAGCGCGCCCGAAACAACGGCGAGCCGGTGGGTTTCGGCAGCCATCGTCACGAATTCAATGATACCGGGATAGACAATGAGCTGTGTCTTGAGCTGTTCAAGGAGCTGCGTGGCTTTTCGCTCGACGAGCCGGCGGATCGTCTCTGGGGTCACGGGACGTCCGAATTCTGACAGGATTGCTTCGAAGCAACTTTTGTCGTCGAATCCGACATACTTGGCATAATAGTCCTGCTCGCTCAGAGGCAGACCTTCCTCTGAGAGAATCTTTTGGAATACCCGAAAATGAACTGGTTCTGTATCTACCAGGACCCCGTCAAAATCGAAGAGAATCGCCTTGAGCATCCTCGTGTTCCTGCAACGTCCCTATCACAAGCGGCGCGATTATAGCATACTGTGCGTGTCGCCTCAGTGCGAAGGGACTGGATCAACCAAGGAGGAATTGCTGAAGACCGAGGAGCAATTCTAACGGATCAGGACAAGACCGGGGATGCACGAGTTTTCCTAGGACGCGATCCTACTGGCGACTTTCATGCCCGCCCGTTCATGTCGTCGTCGCGGCCGGGCCCCCGGCGTGCCGGAGGCCTCCACTTCTCTGGGATGTTCGATCCCTAACCTCGCAATCTGCACCAAAACGCCAGTTCGGGTCGTGGTGTTGGTCTTTTCCATGATGTGCTTAATATGCTCTTTGACCGTCTGCTCGGTGACGCCTAAGGCGTTGGCGATTTCTTTGTTGGTCCAACCTTTTAAAAGGTTCTGCACGACGGCGACCTCACGATCGGTCAGCCGGTACGTTTCCTTCGCCTGATCGGTGGCGGTGTTCTGACGCCTGCCGATCTCTTCCATGATGATGAGAATGCGGGAGTCTTGAATGTTGCGAGGATCCGGCAACCCGACTGCGCACAGGAGCACCGGATGGTTGGGATTCCCCATCGCTCGCTTGATCCGAAAGTGCTCCCAATCCTTCGCCGCGATTCGCTCTTTGAGCCCCTTCATGATTTCGGCACACAAATCAGCGACTGCCGAGGGCAGTACACCATTTACCGCCGTGCCGTTATGATAGCGGTTGATTTGTCCGCACAGTTCCCAGGAACGATGATCCCGGTATAGCATATGCATGGCGGAGGTTAACATCAAAATTCCGGGACCCGCCCGCTTATCCGCAATGCTGTTCAAAGGGTCCCATGCTACGGTGCGCTGCGCTGCCTTCATAACACCTCCAAACAGTCATTTGTCACATGCTGTCATGAAAAGAAAGCCTTACCGAGGGCCTACTAGATGTTTACCTTAGATGACTTGGCCTTTAGTAGCAAGCCTATCCTTACGTAGGGGATGCAAAGCTAGGTAGAATATGTCATACATGCTCTCCTACCCAAAAGGATCTCACCCCATGCGAAACAAGCTTCCGTGCAGCGCGCAGACGCTCAGTCAAATTCAACCGGACATGATCCAGTCAGTGGTCGGTCCCCAGGTTTTTCAGCTGGGGAAGGAATACCACTCGGCCAACTGTGTGGAAATCATTGAGGCGGACGACGATCAGATCTTGTCGGAAGTCACCGGCCCGTTCGGGTTGTATGAGCAGACGATCCAGTTAAAAGGAGGCCATCTCCTTACGAAATGCTCCTGCACGTCCAACGAACAACCGTTTTGCCGACACTGCGTTGCCGTATTGCTGGGCAATCCCCATCCTGGAACGGTCGTCGATAGCGCTCCCTCCGTGGAAAGCTCGGCGTCGCCCGAAGCTGTCAAGCCCGAAGCTGTCAAGGACGAGGATGTGGTGGGTTCCCCCCTGAGTGTCAATTTGCACCACATCACCGCGCTTATAGATTGGTTGCAGCGCGCCACACGCGCGCTAGATCGGGGACACGCTTTGCCGGAGGCGCCGGCCCTGGCCCTGGGTGACGTCATGGGATGGATCCGCGGGATTCAAAACCTTCACGCGCGCTGGCGTGCGAGTGAAGAGAAACGCATGGCGGCCGAGGCGGAACTGCTCACCCGCGCAGGGCAACTGGAGACGCTGATGAAGGAACTCGAAGCGCTGCCGCGAGAGGCGAGTCAGGCGCAAACCATCTGCAATGGGATGCAGCACGCCGTCGCCAATTCCAGAAAGATGTTGAGCAAGCTGGGCGACATGGCAAAAGAGCGGGATCGAATTGAGGAGCAGTTGAAATCCACCGCAGACGATCTGCTTCAGCAGGGTATAGAACTGGATTCTCTCCTTGTCTCGTTGAAAGAGGTCTCCTCCGTCATTCAAGGCGTCGGCGGGTCGGCCGTCCACTGATCGTCGCCTACCGGTCGCTTTTTTCCGAAAGGTCGGACGTTTGGACCGCCGCAATAATGTCCGGCACCATCCGATGCGTAACGTATTCCGTCGCCTGCTCCATAGCTAGTGCCATCCTTCCCTAAGTACTCGCTCTGGGCCTGCTTCTCAAGATAACAAAAGGGGGAATAAGGGGCCAACCAGGGTCGTGAGGCGCACGAAACGATGAAAATCAATCCGTGTTCGCGCTACCGAAGTTTGTGCTAGGCTTTCTCGAACAGGAGGCCAAGAGACATGGACTATCGGAGTTTGGGCCGCACCGGAGTACAGGTGAGCCCGCTCTGTCTGGGTTGCATGATGTTCGGTGGGCAAACTGATGAAAAGGACTCAATCACCATCATAGATCGCGCGTTGGCCGAGGGTATCAACTTTTTGGATACCGCCAATGTGTATAACCGGGGGCGGAGCGAAGAAGCTGTCGGCAAGGCGCTCAAAGCAAACGGTAAGCGCGCCCGGGTCGTTCTGGCGACGAAAGTGTACGGCCGCATGGACGATCATGACCCGAATGCACGAGGCAGCAGCCGGCGCCACATCATCGCCCAATGTGACGCGTCGTTGCGGCGGCTTCAAACAGATTACCTGGATCTGTACCAGGTCCATCGGCCGAGCGCCGACGTCCCGATTGATGAAACTCTGCGGGCGTTGGACGATCTGGTCCGCTCCGGAAAGATCCGCTATATCGGCACCAGCACGTTTGCGGCTTGGCAGGTGGTGGAGTCGCTCTGGGTGTCCGAAGAGTTGGGGCTAAACCGCGTCATCTGTGAGCAGCCGCCGTATCATCTTTTGGATCGACGCATCGAGCGTGAGCTGATTCCAATGGCGCAAACCTATGGGCTGGCGATTATTCCCTGGTCTCCGTTGGCCGAAGGGTTTCTCACCGGGAAGTATCGCCGAAGCAAGCCTTTTCCTCCCGATGGTCGACTCTCCAAGGACAAAAACTGGGCGGAGCGGCATTTCACCGACTCGGCTTTTCGGGTGGTGGAGACCCTGGAAGAGCTGGCGAAAGAGAAGACATGCACGGTCAGCCAGTTGGCGCTCGCCTGGTGTCTTCAGCAACCCGGCGTGACCAGCCCGATCATCGGGCCGCGCACGTTGCAACAAGGCGAAGACAACTTCGGCGCATTATCGATCCGGTTGACGAAGGAGGATCAGCGGAGACTGGACGAAGTGGCACCGCCCGGCCGGGCAATCGTACCGTATTACGATGCCAATTTTGGACCACACCGCCATCGGTGGTAAAGCAAAGCGGGAGACCACCTGGCCTCCCGCTTTGGTTGAGACGTCAGCGATGGATTGTCTAGCGCTTTGAGATGGACTCCGCGTGCAGCATCGAGGCGTCCCCTTTGAGGATCACGACACGATCGCCGGCTATGATGTTTCTATCCCTCAGTGTCGCAGTGTCGGTAGAGACGCGATACTCTACGCCGTTGATGTCCCTTACCACGTAAGTGTGTCCGTCAATCGCGACGACCTGGCCTTCAATAGCCTGCCCGCTGTTGAGTTTATAGATCGTCTTGGCATACGGGGATGGCTGAACCGGTGGGTTCACAACACGCGCGACTACCTTGTCGCCCGGGGTCAAATTGCCGTCTAACTTCGTGGTGTTGTCATAATGCAGCCGGACTTCCTTTCCGGAAAGATCCCGGATGACATAGTGATCAGCATTCACCCGCAGCACCTCTCCTTCGATCGTTTGAGGGCGAGGTAAGACGACAGCGGGTGTGATTCTTTCGACCGGACGCCGGACGATGCTGGCGGCATATGGCGCCGATGGGCGATCGAACCGCACCAGCACCCGGTCTCCTACGGCGACGTTATCCCGCATTGTGCTGCGGTCAACATAGACCCGCACATCCCGCCCCGACAGATCTCTAATCACATAAGAATCAGGATCAATGCGGACAACATCGCCTTCGATGATTTCGGGATTGGCGATGAAAGTGGGGCTGAAGTACCCATGCCCCGACGAGCGCGGTTGATCCTGATCGTAGAACGGGTCGAGTGCATATCCCGGCGCATTGAGACCCAGCATGACGGCAAGAGCCATCAGGCCGACTGATTTTTTCATGGCCGACCTCCTTGGCGACTGGTTTTTCGTTCTCTTTCAGGCGCTGAGTCTTTAATACCAGAGTGGCTGACCGCATGGCATTAGACAAAACATCTCCCAGAGGCTGAAAATATCCAACGCCCCAATCATTCAGGGCGGCGTCTTCTTCTAGACAATTCAGTTCCTGCGCGGCCGGTTTTGTCTATTGTTCGCCCGGAATGCGATCTGGTACCGGTAGCCCTCAACAGGCAGGGTCGCATGTACACTCACGGAGGCGCACATGCCATATAACGACGTTGATGAATTGCCGACTGCATTGAAGAAGAATCTTCCTAAGGACGCGATGGAGCTCTACCTGGCGGCTTACAATCAGGCGTGGATACGCTCGGGTGGAGTGACGAATCAGCGGATCGGCGCCACCGCCGAGGAGATCGCTCATCGAGAGGCCTGGGGCGCAGTGAGAGACAAATACCGAAAGCAAGGGCAGGAGTGGGTGCGGATTTACGGGTAACCCAACATCCGTCAGCTACGGTGGGAGCGGCTCCTTCAGATCGTTATTGCTGGATCGTTATTGCAGGCTGACGCCGTGAGGGCACAAGCGGTTCCCCTCGTTCTTTCTTCCTCTCAATCTCCAAGAGCGTGCGCGTGAAAGCGAGCAGCCGTTCCGGACTGCTTGGGTGCGTGGCGGCGAAACTCGGCGCGCCGGGCCGTTCGGGGCTGCGCCCGAGCCGCTGCCAGAATTTCCCGGCGGTGCTGAGATCAGATCCGGCCCGCGCCGCGATGTATAGCCCGACGTAGTCCGCTTCCACCTCGAACTCCTTTGAAAATGTGAATCGCGCGGCAGGACCGGAAAGGTCGACCGGCTGCCCTGTGTGCGCTCCGACCAGTGCATCGAGGAGACCTTCGAGTCGGAGGTGATCGCTGTGTTGCAACGCGTTGTGCGCGATTTCGTGCCCGAGGACTAAAGCCAACTCGGCCTCGTTTTCGATGAAATTGAGCATACCTGTCGTGACTACGATCTGTTTGCCATCGGCATAGGCGTTGACCAGATCACTTCTGATCAAGATCACCGGGTAGCTGCAGGCCGGTACGGGATACAGATCCATCTCGAGAATGTCCATTCCTTGCTGGACGACCAGGTGGAGAGGTCCCTCTTTGCGCCGGTCCAGCTTCTGGATGATTTCGCTCGCGTCTTTGGCCAGCGTGCCGGACAGTGGGTGCCCGTCTGCGCTCAACAATTTTGCTCCGGCTCGCATCCCCGCGGCGGCGGCCGGCAGTTTCGGATGAACATACTGCACCGCGATCCGTTCATCGAGTCCAAAATAGGCGATCGCCTGCTCGTATTTGCTCTGGGGAAGGACGGTATACCTGGTGCGGTCATGAAGCTCAAAACCGTAAGTCCCTTGGACGGCTCCCGTGCACAAATCAGCGGCGGCCACCAACAGAGGAAAGGCCGCGTTCGTCAGGCGATCCCTTGTAGAAACGACCTGGGCAAAGTCATCGCTCAACCCAGAGGAGCCGAAGGGTGCTTTCTGGGACTGGGCACACCCAGTGAGGAGGCCGGTCAGCACCGTCACCAGGAGGATGATCCGATGGGTGGGTCGCCGCATCTTCCTATTGGAATCTCCGCTTGGGGATTATAGCAGCTCTACAATGCTGTGGAATGATTCGCACACCCTACGCAGCCATCGTTGCGTACTGTCGAACTCCAGCAACCGTCATACCAGTGGAGGAGCCCTCTGGATGTTGAGAAAAGCCCAGGAGTTTGAGTGAGTATTGAGGCTAAGCGGCGGTGATCAACGGCACTTATTTAAAAATATTGTATCGGAACGGATTCGTTGGTGTATCGTGGCCCATGCAGAGCCGAGCAGTTTTCAGTATAGTAAGGAAGACAACTCTTCCGAACCAGCACAGGAGGCTAGTCATGGCTGATGAAACCTGTCCGAAGTGCAAAATGCCGAAGAAGGATTGGAAAGCTTTTGGAGGTATGGGATATACCAATCCCAAAGATGGCCAGAAGTATTGCTGTCGCCAGTGCGCAGAGGGAGCAGCCTGTACATGTAAATAAGCGATCCGCGCTGCACGCTCGGCGAAACTAAACTAGAGGAGTGTTATTTTTCGCCGCAGGATTGCTGGAAGAGCCGTTCCAGACGATCCTGCTGCTCCAAGATGGCACGGTGCTGGTGTTGAGCGGCTCATAGCTTCAGAAATCGTCCGAATCCCGCTCAACCTCCTATCTGGATGAGGAGCGAATGGGCGTCATAGTACCGGGTCGCGCTGTCGGGCGCCACATCCAATCGGATCCGGACATCTTATGCCTGCCCCGCAGTGATTTGTCTAATGTCATTATGCCGGAAGGGTGTTAGAAAAAGAGAGGTAGGCAAACAGTCCACCAAGGAGGTTAGTCATGAACCGCGATCAGTTTAAGGGAGCATGGAAGCAATTTAAGGGCGAACTTAAGACGCAGTGGGGCAAATTCACCGACGATGATCTCATGCAGATCGAAGGCGATTACGATAAGTTCGTGGGTACTGTGCAGAAACACTATGGCGATAAAAAGGACGAGGTCACCCGTTGGTCTGACAAATGGTTCCAGGACCACGGAACCGAGGCCGGCACCCGAAAAGTCTCGTAGAGTCTACGATCACACTTCGCCTGGGCGCTGCTGCGCCTGGGCGGGTGCATTAGGAAAAAAAAGCAGCACTCTCCGAAGTCTCAACATTGCCGTCCCTTCTTGGGCTTGGCCTGGCAATCCTGTCCGAGGAGGCGGTTTGTTGCCATACGCCGCGCCCAGCTTCTCGGGCTTCCTGCTGGGCCTTCCCGTATGCTATCGCATGCTTCACATTGGGTGGCCTGGTATACATGACCGTCTGGCCCTGGCGGATTAACTCGAGGTTCACAAAGAGGTCGCCGACGTACACATATGCAAGAAGTCTTCTCTGGTGGTCGCGGCGGGCGGTATCAGTTTCGAGGCTGACGGTTTTACCGTGCACCAGGCGAGTAAGGAACTCGCGCGCCTGTTTGCGCCCCGAATATCGGCCGCTGTCGGGGGCGTCGCTACCGATGAGACGAACCTTTTCTCGCGTGCGGCCGAGCAGGACGGTGATGCTCTCTGCGTCGTGTACGGACACCACCTGGCCGCGGGTGCGTCCATGGCCTCCATGAGTCGCCACAATCACGTCCTCCCTAGCTTCCATCACGTGAGACACGACTCCACGGACGCCTTGCGTTTCCTGAGCGATCGTGACGACGCGCGAGAGTTCCTCGGGGTTTCCTGCCGTGCCGAGTAAATACACGACGCCGTTGATGGCACGCCAACGGTAATTGATGGACCGTACCCCTGCCGCGCTCAGCAGCTTGGCCTTTAGCTTGGCCTCGATGATGAGACCCTCCGCAGCGGCTTGAATTCTTCCATCGGGGGTGATCTGGATCTCGTTGAACACCTCGCCTGTGCCGGACGCCTGCCGCGCCAGTTCTTCGGCTCTCCTACGGGCAGCAGCATTTTTTACCGCGCCCGTGAGCATGACGCGTCCCTTGTACACATCGGTGCTCACATCCAACAAGAGGTTCTCGTCAAAAAATGAACTGGTAATTTCTGATCGAGTCGCGTAGTCCTCTGCCGTGTTGTAGAACGACCGATGCTCGGCGATGGTCGTTGCGGCATCTAGGGATTGGTTGAGAATCGTCGGCACCCAGCCACAGCCAGCCAGGAAGCTTGCAGCCACCAAGACGAAGACGCCCCTCGTGAAGATCAGAGGGATAGCCCGCCACCAAAGCTTGGGTTTCAGGGAGCCAGACAAGCGACCCTACTCCTTCCGAGCAGTGTGAGCGTTGAAAACCCTGCCGAGCTTTGCGGCAGGCGAACATCGCCCATATCCACCAACATTTAGATCGGAAGGTCAGAGCTTGGACATGAGGACCCGTGGCGCTGCGAACAGGCC
>Ga0184623_10000839_pt1 | contig 13311 bp, 13 predicted proteins | sample PLM1_100_b1_FD_133138 | JGI IMG/M metagenome (GOLD analysis project Ga0184623, IMG submission 133138) | Groundwater sediment microbial communities from an aquifer in East River, Colorado, USA - PLM1_100_b1 | ecosystem: Environmental > Terrestrial > Soil > Riparian zone | place: USA: East River...
CACCGCTGGAACTGAGCCTTCAGGCTCCTGGCCTTCTCCAGCGTCTCGGCGTAGGGGATCTTCCGAAGCAATGCCTTGGCCTCCGGCTGGTGCCTGGTGGGGATCTTGTCGAGCACGTTGACGATCCGATGGTTCCAGCACCGCTGCTCCTGGGCGTCGGGGGAGACGGTCCGCAGCCCGGCCCAGATCCCCAGATGTCCGTCCCCGATCACCAGCTTCGGCGCGACCAGGCCGCGGGCGTTGAGGTCGCGAAGCACCGCCGACCACGCCTCAGTCGATTCCCGATGCCCCGGGACCAGCGTAACGAGTTCCTTCCGCCCGTCCCGCAAGGGGCCAGCACCACCAGCACGGCCGCCTTCTCTTTCTCCACGCCCGCCTTTACGTACACGCCGTCCACCCAGAGGTAGACCACCTCGAGGGCCGCCAGGCTCCGACTCGCCCAGTGGTCCTGCTCGGCGTGCCACTTCTCCTTCAGCCGACTCACGGTCGCCGCCGACAGGGGGGCGTCCTCCCCCAACAGGCCGCGCAGGGCGAGATCAACGTCACCCTGGGCAAGCCCGTGGAGATACAGCTCGGGCAGCAGCGCACTGACCGCCGGCGTCCGGGGCGCACACAGCGGGAGGAGGCGGCTCTCGAAGCGCTGCTCCAGTCCCCGGACCCGGGGCCGGCGCACCGTGACCGTGCCGTGACACAGGGTCAGCCGCCTCGGCTTGCCGTGCCCGCTCCGGTACCCCCGGACGCCATCCACGGCCTTCCGACGCGCCGACTTGCGACGCCCCAGCAGTTCGTCCACCTCGGCCTCGAGCAGATCCTGGATCCACTGGCGCATTCGGCCTCGCAGGCACGCCTCCAGGCGCTCCCATGTTACGCTTGACGCGACGGTCGGTTCTGTGGTCTGCTGCTCCATGGCGGTGTCCTCCTCTCTCTGGCCGGGGCTCAGCCCGGTGGGTTGGTCAGTTACCCGAGAGGGTACACCGCCTATACTGACCCCCTTGAGGAGTAGACAGCGCTTGTGACAAACTGGGGCTCAACAAGGAGGTGACGAATGACCGAGTCGACCCTGATCGTGAATCGCTGGACCCCCACCCGCAAGGCTGCCGTCGTCCTGGACTTGCTCCGCGGCGGGGAGGCTGCGGAGCTGGCCCGCAGCCATGGGCTCAGCCAAGCCCAACTGTTTGTCTGGCGGGATCGGTTCCTAGAAGGTGGCCAGGCGGCGCTCAGGACCCGCCGAGGACAGGTCGCACTCGAGCGGGATCGCCAGGTGCGGGAGCTGGAGCGCAAGGTGGGCCAGCTCACCCTGGAGAATGAGCTGCTAAAAAAACCGACGAGCTGATCCGCCACCGCGGGCGGAGATCGACCGGCTGAGGGCTGAGGGCTTCCCGCTCAGCCTCTTGTGTCGGACGCTGGGCGTCTCCCGCGCCGGATTCTATAAACGCCAGCGGGCGCTCTACGGGAAGCCTGAGCTGGCGAAAACCTGAAGCTGAGCGAAAGACTGGAGGCAGGATATGTCGGGCGTGAGCCAGGAGGCTTCGGTGGGCATCCAATCGATCAACCCCGCCACGGGCGAGGTGCTGGAGCGTTTCCAGCAGACAACGGCCGGCGAGATCGATAAAATACTGGACTCTGCGTACGCGGGCTTCCTGGATTGGCGACATCGTCCCTTTACGGAGCGCGCGGAGCGGATGCGGAATGCCGCCCGAATCCTGAGGGCGGGTCAAGAGAAGTATGCGCGGACGATGGCGCTGGAGATGGGGAAGCCAATCGTCCAGGGCGAAGCCGAGGTCGACAAGTGCGCGTGGGTCTGCGACTACTACGCCGAGCACGGCGAGGCTTTCCTGGCTGATGAGCTGCGGGAGACCGACGCGTCGCACAGCTACGTCCGCTTCGAACCTCTGGGGCCGGTGCTCGCCATTATGCCGTGGAACTTCCCCTTCTGGCAGGTTTTCCGCTTTGCCGCCCCGGCCCTCATGGCGGGGAATGCGGGGATCCTGAAGCATGCTTCGAACGTGCCGCGCTGCGCGCTCCAGATTGAGGAGATCTTCCGCGAGGCGGGGTTCCCCGAGGGCCTCTTTCGCGCGGTGCTCGTGCACCCCGAGAGCGTCGTCGCCATCATCGCCGATCCACGCGTCCGGGCCGTCACGCTGACCGGCAGCGACCGCGCCGGGAGCAGCGTGGCGGAGCAGGCGGGCCGCCAGCTCAAGAAGACCGTGCTCGAGCTGGGCGGGAGCGACCCGTTCATTGTCCTCGAGGACGCCGACCTTGCGAAAGCCGCGAAGACGGCGGCCGACGCCCGTCTCATCAACAGCGGACAGAGCTGCATCAACGCCAAGCGCTTCATCACCGCGGAGAAGGTCGCCGACCGGTTCCTGGAGCTTTTGGTCACCGAGATGCGGTCGCGAAGGATGGGCGACCCTCTGGAGCGCGATACGCAGGTCGGGCCGCAGGCGCGCCACGACCTGCGGGCGTCGCTGCACCGGCAGGTGGAGGAGTCGGCCAGTCGCGGCGCCGAGGTCCTCCTGGGCGGCCGGGTGCCGGACGGCCCCGGCGCCTTCTATCCGCCCACGGTGCTCGCCGCCGTGAGCAAGGGGATGCCGGCGTTCGACGAGGAGACCTTCGGCCCGGTGGCGGCGGTGATCCGCGCCCAGGACGAAGCCCACGCCATCCGCCTGGCGAACGACTCGGAATTTGGATTGGGTGCGTCCCTCTGGACCGAGGACCGCCGGCGGGCGGAACGGCTCGTCCCCCAGATCGAGGCCGGCTGCGTCTTCGTGAACGGACTCGTGAAATCCGACCCGCGCCTTCCCTTCGGGGGCGTGAAGCGGTCGGGGTACGGGCGGGAGCTTTCCGTGTACGGGATCCGGGAGTTCGTGAACGTGAAGAGCGTGTGGATCGCATAGAGGGGGGCATGAACCCGGCCTGCCAAGACCGCTCGCTCAGTCGCCTGGCGCGACTCATCCGAGACGGCTCCTTCCACGAGGCGGAGGCGTTGGCCCAGACGCTAGACAGGCGCAGGAATTCGACGCAGGCCTGGCCGTGCGCCGATCCGGGTGAGGTCGTGCTCTTCTGGTTCGAACCGCGTTCCGACCAGGCCCACAACGGGAAGCTCAGAAAGTGGGTCGGGGCCCTTAATCGTGTGATGCGGAAGATCGTGGAGGGGGACCTGCAGGAAGTGGCGCGCGTCGCGGCCATCATGAAGACGTACGCCCACCGCTACACGCCCCTGCTCATCGCCCGTGCGATCCCCTCCGCCCGGTTCCCGGGCGCGAGCTGCCGGCTAACCTCCCCGGCGGAGCGGCTGACGGATCGGAAGGTATGAGGCGAGAGAACGACGCGTTCAATTCCAACCGTGAGGAGGTGGAAGATCTGCGGGATCGCTCTGCTACGGGTCGGGAGGAAGTTCTGGAGACACTAAAGCTCTGCCGGCCAGCGCCCGTGCGACCCTGACCCTTCCGCGAAGGGAGGAACGACAGCCCATGGCTGAGACCTTGATGCACAAAATCATACGATCCCGCCTAGTCGAGGGGGCGATGGTGCTCGGCCAGGAGATCGCCCTCCGAATCGACCAGACCCTGATCCAGGATGCGACCGGGACCATGGTGTGGCAGGAGTTTGGAAGCTTCGGCATTCCCCGGGTCCGCACCAGGGTCTGCGTCACCTACGTGGACCACAACACCCTCCAGACCGGCTATGAGAACGCGGACGACCACCTGTACCTGCAGTCTATGGCGGCCAAATACGGCGCGGTATTCTCCCAGCCGGGCAATGGCATCTCGCACTTCGCCCACCTGGAGCGCTTCGATGTCCCGGGAGAGACCATGCTCGGAGCAGACTCTCACACCTGTACGGCGGGCGCCATGGCGATGCTGGCCATCGGGGCGGGCGGGGCCGAGGTCGCCGCGGCCATGGCGGGGGAGCCCTTCTACGTCAAGATGCCGAGGGTCGTGCGGGTGAACCTCGTGGGCCGTTTCCCGCCGTGGGTGTCGGCGAAGGATGTCATCCTGGAACTCCTGCGGGGGTTGACCGTGAAGGGGGGCATCGGCAAGGTCATGGAGTATGTAGGCCCGGCGCTCGAGCACCTCACCGTCTCCGAGCGGGCCACGATCTGCAACATGACGCAGGAGTTGGGCGCGACCTCCGGCCTCTTCCCCTCGGACGAGATGACGCGCCGGTTTCTCAGGGCGCAGGGGCGTGAGAAGGACTGGCGACCCCTCGGCCCCGACCCCGACGCCCGATATGACGAGGAGATCACCATCGACCTCTCGAACCTTGAGCCCCTCATCGCCAAGCCCCACAGCCCGGACAACGTGGTGCCGGTCCGTGAGGTGGCGGGGACGCTGGTCGCGCAGGTCGCGGTGGGCTCGTCAGTGAACTCCTCCTACCGGGACCTGATGGTGGTCGCCAAGGTCCTGAAAGGCAAGCACATCGCCCCGAACCTCCACATGACCATGTCCCCGGGCTCCCGGCAGATCCTGGTCAATATCCTGAAGACCGGGGCGGTCACGGACATGATCCTGGCCGGCGTACGGGCCCTCGAGGTGGCCTGCGGTCCCTGCATCGGCATGGGGGCCGCACCGCCTACGGGCGGCAACAGTGTCCGGACCTTCAACCGCAACTTCTCGGGCCGGAGCGGCACTGCCAATGATGCCGTCTGGCTCTGCTCGCCAGAGGTGGCGGCGGCCACGGCCCTCACCGGCGTGATCACAGACCCGCGGACATTGGGCGCCCCACCCTCGGTGGAAGAGCCGGAGATCTACGAGCTCTACACCCAGGGATTCCTACCGCCGGCGGAGATCCCCGAAGGAGTGGAGATCTACACCGGGCCGAACATCGTCCCGCCCCCGCCGCCACAGCCCATTCCGGAGCAACTAGAGGGAGAGGTACTCCTGAAGCTCGGGGACAACATCTCCACCGACGCGATCCTGCCCGGCGGCAACGAGGTGCTCCCCCTCCGCTCCAACATCCCCGCCATCAGCGAGTACACCTTCGCGTATGTGGACAAGACCTTCCCGGCCCGGGCGAAGGCGAAGGGGGGCGGCTTCATCGTGGCGGGAGAGAACTACGGGCAGGGATCGAGCCGCGAGCATGCGGCCATCGCTCCCATGTACCTGGGGATCAAGGTGGTTCTGGCCAAGTCGTATGCCCGGATCCACGAGTCCAACTTGGTAAACTTCGGGATCCCGCCGCTTCGGTTCACCGACCCGGCTGACTGTGACACCATCCAGCAGGGCGACCGGCTCGAGCTTCCCGAGATCCGTGCGGCCCTGGAAGAAGGACGGCCCATCATCATCCGGAACGTCACGAATGGGAGAGGGTACTGGATGACCCATGTCCTCTCTCAGCGGCAGGTGGAGATGCTCCGGGCTGGCGGCCTCACCCGCTTCCTGCAGCGCAAGTGGGGGGTGCAGCAATGACCGGCGCCGAGCTGGTGATCCGCTGCCTCGAGCGCGAAGGCGTGGAGTACGTCTTCGGGGTGCCCGGCGAGGAGACGCTGGACCTCAACAATGCCCTCGTGGACTCCACCATCCGCTTCATCCCGACCCGCCACGAGCAGGGCGCGGCCTTCATGGCCGACGTCTACGGGCGCCTCACCGGGCGCGCCGGTGTGTGTCTGGCCACACTCGGCCCCGGCGCGACCAACCTGGCCACGGGCTTGGCCGACGCCAATCTGGATCGGGCCCCGGTCGTGGCCATCACCGGCCAGGTCAGCCGTGACCGGATGCACAAGGAATCCCACCAGCACGTGAACATCGTGGAGGCCTTCGGGCCGTTCACCAAGTGGAACGCCAGGGTCGAGACGGGGGCGGTCATTCCAGAGGTCGTGCGGAAGGCCTTCAAGCTGGCGCAGGAGGAGAAGCCGGGAGCCTGCCACATCGAGTTGCCCGAGGACGTGGCCGAGGAGCCGGCGGAGGGCGAGCCGCTCACCGTCGAACGGGCCCGGCGCCCCTCGCCCGATCGGCCATCGCTGGCCCGGGCCGCAGCACTCATCAACCAAGCCAAGCGCCCGCTCATCCTGGCGGGCAACGGCGTCGTCCGGGGCCGCGCGTCCACAGCGCTCCGCCTCCTCGCCGAGCGGGCGGGGATCCCGGTGGTGAATACCTTCATGGCCAAGGGCATCCTGCCGGCGGATCACCCGCAGGCCGTGATGACGGTCGGGCTTGGCCGGGGGGATGCCGAGCGCGGGGGGTTTGTCGAGGCAGACCTGGTGATCGCCGTGGGCTACGACCCGGTCGAGTGGGGCCCGCGGACGTGGAACCTCAGGCGCCAGGCCCAGATCGTCCATCTCGATTTCACCTCGGCGGAGGTGGATGCGCACTACGAGCCGGCGGTGGAAGTCGTGGCCGATGTGCGGGAGGCGCTGGAGCTCCTCGCCACGCTTGTGGCGCCGGTGGACCGGCAGCCCCCCGCCAAGGCGCGACGAGACGACCGCTGTCGGTCGGACGCCTTCCCCCTGCTCCCCCAGCGGGTGCTCGCGGACCTGGAGGCGACCCTCTCTCCTGAGGATCTAGTGATCTCCGACGTCGGGGCCCACAAGCTCTGGGTCGCGAAGCACTACGGAGCGCGCCTGCCCAATACGGTGATCATCTCCAACGGCTTTGCCGCCATGGGCATCGGGTCCCCCGGAGCCATCGCGGCGAAACTGGTCTTCCCCGAGCGGCGCGTCGTGACGGTCACCGGGGATGGCGGGTTCCTGATGAACGTCCAGGAGATGGAGACCGCGACGCGCCTGGGTCTGCCGCTCGTGGTCCTGATCTTTCGCGACGACGGCTATGGGTCCATCCGCTGGAAGCAGATGCAGCGATTCCAGCGCACGGCGGGAGTCGAGTTCGGCAACCCCGACTTCGTGCGCCTGGCGGACGCGTTCGGCTGCCGGGGCTTCCGCGTGGAATCGGCGGCCAAACTCGCCCCGATCCTGAAGGAGGCCCTCGCCCATCCGGGCCCGGCGGTCATCGACTGCCCGGTGGACTACCGGGAGAACGATCGGCTGATCGAGGCGTAGGGCTGCCTGGCGGAGCCAAACGGATCTCAGCGGCATCCGGGCATCCCGGATCGGTGAGGACGCGAAAATGGTGACGAAACCGGAGATCGCGGAGTCGCTCGCGCGGACGCTCGTCTTGGACGAGCTGTTCGATCTCTCCCTGTACAAGGCGCTGCGCGATACCACGAGCGGCGATCTCCAGCGCATGCTGGACGAGCTGATCCCCATGACGAGCACCTCGTTCGCTACGTCGGCTGGTACTCGAACCGGGCACGCGGCGAGCGGGCAAAGGAAGCATCGCCGCACGCCGATGCGGCGCTGCCTGCGCCAAGCGAGCAACCAAGCACCGAGTTCGCTGCCCGTGCCAAGGCTACGTGGGCGCGGCTGATCCGCAAAGTCCATGAGGCCGATCCCCTGGAATGCCCCAAGTGCAAGGGGCCGATGCGCGTCATCGCGCTGATCGAGGATCCGGCAGTCATCCGACGCATCCTCGAGCACCTGGGCCTGTGGGCGCCGCGGGCGATGCAACGAAGTCCGCTACTGGGTCCCGAGGCTTGGCCGGTGCACGCCGGCCGGCCGCTCACCTACCACCCGGTTCCCGACATCGCCTGAGCGCAGGGCGGCGCGCCCCGCGCTTGACTTGGCGCGCCCGGGGACTGCATGATTTGCCGCAACGTTCGTTGCGAAGCGCCCCGGCAGCGCGGCCGATCGCGCGCCATCGGGCGCACCGAGCACCGATCCGGCATCACCGCAGCGTTGCATCGGCACAGGATGCCGGCGACGGGCGCATTGATTTTCCTATTTCTCGCCGTGACCGCGGAACCACCGTGAAAGAAAATATTTTGCGTGCTGAAAATGACCCACTTGAATAAAGGAGCGATCATCTCGTGAAGCAAGAAAAGCCGTACGTGCTGGCGATGAATGGCGGCTCGTCGAGCATCAAGTTTACGTTGTATCGGATGGGTGACTCGCCGAAGCGACGGCTGCATGGCAAAGTCGACCGCATCGGTTTGCGCGGCACCACGCTGACGTTTGACGACCTGGAGCGCAATCAGCACGACAGCCGCATCATCGGCGACTTCGATCACCGGTCGGCGGCGAACTTTCTGATCGATTGGCTCGACAAACAAATCGGTCTCACTTCGATCGAGGCCGTAGGCCACCGCGTCGTCAACGGTGGCGCCCACCACAACGAGCCGCAACGCGTTACCCAGGAGTTGCTCGATGCGCTCCGCCGCATCAGCGCCTACGCGCCGGAGCATCTGCCTTCCGAGATTGCCGTGATCGATTTGTTTCGCGAGCGGGTTCCGGGTCTGCCGCAGGTAGTGTGCTTCGACACCGCCTTTCATCGCGATATGCCGCGGGTCGCCAAGATCTTGCCCATTCCTCGGCGCTTCCAGGCGCAGGGCATCGAGCGCTACGGTTTTCACGGCCTGTCCTATTCGTTCCTCATGGAAGAGCTGGCACGCGTGGCTGGCGCCGAGGCGGCGCTGGGTGGGGTGATCCTGGCCCACCTTGGAAATGGGGCAAGTCTGGCCGCGGTTCGCGGCGGCAAAAGTATCGACACCAGCATGGGCTTCACGCCGGCCGCAGGCGTGCCGATGGGCACCCGCTCCGGCGATCTCGATCCAGGGCTGGTTTGGTACCTGGCGCAAACCGAGCACATGACCGCGGAGCAGTTTCATCACATGGTCAACCATGAGTCGGGATTGCTCGGCGTTTCAGAAACGAGCTCCGATCTACGCGATCTGTTGGCTCGCGAAGCCGACGATGTTCGCGCCGCCGAAGCTGTTGCGTTGTTCTGCTACCAGGTAAAAAAGTGCATCGGGGCGTTTGCCGCCGCGCTCGGTGGGCTGGGCATGCTCGTCTTTGCAGGTGGCATCGGCGAGAACGCACCCGTGATTCGAGCGCGTATCTGCGCGGACCTCGGTTTCCTCGGCATCCAATTGGACCCGACCAGAAACAAAAGCAACGAGCCGGTCATTTCCGCCGACGCCAGCCGCGTCGATGTACGTGTCATGTCTACAGACGAAGAGCTAATGATTGCGAAGGCGGTTAGCCGAATCACCTCATGAGCAAGCTCAATGCGCCTGAGATTAATATTTCAATCTTCGGATTTCTTCTCAACTTTATCTGGGAGATTTGGCAAGTTCCGATGTTTCAAAGCATGGATAACTTGACACATTTCGAGGCGACCATTCGCTGTACGCTAGCCGCCCTCGGCGATGTCGTCATTTTGCTCGTTGTGTTTTGGATTATCGCGCTGACCGCAAGATCGCGTAGCTGGATTATTCACCCAAAGACAATCCAGGTCACCGGATTCATCGCCATTGGGATCGTCATTACCGTGGTCGTCGAGGCGATTGCGATTCACGTTCTCAACCGGTGGCAATATGCCACAGCGATGCCAACCCTGCCGATTCTCGGCACCGGGATCACGCCAATTTTCCAATGGCTCATTATTCCGCCAATCATCGTTTCCATGATGCTGCGCAGAGGAATAGACGTATGAACAAACCACTGTCTTCGAAACTTCTAAAAAATATGAACGCCTATTGGCGAGCCGCCAACTACCTGTCGGTCGGCCAGATTTATCTGTACGACAATCCGCTGCTCAAAAAGCCCTTGAAGCTGGAACATGTGAAGCCGCGGCTGCTGGGCCATTGGGGCACTACGCCAGGTTTGAATTTCATCTACGTGCATCTCAACCGCATCATCAAGCAGTATGACCTCAGCATGCTCTATGTCACCGGGCCAGGACACGGCGGACCGGGTCTGGTAGCAAACACTTATCTGGAGGGAACCTACAGCGAGCTTTATCCAAACATCTCGCAAGACGAACGCGGTCTGAAACGGCTGTTCACGCAGTTTTCCTTTCCCGGTGGCATCCCCAGCCATGTGGCGGCGGAAACGCCAGGCTCTATCAACGAAGGCGGTGAGCTCGGCTATTCCCTGATGCACGCGTACGGTGCCGCGTTCGATAATCCAGATCTGCTGGTCGCTTGCGTGGTGGGCGATGGCGAAGCAGAGACCGGAGCGCTGGCCACCAGTTGGCACTCCAACAAATTTCTCAATCCGGTGCATGACGGCGCGGTTCTGCCCATCCTGCACCTGAACGGTTACAAGATCGCCAGCCCGACGGTCCTCGCTAGAATCAGCCGCGAGGAACTGGAAGCGTTGTTTCGCGGCTACGGCTATAAGCCATATTTCGTCGAAGGCAACGATCCGGAAAAAGTTCACCCACTCATGGCCGCGACGCTCGACCAGATCGTCGAGGAGATCCGTCAGATCCAAGCCGAGGCGCGCAGCAAAAGTTTTAAGGGGCGCCCCGCTTGGCCCATGATTATTCTGCGCACACCGAAGGGCTGGACCGGGCCCAAAGAAGTGGATGGACTGAAGACTGAAGGTTCGTGGCGCTCACACCAGGTTCCGTTGACGAATATAGCCGAAAGTCCCGCGCATCTGCGGCTGCTGGAAAAGTGGATGAAAAGTTACCGCCCACAAGAACTTTTCGATGCGTCCGGCAAGCTCGTGGCGGAACTCGCCGAGCTGGCACCCAAAGGCGGTCGCCGCATGGGGGCGAATCCGCATGCCAATGGCGGTTTGCTGCTGCGCGATCTTAACCTACCCGATTTCCGCGATTACGCGGTCAAAGTCCCCAGCCCCGGTTCGGTGACGGCCGAGGCCACCCGCGTTACCGGCACCTTCTTGCGTGATGTGATGAAGCAGAATATGACGGCACGTAACTTCCGCGTCTTCGGCCCGGATGAAACGGCATCGAATCGTTTGGCGGATTTATTTGAAGTCACCGACCGTGCTTTCATGGGTGAGATTCAGAAGAGCGACACGCAACTCTCGCCTGATGGCCGCGTGATGGAAGTCTTGAGTGAACATCTGTGTCAAGGCTGGCTGGAAGGCTACCTGCTAACCGGCCGCCACGGATTCTTCTCCTGCTACGAGGCTTTCATTCACGTTGTGGACTCCATGTTCAATCAACACGCCAAGTGGCTGAAGGTCACGCGCCAGATTTCCTGGCGGCGACCCATCGCCTCGCTGACCTATCTGCTGACTTCGCACGTGTGGCGGCAGGATCACAACGGCTTCAGCCATCAGGACCCTGGCTTCATCGATCACGTGGTGAACAAAAAAGCCGATATCATCCGCGTTTATTTGCCGCCGGATGCCAACACCTTGCTGTCGGTGACCGATCATTGCTTACGCAGTCGCCATTACGTCAATGTCATCATTGCCGGCAAGCAGCCGGAACTGCAATGGCTGGACATGGATGCCGCCATCAAACACTGCGCTGCCGGACTTGGCATCTGGAAATGGGCCAGCAACGACGAGGGCAGCGAGCCCGATGTGGTGATGGCTTGCGCCGGTGATGTGCCGACCCTGGAGACGCTGGCCGCGGTGGAGATGCTGCGGCAGCGCCTTCCGGAGCTTAAGATCCGCGTCATTAACGTGGTGGACTTGATGGCGCTGCAGCCGCAAACCGAGCATCCTCACGGTTTGAGCGACAAGGATTTCGATGTCTTGTTCACCCAGGACAAGCCCATCGTCTTCGCCTATCACGGGTATCCCTCGCTGATCCATCAGCTTACCTATCGTCGAACCAACCATAATAATCTGCACGTTCGTGGCTATAAAGAAGAAGGAACGACCACCACACCCTTCGACATGGCGGTGCTCAACGACATTGACCGCTTCCACTTGGCCAAAGACGTGATTGATCGGGTGCCGAGTTTGGGTTCTCGTGCCGCGTACCTAACCCAAGTCATCCGCGACAAGCTCATCGAACACGAGCAATATATACGACAACACGGTGAGGACATGCCGGAAATTCGCAACTGGACGTGGGGTACTAAGAAAAAAGGGAAGAAAGCCTCGCCGCGCAAATGAACGAGGCGCTTCCGCAGGTTTATCTTGTACGACATGGCGAGACCGCTTGGTCGATCAGCGGACAGCACACCGGCCGTACTGACATTCCGCTTACCGAGCGGGGCGAGCACGCCGCGCAGGAATTGAGTGCGCGGTTGAAAGGTTTGAGCTTCGCCAAAGTATTCACCAGCCCGCTGCAACGGGCACGGCGGACTGGCGAGCTGGCAGGTTTCGGTGAATCCGCGCAGGCCGATCCCGATCTGATGGAATGGGACTACGGCACTTACGAAGGCCGGCGCACGTTAGACATCCGCGCCGAGCGTCCCGAGTGGCGTTTGTTCGAGAACGGTTGCCCGGGCGGGGAAACGCTGGTGGAGGTGGCTACGCGCGCGGATCGTGTCATTGCTCGGATCCGTGCGCTGGAGAGCGACGTGCTGGTCTTCGCGCACCGTGACATATTACGCATCCTCACCGCGCGCTGGGTCGCGCTGCCCGCTCTCGAAGCTCGTCGCTTGTATCTTGCGACGGCCTCCGTGAGTACTCTGGGGTACGACCATGGCTTGGATGAGCCAGTCATCCGCCTGCTCAACGACGCGCGGCACCCAGCGTAGCGCGCGCTGAATGAACAGCTCATGAAGATAGTGCAATGAAAGCAAACCCTTTGGCAGGGAAGTCCGCCCCATCGGCGATGTTGGTCAACGTGCCCAGACTCGTCACAGCCTACTACACCGATGTTCCCGATTCTTCGGTGCCTGGGCAGCAAGTCGCGTTCGGCACCTCGGGACGTCGTGGTTCCGCGCTCGAACGGACCTTCAACGAATGGCATGTACTTGCCATCAGCCAGGCCATTTGCCAGTACCGCAAACAGCAGAGCATCGATGGCCCGTTGTTCCTTGGCATCGATACGCACGCGCTTCGTCAACTTCAACCCGCACGTACACGTGCTCGCCGCCGACGGAGCATTCCTGCCCGATGGGCGCTTTGTCACGCTGCCGGCTGTGCCGGGAAGTCTGCTTGCTGAGGGCTTTCGGCGTGCGGTGCTGGAGTTTCTGGTCAATAACGACGCACTCTCGGAGGGGCTTCGCAGCCGCATGCTTGGCTGGCGCCATTCCGGCTTCTCAGCGCACAACGAGGTGAGGGTGCCGGCTATACTGACCCCCTTGAAGAGTAGACAGGGACTGTGACAAACTGGGGCGACTCAACGAGGAGGTGCCACATGCCAGAGTCGACCCTGATCGTGAATCGCTGGACCATCACCCGCAAGGCTGCCGTGATCCTGGAACTGCTTCGCGGCGGGGAGGCTGCGGAGCTGGCCAGGACACATGGGCTCAGCCAAGCCCAACTGTTTCTGTGGCGGGATCGGTTCCTAGAAGGTGGCCAGGCGGCGCTCAGGACCCGCCGAGGACAGGTCGCACTCGAGCGGGATCGCCAGGTGCGGGAGCTGGAGCGCAAGG
>Ga0184623_10000840_pt1 | contig 13308 bp, 9 predicted proteins | sample PLM1_100_b1_FD_133138 | JGI IMG/M metagenome (GOLD analysis project Ga0184623, IMG submission 133138) | Groundwater sediment microbial communities from an aquifer in East River, Colorado, USA - PLM1_100_b1 | ecosystem: Environmental > Terrestrial > Soil > Riparian zone | place: USA: East River...
CAGACGCCGACCTTGAGGTTCGGACGGGTGGCGCGGCCCTTCTGGATGCCGATCTTCACCAGCTCGCCGACGCCGTCGATGTCCAGGGTCTCGAACGGGCTGATCCCGAAGATGCCCAGCTCCAGGTACGTGGAGAAGAACGCGGCCTCGACGTCGTCGCGGGAGAAGCCCCAGGTGGTCTGGGTGAGGTCGTTGGTGCCGAACGAGAAGAACTCGGCCGCCTCGGCGATCTGGTCGGCGGTGAGCGCCGCGCGGGGCAGCTCGATCATCGTGCCGATCATCGTCGGCAGGTCCACACCGGAGTGCGTCGCCACCTCGCGCAGCACCCGCTCGGAGTCGTGCCGGATGATCTCCAGCTCCTGCACCGACCCGACGAGCGGGATCATGATCTCCGGCTTCGGGTCCTTGCCGAGCTTGATCAGCTGCGCCGCCGCCTCGGCGATGGCACGCACCTGGAGCGCGAACAGCCCCGGTACGACCAGTCCGAGGCGGACGCCGCGCAGGCCCAGCATCGGGTTCTGCTCGTGCAGCTTGTGGACGGCCTGCATGAGCCGCAGGTCGTTCTCGTTCTTCTCCCCGCGCGACTCGGCCAGCGCCACCCGCACCGACAGCTCGGTGATGTCCGGCAGGAACTCGTGCAGCGGCGGGTCGAGGAGCCGGATCGTGACCGGCAGCCCGTCCATCGCCGTGAGGATCTGCAGGAAGTCCCAGCGCTGCAACGGAAGCAGGGCGTTGAGTGCCGACTCGCGCTCGTCGTCGCCCTCGGCCAGGATCAGCCGCTCGACGTGCTCGCGCCGCTCGCCCAGGAACATGTGCTCGGTACGGCACAGGCCGATGCCTTCGGCGCCGAACCGGCGGGCGCGCTCGGCGTCCTCGACGGTGTCGGCGTTGGCGCGGACCCGCAGCCGGCGTGCGGTGTCGGCGTGGGTCATCAGCCGGTGGACCGCCTCGACCAGTTCGTCGGTGGTATCGCGGGCCTCGAGCTTGCCCTCGAAGTAATCGACGACGGGCGAGTCGGCGACGGGCACCTCGCCCAGGTATACCGCGCCACTCGAGCCGTCGATGGAGATGACGTCGCCCTCGTGCACCTCGATGCCGCCAGGCGCCTTGAGGAACCGGCGCTTGGTGTTGACGTCCAGCTCGTCGGCACCGCAGACACAGGTCTTGCCCATGCCGCGGGCCACGACAGCGGCGTGCGACGTCTTGCCGCCGCGGCTGGTGAGGATGCCCTGGGCGGCGATCATGCCGTTGAGGTCGTCCGGGTTGGTCTCCCGGCGGACCAGGATCACCTTCTCCCCCGAGCGCGACCACTTGACGGCGGTGTAGGAGTCGAAGACGGCCTTGCCGACGGCGGCGCCTGGCGACGCGGACATGCCCTTGCCGATGAGCTGCGGGTTACCGGACGTGTCGAACTGCGGGAACATCAGCCGCACCAGCTGGGTGCCGTTGACGCGCTGCACCGCCTCGTCCAGCTCGATGACGCCCTCGTCCACGAGCTGGATGGCGATCCGGAACGCCGCCGCCGCCGTTCGCTTGCCGACGCGGGTCTGCAGCATCCACAGCTTGCCGCGCTCGATCGTGAACTCGATGTCGCACAGGTCGCGGTAGTGGCCCTCCAGCGTGGCCATGATCTCCATGAGCTGCTGGTACGACTTCTTGTCGAGCTTCTCCAGATCCTGCAGCGCCAGGGTGTTGCGGATGCCGGACACGACGTCCTCGCCCTGCGCGTTCTGCAGGTAGTCGCCGTAGACGCCCCTGGCTCCGCTGCCCGGGTCACGGGTGAAGGCCACGCCGGTGCCGGAGTCCATCCCGAGGTTGCCGAAGACCATCGAGCAGACGTTGACGGCGGTGCCGAGGTCGGTGGGGATCCGCTCCTGCCGGCGGTACAGGATCGCGCGGTCGGAGTTCCACGATTCGAACACCGCCCTGGTGGCCTTGCGCATCTGCTCGCGCGGGTCCTGCGGGAAGTCCTCGCCGGTGTGGTCGCGGACGATCACCTTGTACACGTCGACCAGCTTCTTCAGGTCGGCGGCGTCGAGGTCGAGGTCGTTCGCTGGCTTTGACGCAGTGCCCTTGTCCGCTTTCATCTCGTCGAGGGCGTGCTCGAACAGCTCACCCTCGATGCCCAGGACGGTCTTGCCGAACATCTGGATCAGCCGGCGGTAGGAGTCCCAGGCGAACCGGTCGTTGCCGGCCTGCTGGGCGAGGCCGAGCACCGACGTGTCGTTCAGCCCGATGTTGAGGACGGTCTCCATCATGCCGGGCATGGAGAACTTCGCCCCGGACCGGACGGACACGAGCAGCGGGTCGCTAGGGTCGCCGAGCTGCTTGCCCATCGTCTTCTCCAGGGCGATGAGGTGCTCGTCGACCTCGGCGGCCAGTTCCGCCGGCTCGTCCCCGGTGGCGAGGTAGGCCTGGCACGCCTCGCTGGTGATCGTGAAGCCTGGTGGCACCGGCAGACCCAGGTTCGTCATCTCGGCGAGGTTCGCACCCTTGCCACCGAGAAGGTCCTTGAGGTCCTTGTTGCCCTCAGCGAAGTCATAGACGTACTTGGTCACGGCCTCGTCACCCCTTGTCCCGGCGTAATGGCCGAAGGCTATGTGCCCCGGCCACGGTTCCGCGTCCCGCTGTGAGCAGACACACGCTGTCTTACATCACTACACCGATTCAGGGCGTTTCAACCTCGTGTGCTGCATCACGTCCGGATTAACAGTGCCATTCAGCCGCAGCAACCGCCGCCGCAGCACCCACCCTCGGTGGCGCTGATCGTGGCGGTCGCGACCTGGTCAAGGAGGTCCCGGAAGACCTCAACCGGCTGCGCGCCGGATACGGCCCAGCGCTCGTCGAAGACGTACGTGGGGACCGACTCGATCCCGAGCGCCCTGGCCTCGCCGATGGCCTCCTTGACCTCCTCCACGCCGTCGTCGGACGCGAGGAAGTCGCCGGCGCCGTCCAGCCCGACCTCGGCGGCGAACCCGGCCAGGACGGCGTGGTCACCCAGGTCGGCAGCTTCGCTCAGGTACGCCGCGAAGAGCCGCGCGGTGAGGGCGGTCTGGACGCCCCGGCCGCCCTTCTGCCCCGCCCACCACAGCAGCCGGTGCGCGGTGAAGGTGTTGACGGTCTGGGCGTTCTCCAGGTCGTACGCGAGGCCGTCCTTGGCCGCCACCTCAGTGACGTGCGCCATCGCCGCGCGCGCCTGGTCCTCGGTGCCGAACTTCGCCGCCAAAGCTTGAGTGGACGGCTGCGCCTGCTGCGACGCGGACGGGTCGAGCTGGAACGGCTTCCACTCGATCTCGACGTCGTCGGCGCCGGCGAACTCAGCGAGCGCGGCCTCGAAACGCCGCTTGCCGAGGTAGCACCACGGGCAGATCACATCACTGTAGATATCGACCTTCACCGGTCCATCCTCCCAGGCCCGACCGGCGATCGGCACATGCGGCCCGCCGCTACGCTGTGGACGCTCTAACACAGTCATGGGGGTGTCGGTGGTCGGGGAGCCGCTGGGGGCGCACGATCCGGCCGAGCTGGGCCGGCACCGGCTGCTGGGCCGGCTCGGTGAGGGCGGCATGGGCGTGGTCTACCTAGCCGAGGATCCGGCTGGGCGCAGCGTGGCCGTCAAGGTAATCCGTCCCCAGCTCGCCAGCCACGACGAGTTCCGGGCGCGGTTCCGCTCCGAGGTGGCGCTCGCCCGCAAGGTAGCCCGGTTCTGCACGGCGCCGATCATCGACTCAGATACCGAGGCTGAGCAGCCGTACGTCGTCACCGAGTTCATCGACGGCCCCACACTCTCCGCGGCGGTCGCCGAACGCGGTCCGCTGCCGGGATCTCAGCTACACGCGCTGGGGATCGGCGTGGCGAGCGCGCTCACGGCCATCCACCGGGCGGGCGTGGTCCACCGGGACCTCAAGCCCAGCAACGTCCTGCTCTCCCGGTTCGGGCCACGGGTGATCGACTTCGGGATCGCGCGGGCCGTCGACTCCGTCAGCGCCATCACCGTGAGCGGGCAGCTCATCGGCTCGCCGGCCTACATGGCGCCGGAGCAGGTACGGGGCGAGGACGTCACGACGGCCACCGACCTGTTCGCCTGGGGCGCGGTCATGGCGTACGCCGGCACCGGGCGGCCACCGTTCGGCGCCACGACCGAGGCTATCGCCTATCGCGTACTGCACGGCGAGGCCGACCTCGATGGGCTCGATCCGGAGCTGCTCGACACCGTCCGGCGGGCGCTCAGCAAGGATCCGGCGGCGCGGCCGAGCGCGCAGCGGCTCCTCGACGAGCTGCTCCAGCACGACCAGCGCACGCCGGCAGGTCCCGACCGGCCGGCGCTGGTCGTCGAGCGGGCGGCGCACGCACCGGCCACGACCACGTCGTCGCTGGTCGGGGACCTGCCGCCCGCATCCACGCCAGTGCCGGTGCGACCCGCCAGGCGGCGGCGTACGTGGATTGCCGTGGCCGGTGCGGCCGTCCTCGCCGGCGGTGCGGCGTTCGCCGGCGTCACGCTGCTGCCCACCAACGACCGGCCGGCCGCGAAACCCGCGCCGAGCCCGGCGCCCGCGATGGCGCCGATCCGGTTCGACGATCGCGCCGCCGGGCAGGCCGCCGCCGTACCGGGTGCCAACCGGGGCGGCACGGTCACCGGCCTCCGGTCGACGCGATGGGACTACCTCGATCCGCAGCGTGCCCACGACAGGGACGCGATGTCCGTCGGCTCGTCGCTGCTCTACCGCACGCTCACCGGTTACGTGGACGACGGCGGCGGCAGGCTGCGGCTCGTCGGCGACCTCGCCACCGACACCGGCCGTACCGACGACGGCGGCAAGACGTGGCGGTACACGCTCCGCCCTGGGCTGACGTTCCAGGACGGCTCGCCGATCACGGCCGGCGACGTGGCGTACGGCATCGCCCGATCTTTCGCCGCCGATCTGAGCGGCGGCCCGACCGAACTCCAGAGCTGGCTCGTCGGCGACGACTTCCGGGGCGCGTGGCCCGGCCCGTACGCGACCGGGCAGCGGATCCCGCCGGGCGTCGCGGTCGCCGGCCGGACGATCACGTTCACCTTCGCCGAGCCGCATCCGGAGCTGCCGATGGTGGCGGCGCTGGGCACCACCGCACCCGTCCCGAAGGCCGCGGACCGGCGCACCGGGTACGACGGCGCGATCGTCTCGTCCGGCCCGTACCGGATCGCCAGCAGCACGGGCCGGCGGCTGGAGCTGGTCCGCAACCCGGCGTGGGACCCGCGCACCGACCCGATCCGGCACGCCTATCCGGACCGCTGGGTCTTCGAGTTCGACGTGCCTGACGCGGCCGCCACGGACCGGCTGTTCCGCACCGATCCGGCGAACCAGACCGCGTTCATGTGGTCGAGCGTCCCTCCGGAACTGGCCGCCGAGATCGGCCCCGACCGGCGCAAGCGCACCCTCGACGGGGTCACGCCGTTCAACCGGTTCCTGGCGATCAACAACCTGCGAGTGAAGGATCTGGCGGTGCGCCGCGCCATCAACGCCGCGATCGACCGGCGGCGCGCGCTCCAGGTCTACCGCGGTGAGTCCGCCGGTACGCCGACCACCGCCCTGATCTCCAGCGCCGTCCCGGGCCACCGCGCCGACGCCGGCCCCGGCACCCCGCTCACTGGAGACCCGGACAAGGCGCGCGCGCTGCTCGGCGGCAAACGGCTGCTGCTGACCTACGCGCACGGCGAGAGCGCCGCCGACCTCCGCCTCGCCACGTACCTGCGCAACGCGCTGGAGGCCGTCGGGTTCCAGGTCAAAACGGTGCCGATCAAGGGCGGCACGGCGGCGTACTACGCCGCGCTCGGCAGCAGGAACAACACCTACGACCTGTACCTGGTCGCGTGGGGACCGGACATCCCCGACGCCAGCGGCATCTTCCCGCACCTCTTCTCCGGCGCCGGGATCCGTGCGGAGTCGTCGACGAACGTGGCGTACTTCTCCGATCCCACGATCACCGCCCGGATCCGATCGCTCCAGGCCGAGCCCGACCGTGCCCGGGCCGCCGAGGGGTACGGCGCGCTCGACGCGTTGATCCAGCGCGAGCACGCGCCCGTCGTCCCGTTCTACGACGCGCGGCTCCTCTCGCTCCACGGTTCGCGGCTCGGTGGACTCGCCGTAAGCCGCGTGCTGGGTGCGGTGGCGCTGGAGAAGGCGCACGTCGTGGGCTGATCGGGCGTGGAGACGGCTCCGCTAGGGTCTGCCGTGCGGATTTGGCTGTCACGCGCCTGCGGCGTCACCGATAGGGAGGAGGTGGGATGAGCATCGGGGAACCGCTGCGGTTCGAGGATCCGAGCCAGCTCGGCGACTACCGCCTGCTCCGCCGTCTCGGCCACGGCGGCATGGGCGTCGTCTACCTCGCCGAGGGTCGCACCGGCGTGCGGGTCGCACTCAAGGTGATCCACCCCCACTTCGCCTCCGACGAGGACTTCCGCCAGCGGTTCCGCTCCGAGGTGGCGCTCGCCCGCAAGGTGGCCCGGTTCAGCACGGCGCCGATCCTGGACTCGGATACCGACGCCGACCCGCCGTACATCGTCACGGAGTTCATTGACGGGCCGACGCTCTCGGCGGTCGTCGCCGAGCAGGGTCCGCTCTCCGGCTCGCAGCTGCATGCGCTCGGCGTCGGTATGGCCAGCGCGCTGACCGCGATCCACGGCGCGGGCATCGTCCACCGGGATCTCAAGCCGGCCAACGTCCTGCTCTCCCGGTTCGGTCCGCGCGTCATCGACTTCGGGATCGCGCGGGCCGCCGACGCGGTCACCGGCGTCACCCGCACCGGCCAGTACATCGGCTCGCCGTCGTACATGGCGCCGGAGCAGTTCCGCGGTGAGCCGATCACGCCGGCCGCGGACATCTTCGCCTGGGGCGCGGTGATGGCGTTCGCCGGCACGGGACGGCAACCGTTCGGTAAGTCCGCCGAGGCGGTGTTGTACCGGGTCGTCTACGGCGAGGCGGACGTCGAAGGGCTGGATCCGCAGCTCGCCGAGATCGTCAACCAGTCGCTGAGCAAGCAGCCGGCCGAGCGCCTGACCGCGCAGCAACTGCTCGACGCTCTCGTGCACGACCAGCCTGCCGGGCGACCGGCGGCGCAGATCTGGTCGCCACCCGCGTCCCCGGCCGCCGGACCGAGCCAGCCCGCGCCGCCGCCGAGCTGGGTTCCCGAGCCGCCGGCCGTCCCGCCGCCGTTCTCGTCACCACCGTTCGCCGGTCAGCCGGCCGCCGCACACCCGCCCGCCGGTCAGCCGGCTGCGGCGCCGTTCGCGTCGCCGCCGGAGTGGTCGCCGCCGGCGTGGTCGCCGCCGCGCGCGGGGGCGCCGGCACCCTTGGGGGCATCGGGGCCTTCAGGAGCGCCGCGGCCTTCGGAGGCCCCGGGGCCTGGCGGGCCGCTGCCGCCGACCAGCGGCCCGCCCGCGAGCGGGTTCCCGGTAGCCGCGCGGCCGGCCCGGTCGTCCCGGCGGTGGATAGTGTGGCTCGCCGTCAGCATGTTCCTGATCTGCTGCGTGGGCGGCGGTGGCTCGCTCGGCGGCCTCGCCTGGCTCGGGCACTCCACCGATCGTGACGACTCGGTCAAAGCCCTGGACAGGTACCTCAATCAGGTACAGCGCGGGCGGTACCCCGCCGCCTACGAACGCCTCTGCGCCGAGTCGCGGGACGGCGTCTCCGAGGAGCAGTTCGTCAGGGAGTCCACGTCCGCGCCGAAGCTGACCGGCTACAAGATCGACAAGGACTCGGCCGACTACGACCTCGACTCCAACGGCTTCTACTTCAAGGTCGAGATGCAGTACACGGACAACGTCCGCCGCACCGAGACGTACCTGGTGGCCACCGATCCGGCCGACAGCAACGCGTATGTCGTCTGCCCGCCATAGAACTGCTCATGCCCGCCGTAGGGCCGTGTCGTCCGCCGGAACTGGAGCCGTCAGCCGCCGGAGTCGGGCAGTTCGGCGCCGTCCGGCACCGCGCATTCCTCCGGGTGGTCCAGCCACCCCTCAGGCAGGGCGACCCGGCGCTGCCCGGTGCTCCTCCCCCGCGGCCGCCCCAACTCGCTGAGCGGGAAGGGCTGGTCGAACTCCAGCTTCGCGAGCAGGTCGTCGAGTTCAGCCAGGCTGGCGACCATGCCGAGACGCGAGCGCACGGCCGATCCCACCTGGAAGCCCTTGAGATACCAGGCAACGTGCTTGCGGAAGTCCGGCAGGCCCCATTGCTCGCCGCGCCAGTCGGCCAGCAGCTCGGCGTGGCGCCGCATGGTCGCCGCCACCTCGGCAAGGTTCGGCAGCCTGCGCTCAGGACTGCCGGCGAATGCCGCGGCCAGGTCGGCGAAGAGCCACGGGCGGCCGAGGCAGCCGCGCCCCACGACCACGCCCGCGCAGCCCGTCTCGCGCATCATCCGCAGGGCGTCGTCGGCTTCCCAGATGTCGCCGTTGCCGAGGACCGGAATGCTCAGGCGATCGACCAGCTCGGCGATCGGTGCCCACCGGGCTTCCCCGGCATACATGTCGGCGGCCGTACGCCCGTGTAGCGCGAATGCCGCGATGCCGCAGTCCTCGGCGATCCGGCCGGCGTCGAGGTACGTGAGGTGCTCGGTGTCGATCCCGAGCCGGGTCTTCATCGTGACGGGCACGCTGCTGCCTGCCCGCTCGACCGCGCCGGTGGCCGCGCGCAGGATCGCCTCCAGCAGCCCGCGCCGGTACGGAAGGGCCGACCCGCCACCGCGACGAGTGACCTTCGGTACCGGGCAGCCGAAGTTCAGGTCGATGTGGTCGGCGAGATCCTCCTCGACGATCATCTCCACCGCGCGGCCGACGACCACCGGGTCGACGCCGTAGAGCTGAATGCTGCGGGGACGCTCGTCCCGGGCGAACTGGATCAGCGTCATCGTCTTGGCGTTCCGCTCGACCAGCGCCCGCGTGGTGATCATCTCGCTCACGTACAGGCCGGCGCCGTGCTCGCGGCAGAGCCGCCGGAACGCCACGTTCGTGATCCCCGCCATCGGCGCGAGAACCACCGGCGGCGAAACCTCCAGCGGCCCGATTCGCAGCGCTGGGGCGCTCACCGTCTGGCTGACCACGCCCCGATCCTCTCATCCGGGACGGACAGCGCCGAAATCCGCGCTCGTCCGCACACCTCTGACCTTTCAGCGCTGCAGACCTGGCTGACCGCGCCAGGCGGGTTAGCGTCGAGCCATGACTGAATCCATCACGAGATCCATTACGAGAAGCATCGGTGGCCAGACCGTCTCCGCCATCGGGCTGGGCTCGATGGCATTTGCCACGCGCGAAGCCGCCAACCGGGCCGAACGCACGATCCACGCGGCCCTCGACGCCGGCATCACGCTCATCGACACCGCCGACGCGTACACCCCCGACGCCGCGGACATGGGCTTCAACGAGCGCCAAGTCGCCTCGGCCCTCGCCAGCTACCCCGGCGACACGTCGGGCGTCCTGGTCGCCACGAAGGGCGGACACACCCGTACCCCCGGCGGCGGCTGGGGCCTCGACGGGCGGCCGGAGTACCTCAGGGCCGCGTGCGACGCGTCGCTCAAGGCGCTCGGCGTCGAGGCCATCGGGCTCTACCAGCACCACCGGCCCGATCCGAAGGTGCCGTACGCGGACACGGTCGGCGCCCTCGCCGAACTGCGCGACGCGGGCAAGATCCGGCTCGTCGGCCTCTCCAACGCCAACGTCGAGCTGATCGAGATCGCCCGTTCGATCCTCGGCCCGGACGGGCTGGCCAGCGTCCAGAACGAGCTGTCCCCGAATTACCGCGACGACCTGCCGGAGATCGTGCCGCACTGCGCGGCGAACGGGATCGCGTACCTGCCGTGGAGCCCGCTCGGCGGGATCAGCGCCGCCGGTGGGCTCGGCGCCGCGCACCCCATGTTCGCCGAAGTGGCCGCCGAGCGTGGCGTCAGCCCGCAGCAGGTCTGCCTGGCGTGGCTGCTCGCTCAGGCGCCCGTCGTCATCCCGATCCCGGGCGCGAGCCGGCCCGAGTCGATCATCAACTCCGCCGGCGCCGCCGTCCTGGAGCTGACGCCCGAGGAACTGACCCGCCTGAACGGGTCGTAGCCCCGCTTCCCGCGAGTTGTGGAGTTTCGAGGGTCCGCGGGCGTGCCGGACCCTCGAAACTCCACAACTCAACGGGGCGCTGAGCGGGCTAGTTGGCGCTGATCGGGCCGGCTGTCGTGCGCAGCGGCGCGGCGTGCCGGCCGGCTCTGTCGGCGATCACCTCGGCGACGATGCTCACCGCAACTTCCGCCGGGCTACGCGCGCCGAGGTCGAGGCCGACGGGACCGTGGATCCGGTACAGGTCGTCGTCGGTGCAGCCGGCGGTGTGCAGGCGCTGGCGGCGTTCCGCCTGGGTGTGCCGCGAACCGAGGGCGCCGAGGAAGCCACGCCCGCCCGCGAGCCCGGCCAGCAGCACCGCGTCCATCGCCGGATCGTGGTCGAGCAGCACCAGCACGTCGGACGGCCCGAACGCCTCCACTGCTGCCGTCGCCTCGGCCACGCCACTCACGTCGCGCGCCTCCCAGCCGAGCAGGCGACACTGGTTCGCCAGCGCCTCGGCGAGCGCCCCGCCGCCGACCGTGACCAGTACCGGGCGCGGCGCCCATGCCTCGACGAGCGTGCCGCCCACGACCGTCCGGCCGGTCACGCCACGGCTCAACAACTGCGCGGCGGCGGCCTGGACCTCGTCGCCCGGCGCCGCACCCGGCTCGGTCAGCACGAGGTGACCGGTACCGTCCAGTGCGGACGCGAGCGCCGCCGGCCGCCCTTCCCCCAGCGCCTCCCAGGCCGCGCGGTCGGGACCCGCCGGATGCAGCAGCAACCGGGCGCTCCCCGAGCAGGCGAGGCCGGCGGCCACCGCCTCGTGCTCGCCGACCGGCGCCGTCACCTCGACGGTCTCACCGGCGAAGACCTTCGGTAACGCCCCGGCCAGGGCCGGATCCACTGTGCCGCGAAGGACCGCACCGACCCGCTCACCATCCGCGCGGACGGCCAGCACTTCACCGGCCGGCACCGCGCCGAACCCCGTCACCTCGACGACCCGGACCACCGCGACCTGGTGACCGCCGTCCACCCATTCCACGATCGTGCGCGCCAAATCTCGCATGGCGTCAGTGTCCCTCGCGCCGGGCCCGAACGGGCGCTTTCAGGACAGAGCAGCCACCCCGGCCGCGAGCCCTGGCGCGTCGATGAACCCGCCTGCCGCACCTGCGACAGTGCAAGCGAACGCGCCGGCCACCGTGCCCGCCACGACGGCATCCCGCAGCGCGGCGCCACCGTCGAGGGCGTGCAGCATGCCGCAGGCGAACGCGTCGCCAGCCCCGTTGCTGTCTACGGCCGGCCCGGGCAATGGCGCGGCCGGCACGTGCACGATGCCGACGGCGCCGCGCTCGGCCAGCCACGCGCCGGCTGCTCCGTCAGTAGCGATCACGGCTCTGGCCCGGCCCCGGTCGAGGATCGCCCGCAGCGCCGCGTCCCACCGGCCACCGAGCCGTGCCGCGGAGAGGAAAACCAGCTCGGCCGACTCGGCGAACGGGACGTGGTAAGGGTTCTCACCATCCCAGTCGTGCAGGTCCGTCGAGAGTGGACGGCCGTAGCTGGCAAACGCACGCACGGCGTGCCGCACCCAACCCGAAATGCACGCATGCACCCGGCCGGCACGGGCGACCAGCGGCCCCACACCTCCTCGGGCAACGTCGCCTCGGGCGGCTGCCGGGCGTCGAAGCAGGAGATCCGGGCACCGTCCGGACTCATGAGGTTGACGGCCCGTCGGGTGCCGGCGGAATGCAGCACCGGCCGGAAGTCGCAGCCGGCCAGCAGCTGCCGTATCGACTCCCCCTGCGGATCGTCGCCGATCAGGTCCGTGCACGCGACGCTGGCGCCCAGGGCCCGCGTGCCGAGAGCGATTCCGGCGCCCGTCTGGCCCGGATGATCCCGGATCGGCGGCACCTGGATCGAGTCGGCGAGCGGCGGCGGCAGCGCCGGGAGGTGGACGACCGTATCCACCCCGAAGCCCCCGAGTACGGCGAGATCGACCTGGTCAGCGCACATCTCACGATTCTCGCCGCGCCGGCGATCCGACCGTACGGAGGGTTCCCAATGCCGCCGGAAGGGTGAGACTCGAAGGGTGGGACGGACCTCGGGCGGACGGGCGCTGACCGGCACGGAGCGGGCAGCGCTCGATGGTCGGTGCGCCACGAACGACTGCGCGCGGGCGTTGCTGGACGCCGCAATCGAGCGCGTACCCATCCCCGGGCACGACGGGAAGTCCGGTGCGCAGCTAGAACGGGTACTGCTCGCCGACGGCCAGCGACTCATCGCGAAGCACCTGTCCCCCGCGACCGACCTCACCATGCTGCTCACCGGCGACACCACCGGGCGGGAGTTCGCGCTGTGGCGCGACGGCGTGCTCGACCGGCTCCCAGCCGGCGTGGGCCACGCACTGGCTGCCGCGTGGGCCGAACCGCGCGGGGCGACGTTGCTGCTCCGGGACGTCTCCGCCGACCTGGCGCCAGAGTGGATTTCCCGGGACCAGTGCCGGCGGATCTTCGCCGCAGCCGCCGCCCTGCATACCGCCTTCGCGGGCGCGGACGTCGCCGCCGCCTGCCCGCTGGAGATCCGGCTCACCGCGTTCGCGCCGCAGCGGATGCTGGCCCGGTCGGCCACCGACCACGGGCTGCCGCCGTTGGTACGGCGTGGTTGGGAGGTGTTCGCCGACGTAGCGCCCGCAGCGGTAGCGGACGCCGTATTCGCCGTGCACGACAAGCCGGCACCGCTGGCCGAGCGCCTCGCGGCGGGTGGCACCACGCTCCTCCACGGCGACCTGTGGCTGGCCAACGTCGCACTCGAAGCCGATCAGGTGACGCTGCTCGACTGGGCGCTGGCGACATGCGGCCCGCCGGCGCTCGACTTCGTGTACTTCCTCACCGGCAACGCGTCCCGGGTGGACGCCAGCGCCGACGAGCTCCTGGATGACGTCCGGGTTGCCTGCGGCGACCGGCACGACGAGGACACGCTCCGGTTGGCCCTGCTCGCCGGCCTCGTCGAGCTGGGCTGGAACAAGGCACTGGACGCCGTCGAGCACCGCGACCCGGCCATCCGCGCGCGCGAGGTGGACGATCTCGCCTGGTGGGTGCACGAGGCCCGCACCACGCTCGACGCGGGCCTCCTCCCGTAACGCCGGCCCCCGCGTTCGCCGGCCGCTCCCTGCTCCACTTTTGTTGATGAAGGTGCCCTTCATGGGGCTATCCCCGCATGAAGGGCACCTTCATCAACGGGCGAGCGGGCGGATCAACGGG
>Ga0184623_10000841_pt1 | contig 13306 bp, 13 predicted proteins | sample PLM1_100_b1_FD_133138 | JGI IMG/M metagenome (GOLD analysis project Ga0184623, IMG submission 133138) | Groundwater sediment microbial communities from an aquifer in East River, Colorado, USA - PLM1_100_b1 | ecosystem: Environmental > Terrestrial > Soil > Riparian zone | place: USA: East River...
ACCAGCTCGACAAGTTCGAGCTCGTCTACAGCTCTCGAATGCCGGGCCTCGCCACAGGTATTTCCTATACCGACCAGAACGCCCAGTTCCTCGCCTATGACGTCCTGACCGGCCTGTCGGCCATCGCCGCGGCGTTCCTGGTCGGCGGCGCGTTCTCGCGGGTGCTCTGGCCCCTGGGGCTGACAGTTGCGGTCTGGTTCATCGCCTCGATCGGCATCGGCCGGATCTATCCCGAGGTCGTCCAGCGGGTCACGGTCGTCCCGAACGCACGGGTCCTCGAGGCGCCGTTCATTCGCAACAACATCGCGATGACCCGGCTCGCCTTCGATCTCGGCGGCTGGGAACTGCGCAACTACCGCGGCGAGGCACCGTTGAGCGAGGCGGCGATCTCGGAGCACCAGGCGACGTTCCTCAACGCCCGGTTGTGGGACTACCGCCCGCTCGGCGACACGCTTGACCAGCTCCAGACCGTCCGCCAGTACTAAGACTTCACCGACGTCGACACCGATCGCTACAAGCTCGGAGACGACACCCGCCAGGTGATGTTGTCGGTTCGCGAGCTCGACCTCTCGAAGAATCCGAGCGCTACCGGCTGGGTCAACCAGCGGGTGACGTTCACCCACGGGATCGGCGTCGCGATGGTCCCGGTCAATGAGGTCGCCACCCAGGGCCAGCCGCGCCTCATCATCCGCGACCTGCCGCCGGTTTCGAGCCAGGGAGCGCCGCCCATCACGGAGCCGCGGGTCTACTTCGGCGAACGGGAGAGCTCGTACGTCGTCGTCGGGGCACAGCAGGACGAATTCGACTACCCCGTCGGAGAATCAGATCAGACAACGCGCTGGACGGGCACGACCGGAATCCGTCTCGACACGACCCTGTCACGCCTGCTCTACGCGCTCCGCTTCCGCGACTTCGACCTGTTGATCAGCCCCCAGATCACGAATAACAGCCAGCTGCTGTTCCACCGGTCGCTGGCCGATCGCCTGCCGCGGATCGCCCCGTTCCTCCTGTACGACAAGGATCCGTACGTCGTCATTCGCGGCGACGGACGGCTCGTGTACATCCAGGACGCCTACACCGCGACCAACCGCTTCCCGCACGGCCAGGGGTTCAATCCGAGCGAACTCAACACGCCGGGTGTCGCGCCGACGGGTCTGGGCGAGAGGTCGTTCAACTACCTTCGCAACAGCGTGAAGGTCGTCGTCGACGCCTACGACGGCACGATGACCTTCTACGCCAACGATCCCGACGACGCGCTCATCCGCGCCTGGCAGGGCGTCTTCCCGACCCTCTTCCAGCCCATGTCCGACTTCCCGACGGACCTCCGCCCGCACCTGCGCGTGCCGGAGGAGCTGTTCAACGTCCAGACACGGGTGTATGGCCGGTACCACGTCCAGAACGCGGACACCTTCTACGACCAGGCGGACCTGTGGACCGTGCCACTCGCCCAGACGACGGAGTCCAGCCTGCCGAGCGAGGCGTACTACGTGATCATGTCGCTGCCGGAGGAGGTCGACCCGGAGTTCCTCCTGCTCCAGCCGATGATCCCCAAGGATCGCCCGAACATGATTGCCTGGGTCGCGGCCCGCAATGACGGGGACAGCTATGGCCAGACGCTCGTCTATCGGTTCCCGACCGAGACGTCTGTCTTCGGGCCGGCCCAGATCGAGGCGTCGATCGACGCCGATCCGGAAATCAGCGCTCAGTTCACGCTCTGGAGCCAGGCCGGCAGCAACGTGATCCGAGGCAACCTCATCGTCGTCCCGGTCGGTGATTCCTTGATCTACCTCCAGCCGGTCTATCTCCAGGCCACGAGCTCGAAGTTCCCGGCGTTCCAGAAGATCATCGTCGCCTCGCCGACGACCGTGGTCTGGGGCGACACCCTCCGCCAGGCACTCGATCAGCTCCTCCGCGACCAGGGCGGCGGTCCCGGGCCGACCCCGACGCCGCCACCGCCCGGCCCCACCCCGACGCCCGGCCCGACCGAATCGCCAGGTCCGGGAGCCTCGCCGCCGTCGGGCGACGTTGCGGCTCTCGTCGAATACGCGAACCTCCACTTCGAGCTCGCCCAGCAAGCACTCCGAGACGGTGACTTCGCCCGGTACGGCCGGGAGATCGAGCTCGTCCAGGAGGCCCTTGGCCAGCTCGAGGAGCTCGTTGGCGGGTCGTCGCCAGGCCCATCGGCGGCGCCGAGCGCCGCGCCGTGAGCCGGGGCGGGGCGATTCTCGCCTCGCTCCTCGTGACCCTCGGCCGCCCGGCGTGGTGGCTGCTTGCCCTCGCCGGGTTCCTCGTCCGCGGCGGCTTCATCGTTTTCCTGATCCCGATCGTCGTGCTGCCGTCGCCGCTCGCGATCTCGAATGTGGTTGCCCCCTTCATCGTGCCGATGGCGCTCGGCCGGATCGGGCCGGAGATGATCGCCCTGTTGATCGCCGGAGGCGCCGGTCTCTTCGCGTGGCTTCTCCTCGGGGGCGCGATCGCGGCCGCGACCGACCTTGCGCTGACGCGCGACGCTGTCGCCGCGGCCGCCGACGAGGGTGTCGCCACGCCGCCGGAGGGGCCTGCGTCGATCGACTCGGAACGGCGTGATCGCGGCCTCGTTGGCACGATCCTCGCGGCTCGCCTCATAGCGTGGCTTCCGCTCGCCGCCGCCCTCGCGATCGGCCTCGTCAGGATCGTGGCCGTGACGTACGTGGAGCTGACGCGTCCCGCCGAGGTCGAGAGCCCGCTGGCCCTGCGCGTTGCGCTCGGCGCCGCGGGCGAGCTGGCCGTCATGGCCGTTGCCTGGGTGTTTGGCGAGCTCGTCGGCGGCCTAGCGAGCAGGTGGATCGTCCTCGACCGTGCGCCGACCGGCCCGGCCCTCGCCGCGGCCGCTCGCGACGTCGTCCGGCGGCCGGCCTCGACCCTCCTGCCGTGGCTCGTGACGACGTTGATGTTGCTGCTCATTCTCGGCGGCAGCGTGGGAGCGGCCAGCGTCGCCTGGTCTCGCGTCACCGTCGCCCTCGCAAACCGAACCCCCGACGTAGCGACCGTAGCGATCAGCCTCCTGTTGTTCGTGGCGATCTGGCTGGCGGCACTCGTCCTCGGGGGCCTGTTCGCCGCCGTGCGCTGCTCGGTTCTGACCTTCGAGCATCTCCGGGTCCGGGCCGAAACCGGGACGTTCGGGGCATCGGCGCACCACCGTCCGGGGGATAGGTCCGTCCCGGACCGAGGTGGCAGCCTGTAGACCCGGCCCCGGAGGGTCCGGATTCCACTCGAGGTGCTCGATGGCGACGAAGACTGTCGTCTGCCCGGAATGCGATTCGCCGCTTGCTCCCGGCCGCTTCTCCTGTTCGGTCTGCGGCGCGCTCGTTGCCTCCGTCGCCACGATGCCGCGGCCGTTCGCCCCCGTCGAAGCAGTTGCCCCGGCGGTCCACGTCCCGGTTGCGCCCGCCGTAGCCGAAGGTGCCGCATGGCCGGCACAGGTGATGGCGCCGGCGGAGCCGACTCCACAGGCCGCAGCCTCAGTTGCGTCGGCGCCTGTGCCCCAGCCGTCGGCGCCGGCGCCTGCCGCCGTCCGCAGGCCGCGAACGACCCCGGCCCTGCCACGCCGGCCGAAGTCGGCCGTCCCCGTCGATGCGGCCTCCGAGAGGAATGGCGGCCCCGGCCTGGAGCCAACGCCCGCACCGGTCGCGGCGGCGCCGCCGACCACCTGGGTGCTCGCCGAGCCCGCCCGCCCAGAGCGCGCGGATGCTGCACCATACGTCTCGCCGATGCCCGCAGCCGCTCCGAGCTGGCCCGATCGACCAGTCTGGCCGCCGGCCCGTGCCATCGACGCCGTCGCGCCGCCCGTCGAGCCGGCCACAGCGCGTGTTCCTGCCGGAGCGTACCTGCCGCCGTCGGCCGTACTCCCGCCGGCCGAGGCGCTGCCGCTTCCGAGTGCCGCGCGCGCCAATGCGACCGACCCGGGCTCCGACGCGGCCGACTCGAACCGATGGCGAATCCAGCTAGGCGACGGGGCCGGCCCGCTTGGACTCCCGACCGACGTCGCTACGCGGGTCGTTCTCCTGGGGGCAGGCATCTCGCTGCTGGGCTTCCTGCTGCCGTGGGCCGACATCGTGATCGGCAGCGGCGTGATGGACGGCTACGTGGCGCAGTGGGGCCTGGCCGGTCCCGGACATCCGCTCATCCTCCTGCTCGTCGCCGCGCTCTTCGGTTTGACCCTGGTCGTGGAGCGCCTGCCGCGCTGGGCGCGGCTGGGATTGCCATCGATCGGCCTCGCGTGCCTCCTCATCGGCCTTGCATGGCCCTACCTAGCCGGCCCGTTCGACGCCTCCATCGGCGTATACGTCGTCGCTATCGGGGCGGTGGTCATGATCGCCGGCGGGCTGCTCGATCGCATCGCGCAGCGTCACGCCGAGCCGGTTACATCCGTCTAGGGCACCCGGGGTGGCGTCGGTAGCCCCTGTTACACTGCGCCGGACGCCGCGGGCGTCCCTGGGATAGAGGACGCGGCGACCGACCGGTCCGGGAGATTCGGAGGCACCCACCAACCCGCATGGACGAGATCTTCGGCGAGATCGGGAAAGCCCTCGGCGGGTTCTTCGGCAGCGCCCCCGTTCAGCTGGCCCTTCAGGCGATCGCGATCTACCTGATCATCCTCTGGCTGGCAGGCGCCTACTGGGCTTTCCGCGACATGCAGCAGCGCACCGAAAACCCGATCCTGCCCTACGTCGCGGCAAGTTTCATCATCGTTTTCACCCCGATCTTCTTTCCGCTGGCGATCTTCGTCTACAAGATCATCCGGCCGCACGAGAAGATCGGCGAAGTCTACGAGCGCCACCTCGCCGAGGAGGCCCTCCTCGCCGAGGTCGAAGCGATCCACAGCTGTCCGACCTGCGCCCGCCGTGTGAACGACGAGTGGATCATCTGCCCGACCTGCCGGACCCGACTGAACCGGGTCTGCCCGAACTGCAGCCGCCTCGTCGGGCTCGACTGGTCGTTGTGCGCCTGGTGCGGCAAGGACTTCGAGCGGCGCGACATGCCGGCCGCGGCCATCGCCGGTCCTCGCCCAGCGGCGATCATGCCCCTCCCGGGCACGCTCGAGGAAACGGGCAGGATCGCCGCCGAGGGCTCATCGCGCTCCCGGTCATCCGGACCGCGCTCAGTGCCCGCGCCCCACGCGTCACAGGACGTCCTGCCGGAGAGCTAGAGGCGGCCTCCGGCCGATGGCCTCGCGGGGCTCGGCCTCGGACGTCGGCGGGCCGGCTACAACCAAGCCGGAACCTCGCTTGGCCGCGTGAACTTAGAGTTGCCGTGTGACGCCGAAAGAAAATCCCAACGAGACTCCACCTCCTCCCCGGCCCGGTGCGTCCACCTTCACGATCGAAGGGCGCGCGGCGCCGGGGCTCTTTGTCGTCGGGTGGCTGGCGTCGCTCCTCGGGCTCGCGGTGGTCATCGCCGGGGCGTTCGCTCCCTCGACAGTGCTCGTCTATTTCATCGGCCCGGGGCTGCTGTCACTGGGGTTGATCGCCGCCGCGGGCAACCAGGCCTTCGAGCGTCGTGCTCGCGGAGCAGGCTACGCCGGACCCTCGCCGATCCTCGTCTTTGCGGCGACCATCGCCGTCACGTACTTCGTCGGGGCGGTCCTGGGACTGATCCTCGACGCCCTTCTGACTTCGACCGGAGCGACGGTCTGGCCACCGGTCGGGCAGCTCATCGCCGGTGGCGTCACCGCCCTCGTCTACATCGGCCTGATCCGGCTCACGGTCGCCGGGACGGGCGCCCTGTCCTGGTCGGACATGGGAGTTCGCCGGTTCGACGAGCAGGCGGTCAAGGACCTCTTTGCCGGCGCTTCGCTCGCCGTGCCGGTCATCGGCGTCACGCTCGTCGTCGCCGCGGTTCTCGTGTCGATCTTCGGCGTCACGACACCCAGCCCGCTGCCGCCGACCGGCGAGCTGTCCGGCCTGCTGCTCCAGCTCGTGGTCGGCGCGATCATCGCCCCGATCGCCGAGGAGCTGCTGTTCCGTGGCTTCGCGGTCACGGCCTGGCGGCGCTCGATCGGGGCGAGTCGGGCCATCATCCGGGCAACCCTCCTGTTCGCCATCGCTCATGTCATCGGGGTCGCTCCGACCGAGGACTTCGGCCAGGCCCTCAGGCTGATGGCGGTCGGCGCCGGAATACGCCTGCCGGTTGCCTGGGTCCTGGGCTGGGTGTTCGTCAGGCGTGGCTCGATCTGGGCGTCGATCGGTCTCCACGCGACGTTCAACGCGGTGCTGCTGATTCTCGCCCACATCGCCCAGGTCGCGGCCCGATCCGGCGTCCCCTGAACCGTCGACTCGCGATGAAGCGCCGGGTGAGCCGCCGATAAGGACCCCTCGCTACTGTTCGAGCCGTTCCCGGGTTCGGATGGCGGGAGGAATCGGCGGGCTTCCGTCGTACGGGCCCGGGGACTCCGAGCCCGCCGTCCCAGGAGCCGTCGCCCAGGAGATGAGCGATGGCCGAACCAGTTGTTCGCGAAAGCGCTCCCGTGGCGCCGCGGGCGGGTCGGGCGATCAGGGAGATGCCGCCGCTGGAGCGGCCGCGCGAGCGCCTCGCGGCGCGGGGCGTGGCCGGCCTGAGCTCGGCGGAGCTCATCGGTCTTCTCTGGGGGTCGGGGTCGCGCGGCCGGTCGGCGGTCGACCTGGCCGAGGATGCGCTCTCGCGTCACGACGGCCTGACCGGCCTCGCCCGGGCGACGGACATCGAACTCGAATCGGTGAAGGGAATCGGCGCCGCGAAGGCCGCCCAGCTCACGGCCGCCTTCGAGCTGGGCCGCCGCCTCCTTGCGGATTGGCCGGCCGGCCGCTGGACGATCCGTTCGGCCCGCGACGTCGCCGACCGCCTCGTGCTCCAGATGGGCCGCCTCGAGCGGGAGGAGCTGCGGGTCGTGCTCCTGAACACGAAGAACGTCGTGCTGCGGGTCGCCACCGTCTACCAGGGCAACGTCTCGTCGTCACTCGTTAGGGTCGGGGAGCTCTTTCGCGACGCCGTCAGGCTCAACGCGGCCGGTCTGATCCTCGTTCATAACCATCCCAGCGGCGACCCGACGCCGTCACCCGACGATCTCCACCTGACCGCCGAGGCCCTCGCCGCGGGCCGGCTCCTCGATATCGACCTGCTCGACCACCTCGTGGTCGGCCACGACGCGTGGGTGTCGCTCCGCGACCGGGGCGTCTCGTTCGACCGGGTCGGCGGGTCGCGAACTGCCGGCTAAGATCGATCTCTGCCGGCGGCGAGGAGCATGCCGACGAAGTACGAGGCGTTCCGCGTGACGTCGCCGTAGTCGCCCGGTCGCAAGCTCTCGATCTCGTTGAAGCGCGCGACGAATGCCTCGGCCGCCTTCCGGCCATCGCTCTGCCCATAGCCGCTGGACTCGGGGATGAAGAACGGGCAGTCACGATAGATCCCGACCCGAAACTCTCGACCAGTTACCGTCGTGAGCGTCCGACCATCGAAGCGTCGCGCCAGCTCCAGGAGCTCGTCGTAGGTCATCGGCGAAGCGTAGACCGCCGGAGTCGGCCGGATCGGCCGGCCGTAGGTGCCCTGCGGCGCGGCCGGACGAGCCGGGTATACTGCACGGGCTTCCCCGCCTGATCCCGAGCGCGCGATCCCCCGGTGCCCATCCGGGCCAGCGGGAGCCGCTGCGAACACCGGACGCGACCCGACCCCGCACGAAGGACCTTCCCGCCACATGCTCGACCGCTTCCTCGGCCTCTTCTCCCGCGATATCGGGATCGACCTCGGGACCGCCAACACGCTGGTCCATGTCCGGGACCGCGGAATCGTGATGAGCGAGCCGTCCGTGGTGGCGATCGACGCCAAGACGAAACGGGTCCTCGCGGTCGGCGCGGAGGCCAAGCGGATGGTCGGCCGGACCCCCGCGAGCATCATCGCGATCCGGCCGCTCCGCGACGGCGTCATCAGCGACTTCGACGTCACCGAGGAGATGATCAAGTACTTCGTCCGGCGGGTCCACGATCGCGTCGGGCTCATTCCGCGGCCTCGGATGCTCCTCGGCATCCCGTCAGGCGTGACCGAGGTCGAGAAGCGGGCCGTCCGCGATGCCGCCCTGAACGCGGGCGCCCGCTGGGCCCGCCTAATCGAGGAGCCGATGGCCGCCGCGATCGGCGCGGGCCTCCCCGTCAGCGAGCCGTCGGGCAGCCTCATTGTCGACATCGGCGGCGGCACGACCGAGGTTGCGGTGATCAGCCTCGGCGGGATCGTCGTCAGCCGCTCGATCCGCATCGGTGGCGACGAGATGGACCAGGACATCGTCGCGTTCGCCCGTCGCGAGTACAACCTCTTCCTCGGCGAGCGGACGGCCGAGGACATCAAGATCGCGATCGGCTCTGCCTACCCCGGCGACTGGGACCAGCAGCGGATCTCGCTTCGCGGGCGGGACCTGCTCACGGGCCTGCCGCGCAGCGTCGAGGTCGGCGCCGACCAGATCCGGGAGGCGATCGAGCCGTCCGTCCAGCAGATCGTCGATACGATCAAGGACACCATCGAGGAGACGCCGCCGGAGCTCGTCGCCGACATCATGGACCAGGGGATCGTGCTGGCCGGAGGCGGGGCCCTCCTCGCCGGCCTCGATCGGCGGACGGCCGACGCGACCCAGATGCCGGTCCACATCGCCGACGACCCGCTCACGTGCGTCGTCCGGGGCACGGGGATCGTCCTGCAGGAGCTGGGCAACCCGGCGATGAACCGCGTCCTGGTCACGGACACCTACGCCCGAGCCCCGCGCTAGCGGTGGCGGCAGAGACCTCGGGCGGATGGCGTCGGAGACGTTCGCCTCCGACCTCGGTGCGCGGGTGGCCGAACAACGATGAGGGTGCCAATTCACAGGCGCGTTAGGCTTGGACTGATCCCATGAGTTCCTTGCTTGCCTCCCGGACCGCCCGCCGCCGCTCCATTGTTTTCATCGCGCTGATCGCCACAACGCTCGTGATGATGGCCTTCTCGTCGAACCCGCTCGTTCGAGAGTTCCAGGGCGCCGTCGGTTACGCCATCCGTCCGATCCAGGGCGCGGTCGACAACCTGGCCGAGGGCATCGCCGGAATCTTCCAGTCCATGTCGGACATCGACCGGCTGCACACTGACAACACCGCCCTGCGCCGCGAGAACGAGCGCCTCAAGGCCGAAAAGCTCAGGCTCCTCGAAGCCCAGCGCGAGATCGAGCTCCTCACGGGCGTCCTCCAGCTCCGCAACGGGTTCGCGTACAAGACCGCGGCCGCTGAGGTGATTGCCCGCGAGTCGTCGGAGTTCCGCCGCCTCATCACGATCAGCAAGGGCTCCGATGACGGAATCGAGGAGGGCGACGTCGTCATCGCCGAGGGCGGGGCCCTCGCCGGCCGCGTCGTCGAAGTCGGTCCGAATCACGCCAACGTCGTCCTAATCACCGACCAGTCCTCGACGGTGATCGGCCTCGTCCAGTCGAGCGGCGCGATCGGGGCCGTCATCGGGCAGCTGGGCGGCACGCTGATCATGGCCAACATCGACTCCACCGACCAGATCGAGCTCGGGGACGAGGTGGTCACGGCCGGCATCGAGGTCGCGGGCGGGATCCGCTCGCCGTATCCGAAGGGACTCCTCCTGGGCCAGATCGTCGATATCCGGCGAGACGCGAACAGCGTCGTCCAGACCGCTTTCCTCCAGCCGACGGCCAATCTCGAGAAGGTCGAGTACGTCCTCGTCGTCCTGGACTACGTCGGCGGCCTGCCGCCAGCCGACGAGCAGCCGATCGACTGCTCCATCACGGGCCCGGGCGGCGCCTTGCCGGGCGGCGAACAGCCCTGCATCGAACCGACCCCATCCGCCGCGCCATCCGTCGCGCCGTCCGTTCCCGCGCCGTAGCCGCGGCCGTGGCCCCTGCTACCCTGACCTGCGAATGAAGGGCATCGTCCTCGCCGGTGGCACTGCCACCCGGCTCGTTCCGCTCACGATCGTGACGAACAAGCACCTTCTCCCGATCTACGACCGCCCGATGATCTATTACCCGATCGAGACGCTGGCCGCAATGGGCATCCGCGAGGTGATGGTCGTGGTCGGCGGCAAGAGCGTCGGGGACGTCGTCGAGCTTCTCGCCGACGGGGCCCACTTCGGGCTCGACCTGACCTATCGCTACCAGCGTGGCGCCCTGGGCATTGCCCACGCCATCGGGCTCGCCCGGGGCTTCGTCGGCGACGACGCGTTCTGCTGCATCCTCGGCGACAACATCCTTCGCGGACCGGACCTGACGGGGATGGCCCGAGAGTTCGAGGAAGGGTCGTGGGGCGCCGGAACCCTGCTCTATCGGGTGCCGGATCCGGGGCGCTTCGGCGTCGCCGAGCTCGATGCCGCCGGCATCGTCGTCGGGTTCGAGGAGAAGCCCGAGACGCCTAAGAGCGACCTGATCCCGATCGGCGTGTATTTCCTCCGACCGGAAGCGTTCGACGTCATCGATCATCTCGCACCGTCGGGCCGCGGGGAGTTCGAGATCACCGATGTGCTCAACCACTTCATCCCGGAGGGCCGGCTCTTCAGCCGCGTCTACGACGGACACTGGGCCGACGCAGGGACGGTCCCGTCGCTGCTGCGCGCCGCCGAGCTGGCCCGAGATGACGATCAGGCGGGCCGGCTCGAACCGCCGATCGAACGGCCAGTCGGGTGAGCGGCCCGGCAGAGGGGGGCGCGATCAGTCCGGACGCCAGCCTCCTCGTCACCGGGGGCGCCGGGTTCATCGGCTCGTGCTTCGTGCGAGATGTGCTGGCGCGGGGCGACGGCACCCGGATCACCGTCATCGACAAGCTGACATACGCGGGCAACAGGTCCAACCTCGCACCGGTCGAAGCCGATCCGGACCAGGCCGCGCGGCTCCACTTCGTCGAGGGCGACATCGCCGATCCGGACCTCGTCGGGCCGCTTGTGCGGGGCGCCGACGCGGTCGTCAACTTCGCCGCCGAATCCCACGTCGATCGCAGCATCCTCGATCCCGAGGCGTTCCTCCGGACCGGGGTCATCGGGGTCCATGTCCTGCTCGAGGCCGTCGTTGCGGCGTCGGCGGACCGCTCGCGGCCCGTCCGCTTCCTCCAGGTCTCCACGGACGAGGTCTACGGTTCGGTCGAGAGCGGCCGCTCCCGCGAAACGGACCGGCTCGCGCCACGCTCGCCCTATTCCGCGGCGAAAGCGGCGGGCGAGCTGCTCGTCGGCAGCTACATATCGACGCACGGCGTCGATGCGGTCGTCACCCGCGGCTCGAACACGTACGGGCCGTATCACCACCCGGAGAAGCTCATCCCGCTGTTCGTGACGAATGCGATCGACGACCAGCCGCTGCCGCTTTACGGCGACGGTCTTCAGGAGCGGGACTGGCTCTACGTGGCCGACCACGCAGGTGCGGTCGACCACGTCCTCCGCCACGGACGGAGCGGCGAGACATACAACATCCCGGGCTCCGCGGAGATGACGAACCGCGACGTCGTCGCCGCCCTCCTCGAACGCCTGGGCAAGCCTTGGTCGCTGGTCCGGAGCGTCCCGGACCGGCCCGGGCACGATCGGCGCTACGCCCTGGACGGCTCGAGGCTGGCGTCGCTCGGCTGGCAGAACCGGACCGCGTTCGCCGACGGCCTCGCGGCAACGATCGACTGGTTCCAGGCGAACGAAGCATGGTGGCGGGCGGCGAAGTCGGGCGACTGGGACGCTTACTACGAACGCCAGTACGGATCACGACTGGCGCAAGGCGAGGCCGTCGCCGAATCCGTCGCCGAGACCGGCGCCTCCTCGGAGGCCTGACCGCGTGCGGGTCGCCGTCACCGGTGCCGGCGGGCGGCTGGGACGCGCGCTCGTGGCGGCGCTCCAGGACGCCCCGTTCACCGGACTCTCCGGGCCGATCCCGTGGGACCGAGCCGCCTTCGACCTCGACGCTCCGGAGAGCATCCACGCGCTCCTCGATCGCGACTGGCCTGAGGCGGTCATTCATACGGCGGCTTGGACCGACGTCGACGGCTGCGCTCGAGAGCCCCAGACCGCTCGCCGGCGCAATGCCGAAGCCGTCCACGTGCTCGCCGAGGCGACGGCCGCACGCGACATCGACCTGGTCCATATCAGCACGAACGAGGTCTTCGATGGCCGGCGAACCGATGGACGGGGGTATACGCCGGAGGACCGAACGAACCCGATCAATGCCTACGGATCCGCGAAGCTCGAAGGCGAGATAGTCGCTAGCGCCGCCTATCGCGGGCGTAAAGCCCAACTCGGGATCGTCCGGACCGCCTGGCTGTACGGGCCGCCGGGACACGACTTCCCGACGAAGATCCTCGCCGCGGCGGAGCGAGCCCGGATCGCCGGCGAACCACTCCAGGTCGTCGGCGACGAGTTCGGCTCGCCGACGTTCACGCAGGACGTCGCTGACGCTGTCGTCGAGCTCCTTGGCTCGGGCGAGGTCGGCGGCTTCCACCACGTCGTGAATGAGGGCGTTGCCTCGCGGGCCGCCTGGGCGCGGGAATTGTTCAGACAGGCCGGCCTCGACCTCGCGATCGTCGAGGTGCCGGCATCGATGTGGTCCCGAGCGTCCACGCCGCCCGCCTGGGGGGTGCTCGAACCCACGCCGCTGCCCGGCGGCGAACGGCTGCGCTCGTGGCCCGAGGCCCTCGCCGACTATCTGCCGACGCTCCTCCGCCAACGCGATGCGGCGGGAGCCGGCCGATGACGGATCGGCCTTCGACGCTCCCGGTTGTGCGATACGGCGCAGTCACCCGCCACGCCGACTCGCGCGGGTCGTTCCGCGAGCTTTGGCGCGCGTCCGCCTTCCCGAGGCTGACATCCACCGAAACGGGTGCGCCAGAGGGCTTCGAGCCCCGGTTCGTGCAGGCCAACCTGTCGACGTCGGCCCGCGGCGTCTTGCGCGGGCTCCACTATCACCGCCGCCAGCTCGACTATTGGGTCGTCGTCTCGGGACGGGCGCTCGTCGCGCTCGTCGATGTCCGACCGTTGCTCAGCGGGACCGGCGACCGGCCCGTCGTTGAGACGCGCGAGCTCGCGGCCGACGATTGGGTGGTCATCCCGGCCGGGGTGGCCCATGGGTTCCTCGCGCTCGACCCGCTCGAGCTGCTCTACCTCGTAACCAACGAGTTCGATGAGTCGGACGAGATGGGTTTCGCGTGGGACGATCCAGCCGTTGGGGTTCCGTGGCCGGCCGTCGAGGGCACACCCGACGGGCGGCCGATCCTGTCGGAGCGCGACAGGACGAATCCTCCGCTCGAGGTCCTGGTAGCGAGCTTGCGCTAGGCGACCTGGCTGAGTGGCGGGG
>Ga0184623_10000842_pt1 | contig 13305 bp, 15 predicted proteins | sample PLM1_100_b1_FD_133138 | JGI IMG/M metagenome (GOLD analysis project Ga0184623, IMG submission 133138) | Groundwater sediment microbial communities from an aquifer in East River, Colorado, USA - PLM1_100_b1 | ecosystem: Environmental > Terrestrial > Soil > Riparian zone | place: USA: East River...
CAGGCGAAGGCGGCGACGTAGGTCGGGATCGCCAGCGGCAGGGCCGCCAGCACGGCCCAGACCCGGGCGCCGGGAAGGGCCGCTCGGGTGATGAGCCAGGCGAGCGTGACGCCGAGCACGAGCGTGACGCCGGTGACCGTGGCAGCCAGCCCGAGGCTGCGCAGGACGAGCCGGAAGGTGCGCTCCCGGAGCAGGACGCTGAGGACTTCGCCGAGGCCGTTCTCGGTGGCACGCACGACCAGGTAGACCAGCGGGGTGAGCGCCACCGCCGCCGCCACCGCGGCCGGCGCCAGCAGGAGCAGCGGCGGGCGACCGCGGCCGGCGCGCGGCGTTTCGCGCGGCGTTTGGCGCGGCGCGGGGGCGACCAGATCCGGTGCAGCGGTCAGGTGAGACCGACCTCCTCGATCATCGTGAGCGTCTGCTCGAGCGTGTCGAGGTCGGACAGGTCGATCTGCGGCCCTTGCAGCCGGGCGAGCGCCGGGAGTCCCTCAGTCGTCGGGACGCCCTTGATGAGCGGGTACTCCTTGGTCTGCGCTGCGAAGTAACGCTGCGCTTCCGCGGAGAGCAGGAAGTCGACGAACGTGCGCGCCTCGCTCGCGTGGTCGGTGCCCGAAAGCACGCCGACACCGGCCACGTTGACCAGCGCGCCGGGATCGCCGTTGGGAAGGAACTTCAGCTTCGTGTGGACCGCCGACGCCCCCTTTTCGGCGACCTCTTCGTACCAGTAGTAGTGGTTGATGAGGCCCAGCTCGAGCCGCCCGCTCTCGACCGCGTCGAGGACGTTGACGTTGTTGTCGTAGAGCTGCACGTCGTTGTCGCGCATGCCCTCGAGCCACTGCCGCGCCCGATCGTCGCCCTCCAGCACCCGCATCGCGGTCACGAACGACTCGAAGGACGCGTTGGACGGCGCAACGCCGATCTTGCCCTTCCAGCGCGGGTCGGTCAGAGCGTGGACGCTGTCGGGAACCTGGTCCGCGGACAGCTTCCGGCTGTCGTAGACGATCACCCGGGCGCGCGCCGAGACGCCGACCCACTTGTTGTCGGCGGAACGGTACTTCGCGTCGACCCGGTTGAGGAGGTCGCCGGACAGCTCTTCCAGCGCGCCCGCCTTGTCGAGCGCGCCGAGAGCGCCGGCGTCCTGGGAGAAGTAGACGTCGGCCGCGGCGCGGTCGCCCTCTTCGAGGAGCTGGGCGGCGAGCTGGGCGGTGTTGCCGTAACGCACCGAGGTCTGGATGCCGGTCTCCTTCTCGAACCGTTCGAGCAACGGCCCGACGAGGTTCTCGTTGCGTCCGGAGTAGACGACGAGCTTGCTCGTGTCGGGGCTGCCTTCGGCGGCGTCGCTCGAGCCCCCGCCGCAGGCGGCGAGGCCGGCGAGCAGGACGGCGAGCGCCAGTGCGGCGAGGAGTCGGTGGGAGCGGCCACGCATTGCGCCAGTGTACTTAGGTAAGCCTCACCGAACAGTCACCCCACCGTTTCCGCCGCGGTCGGGGGGGTCAGCTGCGTTCCGCACTGCGGCCGCGACCGTGCTGGCGACGTCCGGATGGAAGACGCTGGGCACGATGTAGCTCGGGTTGACCTCGTCGTCGCTGACCACGGCCGCCAGCGCCCCGGCCGCGGCCAGCAGCATCTCCGTGCTGACCCGGTTGCTCTGCGCGTCGAGCAGGCCGCGGAAGACGCCAGGGAAGGCGAGGACGTTGTTGATCTGGTTGGGGAAGTCGCTGCGCCCGGTCGCCACCACCTCGGCGTGCTCGGCCGCATCCTCGGGGGGTACCTCGGGGTCCGGGTTGGCCAGCGCGAAGACGACCGCGCCTTCGGCCATGGTCGCGATGTCGGCGCCGGTGAGGAGATTGGGCGCCGACAGCCCGATGAAGACGTCGGCGCCGGCGAGCGCGCCATTGAGGGTGCCGGCGTAGCCGTCCTCGTTGGTGTTCTCCGCGATCCACCGCAGGGCGCCGGTCAGCTCCCCCCTGCCGCGGTGCACCACGCCGTCGACGTCGGCGACCACGACGTGCTTCGCGCCTGCCGCGACGAGCAACTGAAGGACGGCGAAGCCGGCCGCGCCGGCCCCCGACATCACGATGCGGACGCTGTCGAGCTCCTTGCCGACGCACTTGAGCGCATTGGTGAGCGCGGCGAGCACGACGATCGCCGTGCCGTGCTGGTCGTCGTGGAAAACCGGGATGTCGAGCAGGCCGCGCAGCCGCCGTTCGATCTCGAAGCAGCGCGGCGCGGAGATGTCCTCGAGGTTGATGCCGGCGAAGCCCGGGGCGATGGCCCGGACCACTTCGACGATCGTGTCGGTGTCTTGCGTGTCAAGGCAGATGGGCCAGGCGTCGATGCCCGCGAACCGCTTGAACAACGCTGCCTTGCCCTCCATGACCGGCAGCGCTGCTGCCGGTCCGATGTTGCCGAGCCCGAGCACCGCCGAGCCGTCGGTGACCACGGCGACCGTGTTGCGCTTGATCGTCAGCCGGCGGGCGTCGGCGGGGTTCTCAGCGATGGCCATGCACACCCGGGCAACGCCAGGCGTGTAGATCATGGACAGGTCGTCGCGGTTGCGGATGGGCACCTTGCTGGCCATCTCGATCTTGCCGCCCAGGTGCATGAGGAACGTGCGGTCGCTGACCTTGTGGATCGTGACGCCCTCGACCGCCGACATCGCGTCGACCAGCGACTGCGCATGCGCGGTGCCGGTCGCCGCGCACGTGACGTCCATACGCAGCCGGTCGTGGCCTGACGCGGTCACGTCAAGGGCGGTGACGGTGCCGCCGGCGTTCTCGACCGTGTGCGTGAGGCGGGACACGGCGTTGCCGCGCGCGGGCGCCTCGAGCCGCACGGTGATGGAGTAGGAGACGCTGGGTGCCGTTGCCATCTGGGCTCCTGGAGACCGCTCGCCCGCTGTGCCGCGGGCGGGACCAACCCTAATGGCCTGCGCTCAGCGCGCCCGGCGCCAGCGCGCTCGCCGGTCGGCCCGGCGGGTCAGGATCACGACGGCGACGGCGAACAGCACGATCACCCCGCCGAGGAGGAGGTACAGCGTCGTCACGTGCGCCTCCGATCGTGTTCGTACCGGCCGACCCGGAGTGATCTACCCATCATGCGCCGAGGCCGGCCGTTGGCACCAGATGCGCCCGGTGGCGTTAGTGGTCTGCCAGGTCAAAAACCGATGAACAGAGAGCGCAAGAACAGTCGCAGACAGCGTTTTTGACCCCTGCCGCTGGGGTGGTTCGGTCTGCTAGTCTCCGATTCGGTTAGTTGGCTGAACGTTCGTGGCGCCCGTGTTAACTGCGGGCGTTTGCTTAACCGGTCCCATCCGGGGGCAGGCGCGCAGTACAGCAGCCGGCGCCCGTGCCTCGCGGGTGTCATCAGTCAGTCCCTGCAGAGAAGGACCGAAGAAGAGATGGCACAGGGCACTGTCAAGTGGTTCAACGCCGAAAAGGGCTACGGCTTCATCGCCGTCGACGGTGGTCAGGACGTATTCGTCCACTACTCGTCGATCGTCGGCTCGGGCTACCGGAGCCTCGAAGAGGGCCAGCGCGTGGAGTTCGAGGTGGTCCAAGGGCAGAAGGGCCTGCAGGCCGACCAGGTGCGCATCGTCTGACCGCCCCCCCACATCGCGGAAGGGGCCGCCCCAAGTTGGGGCGGCCCCTTCGCGCATCTGCGGGGCTAGAGCTGGTCTCCGCCGGGTCTCCCCCTCAGCGGCGGCGGGCCAGAGCGCCGGCCACCACGTCGTAGAGCGCGCGGACGCCGGCCAGCCGGGCGAGCTCCGGGGTCACTCCCGGCGCCAGCCGGACGAGGATGTCGCTGCGGCCGGCCCGGACGGCGGTGAACTCCGGCCGGTCGGCCAGCGCGCGGTGCAGGCTGCCGCGGTCCGCCTCGACCAACGACCAGGCCTCGCGGGCGTAAAAGACCCGCAGCGGGAAGCCGCTACGGCCGGTGTCCGTGCTCACCCACAGGTCGAGCAGCGCCGGGTCGACCGGCTCGCCCCCGGACCGCCGCGGCAACGGCCGAGGATCGGGCGGCGTCCAGCCGCCGGCGCCCGACGGCACGATCGCCGGCACCCGGTTAAGCGCGATTGCGATGCGGTTCTCGATCGAGATGGTGCTGGTCGCTCGTCTGCCGAAAGGAAGCCTTGCCATGTGCGGTCCTTTCCCTCCCCTGGTGACCACAAGCCTGCGGCCTGCCGGCCTGCCGTGGCGACCCGACACGGGGGGGTCCGGACGAAGAGACGACCAAAACCAGCCGAACGGTTGACGCCGCGATTACCTTTCGTGTTCGGACACCCGCGCGCCGATCAGGATGCTGCTGCCACCGCGTTACCGTGCCCGGCGCCAGCGAGGTACGGCGCCCAAGCCGGGTGCAGCCGGCCCACGCCGACCACCACCCAGCCGGTTACGACCGGCTCCGTCGGCGGCCGGGACAGTGCCCAGCCGAGCTCGGCCAGCAGACCGTCGCCCTTCCGGTTGTTGCACCGCGCGCAGGCCGCCACAACGTTGCTCCACTCGTGCCGCCCGCCGCGCGAGCGCGGCACGACGTGGTCGACGGTGGTCGCGCGCCGGTCGCAGTAGGCGCAGCGATGGCTGTCGCGGGCGAGGATGGCGGACCTGGTGAGCGGCACCTTCCGGCGGTACGGCACCTTGACGTAGCGGGTGAGGCGGATCACCGCCGGCACGCGGACCCGTTGGCGCTCGGAGCGGAGCTCGCCTTCGCCGTGCTCGATCACCTCGGCCTTGCGGGCCAGCACGAGGACGACGGCGCGCCTGATCGGCACGACGGCCAGCGGCTCGTACGTCGCGTTGAGCAGCAGTGTCCGGCTCACGGCGCACCCTCCTCTCCGTAAAGATTGTCAGATCAAAAGCGGTTCCGGGGCACGTGTGTTTCGGGTCGGTGCGAAGAAAAGGGGGAAACCGGGCGAGCGAGGGTCGCAGTCAACGAGCACTGAACGGTGAGTTATGCGGCGAGAGCAGGCGGTGGCGGGGATATCGTCGGCAGGGTGACTGACTACGGCCGGCCGGTCGAGTTCGGGATCTTCCCGCTGCCTGAGGCCGCGCGCCACCAGAACATTGTCGCCGACATGGAGTACGCCGACCGCGCCGGGCTGGAGGTCGTCGGCATCCAGGACCACCCCTACCAGCGCCGGTTCCTCGACACGTTCTCCCTTATCGCCGACATCGCCGCCCGCACCACCCGCCTGCGGTTCTTCCCTGACGTGGCCTGCCTTCCGCTCCGGCCCCCTGCGATGATGGCGAAGGCGGCCGCGGCGATCGACCTGATGAGCGGGGGCCGGTTCGAGCTGGGGCTGGGGGCCGGCGGGTTCTGGGACGCCATCGAGGCGATGGGCGGGCCGCGCCGCCAGCCGCGGGACGCGGTCGACGCGGTCGAGGAGGCCATCGCCGTGCTGCGCCTGTGCTGGAGCGACCAGCGGGCGGTGCGGTTCGAGGGCGCCCACTACCGCGTGAGCGGGCTGCACCCGGGTCCGCAGCCGGCGCACGACATCGGGATCTGGGTCGGCGCGGCCGGGCCGCGCATGCTTTCGCTGATCGGCCGGCTGGCCGACGGCTGGGTGCCCTCCTCGTCCTGGCTGGGGCCGGACAGCGCGCTGGACCGGGCCGCCCGCATCGACGAGGCGGCGGTCGCGGCCGGCCGCTCCCCGGCCGACATCCGGCGGATCTACAACGTCAACGGCCGGATCACGGACCGGGAGAGCAACGGCTTCCTCGACGGGCCGCCCGACCAGTGGGTGGACCAGCTCACCCAGGTCGCGGTCGAGACGGGCATGGACACGTTCGTGCTGTGGAGCAAGGACGCCGACCCGTCGGCGCAGTTGCGCCGGTACGCCGAGGAGGTTGCGCCGGCCGTCCGGCAGGCAGTGGCCAACGCCCGCGGCTCGTCGTAGCGTGGCGAGCACAGCCATGACTGCCAACCTGTCCCTCGACGATCCGCACACGGTGCCGACGCGGTGGTGGCACCCGCTCGACGACGGCCGGATCCAGTGCGACGTCTGCCCCCGCGCGTGCCGCCTGCACGAGGGCCAGCGGGGGTTGTGCTTCGTCCGTGGCCGGGTCGACGACCAGATCGTGCTGACGTCCTACGGCCGGTCCAGCGGATTCTGCGTCGACCCCATCGAGAAGAAGCCGCTCAACCACTTCCTCCCCGGTTCTGCCGTCCTGTCGTTCGGCACGGCCGGCTGCAACCTGGCCTGCCGATTCTGCCAGAACTGGGACATCTCCAAGTCCCGGGAGATCGACACGCTGGCCGACGCCGCCGCGCCGGAGACGATCGCCGAGACCGCCGAACGCCTCGGCTGCCGCAGCGTCGCGTTCACGTACAACGACCCGACGATCTTCCTGGAGTACGCCGCCGATGTAGCCGACGCCTGCCACGAACGCGGCATCCGAGCGGTTGCCGTCTCGGCGGGCTACATCGCCCCCGATGCGCGCCGCCACCTGTACGCGCACATGGACGCGGCCAACATCGACCTGAAGGCGTTCACCGACGACTTCTACCGCCGGATCACTGCCGGACGCCTGCAGCCGGTGCTGGACACCCTGGCGTACCTCCGCCACGAGACCGCCGTCTGGTTCGAGATCACCACGCTGCTCATCCCGGGCCGCAACGACTCCGACGCCGAGATCGACCAGGAGACGCGGTGGATCGCCGAGCAGCTGGGCGACGATGTCCCGCTGCACTTCACCGCGTTCCACCCGGACTACAAGATGCGCGACGTCCCGCCGACGCCGCCCGCGACGTTGCGCCGCGCGCGGCAGATCGCGTTGGCCAACGGCCTCCGCCACGTCTACACGGGGAACGTGCATGACGCGGAAGGCGGGAGCACCAGGTGCGTCGGGTGCGGGGCCCTCCTGGTGCAGCGCGACTGGTACGTCCTGCAGCACTACGCGCTCACCGACGACGGCCGGTGCCGGCGCTGCGGCGCTCCGGTCAGCGGGGTTTTCGACGGGCCGGCGCAGCGGTGGGGCGCCCGGCGGCTGCCGGTGCGGCTGGCTTGAGGCGGGTCCGGCGGCCGGCTGTGGCCGGCACGTTCTACCCGGCCGACGCCGGCTCGCTGGCCAGCACCGTCGATGGGTTGCTCGGCCACGCTGCCGCAGGTCGGCAGCCGGGTGGCCAGCCGGCGGCGCTGATCGTGCCGCACGCCGGCTACCGATACTCAGGACTGGTGGCGGCGCAGGCGTACGCGCGGCTGCGCGGGCCGGCCGGCGTCGGGCGCATCCTCCTGCTGGGCCCGTCCCACTTCGTCCCGATCGTCGGTCTGGCCGGGCCGGCTGCGGACGCTTGGCGCAGCCCTCTCGGCGACGTCCCTATTGACCACGCGGCCCGCGAGCTCGCCGCGCTGCCCGCTGACGACCGGCCGCACGCGCGCGAGCACTCGCTCGAGGTGCAGCTCCCGTTCCTCCAGCGGGTGTTCGGCGGCTCCCGGCCGGCCGTGCTGCCGGTCGCCGTGGGCCGGTCCGCTCCGACGCTGACCTCCGACGCGATCGAGCGGCTGCTGACCGCCGGCGACCTGCTGGTGATCGTCAGCACGGACCTGAGCCACTACCACGACGACTCGACCGCCCGGCAGCGGGATGCCCGGACCGCAGCGGCGATCCTCGCGTGCGACCCGACGGCGATCGGGGACGGCGATGCGTGCGGCGCCTACGCGCTACGCGGCCTGCTCGCCTGGGCGGCGCGGCACGCGGCTCAGGTGCGGCAGCTCGACCTGCGCACATCGGCCGACGCCGGGGGCGATCCCGGGCGGGTGGTGGGCTACGGGGCGTTCGAGGTCAACCGCTGATGTCGACCGGGACCTCGTTTGACACGAGCTCGTCGCCCCCACCCTCGGCGACGATCCGGAAGATGTTCTCGCCGGTGCGCCTGGACTGGACGGTCAGCGAGAAGGTTCCGTCGCTCTTCGTGGTGGTGCCCGAAGGGAAGTCCTCCCAGCCGTCGCCGAGGTTGCGCTCGACCTTCAGCGGCAGGCCCGACTCGGCCGGCGTGAGCTGCCCGCTGATGGTCACGGTCTCGCCCTTCGCCGCCGAGCTCTTGTCCGCCGCCGCGGTCAGCCCTGAGTCGGGGGTCGGTTCGCTGGACGGCGACTCGGTGTCACTGGGCGTGGTCGAGCCGCCGTTGACCGCTGCCGCGTTGCGCTGCCGGTCGATAGTGAGACCGCCGACGGCGAGACCGCCGACGATCGCGATCATGATGAGCGGGACGATAAGGCGAGCAGAGAGCACTTCGCGGGCCACTTCCGGATCGGGGATTTCGAGGTACGCACAACCGACCCTAGCGGGTGGCGGGGCCGCTCACCGGCCAGCCGGGTGCGCCGACGGCCCCCTGACATTCACGTTCCGGCCGGTCTGCTGGTTCCCGCCTGCGGCGTTTCCTCCCCTGGCGGAAACGGACGCCGTGCTGCGAACCACACCCGTTCGGCTGGAACCGACACGATCTCCTGCTCGGGGTAGCGGAGGGCGGTGAGCCGCCCGCCGAAGACGCAGCCGGTGTCAATGCACAGCGTGTTGTTCACCCACCGGGTGTCACCCACCGGCGTGTGGCCATAGACCACCATCGCCTCGCCGGCGTAGTCCTGCGCCCACGAGTAGCGCACCGGCAGGCCGTGCTCGTCCGTGCCGATCCGCTTGCCGTACCGCGCGAAGTCGCGCACCCGGTCCGACAACCTGCCGTGATAGCGCTGGGGCAGCCCGGCGTGCGCCACCACGAGCCGGCCGCCGGCGAGCAGGTAGTGGCTGTCCAGGCCGGCCAGGAAGGCGCGCACCTGCGTCCGGAACTCGGCGGGCTCGCGGCCGAGCTGCTCCAGCGACCGCGCTCGGCCCGCGGAGACCGGGCCATCGCCGGCCATCGCGCGACCCAGCTTGTGCTCGTGATTCCCCTCGACGCAGAGCGCGGCGCCGGCCGCGACCATGCCCATGGCCAGCCGGAGCACGCCCGGCGTGTCGGGGCCGCGATCAACGAGGTCGCCGAGGAACACCGCGGTCCGGCCGCCCGGGTGGCGCCCGCCGGTCGCGCGCCCGGCGGCGTCCCGTTCGAGGATCCAGCCGAGCCGGCCGAGCAGAGCCGCCAGCTCGCTCCGGCAGCCGTGCACGTCGCCGATCACGTCGAACGGCCCGGAGCGGACGCGGAGGTCGACGGGCAGCGAGTCGCGCCGAATGGCGGCGGCGTCCACCTGGCCCACCGAGCGGAGCACGTGGACGGCGGCGAAAGCGCCGCTACGCAGGCCGTCGGCCGACCGGCGCAGTTGGTCGCGCTGCTGGGCCAAGACGTCGGCGCCCATGCGGCGGTCGGTGCGCGCCGCCCATCGGTCGAGGAGGACCTGATCGGGCAGGTCGAAGACGATCGCGATGGCCGGCAGGTCGTTGTCGCGGGCGATCGCGCGCAGCCGGGCGCGCGCCGGACCGCGGACGTTGGTGGCGTCGACCACGGTGAGCCGGCGGGCCGCCAGCCGCTTGGCCACGATGAGGTGGAGGATCGCGAACGCGGCGGCGTTGGCCGACTGGTCGTTCTCGTCGTCGACGACCATCGCCCGGCACGCGTCGGAGGAGACGACCTCGGTCGGGCGGAAGTGGCGCCGGGCGAAGGTGGACTTTCCGGAGCCCGACGCGCCGACGAGGATGACGAGGGACGGCTCGGGTATCGCCAGCTCAAGCGCCGTCGCCATGCCGCAAGTATCGCGGGGGGAGCGCGGCCGCCTACTGCGGCCGGATCAGGCGGATGCCGCCCAGGCCGGATCGGTCCATCGTGGCCAAGGCGTCGGGCGCGTCGGCCAGCGTCATCGTCTGCGTGATCAGCAGTGCGGGCCGGAGGACTCCCGCCGTCACGAGCCTGAGCAGCGGGGGGTAGGCGTGCGCGGCCATGCCATGGCTGCCCAGCAGCTCGAGCTCGTAGGCGATCACCCGCTCCATCGGCAGCGCGGGGTGACCGGTGGCGGCGGGCAGAAGGCCGACCTGCACATGCCGACCGCGGCGGCGAAGGCATTCGACGGAGGCGACGCAGCTGGCCTGGCTGCCGAACGCGTCGATCGACAGGTGGGCGCCGCCGTCGGTGAGTTCCCGCACAGCTGCGGACACCTCGCCGGGCTCGGTCAATGCGGTCGCGTCCAGGCACGCCGTGGCCCCGCAGCGGCTCGCCAGGCCGAGCGCATCCGCGGCGACGTCAACAGCCACGACCCGGGCGCCACCTGCCGTCGCGATCATCACCGCCGACAGCCCGACTCCGCCGCAGCCATGGACGGCGACCCACTCGCCTGCGGCCGCCCGCCCCTGGGCGACCACGGCGCGGAACGCGGTGGCGAACCGGCACCCCAGGGCGGCCGCTGTGGCATAGGTCAGCTCGCCGGGCAGCCGGACGAGGTTCACGTCGGCGCACTCGACCGTGACGTACTCGGCGAACGAGCCCCAGTGGGTGAACCCGGGCTGCGTCTGCCGCTCGCAGACCTGCTGGTCACCGGCCAGGCAGGCCGCGCAACGCCCGCAGGCGCACACGAACGGCGCCGTCACCCGGTCGCCGGCCCGCCAGCCCGTGACGCCGGAACCGACAGCAGCCACGACTCCGGCGAACTCGTGCCCGGGCACGTGCGGCGGCCGCACGTCCGGATCGTGCCCCTTCCAGCCGTGCCAGTCGCTGCGGCACAGGCCGGTCGCCTCTACCTTGATGACCGCTCCGCCGTCGGAGGGCGCCGGATCGGGCACATCACGGACGTCGGGCTGGGCACCGAACCGGTCGAACACCACAGCGCGCACCGACGCATCCTCACATGCCGGTGGGCGCTTCCGCGCGATCCCGCCGGCAGCATCAGCGGCCGCTCCTGGTCGAACGCGCCAGGTAGGCCGCGCCCCGCGGAGAGAGCCGGTAGCCGACCTCCAGACTGATCGTCAACCCCAGGTTCTTCAGCTTGCGCACATCGGTCTTGAACGCCTGCACGTCCCGCCCGAACGACGCGGCCAGGTCCGCGGCTCGCCGGCCGGGATGGTCGGCTATCGCGATCAGGGCCGCCGCCGTCCACGGGCCGTGCGAGCTCGCCCGGTCGAGACGGGCGAGACGGCGGTCGATCTCGGCCACGTCGGCCTCCGTGAGCTCGTCGGCGGCGGCGAGCACGGCTCTGGGATCCGGCCCCGCCAGGGGGTGGAATCGCACCCGGTAGATCGGCAGGCCAGGGTCGCCGCGCAGGTCCGCGATCAGGTCGGCGCCGCCGTCGTAGCCGGCCCGCCGCGCCTCCTCGTCGCTAATCGCAGACTCGTCGACGATGTCGACCGCGTCGACCGCGACCAGCCCGGCGGGGGTCCGGTAGGACCGCGCGGCCACGACCTGCGGGCGCTTCCATCGCCGGAACGTCACCGTGACCGAGCCATCGGTGATCCCGGCCCAGAACCGCTGCTCGAACAGCACGGCTCACAGAATGGCAGCCGCGAGCCCCCGCGCCACACGTGCTCGCCGCGATCACGCCACCGCGGCCAGGACGGCAGTGCGCGACGCCAGCCAGACTCGACGGCGATGCCATCGGCACGCTCCGCAGGCGGTTATCCCGGGGCGCGCGGTCCTGGGCCGGAGCGATCCACAACCGGGGCCGCCGTCAGCACGATGGAGGCAGCGACAAGGGCAGCCAGCAGCAGGCCGGCGACAAGGACGGGCACGGCGGTGAAAGCGGCGGCCAAGACGAGAAAGGCCACCGCCGGAAACAGCGCGTTGTGGGTCGGGCGGGCGTGGTGCGGACGCAGATGCAGGAACCACACGGTGATCAAGTAAACGGCGACGGGAACGGTGACGGCAGCGCCCGCTCCCGCGGCAGAGACGTCGGCGTGGCCGGTGGCGCGGTCCGCTCCGACGGCGAGTCCGGCGCCGACGGCAGCGGCGGAGGCGAAGACAAGCATGTGACCGTAGCCCCACAAGAAGCCCACGCGGTTGGACACCAGGAACCGGTAGGCGGGCTTGGCGAAGTAGAACCACCACATGGAGAAAACGATCATCAGACCGCCGGCGGCTATCGCGTACAAGCCGGCCGTCGCCTCGTGCGCGTCCAGCGCCGACTGGATGGCGATTGTGGCGGCGAGGACGGATTCGCCGAGCACGATGAGGGTGAACAGTCCATAACGTTCGGCGATGTGTTCCGGGTGCCACGCCGTCTTTCCGGCGTGCTCGGCCCAGACCGGCACGGCCAGTTCCGCAGCTACCAGGATCGCGAACCCGACCGGGCGCCACCGATCGGGGACGAGCAGCAGCATGCCCCATCCGACCGTGCACGCGGTTACGCCGGCAGCGAAGCGCAGGGCGGTGCGTCGGCCCGCTCTGTCTGTGTGGGCGGCGCGCAGCCATTGGCCGACCAGGGCCGAGCGCATGACGGCGTAGCCGAGCGTGATGACGGTGAAGTCCCCGTCGTCGACGGCACGCGGAACACCGGCCGCGAGGATCAGCGCGCCGCCGATCTGGACGAACATGGCCAGGCGATAAGGCACGTCGTCGGTGTCATACGCCGAGGCGAACCAGGTGACGTTCATCCAGGCCCACCAGATGGCGAAGAAGACCGTCAGGTAACCGAGGATGCCGGTGCGGGCGTGGCCGTCGGCCAAGGCGTGGTGCAACCGGTCGGCGGCTTGGGCGACCGCAACGACGAAACACAGGTCGAAGAACAGCTCCAGCGGGGTGGCGGCGCGGTTCGGTTCGGTGACACTTCGCGGGATCATCGGCCGATGCCATGAGCGCCTGGTGGGGGCGCTGGCGGCCAGGTGATCGCTCATCGCGCGTCCTCCTCATGGTCCCGGACGGGGCGATCCGGCGGACGTCTCTTGCCGGTGTGAACGCCCATTGTCGCGAGCGCCGCCGCGATCCGTTCGGCTCCGGCTCTCACTGTAGACGAGATGTAGACTCATCTCATGAGTGAGACGACGACAGTTCGCGTGCGCAGGAGCACCAGGGAGCGCCTGAACCGCGCCAGTGCCGCCCAGGAGACCAGCGTGGACGAGATCATCACGCAGGGTTTGGCGGCGTTGGACCGTGAAGCCTGGCGACGCGAAGCGGAGATGGATGCCCGACGTGTGGCGGCCGACCCGCAGGACCGCCGCGAGGTCGCCGAAGCCCTCAGCGATCTGACCGGAGAGTGAGGGGCGACGTCTATCAGCTGGCACCGCGTGATGCGCGCGGGCACGAGCAGCGTGGCCAGCGCTTCGCCATCGTCGTCCAAGCCACGCGCCTGCAGCAGCTCAGCACATGGCTCGTGGTGCCAACGAGTACGAGCGCGCAGCGCTAGATCGGAAGAGCGTCGGTAGGGAAAGGTGACGCTTAACGTGTGGATCTCGGTGG
>Ga0184623_10000843_pt1 | contig 13294 bp, 10 predicted proteins | sample PLM1_100_b1_FD_133138 | JGI IMG/M metagenome (GOLD analysis project Ga0184623, IMG submission 133138) | Groundwater sediment microbial communities from an aquifer in East River, Colorado, USA - PLM1_100_b1 | ecosystem: Environmental > Terrestrial > Soil > Riparian zone | place: USA: East River...
CGTCACCAGCGCATGGGTGACAGCGGCCAGGTCGGGCACGAATCGCTTGGTCCCCGACGCCGTTCCGGCTGCCGCCGCCATCGCGAGGTCCGCTTCGACGATGGAGTCGCCGCGGCCTTCGGCCCACGCCAAGGTCGCCGACCGCTCGCCCGCCGCGATCCCCTTGACCAGGTCGGCGCCGGCCCCGCCGGCTGTGAGCAGCAGCGGCAGGCTCAGCGCCACCGTGGAGAAGAACGGCCCCGGGTAGAGCGCCCGGCCCGACTCCTCGAACAGCACCGCCTCGTCAAGGGTCGTCAGGCCGAGCCCGCCGTGGGCCTCCGGCACCGACAGGCCGAGCCAGCCCTGCTCCGCCAGCTGCCGCCAGGACGCCGGGTCCCAGCCCGCTGGGGAGTCGGCCAGCGCGGCGACCCGCTCCAGTGGGTACCGGTCGGCGAGCATCTCCCGGGCAGCCAGGCGCAGCTCGTCCTGCTCCGGCGAGAACGCGAAATCCATGTCCAGGCCTCCCGTCACCGACTCCTCGGCAGGCCGACGACCCGCTCGGCGATGATGTTGCGCAGGATCTCCGATGTGCCGGCTTCGATGGTGTTGCCGCGGCTGCGCAGCTGCTGGTACTGCCAGAACCCGTCCCACACGGCGCCCTCGCCGTCGAGTTGCCCGGCCAGCCCTTGGACCTCGACCGCCAGCTTGGTCAGCGCCTGGTTGGCCTCCGACCAGTGCAGCTTCGCGACCGCCCCCTCCGGCCCGGGAATGCCGGTCTTGAGCAGCGCGGTGAGCGCGCGGTAGTTGGTGTAGCGGAGTGCCTGCAGGTCGATCCAGGCCTTCGCGACGCGGTCACGCACCAACGGGTCGTCGGCCGGGCGTCGGCCCCTCTCGTCGGGCTGCTTGACCAGCTGCAGGAGGCGATCGACGAGCTGCTCGAGCCGCGCGGTGAGCGCGAAGCCGAGCGTGCCGCGCTCGTGCAGCAGCGTCGTCATCGCGACGTTCCATCCCTCGCCCGGCTGCCCGAGCATGGACGCGCGCGGGACGCGGACGTCGGTGAAAAAGATCTCGTTGAACTCCGGGTCGCCGGTGATCTGGCGCAACGGCCGCACATCGACGCCGGACGCGTGCATGTCGACGAGGAGGTACGACAACCCGCGGTGCTTCTGCGCCTCCGGGTTCGTGCGGACGAGGAGAAGGCACCAGTCGGCGATCTGCGCGTACGACGACCACACCTTCTGGCCGTTGACGACCCACTCCTCGCCGTCGAGAACCGCGGTGGTGCGGGCGGCGGCCAGGTCCGAGCCGGATCCGGGCTCGGAGAACCCCTGGCACCAGACCTCATCGGCCGACAGCAGCGGAGGGAGCAGGCGCTTCTTCTGCTCTTCGCTGCCCCAGGCGAGGATCGTCGGGCCGGCCATGCCGAGCCCGATGACCCCGATATGGCCGGGCGCATGCGCCCTCGCCGTCTCCTCCAGAAGGATGGCTTGGTAAGGCAGCGGGAGGCCGCGGCCGCCATACTCCACCGGCCAGGTGAGGCCGACGTAGCCGCCTTCGTGCAGCCGCTTGGACCAGGCCCGCAGCTCCTCCTCGTCCCATTGCCCGACGGTGGGGGGACGATCGGCCCAGCCGGGCGGGAGGTTGTCATGCAGCCACTCCCGCAGCTCGGCGCGGAAGCGCGCCTCGTCGGCGGTGTCCCGGAAGTCCATTGCTGATTCATAGCACGGCGACCGCAATCCCCTTCGCGATCGTGAGCTTTCCGGACGAACGGACGCCGCGGGAGCGACTGTGCCGTCGGGGCGAACGCGCGCTATACCGAGCGAGGCCAAGCCGTGGGCAGCCGTCGCATCAACGCCGCCGTCCCAGATGCCGAGACAAGCATGATCGGGGAGGGAAATGTGCCATATCCGGCGGGGAACCTCAGGGTTCGCCGATGCGGTCGATCAGCAGCGGCAGGGGTTCAGCCCCGCCGTCCGCCGCCACTTCGACGCCAGCGGCCAGCGCGGCCATCGCCCGCTCGAACCGGGTCGGGTCGGCGGCGTGCAGGGTCAGCAGCGGCTGCCCGGCGACCACCCGGTCGCCCGGTTTGGCGTGCAGCTCCACCCCGGCCACCGCTGAGACCGGATCCTCCTTGCGCGCGCGCCCGGCGCCCAGCCGCCACGCGGCGACCCCGACATGGTAGGCGTCGAGGCGCCGCAGAACCCCGCTGGCCGGCGCCGGCACCACCTGCGTCTCCGGGGCCACGGGCAGGGGCGCGTCCGGGTCGCCCCCCTGCGCGGCGATCATCCGCCGCCAGACGTCCATCGCCGAGCCGTCGCGCAACGCGTCGGCCGGGTCCTTGACGCCCGTCAGCTTGGCCGCCGCGAGCATCTCGCGGGCCAGCGCGACGGTGAGCTCCACGACATCCGCCGGTCCGCCGCCGGCCAGCACCTCGACCGACTCCCGAACCTCCAGGGCGTTTCCCGCCGTAAGCCCGAGCGGGGTGTCCATGCCGGTGAGCAACGCGACCGTCCGCACCCCGTGATCAACGCCGAGGCCGACCATCGTCTCGGCCAGCTCCCGCGCGGCGCTCACGTCCTTCATGAACGCCCCCGACCCGACCTTGACGTCGAGCACGAGCGCGCCGGTCCCCTCGGCGATCTTCTTGCTCATGATCGAGCTCGCGATCAGCGGGATCGCCTCGACCGTCCCGGTCACGTCGCGCAGGGCGTAGAGCTTCTTGTCCGCGGGGGCCAGGCCGGCGCCGGCCGCGCAGATCACCGCGCCGATGTCGCGCAGCACCTGGTGGATCTCCTCGTTGGACAGCGATGCCCGCCAGCCGGGGATCGACTCCAGCTTGTCCAACGTGCCGCCGGTGTGCCCCAGCCCGCGGCCCGACAGCTGGGGCACCGCGGCGCCGCACGCGGCCACCAGAGGCGCGAGCGGCAGGGTGATCTTGTCGCCGACCCCGCCCGTGGAGTGCTTGTCGACCGTCGGCCGGTCGAGCCCCGTGAAGTCCATCCGCTCGCCCGACCGGATCATGGCGTCGGTCCACCGGGCGACCTCGCGCCGGGTCATCCCGTTGAGCAGGATCGCCATCGCGAGCGCGGCCATCTGCTCCTCGGCCACCGCGCCGCGCGTGTACGCGTCGACCACCCAGTCGATCTGCTCGTCGGTCAGCTCGCCGCGATCGCGCTTGGTCCGGATCACGTCAACGGCGTCGATGCTCATGGTCGGCTCATGGTCGGCTCACCGTCACGCGCGCTCCTTCAGATCCTCGGCGTCGAACGCGTCGGGCAGGACGTCTGCCATCCGGCGCGGCCCGCCGGGCGTGTCCACCAGGCAGTCGGCGCCGCCGTGCTCCCAGAGCAGTTGGCGGCACCGCCCGCACGGCATGAGCAAGTTCCCGTGGCCGTCGACGCACACGACCGCGACCAGGCGCCCGCCCCCCGACGCATGCAACGCCGAGACCAGCCCGCACTCCGCGCATAGCCCGAGGCCGTACGACGCGTTCTCGACGTTGCAGCCCTGCACTAACCGGCCGTCGTCGACCAACGCGGCAGCGCCCACGGGAAAACGGGAGTACGGCGCGTAGGCGTGCGCCATGATGTCGCGAGCGGCGTCGCGCAGGCCCGGCCAGTCGATCGGGTGACCGCTCACCCGGCCTCGCCCCGCCGGTACACCAGCCCGTCGGCTGCCGGCATTCGCAGCCGCTGACTGGCCAAGGCCAGCACGAGCAGTGTGGTGAAGTACGGCGTGATCGTGGTGAGCTCACCCGGGACCGAGTCGGTGCTGAGGTACCAGGCCAGAACCAGCGCGCCGACGACGGCGCTGACGAGGCCCGCCCCCATCCGCCCGCGCACGAAGTTCAGCGCCGCCACTCCCGCGACCAGCATGACGATCAGCAGCAGCAGCGCGTGCACCGACTCGCCGCCGCCCCGCAACTGGAGCGCGTCGGTGTAACCGAACAACCCGGCGCCCGCAGCCAGCCCACCCGGCCGCCAGTTGCCGAAGATCATCGCGGCCAGACCGATGTAGCCGCGCCCGCCGGTCTGGCCCTCCCGGTAGATGCCGGCGGCCACGATGGTGAGGAAGGCGCCGCCGAGGCCGGCGAAGCCGCCGGACGCGATCACGGCGATGTACTTCATCCGGTAGACGTTGACGCCCAGCGACTCGGCGGCGTGCGGGCTCTCCCCGCAGGACCGCAGCCGCAGCCCGAACGACGTGCGCCAGAGCACGAAGTACGAGATCGGGATGAGCGCCGCCGCGAGCACGGTCAGCAGCGACACCTGGTTCGTGAACCCGCGCAGGATGCTGGCCAGGTCGGACACGAGGAACCAGCCCTTCTGCTCGAGGTCGCCCAGCGCATCGGCCAGCCACGGCACGGTGATCGTGCCTATGCGAGGGCTCACCGGGGGCGACTGAGTAGGGCCGCCGCCCCGGACGCCCGTGAAGGCCACCGCCGAGAGGTACTGCGCGAGGCCCAGCGCGAGGATGTTGATGGCCACGCCCGACACGATGTGGTCCACGCCGAACGTCACTGTGGTCAGCGCGTGCAGCAACCCGCCGAGCGCCCCGAACGCGACCCCGGCGGCGACGCCGGCCCAGCCGCCCCACTGGTAGCCCGCCCAGCCGGCGCCCCACGTCCCGAGGATCATCATTCCCTCGAGCCCGATGTTGACGATGCCCGCCCGCTCGGCCCACAGACCGCCGAGCCCGGCCATGCCGATGGGCACGGCCAGCCCTAGCGTCGCGCCGATCTGGCCGCTCGACGTGAGGTCGCCGGCGCCAGCGAGCACGCGGACCAGCGAGAAGAGGACGAGGAACCCGGCTATGCCGAGGTAGATCATCGGCCGGGTCAGCCGCAGCGTCCGTTTTGGCGCCTGCGGCTGCACGTCCGGTCGTAGACCCGACGCGCTCTGACTCATGCCCGCACCCCCTCAGGCTCGGTCGGCGACCCGGCGGCGAGCTCGCGGCCGACCCGGCGCTGCTCCAGGACCAGGCGGTAGCGGCGAACGAGCTCATACGCCACCACGACGGAGAGCACGATCGTGGCCTGCATGATCGTGACGATCTCCTTGGGGATGCCCTCGAGATCGAGAATCTGGGCGGAGTTGCCGAGGAAGCCCCACAGGATGGCGGCGAAAGCGATGCCGACCGGGTGGTTGCGGCCGAGGAGCGCGATCGCGATCCCCGTGAAACCGAGGCCGGACGGGAAGTCGAGGCTGTAGGAGTACGAGGCGCCGAGCAGCTGCGGCATCCCGACCAAGCCCGCCGCGGCGCCGGAGATAACCATGGTGACCACGATCATGCGCCGCACGTTGACCCCGGCCGCCACCGCCGCGGTCTCGGAGCGGCCGGTCGCGCGCAGGTCGAAGCCGAACCGGGTGCGGTTGAGCAGCACATGGAACGCCACACCGCAGAGGGCGGCGAACACGATGAAACCGAAGACCTTGGCATTGGTGCCCGGAACCAGTGGCAGCCCAGGTATCCGGCCCGACTCGGCGATCGGCTTGGTGCCGATGTTGTTGCTGCCCGCGACCTGCACCGCCAGCCGCTCGGTGTTGAGCAGGTAGGCCACCACGCCGGTCGCGATGAAGTTGAGCATGATCGTGGAGATGACCTCGCTCACGCCACGCGCGGCCTTGAGCAGGCCGGCAATGCCGGCCCACATGCCGCCCACGAGCATCGCCGTCAGGACGATCACGAGCACGTGCAGCGGGCCCGGCAGGGAGATCGCCCCGCCGAGGGCCGCCGACAGCATGGCGGCGAGGCGGTACTGGCCATCGACACCGATGTTGAAGAGGTTCATCCGGAAGCCGACGGCCACCGCCAGCGCGGACAGGTAGTAGATCGTCGCGTTGTTGAGGGTCAGCACCAAGCTGCGCGGCTGGGTGCCGTAGTCGAGCATGAGCTGGAACGTCTTCAGCGGTGGATCGCCCGACCCCAGCAGCACCAGCGACGTCAGCACGAGCGAGACGACCAGCGCGAACACGGGCGCGGCCAGCGCCAGGACGATCCGCTCGAGGCTGATCTTCCCGCTCATTTCGCCTCCGCCCCGGTCATCGCCGACCCGAGTTCCTCGGGGGTCACCGAACGTGGATCGACGTCCGCGACCAGGCGACCGCGCAGGATCACCCGGAGCGTGTCGGACATGCCGATCAGCTCGTCCAGATCGGCGGAGATGAGCAACACCGCCAGCCCCCGGGCCCGGGCGTCGCGCATGTGATCCCAGATCGCCGCCTGGGCGCCCACGTCCACCCCCCGAGTCGGGTGAGCGGCGATGAGCACCTTCGGCTCCCCGCTCATCTCCCGCCCGACGATCAGCTTCTGCTGGTTGCCCCCGGACAGCGCGGAGGCGAGCACGTCGATGCCCGGCGTGCGCACGTCGAAGTCCCGCACGATCCGCTCGGTGTCCTTCCGGGCGCCCGCCCGGTCGATCCACGGCCCGGAGACGTTCGGACGCTGGGTCTGGTGGCCAAGAATGCGGTTCTCCCACAAGGGGGCCTCGAGCAGCAGGGCCTGCCGCTGCCGGTCTTCGGGGATGAAGCCGACGCCGCCTTCGCGCCGTTCCCTCGTCGATCGGGCCGTTACGTCCTCGTCGCCCAGCCGCACCCGCCCGGTCACCAGCGAACGCATGCCCATGATCGCCTCGACCAGCTCCGCCTGGCCGTTGCCCTCCACCCCCGCGATCCCGAGGATCTCGCCGCCGTGGATGGTGAAGCTGACGGCGTCGACGACCGCCCGCCCGTCCTTCGACAGCACGGTGAGATCTTCGACGGTGAGCATCGGCACGTCGGTGACGGTCGACTCGCGCAACTCCGGCACCGGCAGTTCGCTGCCCACCATGAGCTCCGCCAGCTGCCGCGAGGTCACGGCCCGAGGCGACACCGTCGCGACCGTGGTGCCGCGCCGGATGACGGTGATCTCGTCGGCCACGGCGAGCACCTCGTCGAGCTTGTGCGAAATGAAGATGACGGTGAGCCCCTCAGCCTTGAGCTCGCGGAGGTTGTCGAACAGCTCGTCGACCTCGTGCGGCACCAGCACCGCTGTCGGCTCGTCGAGGATGAGGATTCGCGCGCCGCGGAAGAGGACCTTGAGGATCTCCACCCGCTGCCGATCGCCGACGCCCAGGTCCTCGACCAGCGCCTCCGGCCGGACGTCGAGGCCGTAGGAGTCGGAGATCTCCCGGATCCGCCGGCGGGCGGCGCCGAAGTCCAGCACGCCGCCGCCGCGGGTCGGCTCCGCGCCGAGGACGACGTTCTCCAGCACCGTGAAGTTGTCGGCCAGCATGAAATGCTGGTGCACCATCCCGACGCTGGCGGCGATCGCGTCGGCAGGCGAGGCGAACGCCACCTCCCGCCCTTCGATGGTGATCGTGCCCTCGTCCGGTTTCTGCTCGCCGTAGAGGATCTTCATCAGCGTCGACTTGCCGGCGCCGTTCTCACCGACGATCGCGTGCACGTGGCCGCGCTGGACGACGATGTCGATGTCCTTGTTCGCGACGACGCCTGGAAACCGCTTGGTGATGCCGCGCAGCTCGACCGCGGTGGCAGCGGCGGCGGGTCGCGCCGCGTCCGGCGGCGGTTGGGGAGTGGTCTCAGCGGCGATGGCACACGCTCCTCGGGAGGGCAGCGGCATGGTGCCAGGCGGGGGCGCGGCTGACAAGGGACCTCTGCGGTCCCCGCGCGCCCTGCACGGGGACCGCCGGAAGCCGGCTGCTACGAGGTAGGAACCTTGATCTCGCCGGCGACGATCTTTTCCTTGAAGCCGTCGACCTGGGCCTTGATGTCGTCGATCTTGCCTCCGGACGTGGAGTAGTCGACGCCGCCGGCCTTGAGGTCGTAGACCTTCTCGCCCGCCTTGAAGACGTCGTCGTTGACGGTCTTGATGAAGTCGAACACCGCCACGTCGACCTTCTTGAGCATCGACGTGATGATGACGTCCCTGACCGCGGGGTCGGCAGTGGCGTACTGGTCGGAGTCGACGCCGATGGCCATCTTCCCGGCCGCCTGGGCCGCCTGGAAGACACCGCCGCCGGAGCCGCCGGCCGCTTGGTAGACCACGTCGGCGCCCGCGTCGATCTGGCCCTCGGCCGCCGTCTTGCCCTTCGCCGGGTCGTTGAACCCGGTGAAGTCCGGCGGCTGGGTGAGGTAGGTCGACTGCACCTTGGTGCCGGCCTTCCCCGCCTCCGCGCCGGCCTTGTAGCCGGCCTCGAACTTCTTGATGAGCGGGACTTCGACGCCGCCCACGAAGCCGACCGTGCCGCTCTGCGACTTCAGTGCGGCGATCACGCCGACGAGGAAGGAGCCTTCGTTCTCGGCGAACGTGAGGTTCGCGATGTTCGCACCCTTGGAGGCGTCGGACGCGTCGTCGACGATGGCGAACTTGGTGTCGGGGAACTCGTTCGCGACCTTGCCCAACGGCTCCGCGTAGGCGAACCCGACTCCGATGATCGGGTTGAAGCCGCCCTGGGCGAGCAGCCGCAGCCGCTCCTCCTTATCGGCGTTGGACTCGCCTGTGCTGGCCTCCAGCTCGCGCACCTCGAGCCCGAACTCGGACTTGGCCTTTTCGAGGCCGGCCGCCGCCGCGTCGTTGAACGACTGGTCGCCGCGACCGCCGATGTCGTAGGCCAGGCCCACCTTTAGCTTTGATTCACCGGTGGACGTGCCGGTGTCTGTTGGCTCGTCGTCGCCGCCGCAGCCGGCCACCATGAGCGCGCCAGCCAGCGCCACTGCGGCTAGCTTCATCACCCGTCGCAAAGGGGATCTCCTTCCTCAAGCGTGCGGTCTCAGGCGCGGCTCCGCAGATGGGAAGCCGAGCACCGCCGCACGTCGACGCGCCAGAGTATCCACGCGTCTGGTTGGCAAGCCTGGACGGGCGTACGTCGACACCACACCGTTACCGGACCGCAAAGTTCGCCGGTCGGCGCTGTCATGTCCTGCCCATCTTCGCGATCTTGAGCCGGGTTGAATTGGGAGCGCTCCCATTCCGAAGAAACTCAAGATCGCGGAAGAAAGGGGCGAACCGGTTAAGCGGGTCGGGAAAAGGGCAGCACGCCGGCGGCCGGCAGGTGGGCGGGGCTTTCTCCGGCGGTCGCGGCGGTGGCCATCAGGGCGGTCGCTGCGAGTAGTCGGACGCCGACCAGGATCGCCCGCTCATCGACGTCGAACGCGCCCTGGTGCAGGTCGCGTGCGTCGGCGTCGCCAGGGCGGCGCACGCCGAGGCGGGCGAGCGCCCCGGGCACCTTCTCGAGGTACCAGGCGAAGTCCTCGCCCCCGAGGCTCTGCTCGGTCCACGTCACAGCATCCTCACCGAGGACCGCCCGCGCGGCGTGATCGAGCAACCCGATCGCCTCGTGGTCATTGACAACGGGCGGCACGCCGCGGCGGTACTCGATCTCGGCGGTCACGCCGTACATCCGGGCCAGGCCCTGCACGAGCTCCTCGAGGATCTGCGGGGCGACGTGCCAGGCGCCGGCGTCGAGGCAGCGCACGGTGCCTTCGATGTGGCCGGTCTGGGGGATCGCGTTGGCCGCAGCTCCGGCGGCGATCCGGCCCCAGACCAGGCTGAGGCCGGAGCGCGGATCGACGCGGCGCGACAGCGCGGCCGGCAACTCCGTGACGATCTTGGCGAGCGCGAAGACCAGGTCAGCGGTGAGGTGCGGGCGCGCCGTGTGCCCCCCTGGGCCGAACAGGCGCACGCCGATGAAGTCGGCGGCCGCGGTAATTGACCCGGCGCGCAGGGCGACCTGGCCTACGTCGGTGCGCGGGTCGCAGTGCACCGCGAAGATCCGCTCGACGTCGTCGAGCTCGCCGGTCGCCATCACGTCGAGGGCGCCGCCCGGCAGTTGCTCCTCAGCCGGCTGGAAGATCAGCCGAACGGTGCCCGGCAACCGGCCTTCCGCGGCGAGGTCGGAGAGCACCAGACCCGCGCCGAGGACCACCGCGATGTGCAGGTCGTGCCCGCAAGCGTGGCAGACGCCGGACACCGTCGACCGGTACGACACGTCCTTCTCATCGACGATGGGCAGCGCGTCGAGGTCGGCCCGCAGGGCGATCGTCACCGTCGGGTCGGCGCCATCGATGTCGCAGACGAGGCCGGTGCCGCCACGCAAGGTGCGCGGAGAGAGCCCGGCATGCTCCAGCCGGGCGCGAACCAGCCTGGTGGTGCGTACCTCTGCCCGGCTCAACTCTGGATGAGCGTGCAGATCGCGACGGAGCGCAATCAACTCTTGCTCGAGGGTAGGTGCAAGCCGGCCGATGGTCGCAGCTAGATCAGCGTCCACTCGCAGCAACGTACACCTCCCGTCGTCGCCGTGTGTAACCAACACCGTTTCCGGCACGTTAACCTTCGTCGGGTATTCGGAGCCCGCTCCCTGATCCGGTCCCCACTCTGCGCCGCCTCCCTACTCCCGTCTAGAACGCGTCCGGCGGGTGGTAGATACCCCAGATTTCGCGGAGCGCACCGCAGACCTCGCCGACGGTCGCCCGGGCGCGAAGCGCCTCGTGGATCGGATAGAGGACGTTGGCGTCGCCGGAGGAGCTCCGCGCGACCGCCCGCACGGCGTCGAGCCGCCGCTCCACCTCGGCGCCGTCGCGTTCCTTGCGCAGTCGCTCGAGCCGCTCAGCCTGCTGCGCCTCGATCGCCGGGTCGACGCGAAGCGGCTCGTAGGGCTCCTCCTCGTCGAGGGCAAAGCGGTTGACCCCGACCACGACCCTTTCCCCGGCGTCGATCTGCTGCGCGGTGCGGTAGGCCGCCTTCTCGATCTCGTACTTCTGGAACCCGCGCTCGATCGCGGCCACCGCGCCGCCGAGGTCCTCCACCTGCCGCATGAGCGAACGCGCGGCCTCCTCCAGGTCGTCGGTCATCGACTCGATGGCGTAGGACCCGGCGAACGGGTCGACGGTGGCCGTCACGTCGCTCTCGTGCGCGAGCACCTGCTGGGTACGCACCGCAAGCCGGGCGGCCTTCTCGCTGGGCAGCGCGATTGCCTCGTCGTAGGAGTTGGTGTGCAGCGACTGGGTGCCGCCGAACACGGCGGCGAGCGCCTGGACGGCGACCCGGACCAGGTTGACCTCGGGCTGCTGGGCGGTGAGCTGCACGCCGGCGGTCTGGGTGTGGAAGCGCAGCATCAGGGACTTGGGGTTGCGCGCCCCGAACTCGTCGCGCATCACCTGCGCCCAGATGCGGCGCGCGGCCCGGAACTTCGCCACCTCCTCGAGGATCGTGGTCCGGCTGACGAAGAAGAACGACAGTTGCGGCGCGAACTCGTCGACGTCCTGCCCGGAGGCCACGGCCGCGCGGACATACTCGATGCCGTCTGCGAGCGTGAACGCGATCTCCTGCGCCGGAGTCGCCCCGGCCTCGGCCATGTGGTATCCGGAGATCGAGATCGTGTTCCACCGCGGGATCTCGGCGCGGCAATACCGGAACGTGTCCGTGACCAGCCGCAATGACGGCATGGGTGGGAAGATGTAGGTGCCGCGGGCGATGTACTCCTTGAGGATGTCGTTCTGGATGGTTCCGGTCAGCTTCGCCGGGGCGACGCCCTGCTCCTCGCCCACGAGCTGGTAGAGCAGGAGGAGCAGCGCCGCGGGCGCGTTGATCGTCATGGACGTCGACACCCGGTCGAGCGGGATGCCGTCGAACAGCATGCGCATGTCGTCGATCGAGTCGATCGCGACGCCCACCTTGCCCACTTCGCCGTGCACCTTCGGGTCGTCGGAGTCGTAGCCCATCTGGGTCGGCAGGTCGAAGGCCACGGACAGCCCGGTGGCGCCGGCGTCGATGAGCTGGTGGTACCGCCGGTTGGACTCCTGCGCCGTGCTGAAGCCGGCGTACTGCCGCATGGTCCACGGCCGCCCGGTGTACATCGTCGGGTAGACGCCGCGGGTGTACGGGTACTCCCCCGGCGACCCGAGCCGCTCCGCCGGGTCCCAGGCGCCGAGCGCGTCCGGGCCGTAGACCGGCTCGATCGGGCGACCCGACTCCGACTGTCGTGCCATGGAATGAGCCTCCCGTTGCTCGTCGCCTCGCCGCTTGCTGTTCATCATCTGCTCGACGCCATGACATCTCGCTGCCGCACCTTGCGATCGTGCGGGTCGCGATCATCACGGAGTCGTTCCTGCCCCGGATCAACGGAGTCACCAACTCGGTATGCCGGGTGCTCGAACATCTCGCGCTCCGCGGTCACGAGGCGATCGTAATCGCCCCGGGCCCCGGCCCGACCTCCTACGCAGGCCACCCCGTCGTGCTCGTGCCCGGGGTGCCGCTGCCGGTCAACGCCTCGTTCGTGGTCGGCCTGCCGACGTCGCGGGTGGAGCGGACCTTGCACGAGTTCGGCCCCGACGTGGTCCACCTGGCGTCGCCGTTCGCCCTCGGCGCGGCCGGCGCCACGGCGGCCCGGCGGCTGCAGGTGCCCGCGGTCGCGGTGTTCCAGACCGACGTCGCCGGCTTCGCCCGGCGCTACCGGCTCGTGGGCACCGGCACCGCGATCTGGAGCTGGCTTCGGCACATCCACGACCAGGCGCACCGGACGCTGGCTCCTTCCAGCGCGACGACCGCGCAACTCGTCGCCCGCGGATTCTCCCGGGTCGCCCTATGGGGCCGGGGAGTGGACCTTGGGCAGTTCTCTCCCGGCCATCGCGACGAGGGTCTGCGGCGCTCGCTGGCGGCCGACGGCACGGTGCTGATCGGCTACGTCGGACGGCTCGCCCCGGAGAAGCAGGTCCACCATCTGCGGCAGGCGGCCGGGCTGCCTGGGACAAGGCTCGTGCTGGTCGGCGATGGTCCAGCGCAGCGGCGGCTGCGCCGGCTGCTGCCCGGCGCGGCGTTCCTCGGCTGCCTCGGCGGCCTCGAGCTGTCGCGTGCCTACGCCTCTCTGGACGTGTTCGCGCACACGGGCGCCAACGAGACGTTCTGCCAAGCGGTGCAGGAGGCGCTCGCGTCCGGAGTGCCGGCGGTCGCCCCCGCAGCGGGTGGCCCGCTCGACCTGATCGCGCCCGGGCGGACCGGCCTGCTGTACCCGCCGGCCGACCCGGCCGCGCTCCGGGCAGCGGTGGCGGCGCTGGCCGCCGATCCGAGGCTGCGGACGACGATGGGCGCGACCGCGCGGCAATCCGTCCTGGGGCGGAGCTGGCAGGCCGTGGGCGACGAGTTGCTCGGCCACTACGCAGCGGTCACGGCCGGCGACGCCCCGCGCGCGGCGGCATAAGAGCCTGTTGGCAAACCCATCGTCGATCAGGGAGCGGCGCATCCGCGCCCGGCTGGCAAGGCGGAGGAAGGAGGCGCACTGGGTTTGTGCGTCGACTGACGACAACGCCGCCAGGCGGGA
>Ga0184623_10000845_pt1 | contig 13274 bp, 12 predicted proteins | sample PLM1_100_b1_FD_133138 | JGI IMG/M metagenome (GOLD analysis project Ga0184623, IMG submission 133138) | Groundwater sediment microbial communities from an aquifer in East River, Colorado, USA - PLM1_100_b1 | ecosystem: Environmental > Terrestrial > Soil > Riparian zone | place: USA: East River...
GGCGAGCGCCAGCAGAATCAGGTAGGCCAAGCCCTACTCGAGCCTAGACGTCCATCCGCTCCCAGGCCTCATCGAGCACCTGGCGCAGGACGCCTGTCATCTCGTCCAGCTCGGGCGGGCCGGCCACGAGCGGCGGCGCGAACTGCGCGGCCGTCTCGGCCCGGTCGTCGACACGCATGTAGACCCCCAGCTCGCGCGCCCGCGGCACGATGAACCCTTTGATCAGCTCGTCGCGCTCCTCCGGCGCGAAGGTTTCCTTCGTCTCCTTGTCCTTGACGAGCTCCAGCGACCAGAAGTAGCCCTCGCCCCGCACGTCGCCCACCATCGGATGCTCGTCGAGGAGCTTCTCGCACCGCGCGCGGAACCCGTCCGTGTGCCGCTGCACGTGGCCGATGAGGTCCTCGCGCTCGAAGATCTCCAGGTTGGCGAGGGCGATCGCGCAGGAGAGCGGGTGGCCGCCGAAGGTGATGCCGTGGGTGAGGGTGCGCTTCGGCTCCGCGAAGAACGGCTCGATCACCTTGGGGGTCGCGACGAGCGCGCCGAGCGGCGCGTAGGCGGAGGTGATCCCCTTCGCCAGCGTCATCATGTCCGGCTCGATCCCGTACCGCGTGCAGCCGAACCAGTCGCCGAGACGGCCGAAGCCGCAGATGACCTCGTCGGCGACGAAGAGGACGCCGTGCTCGTCGCAGATCTCGCGCACGCGCTCGTAGTAGCCGGGCGGCGGGGTGATCGACCCGCCCGAGTTCTGCACCGGCTCGAGGATGACGGCCGCGACGGTCTCGGGCCCCTCGGCCTGGATGGCGCCGTCGATCTCGTCGGCGCACTGCAGGGTGCACTGCGGCTCGTCGGAGCAGTACGGGCAGCGGTAACGATACGGCATCGGCACATGCACGACGCCCTGAAGAAGCGGCTCGAACTGGCTGCGGAGCGCGGGGCTACCGTTGATGGAGAGAGCCCCAAAGGTCGTGCCGTGGTAGGCGCTCCGGCGAGCGATGAACTTGTAGCGTCCGGGCTCGCCGCGCAGGCGGTGGTACTGGCGCGCGACCTTCAGCGCCGACTCGATCGCCTCGGAGCCGCCGCCGACGAAGAGGATCCGCCCGACCTCGATCGGCAGGAGCTGCGTCAGCTTCTCCGCCAACTCGAGCGACGGCGGGGTGGCGAACCCGACCCAGTTAGTGAAGAAGGGCAGCTTCCGCAACTGCTCCGCGGCCGCCTCGGCGATCTCGGGCCACGGGCCGTAGCCGATGTTCACGCAGTAGAGGGCGGAGAGCGCGTCGAGATAGCGGTTGCCGTCCGTATCCCAGAAGTAGCAGCCTTCCGCCCGCTCGACGACGATCGGCGCGTCCATCGCGCGAGTGAAGTGCTTCCATAGATGATCGCTCGTAACGGTCACAGGCTCACACTCCAGGGACGACGGTTGCTTGGCGCCGCGCCTGCTCGGTGCGGCGGAGGACGAGGTAGGCGACGACGATAGCCGCGAGCGTCAGGCCGAGGATCATGACGGCCGTCGCATTGATCGCCGGGGAGATCCCGAACCGCAGGGATGAGAAGATTCGGATCGGGAGTGTCGTCGTCCCGGCGCCCGAGACGAAGAACGACGTGATGAAATCGTCGAACGAGAACGTGAACGCGAGTAGGCCCCCCGCGACGACGGCAGGAGCCAGGCGCGGAAGCGTCACCTGACGGAACGTCGAGACCGGCCCTGCGCCGAGATCGTAGGACGCCTCCTCCATCGTCTGCCCCATGCCTACGAACCTGGCGCGGACGATCAGCGCCACGACCGACGCGTTGAAGACCACGTGGGCGAGCAGGATCGTCCAGACGCCAAGGATGGATCCGAGCCCGAGCCAGTTCCCCAACTGGACGAAGAACATGAGAGCCGAGATGCCGAAGACGATCTCCGGCGTGACGAGCGTCATGTAGACGAGCGCCTCGATCGGCACGCGGATCCAGCCCCGCATGCGCGGAATCGCGAGGGCGAGCCCGGTGCCGAGGAGGCAGGCGACGACCGCGTTGCCGAGCGCGATCAGGACGCTGTTCCGGAACGGCTCGGTGATCGTCGGATCGGAGAGCGCCTCGCCGAACCACCTCGTCGAGAAGCCACCCCAGACAAGGATCTGCCTGCCGCCGTTGAAGGCGAGCACGACGACGACGACGATGGGCGCGTACAGGAAGAGGTAGACGAGTGCCGAGTGCGCCTGCAGGAGCCGCTTACCCACCGTACTGCTCCTCGCGCCGGGCGAGCCGTGCGTAAACGAGGACGACCAGGGTCATCGCTGCGATCAGCACCATTGCGATCGCCGACCCGAACGGCCAATCCCGCGCCGTCCCGAACTGGAGCCCGATCAGGTTCCCGACGAAGATCTTCTTGTCGCCGCCGAGGATGACGGGGTTCAGGAACTCGCCCATCATGGGGATGAAAACCAGGAGGGAGCCGGCGAGGACGCCCGGCATCGCGAGCGGAAGCGTGATGCGCCTGAAGGCGCGGAACGGTGTGTCGCCGAGGTCGTGCGCCGCCTCGACGAGCGACCAGTCCATCCGCTCGAGCGCGGCGTAGACCGGCAGCACCATCAGCGGGAGGTAGGTGTAGACGACGCCGATGTAGACCGCGGTCGGGGTGTAGAGGACCGAGAAATCGTCCCCGAGGATCCCGGCGGCGCGAAGGCCGCGAATGACCGGGAACTCGGGGTCGAGGATGATCAGCCACGAGTACGTCCGGATGAGGAAGCTCGTCCAGAACGGGACGACGATGAGGAGCAGCAGCAGGGTCTTCCGCTTCGCGTAGCGGGCGAGGTAGTACGCAAGAGGGAAGCCGAACAGGAGCGTCGCCAGGGTGCCCACGCCCGCGAGCTGGAAGGTGTCGACGAAGATCCCGATGTAGAGGGAATCCCACAGGTCGGTGAAGTTCTCGAGGTTGAGCGTGTAGACCCAGTCGATGTTCCCCTCCCGCCGGGCGAACGCGACGGCGCCGAGGAGCGAGAGGGGCACGAGGAAGAAGACGGCGTAGTACGCGACCCCGGGCAGCGCGAGCCAGCCCGGGTAGCGGGGGCCGCCCGCGCCGGCGCGGATCGCTCCGCGCCGGCGCGCTTCGGGCTGCGGTACGGCTACCGCCAATGAGTCAGGCCGCCTTGAACTCCGTCCAGATCCGCTCCCGCTTCTGGTTCCCCTCGGCCGAGACGCTGTTGGGCTCGAGCTTGGCGAGCGTCTCCTCGGCCGGGAAGACGTCGTCGTTTCCGAGGATCTCCTCGTCGAGCACGCCCTCGAGCAGCTCCCGCTTGACCGGCGACCCGTAGTACGTGTACGACGTCTCGAGCGCATTGATCTCGGGCGTATAGGCGAAGTTGATCCAGGTGTGCGCGGCGACCGGGTGCTCGTGCCCGACCGGGATCGAGTAGGCGTCGACCCAGAACTCGCCGCCCTCTTCCCCGACGACGTACTCGGCCTTGCCGTTCGTCTCGGCGATGACGAAGGCCCCATCGCCGTTCCAGCCCATGCCCATGGCGGTCTTACCGCGGGCCAGGTTGTTCTTGTACTGCACCGAGTCGATCGCCTGGATGTGGGGCTTGAGGGTGAGCAGCTCCTGCTTGGCCTCTTCGAGCTCGGCGTCGTCCTCGGAGTTGTACGAGTACCCGAGCATGACAAGGGTCGAGCCAATCACCTCGGGATAGCCGTCGAGGACGGTCACTTTCCCCGAATACGGCCCCTTCGCCAGGTCGAAGAACTCGCGCCAGGACGTCGGCTTCTCCTTCACCATGTCGGTGCGGTACATGAATCCTGTCGTGCCCCAGTCCTTGGTCACCGACCATTTGTCGTCAGGGTCGTACGGGAGCCCCCGGAACTTGGGGTCGATGTTCTTTTCGACGTTGGGAAGCTGGGACCAGTCGATTTCGGTCAGCAGGCCCTCGTCGGCCATGATCTGGACCATGTAGCCGGTCGGCACCACGAGGTCGAAACCGCGCGCACCCGCCTGTATCTTCGCGAGCAAATCCTCGTTCGAGGCATAGAAGTCCTTCTTGACCTTCACGCCGAACTCGGACTCGAACCGCTTGTACGTCTCCTCGTTAACGTAGTCGGCCCAGTTGTAGTAGAAGAGCGTGTCCTCGACCTCCGGTTTCGGGGCCGCTCCAGCCGCCGTGGTGGTAGGAGGCGCCGCCTCGGCAACCGAGCTGCCACGGCAAGCGGCCAGGGAGGCCGTCATCGCGCTGATGGCGACGAAGCCCTTGCGGTCGTAGCGCCTTTCCCAGTAGTTCTCTCTCATCTCTCTCCTCTCAGTCCTGCAGAACTAGAGCCGCGTCCTCGGACCACGCCAGCGCGACGCGGTCCCCCTCCCGAAGAGACTCGGCCTCACCTTCGACCTCTGCACGCTGCTGCCGTACGAGCACCTCCTGTCCGTTGTCCGCCTTGACGAGAAACTGGAGCGCCGGGCCGACCACCATCGTCGTGACGATTTCGCCGCTAAGCCCCTCCGGGCCGGCGTGGGCGGCCTTGGCGATCCGGAGCCGCTCCGGTCGGACCGCCACGACTGAGCCGTTCTGCTCGATGAAGTTCGTCTCGCCGATGAAGTCGGCGACGAAGCGGGTTGCGGGCTTGTCGTAGATCTCACGTGGAGGGCCGAGCTGCACGATCTTGCCGTCTTGCATGACCGCCACCCGATCCGACATGACGAGGGCCTCTTCCTGGTCGTGCGTTACATAGACGAAGGTGATCCCAACCCGCTCCTGGATCCGCTTCAGCTCGATCTGGAGCTGCTTCCGCACCTTCAGGTCGAGCGCACCCAGCGGCTCGTCGAGGAGCAAGACCTTCGGCTCCATGACTAGGGCGCGGGCAAGGGCGACCCGCTGCTGTTGGCCGCCCGAGAGCTGCTTCGGCTTGCGCCCCTCGAGCTGGACGAGGCGGACGAGCTCGAGCGCGTCCTGCGCGCGCTTCTCCCGTGCGCCCTTACGGAGCCCCCGCTGCTTGAGCCCGTAGGCGACATTGTCGAGCACGTTCAAATGGGGAAAGAGCGCGTACGACTGGAAGACGGTGTTGACGTCGCGCTTGTAGGGCGGCAGGCCGGCGACATCCTGGCCGCCGATGAGGATCTCGCCCCCGTCCGGCCGCTCGAAGCCGGCGACGAGGCGGAGGGTAGTGGTCTTTCCGCAACCGGAGGGACCGAGCAGCGAGAGGAACTCGCCGTCGCGGACTTCGAGGTCGACGTCGTCGACAGCCACGACCTGGTCGAAGCTCTTCGTCACTCCCCGAAGCTCGACGATCAGCTCCATCGGACCTCCGTGTCGAGCTCGGCGAGAAAGGCCTCGGGGTCGGGCACGGCAGCTTCGGGGGGATGAACCCCCGGGGCCGAGAGGCGACCCTCGGCGAGCTCAACCGCCGCGCGCGCCGCCGGCTCGGACGTGGACCGCGCGCTCCCGCCTCTGGTCACGGTCATTCCGACGACCCGCCGGCCATCTCCGTTAGCCGCCTCCACGAGGTGGACGGCGACGGAGGCGGGGGATTGGACGTACGGCTCGGGGTGCTCATCTTCGTCACCGAGGGCGAGGAGCCCATCCAGGAGACCGGGTGTGAGGCAGAGCCGGAAGCTCGCCTCGTGCAAGGTCGGGTAGGCATCCGGGAGCGTCGCCAGCTCCGAGTGGAGCGTGTAGATCCCCTTTGCGCGCCCGACCGGCTCCGGGAACTCGCGCTCCGCCGCGCCCGAGAGCGGCTCGACGGCCTTCAGCTCACCGTCGGAGACGATCATCGGCGCCATGTGCAGCTCGTCCAGGAGCGTCTGGACGGAGTAGGGCGCAGGAAAGGGATGCCCCGCGGCTCCCGGGTCCCGTGTCGCCGCCCAGATCTCCAGCCGCCGGGGCTCGGCTCTGAGCCGCTCCACCGCGGCGCGGGCGAGCAGGTTCGTCTTGCCGGGCGCCGACCCCATGCCGAGGATTCCGGTCAGCCCGGCGGTGCGGAAGTCGCCGTCGAGCTCGAGCTGCCTGCGGGTCATGTGGAAGAGGCCGCCGAGGTCGACGTAGTGAGTACCGGCGGCTAGGGCGCCTCGCATCACCTCGAGGTTGAGGCGATAGTCGGCACAGTTCACACATGTGCTCGCACCCTGAAGGGCGCGAGCACATGAATCAGGATCCCTTGCATCCACGTGCCCATCGCCTTCGAAGCGGAAATCCAAAGGCCGCGCGGGGGCGCCCCAGCCTTCGAGGAACTCGACCACCTTGCGGCCGATCGTCCCCGCTGCGCCGATGACCCCGATCACGCGGGCACTCTGCCTTCCTTGGCCTTCAGCGCCTGGCGCGCCTTGACGGCGAGCCAGAGCTCCATCCGCTGCTCGGGGTCGTCAGGGTGGCGGCCGGTCTGGTCGCGCAAGCGGTCCATCCGGTAGCGGAGCGTGTGCCGGTGGACGCCGAGCCGAGCGGCCGCTTCGCTCCAGCGGCAGCCGGCGTCGAGCAGCGCGGCCAGGGACTCGACGAGCCGGCCGTTGCCGTCCACGGGCCCCAGCACGCGGTCGACGAACGCGTCGAGGGCGGCGTCCGGGAGGGAGAGGAGGAGCTCGAGGGAGCCGAGGTCGCGATAGGAAGCGACCTCGTTGGCGCTCGTGTCGAGTGCCGCGCGCGCCTCGAGCAGGCTCCTCCCGAGCCCCCGCCCGCTGGCCGGCCGCCCCACGCCGACGCGCGCTTCGGGCTCGAGCTCGACGACGCCGCCCGCGAGGCTGAGCACCGCCTCCTCGCTCGGCGCCTCGACGAGAAAGGCAGCGCGGTCGCGGCGTGCCGTCGAGAGGTAGCGGACCTTCCGCTCGTCCAGGAAGTCGGCCACCTCGTCTCTGAGACGCTCGCTCGAGACGGCGTCGCGCGCCACCGCAAGGAGCGCCGCGTAGAGGCGGTCGGGGTCCAGGCCGAAGGCGGTCATCCGGCGGGCGGTCTCGCGATCGTCGAGACGCTCGCCCTCGAGGTCCTCGAGGAGATCGCCGGCAAGACGGAGCTCGGCGGCGCTGACTGCCCGGCGGCGAGAGAGCTCGAACGCGAGCGCCGTCTGCCCGTGGTGGAGGACCAGCTTGTCGTACTCGCCGAAGTCGCCCTCGGCGCGCCTCGCCCGCAGCGTGGCCAGCTCGCCTTGTGCGATCACGGGAAGCTCGAGGGCGCCGTCGAAGGTGAGCCGCTCCGCCGCGTGCCGCTCGGCGACGACCCGGCCGGCCTCGTCGACCAGCGCGAGGCTGCAGCCAAGGTGGTTGCAGAGGATCGAGAGCAACGCCTGCAGGCCTCGTCCCTGGAGGACGGCGTCGGCGAGGCGTTCGTGCACCTCCAGCGCCCGGGTCAAGCTCTCGAGCTGCTCGTTCGCGAGGTGCCCCGAGGCGCCCTTCGTGATCGCGACGAAGGGCACCTCGTAGGGCACGCTGAGCAGCGGAAAGCCGAGCTTGTTCGCCTCCTCGACGATCGGTGCCGGTACTTCTGCGAAGCCGAACCCGACGCCGAACCCGAGACCCGCGAGCCGATGGCGTGCGAGCCTGCGGACGTACGCACGCTGCGTGGTCGCGAGCTCGCCCACTCCGAGACCCGTCGTGAGGAGGAGCTCCCCTCCCTCGAGAAACTGCGTCGGATCCGCCAGCTCGGAGACGTGCACCCACGTGATCTCGTTGCGCAAGCCGTCCGAACCGGCCACAACGGCAAGTTCCAGGCCGGGAATATCGACGAGATTCTGGACGCTGAGCACTAGAGGCGCTTCGACGCGGGGGCCAAAAACACTACGACTGTGGCCGTCCAGAAGCAATAGCGCTCGTCCCATCTGTACAGGATGGCCAGGACCCGCCTCCGGTTTGGACGCGCTGGAGGTTGAACTCCGTCGGCCCGTCTTCGATGATCCAGAGACCCCGGAAGGAGGAGAGGACCTCATGGCACGAACACCCCTTGCACGAGGACTGCAGGAGGCCGTCGCTTCAGTTGCGGCCGAGGAGGGTGGACAGACGACCCGCGGGGAGTTCCTGCGCCGATCCGGCGCGGTGGCTCTCGGAACGGCCGCGCTCGGCCGCTGGGCTCCCACGGCGAACGCGGCCGGCCCCACCATCGCGATCGTCGGCGCCGGCCTCGCGGGGCTCACCTGCGCATACAAGCTGAAGCAGGCGGGCCTCACGGCCCAGGTCTACGAGGCCTCCGACCGCGCCGGAGGTCGCTGCTGGACGCTCCGAGGCGCGTTTGAAGAGGGCCAGATCGCCGAGCACGGCGGCGAGCTCATCGACCAGGGCCATACGCACATCCGCCAGCTCGCGCAGGAGCTCGGGCTGAAGCTGGACAACCTGCTGTCGGCGGAGCAGAACGGCACCGAGCAGGTCAGCTACTTCGACGGTCAGCACTACACGTACGAAGAGGCGACCCGCGACATCAAGGAGATCTGGCAGAAGATGCACGCGGACGTGTCGGCCGCGAGCTACCCGACCCTCTTCGACAACTTCACCGAGCGTGGGTTCGAGCTCGACCACATGTCGATCGTCGACTGGATCAAAGAGACCGTTCCCGGTGGGATCCGCTCGAAGCTGGGCCAGCTGCTCGATGTCGCCTACAACATCGAGTACGGCGCCGAGTCGAGCGAGCAGAGCTCGCTGAACCTGCAGTACCTCCTCGCCTACTCCGGGCAGGGGCAGTTGCGCATCTTCGGCCCCTCGAACGAGAAGTACCACGTGAATGGCGGCAACGACCAGATCACGAACGCCATGGCGGCGGCCCTACAGGGACAGATCAAATACGGCAAGGAGCTCGTCGCGATCGCGAAGAACGGTTCCCGCTTCGACCTTTGGTTCTCGAGCGGCGGCGCCACTACCAAGGTGACCGCGGACCGGGTCGTCCTCGCGCTCCCCTTCTCCATCCTCCGCTCCTCCATCGACTACTCACGGGCGGGCTTCGAGCCGCTGAAGGTGACGGCCATCAAGGAGATGGGCATGGGGACGAACTCGAAGCTCCATCTCCAGTTCACAAACCGGCACTGGCGCACACTCGGCTCGAACGGCGAGACGTTCTCCGATCGGGGCTACCAGAACAGCTGGGAAGTCACTCGGGCGCAGCCGGGCCGTTCGGGAATCCTCGTCGACTACACGGGCGGGAAGATCGGCGCAAGCTTCGGCTCCGGAACGCCCGAGGAACGCGCAGTGCGCTTCCTCGGCCAGATCGAGCCTGTCCTTCCCGGCCTCTCGCAGCAGTGGAACGGCCGCGCGACGGTCGACTTCTGGACGGGCTACCCCTGGACGAAGGGCTCCTACTCGTACTGGAAGGTCGGGCAGTACACGAAGTTCGCCGGCATGGAGCGCAAGCGGCAGGGCAACTGCCACTTCTGCGGCGAGCACACGTCGGTCGACTTCCAGGGCTATCTGAACGGGGCCGTCGAGACAGGCCTACGCGTCGTCGGCGAGATCCTCGGAGACCTGAAGAAGGCCTAGCGGTTCCGAAGCCCTAGTGGTTCTCGTAGACGCGGCTCGCCTTGGCGATGCCGCGCGAGAGCATGTAACCGACGCTGAGCGCGATCGTCGCCGTCACGAATGCGGGCCAGTCCACCGTGTCGGCGGCGAGCGTGATGATGAGAACGACCACCCAGGCGAGCAGAAAGACGATCAGCTCGCCGTTCGGGGCCGGCATGGGCGGCATCGCTCCGTAGTACGGGCGCTCATACGACTGCGTCGGGGGAGGCGGAGCTGCGGGAGGTGTCGACATGCCGCCTGAGTTCCCTGCGCCCGCCCCGATTCCTTCGGGCGGCGCGGTTAGAGTTGCCGGGGATTGCAGCTCTTCCACTACCACCTCGTCACGAGCAAGGTGCGCCTGCTCGAGGCGCGGTATCTGGGCAAGCTCGGCTTCGAGCTGATCGGGCGCTACGGCTGGCGCGGAGAGACCTCGCACTGGTTCGAGTCGGGAACCTCGTGGGACGAGCTGGACGGGATGGGCTTTCGCCTGCGGCTCGTGGAGATCGGGCGTGGCGCCGTCAACATCGTTCTCCAGCCCGGGCATTGGGACGTCCCCCGGGTCGACCACCTCGGCTTCGCCCTCGACCTCGACGAGTTCGACGAGACCGTCGACCGGGCGGCCGAGCTGGGCCTGAAAGTGCAGGATCACCCTGGGAAGCGCACGTTCATCGCCACGGAGGTCGGCTACCGCCTGGAGGTTCACCCGCCCCGCGACTGGATCGAGGCGGCGCTGGCCGAGTCGGACGACCTGCGCCTCACCGAGATCCAGCTGCGTGCTCAGGATCCCGACGAGAAGGCGGTTGCTCTCGCCGAGATTCTCGGCGTCGAACGCGAGAGCGCGTCCGTCGAGGTGGGCGGTACCGTCGTTCGCTTCCTCCCCGACGGACCGGAGGGACGGCCCGAGCTCGTCGCCGAGGTCCTGGAGTGAAGTACGAGCAGGCCGGGGTCTCGCTCGCCAAAGCGGCGGACGTCGTCGAGCGGCTACGTGATGCGGTGGCCTCAACCGGGGGCCACCTCGGGGGCTTCGCCGGCCTCTATGAGCTCGACGGGGAGCTGCTGCTCGCAGCCTCAATCGACGGCGTGGGCACGAAGCTCATGCTCGCCCGAAAGGCGGGCCGGCTGCGAGACGCGGGCATCGACCTCGCCGCCCACTGCCTCAACGACGTCCTGACGACCGGCGCCGAGCCCCTCTTCTTCCTCGATTACGTCGCCGCGGGAGAGCTCGACCTCGAGGAGGTGGCCGAGATCGTCGAAGGCGCTGCGGAGGTTTGTCGCGCCGCCGGGTGCGCCATCCTCGGCGGCGAGACGGCGGAGCTTCCCGGGGTCTACGCGGAGCGCGAGCTCGACGCGGCCGGAACCTGCGTCGGCCTCGTGCGCCGAGCCGATCTCATCGACGGGTCGCGTGTGAAGGCGGGGGACGCCGTCCTGGGCCTGCCCTCCTCCGGGCTGCACGCGAACGGCTTCTCGCTCGTCCGGCGGCTCGTCGGCGAGGGGCCCTTCGATGCCGATCTCCTGCTCACCCCGACGCGTCTCTACCTGGACGACGTCCGCTCGCTCCGCGAGCGCTTCGACGTCCGTGCGCTCGCACACATCACGGGCGGCGGCATCCCCGGCAACCTCCCGCGCGTCCTGCCCGACAGCCTCGACGCCGAGCTCGACTGGGGCTCCTGGGAGCGTCCCCCCGTCTTCGCGTGGCTCACCGAACACGGCGTCGAGGAGGAGGAGGCGCGGCGGGTCTTCAACCTCGGCATCGGCTACTGCGTCGTCTTGGCTCAAGAGGAAGCGCAAACCGCGGGCTTCCCGGTGATCGGAAGAATCGTGGAGAAGTGATCGGAGTCCTCGTCAGCGGCGAGGGGACAAATCTCCAGGCACTCATCGACGAAGGACTCGAGGTGGTCGGAGTCGCGTCGAACAATCCGGAGGCCCGAGCCCTCGAGAGAGCTCGTGCGGCCGGCATCGACGCCGCGGTCTTCGACCTCGGCGATTTCGCGACGCGCGAAGAGCGAGACCGCGCGATGGGCCTTTGGCTGTCCGAATTGGGTGCAGAGGTAGCCGTTCTCGCGGGCTACATGCACATCCTCACCCGCCCCTTCCTCGAGATCTTCCCGGACCGGATCATCAACGTGCACCCGTCGCTCCTACCGGCGTTTCCCGGTCTGGACGCCATCCGAGAGGCTTTGGAGGCGGGCGCGACAGAGACCGGGGTAACCGTCCATCTCGTCGACGAGGGAGTCGATTCCGGGCCCGTGATCCTGCAGGAGCGGCTCCACGTCTTCGACAGCGACACCGTCGACTCGCTCAGGAAGCGGATCCAAGAGGTCGAGCATCGCCTGCTTCCCTACGGCGTCCGCCTGTTTCTCGAGGGAAAGGTGCTCCCGTGATCGAGCGGGCCCTCCTCTCCGTCTACGACAAGAAGGGAGTGGAGGAGCTCGCGCGCGGGCTCGCCGATCTCGGCGTCGAGCTCGTCGCGAGCGGGGGGACGGCCGCCCACCTCGCGGAGCTCGGGCTCGACGTCACGCTCGTCGAGGACATCACCGGCTTCCCCGAAGTCCTGGGCGGACGGGTCAAGACCCTGCATCCGCGGATCCACGCGGCGATCCTCGCGCGCCGGGACCACCCGGACGATCTCGAAGCGCTCGACGAGCATGGGATCGAGCCCATCGACCTCGTCTGCGTCAACCTCTACCCCTTCGACCGGGTCGCGCGGCAGAAAGACGTCCGGGAGGAGCAGGCGGTCGAGATGATCGACATCGGCGGCCCGGCGATGCTCCGTGCGGCGGCGAAGAACTTCGTCAACGTCGTGCCGCTGTGCTCGGCGGCGCGCTACAGCGCCGTCCTCGAGGAGCTGCGCGAGCGCGGCGAGGTCTCACCCGCGCGGCGCCGCGAGCTTGCCGCCGAGGCGTTCGCGCACACAGCCGCCTACGAGGCCTCGATCGCGGGCTGGTTCGCGGACCGAGAGACCTTTCCCGTCCGACTCGTCCTCTCACTGGAGAAACAGACCGATCTGGCCTACGGCGAGAACCCGCATCAGCGCGGGTCGTACTACGCCGAGGCCGGCGTGCGCCGGCACCTGCTCTCCCGCGCCGAGCAGCTCTCGGGCAAGCCGCTCTCCTTCAACAACCTCGCCGATCTCGATGCGGCCCAAGCCGTCCTGCGCGAGTTCGAGCTGCCCGCCTGCGTGATCGTCAAGCACACGAACCCCTGTGGCTGCGCCGTTGCCGCAGACGTCGGAAAGGCATACGACAAGGCGCTGGCGGCCGACCCGGTCTCCGCCTACGGCGGTGTCGTCGCCCTCAACCGCGACGTGGACGAACGGCTCGCAAAGCGGCTGGCGAGGCAGTTCGTCGAGGTGCTCATCGCTCCCGGCTACGGAGACGATGCCCTGGGAGAACTGACTCAGAAGCCGTCGGCCCGAATCATCGACGACCGCGAGCGCCGGCGCGCTCCGCGCAGCGAGCGAAACTACCGTCGCGTGCTCGGCGGCTTCCTGGTGCAGGACACCGACTCGGAGGTCGACGACCGCGAGGGCATGCAGGTCGTCGCCGGGCCGGCTCCCGACGAGGCCGGCTGGGGCGACCTGCTGTTCGCGTGGCGAGTCGCCAAGCACGTGCTCTCGAACGCAATCGTCCTCGCCAGGGATCTCCAGACGATCGGAATCGGGGCGGGACAGATGAGCCGGGTCGACGCGGTCCGAATCGCCCTCGAGAAGGCGCGCGAGCACGGCCACTCGCTCGAGGGGGCCGTGCTTGCCTCCGACGCATTCTTCCCCTTCCCGGACGGGCCCCAGCTCGCGCTCGAGGCCGGCATCCGCGCGATCGTGCAGCCGGGAGGGTCGAAGCGCGACGACGAC
>Ga0184623_10000846_pt1 | contig 13270 bp, 12 predicted proteins | sample PLM1_100_b1_FD_133138 | JGI IMG/M metagenome (GOLD analysis project Ga0184623, IMG submission 133138) | Groundwater sediment microbial communities from an aquifer in East River, Colorado, USA - PLM1_100_b1 | ecosystem: Environmental > Terrestrial > Soil > Riparian zone | place: USA: East River...
CCGAGCAGTTCGAGGAGCCGCTGGTGTACCCGGCGGCGGACCGGTGCCACCACGTCACGGGGGCGGGCGGCCGGTTCGCTGGATGTCCGGGCCGGTGCCTGGACAGGGCGAGGCGCCGAGTCGGTCTGCACCGGTTGGGGCGCGGTCAGCTCGCGCTGGGCGAGGCGTGCGGAGAGGCTCATGACGTCACTTGCCGCGAGCGCGAACGGAACAACCGCCGCGCGCCCTTGCCGGATGCGGAGACCACTCCCGCCGAGTCGAGCTTCGCCGCGAGACCGCGGATGGCCGCGCTCACGGCGTGATCCGGCGCGCTGACCACGATCGGCACGCCGCGGTTGACCGCGATGGGAACGTCCCGGCTCGACGGCACGTGCGCGCCGATCCGGGTCCGGATCGCACCCTCGATGTCGCCCGGAGTGAGCCCAACCTTCGCATCGGACCGGTTCAGCACCACCAGCCGGCGGTCCTCGCGGTAGCCGAGCATGTCGAACATGTCCAACACGACCCGCAGGTTCTTCAGCGTGGGGACGTCCGGAGTGGTGAGCAGCACGTAGTGGCTGGAGACGTCGAGGGCAGCCAGCACGTGGTCGGTGAAGTGCGGCGGGGTGTCCACCACCACCACGTCGTACGCCTGCCGGGCCAGCGCCAGCAGCCCGGTGACGAGGTCCCGCGTCACGCCTTCGGCCTCGACCGGGTTGGGCGGCGCGAGCAGTACGTCCACGCCCGCGGCGTACGGGGTGAGCAGGGAGCGGAAGCCCGTCTCGTCGAGCTCGTCAGCCATCGCGACCGCGTCGGCCACGCTCCGCCGGGGCACCAGCCTCAGCATGATCGCGACGTCACCGAAGGCCAGATCGAGATCGACGAGGCAGACCCGGCGCCGCCCGCCGGCGGCCAGCGCCACCGCAAGGTTGGTCGCGATGGTCGTCTTGCCGCAGCCACCCTTGCCCGCGAACACGGTGACCACCTCGCCGAGCTTGCGGGCGCCGCCGCCCGGTGCGCCCACGGCGCCGCCGAGGTCGTGTCGCAGCTGACGGGAGATCTCCAGCGAAGCGGCGCAGGCCGTGTGCACGCTCGCGGGGCCGTCACCCGACACGACCTCGCGGACGCCGGAGCGGATCGCCTCCGTCAAAATCGGCACCGTGACCACGTGCCGCATCAGCACGACGCCGAGCGCGGGCCGGACGACCCGCTGCTCCGCGGTGAACAGGAGTGCCTCGGGGAGCGCCACGTCCGACCCCACGACGACGAGCAGCTCGTGCTGATCGTTCGCGAGCACGGCGGCGGCCTCGTCCAGCGTGGCGACCCGCCGGCACTCGCCGGCGGGCACGCCCAGGTCGAGCGGGGAGGTTTCGCTCGCGTCACAAAGGATGGTCACGGTCAACTCCAGTTCAGGGGATGAGGGTGTAGTTGTCGACGCCCGGTCCAGGGCGGACCGGCGCGGAGTCGGTGAGCAGGGCGAGGGAGAGCGAGCCGGTCTTGCTGGCGTGCACCAGCCGTTCGGCCTCCTGCTGGGTGACGGCAACCGTGACCAGCATTCCGGTGCCAGCAACAGCGGGCGTCTTCGCGCCGCCACCGCCGGTGGAGGTGGAGGTGGTGCCCTCGGTGCCTGAGCCGACCGCGATCACCTCGACGCGGGGTAGCAGCAGCCGGGTGGCGTGGTTCGCCTCGTGCTTGCTCGCGATGCCGTCGCCGGACGGGATCCGCCCCTTGCCCTCCATCACCGTGAAGGTGTCGAAGACGGCGATCTTTACTCCGGGCCGGACGTACCCGGCGACCTGTTCCGCGGCGGTCAGCTCGACGCTGACCGCGATCTTGCCCTCGGGCACGACCAATCCGCCCGTGACGTCGGGGTTGCGACCGAACATGCCCCGCAGCACGAGCTGGCTGGGTTGGATGTCGGCGGTGAGGACCAGGCCGGTCAGGTCTGGGCCGAGCATCTCGATCGCGTCGTCGGGGACCGTCTCTGCTGGCATCCGTACCGCGTTGAGCTTGCCCTTCGCGCGCAGCGTTGCCACCGCGGTCCCCGCCGGAAAGCGCTCGGCCGCGACCAGCACCGTGACGGCCTGCTTGCCCGCGAGCGCGCGCTCGTCCGCGGCGCTGACGTAGGCCAGCACCGCGAAGACGGCAACCCCGGCGCAGGCGACGGCGAGGACCAGGGCGAGGAAGCGACGGTTCATCATGTGTCCTTAGTTGTCTGGTCAGCCGGCCAGCACGACGACGGAGCCGCCGCGTTCCTGCCCGCCGAGATCGGCGGTGCTTGGCAACAAGCTGCGGGTGAAGTAGCCGTAGAGACACTTCTCATCGCCCGAGCACCAGTGCCGGCCGGTCAGCGAGGAGCTCCGTCTCACGCCGGGCACGGCGTAGCCAGTGAGGACGAAGGACGCGACGCCAGCCAGGTGGTAGATGGTGTCGGTACCCGTGCCATGCACGCCGTCGTAGATCGGTACCGGCAGGACGTGCGGCGTGGCGGCAGCCGCGGCGAGCGCGGTCTTGCAGGCGTCCGACGCCGACGCGCCGGTGCCGCCGCCGTACCCGCCGTCGGCGTCGATGTCGGTCGCGCAGGGGCCGTTGTTCTCGTCCAGCCAGCCGAACCCGCCCGGCGCGTTCCAACCGGAAGGTCCGGCCGGGCACGTCAGCGCGCCGCTGGTGGTGTGGAGGTAGATGATCTTTTCGGCGCTGGCCGGCGGGCTGCCCTGGGCAGGGTCCACTGCGAAGACGGTGCCGCCAGAGGTCATCTGGTTCCACTCGCAGACCGAGATGGTGACCGCCATGCCGCGGGCCTGGCTCGGTGGCCCCCACGCCGCGCGGGCGCAGGCGCCGACGTTGGTGCCTTCGTAGTCCGCGTGGCCGAGCAGGCTGGTGGACAACGTCGACGGCAGAAGGGTCGAGCCGTCCGAGAGCCGCGTGCGGGTCCGGACCTCGACGTACTTCGTTCCGGCGGGTAGCTGCCCGACGCAGCCGGTGAGGCCAGCAGTGGGCGCGGGGCACGGCGCCAGCCCGGTGCCGGCGGCGCTGCCGCAGATGACGCTCACGGTGGAGGCGCCGTCCTTGGCGTTCTGGTTGGCGTACCGGTCGGCCAGGGTGGGGGCCGACGTGGCGCAGGTCGACGGGGTGCGGGCGCACTCCTCCGCGATCGCGGTGGCGGCAGCGTCCGCGCCGTTTTGGAGTTCCTGGCGCTCGGCGTAGAGCCGCCCGACGTCCACGACCAGGGCGCCGCTGCCGAGCAGCACGCCACCGGTGAGAAAGATGGCGACGAGCGTCGCGATTCCCCCACAATCGCGGCGCGGCGCGGCGAGGAGCTGGTTCAGCCCAGGCATGGCATGACGCCCCGGCCGGTGAGTTGGTAGGAGCTGTCGAGGTCGCCGCCGAAGAGTGCGGCGGCGTTCCCGAGCGGCGTGATGAACGTGAAGGTGTGCGAGGTCACGACGACGGCGTCGTCGTAGGCGCCGGACGTCGCCGGGCACGGGGTGACCGCTACCTGGACAGGAGCGAGCCCGCTGGCGGCGTCCTGCGCCCGTGCCGTCGGGTCTGCGTTGAGCACTGCGGCCCGGGCACCTTCCCGGGCCGCCTGGGTGAGCGTGATCTGGGCGTTGAGCATCCGGCCGAAGTCGACGACCGCGAACAGCACGAGCAGCAACAGTGGGAGCACGATTGCCATCTCGACTGCCGCGGCGCCCTGGTCGGCGCGGTTCCAGCGCCTACTCCTACCCGCGCGGGGAACCATGTGGCGCGCGTCGGCGGCCAGCGCCACAGGGAGCGGGTGCCCGCCCGTGGTCTGCTGACCGCCGTTGCCGCTGTCCATGGTTCCTCCTCGTCGGGATGGAGAGGCTCGCCGGTCGGCTTCCGCCGGCCCGCCGAGTTCGGTCGCCGTCAGGCGGCCGGGGAGATCTTGGTGACGATGTCGCTGAACTTGGTGTCCAGCGCGCCGCCGAGAGCGGTGACGGTGAGCACGATGACGGCGGCGATAAGGGCGACCATGAGGCCGTACTCGACGGCGGCCGCGCCGCGGTCCGAGTTGGCGCGCAGGGTGTGGAACTTCGCGATGAGACGGATCATGACTGTGGTTTCCTCTCCGAACAGATCCCGGACTGGGACTGGGACACGTCCACCGGGCTGGTCCCGGTGCTGACAGATCCCAAGGTCAGGCCGGCGGGCTGCAAGGAGAGTTGCGCTAAGTAGCGCGACGGTTGCAGGACTGGATGGGTTCCCAGCGCCGCCTGCGCGGCAGGTAAAAGGCCACCGCCACGGCCGCGGTGAGGGCGATGCCACCGGCCGCCCCGATGAGCGGCGAGCCGCCTCGCGGCGGGCCGTTCCCCCGGAGCGGGTCAGCGGCTGAGACCATCGAGGCCCAGCGCCTACTCACGGGGGTTCCATGGTCACCACGATCGATGATGTCCTCGACCGCATGCGCGCCATCCAAGCCTCGCTCGATCCGCTCGACGGCGTGGCCGTCTTCAACTGGGTCTACCAGCGGGTGACCGAGGCGGTCCGGGACCGTCTCCGCACCAGCTTCTTCGCCGACCCGGTCTTCGTCGAGCAGTTCGACGTGCGCTTCGCCAAGCGCTACTTCGCCGCGGTCGACGCCGACGCCGCGGGCCAGCGCCCCGACCCGGCCTGGCGCCCGCTCTTCGCCCGCCGCGCGGACCGGCACATCCACGCCGCGCAATTCGCCATCGCCGGGCTGAACACACATATCAACCAGGACCTGTCGCTCGCGTTCGTGGACGCCTGCGTCGCCGCCGGCACCCACCCACGGGCCGGCCACATCGCCGACGATTACCAGCGGGTGAACGACGTCATCGCCGAGGTGGAGGCGGAGGTCCGGCGGGAGCTTCTGAACGACCTGGAGGAGGAGATCGGTGCGCCGTTCGAGCCGCTCCTGCACCTGATCAACACCTGGAGTATCGCGCAGGCCCGGGAGGCGGCGTGGGTTCGGATCCAGGTGCTCTGGGTGCTGCGGTCGGAGCCGTGGCTCTTCGCGCAGAGCGTCGACGCCACCGGCCGCGCGGTCGGCATGACGAGCCGGCACCTGCTCACCCCGCTCCTCCCTGCCGCGCGGCGGGCCGTTGCCTAGGTCGCGGGCCTAGCCCTCGGTGGCACAGCGCTCCTCGGGCCAGTTCGTCGACGCTCTCGCGGGTGAGTGAGTAGAGCTTGCGGGGCCGGCCGCCGTCCTCGGCACACACGTTGACGGCTCGTGGGAAGCTCGGGCGGTGCCGGCCCCACGCCACCTGGAACGGATCGAGTGGAGGCCGCGCCGCGAGATCGACCGGGACGCCTGGCCGTACCGGATCCCCGCGGTGCGGCAGCTCATCGACGACGGCGGCCTGGACATCCCGCCGGGCGTCACGGTGCTAGTGGGCGAGAACGGCTCCGGGAAGTCGACCCTGATCGAGGCGTTCGCGGCGGCGTACCCGCGGAGAGGCGCCGAAAGCAGCAGCGGAATCCCGGTCACCGGCCCGAGCGGCAGCGAGGAGGACTCCCCGCTGCACTGGCACCTACGCGCACGGACGCATCCACTCGCGGCCCCCGGCGGATTCTTCCTCCGTGCCGAGGCGATGCACGGGTACCTGGCGCAGATCGACCGCTCACCAGCGGACGGCCGGGCCTGGGGCGGCGAGCAACTGCAGCACCGCTCGCACGGCGAGTCGTTCCTCGCCGTCCTGCGGCACCGTTTCGCCGATCGGGGCGTCTACTTCCTCGACGAGCCCGAATCGGCACTCTCGTTCCAGTCCAGCCTCGCGCTCCTCGCCGTCCTGGACGTCTTGCGCCAGGAGGGATCGCAGGCGATCGTGGCCACCCACTCGCCGCTGCTCGCCGCCCTGCCCGGCGCGACCACGCTGGAGATCGGCGAGTGGGGAATCCGGCCAGCGGCCTGGGAGGACCTCGACCTGGTCCAGGCCTGGCGTGACTTCCTCGCCGCGCCGCAGCGCTTCTTCCGGCACCTGCTCGACTAGCGGAATCATCGCCGCACAGTCAGCGGCGCGGCCGGAAGGTCGAGGTGAAGACACCGAAGTAGCGCAGGCTGGCGCGCCACTGCGACTCCGGCGTCGACCAGTAGAGGCCGTACGCCTGGTTGCTCGATGTGACGAAGCCCCGGCTCACCACGTGCAGCGGCGTCCCGTCGTTGCTGGTGTGGGTGAACTCCCAGTCGGCCGCCTCCAGGTAGTAGTCGACCGGGACGATGCGGATCCGGCGGTAGTCCCGGATCCCGTCCTTGCGCGCCGCCTCCTGCCGTTGCCAGTCGGCGACCGCGTCGGGCTTGGGCTCGGTGGTCTGGTCGATTAGCAGGAACCGAGCTCCGGTGGGCTCCCGCACGTAGACGTAATGGTCTCTCCGGGTGATCCGCCAGCCGTCCGGGATCGCGAGCGAGAAGCCGGTGCGGTCCTGGTACCGGTGGAATCCCGCCGGTATCGCTGGCGCGGTCGTCCGCGGTGCTCTGGTCGGGGACGGTGCCGTCGTCGGGCTGGCTGGCTTGGAGCCGGGCGGCTGGCTCGGCTCGCCGGTGGCCTGAGCCGACGGCGAGGCGGAACGTTCGCGTCGCGCCTCTCCGCCCTGGTCGTCGGCTGGCCGGAGCAGATCCCGGACGAGGAACCCGGCAGCGGTGACGATGACGACGGCGATCAGCGCAACCAGCGGCAGGAACCGGCGCGGGGAGCGTGTCCGCGGCGGCGGGTGGTCGGTGGGTGGAGCCCCGCTCGTTGCCGTGGCCGCGCCTTCACGGCGCACCTGCGTGGGCACCTGCGCGGGCACGGCCAGCACGCGGGTTACTGCGCCGGCCTCGGCGGCCCGGGTCTTGACGGAGGGCGCGGCGGGCCGAGCGGTCGGCTCGGCGGGCGGGCGCTGGTTCGGTGCGGTCTTCGGTGCGGCCAGGACGCCGCGGAGCAGGCGTTCGGCCTCACCCGCTCGCATCCGTTGGGACGGATCCTTGCGGAGCAGGCCCTCCAGCACCGGGGCGAGCCGACCGGCCCGGACCGGGGGATCCGGGTCCTCGGTCGCCACGGCGGCCAGCGTGGGAAGGGGAGCGCCTCGGTCGTACGGCGGGCGGCCCTCGACCGCGGTGTAGAGGGTGGCACCGAGCGACCACAGGTCCGACTCGGGGCCGGCGGGATGTCCGCGGGCCCGCTCCGGCGCGATGTACGCAGGGGAGCCGATCAGTGTCCCGGACCGCGTCAGCGTCGCGTCGCCTTCGAGCGTCGCGATCCCGAAATCGGTGAGGACTATCCGGCCGCGCTCGCCGAGGAGGACGTTGCCGGGCTTGACGTCGCGGTGCAGGATCCCGGCGGAGTGGGCGGCGGTGAGCGCGTCCAGCACGTGTAACCCGAGGTCAGCTACGTCGCGTTCCGGCAGGGCGCCGCTGTCGAGGAGCACCTGCGCAAGCGACCGGGATTGGACGAACTCCATGACGATCCAGGGGCGGCCATCCTCGTCCACGACGTCGAACACGGTCACGACGTTGGGGTGGTTGAGCCGCGCGGCGGCGCGGGCCTCCCGCAGCGTCCGCTGGAAGAGGACCCGCTGCTCGTCCGCGGTGAGCCCCGGCGGGAGCACCACCTCTTTGACCGCGACGTCCCGACCCAGCATTTCGTCGTGAGCGTGCCATACCACGCCCATGCCGCCTCGACCGAGCGACCCGAGTAACCGGTACCGTTCGGCGAGCAACTGACCCTGGCGCGTGGACATCTCCTACGCCGTACCCCGTCTGCGTTCGATTTAGCCAGCGCCCGGGAACCCAGGCCTTGACGACGAGGCCGAGGCACGGGCAAGTTCGCCGGCACTCTATATCCACAGTGGTAGCCAGAGGACGGCGTAGGCCGACAGGCGCTGCGCCGGCCTGACGCCCGCCCTGCTCTATGTGTCGTTACGATGCCTGCGTCAGTCCGATGACGTTGCCCGAGGCGTCCTTGACCAACGCCGTGAGCTTGCCGCCGCCGACATCCTGCACGTCCTGCTGCGGCTGGGCGCCCACGTCGAGGAGCCGCTGCAGGCTCGCCTTGATGTCGTCGACCTCGCGGTAGCCGACGGGACCGGTCATCCCCTTCTTGTGGCCGTTGGGGTCGAGACCGATCTGCTGGTCGCCGATCTGGAAATGGACGTAGTAGGGCTCGTCCATAACTGGCTCGACGCCCAGAAACTCTTGGTAGAGCGTCCTCGCCTGAGCGATATCGGTGACGGGGTAGATGATAAGGCTGATACCTTGAGACATGAAAAGCTCCTTATAAGTAATTTGTCGTGTGTGCCCGAACGAAGCGAAGGTGTTCGGCGTCGCCTCCTTGTCACATCGGCTCGGTTTTCCTCGTCAGTGATATGACGGAACGGGTCGGAAGGATGCGACAGGTGGACGCACAAGATTATCTGGCGGGGCGGTTCGAGGAGGATCGGCCGCACCTGACGGCCGTGGCCTACCGCATGCTCGGATCGTCGGCCGAGGCGGACGACGCCGTCCAGGAGGCCTGGCTCCGTCTGAGCCGGTCCGAGGTGAGCGGCATCGACAACATCACGGGTTGGCTGACGACAGTCGTCGCCCGGGTGAGCCTCGACATGTTGCGATCGCGGAAGTCACGCCGCGAAGACCCGCTCGAGACGCATCTGCCGGAACCGACCACGACGGACCACGCCGGGGTCGACCCCGAGCGCGAGGCCGTGATGGCCGATTCGGTCGGGCTCGCGCTGCTCGTCGTGCTCGACAACCTCGCTCCTGCGGAGCGGCTCGCGTTTGTACTGCACGACATGTTTGCCGTGCCGTTCGACGAGATCGCCGGCATCGCGGGGCGCACGCCGAGCGCGGCTCGGCAGCTTGCGAGCCGGGCACGCCGGCGCGTGCAGAGTGCATCCTCGACGCCGGATGCCGATTTCGCCCGCCAGCGGGCAGTCGTTGACGCGTTCCTGGCCGCGTCACGCGGCGGCGATTTCGACGCGCTGCTTGCGCTGCTCGACCCTGACGTTGTGCTCCGTGCGGATCAGGCGACCGTCGCCGCAGGCGCGTCGAGCGAGGTTCGCGGCGCGCAGGCCGTCGCCGGCACGTTCTCCGGTCGCGCGCAGGCGGCACAGCTCGCGCTCATCGACGGCGTCGTCGGAGCCGTGTGGGCACCCAGCGGACGGCCGCGGGTCGTGTTCGGTTTCAGGGTCGAGGGCGGGAAGATCGTCGGAATCGAGATGGTCGCCGATCCCGACCGCGTCGGCGAGCTCGATCTCGCGGTGCTGAACGACTAATCGCCAGCGGTGCCTGTCGTGGCGCCGAGGGCACGGTGAGGCGGGCGCGAGCAATACGGCGACGTAATCACTCGGCCCAGGACCGGATGTACCGGTCGACAAGCTCCGCCCTTTCCGCGACCGTGCCCGCGGGCACGTCGACCAGCTCGTACCCGTGGGCGCGGTACGCCTGCTGGTGGAACCGTTCGAAGCCGACCGACTGCGCGAAGGTGATCCGCCGCGCCGCCGTCGGTGTCACGAACCCGAGGAGGTGAACGAAGAAAACCCGCGGCTGGTAGATCCCCTCACGGACAACACGGTCAACCTCCCTCGCGAGGGCCCGCGTCGCAGGCCGTCCGCCATAGTGGGCCAGCGCGAGCGTGCAGATCGGCGACCGGTCATACACCTGAACCGCGGTGCCGGGCGGTGCCGGGTGCTCCTGACGCTCCCGTTGCAAGAGCGCGATCGCGTCCACGAACCCGGCATCACGCCAGGGCTCGCCGCAACCCAAGGCCTGTTCGCGCGCGATGAGGTCGGTCGCCGCCTCGTCTACCACCGCGTATCCCCAGGCCCGAAGAGTTGCCAGGATTGTCGTCTTCCCGGCGCCCGGCGCTCCGGTGACGATGTATCGCCGCATGGCGTCAACTCCTCTTGGCAGCAGTGTCGGGCCGGCGCACTCGACGGCCGGTGATCATGGTGATATGGGATACGCCGCAGTAATCCGCATCCTGCACACCAACTGACCCGTGCCCGATCGAGCACGACGTGGTGCCTGCGAGACTGCCCGCGCACCGGCGCGTCCGACGGCGCCCGCTGCCGATAGTCGATGCATGCGACAGCGCATCTCCCGTCCCTCGGCGACCGGTGCCGACCGCAGCACGCCGCCGGCGCGCAGTGTCCCGATGTTGCGTCGGCCGGCGTCACCCGCCGGTCGCGGTCGCCGACTGAGCTCGAAGGACGTCCTCGACCTGCAGCGCACCGCCGGCAACGCCGCCGTTGTCGGGCTGGTACGGCCGGTGCAACGGGTCGGCGGGTGGTCCGACGCCGACAGCACTCCCGGCTCCGCCTTGGCCGCGGGTGAGGCCAGGACGGGGTGGAACACGGGCGAGCACGCGGTTGGCGGGATCCGCCGGATACCGATCGATGGTCTGGTCAGCGGATTGCAGAAGGACTCGAAATCCGACGGCGGCAAGGCGTTGACCACCGAGGAGGTTGGCGGCACGGTGACGGGGCCGGCCCGATCGGATCCGGCGGAGCAGAAAGGTCGCGGCCGGGCCATCGCGCTGCTGCCGAACGCGATCAAACCCGAACTACCCGTTGATGTGTTGTTCCATCTGCACGGCAACACCGAGAACGCCGACCGCGGATTCGCCGGCTGGCGCCAGCACAAGAAGTCCGGCAAGGCCCGGGACGTCGAGCGAGACCGGATCGCGCAACAGATCGAGGGAACCGGGTCGCCGCAATTTGTCGGCATCCTGCCGATGGGTCTGAATCAATCGCAGTTCGGCGCCATCTCACCTGATTCCTATATCCGCGACGCCTTCGATCGGCTGGCCGAACTGGGCGCCTGGAAAACGGCGCCCAAGGATTTCCGCGTCGTGCTGTCGGCGCACAGCGGCGGCGGTTTCACGGTCGAACGAATGCTCAGAGGTCGCAAGGGTTATCAGCTCCCGGCCAAGCTTGGCATGATCATCCTGTTTGAGGCCAACAACAGCCGGAAAGGTCTGGGGCCGAAGGAAGTACCGACGTTCCAGGCCTGGGCGATCAAGCAGCTCGACGCGCACCTGGCCTACCTGACCAGCGCCTTGCACACCGCTGCCGAGAAGACCGCGTACCTGGCCAATGCCACGCGGCTGCGGGCCTATTTCGACCCCCGCCGGGGACATAGCTACGGCTCGACCTACCGTCCGATCCGTGAGGCCGTGGCCAGGTGGCTGGACGACAACGGGTCCAAGCTTGGTACCTACCTGCCCGAAGTTCGTGGACTGATCCAGGTGGTCGAGCAGCCGGTCGGGCATGAGGGTCAGATGCGGGCCGGACTCGGTAACGCATTGGCCGATTTACCCGGCACGCCGAGCGCCACGTCGGGGCCGGCGCCGGCCGGCGGATCCGGTGCCGCTTCGGCGTCGGGTACGGCCGGGCATGCTCCCACTTCCTCCGGCAAGGGTTCCGGCTCGGCGGACCCGTCTATGTCGGCCCCGACCGGCCGTACGTCGGCGCCGACTGCCGACACCACGTCCTTGGCCGACCGCGGGTCGGCGATCACACCGGCGATGGTGGCCGCCCAGGCCGTTGCGCTCGGCAAAATCGCGGCGGCTCGGTACGTCGCTGCGGTCGCCGCCGGCGAGCCCAAGCTGGCGGCCGCCGCGAGCGCCCTAGCCGAAGCTGGCTTGCGCAGCGATGTCGACCTGACCGACGCGTTGTTCGCGCTGGTGCGTCAGGAACTCGGCGGCGGCCGCATCCCGGCCGACCGCGCCGACCTCAAGCGCGAGTGGATCCGGCTACGGTCCGGCTACGCGCGGCCCGCGTTGGCGCGGGTCCTGGCCAGGACCGGCGCGCCGGCGGCCGGCGGGTCGGCGGCGCCAGAGACCTCGAGTTCGACGAAGGCCCACGGGCCGGGCGCACCCACCAAGGCGCCGGACACCTCGGACAAGCCGGCCAAGCCCGCCACCACCGCGGGGACCCTAACCCCGGAGCAGGAGTACGAGTCGTTCAACGCCAAAGTCAAGGACGCCTTCGGAGGGAGCGGTGTCAAGCGTTATCTGGCGGTCCGCAAGCTGTACAGCGAGCGAAAGGAGACGGCCGGAAATCCGGCCGAATGGCTCAACCAGTTGCAGTTCGGTGTCGCCTTCGCGGGAACCAAGCTCTATGGGGTCCATCCCAAATTAGTGGCGGCCCTAGGCACCGTTGACGAGGAAATCAGCAAACAGGCAGCCGCGGTGCGGGCTGCCGGGGGACCGGTAGTATTTGAGGGCAAATTTCAGCCGCGGCCGGTCACGGGTAATCCGAAAAAACTCAGCGACCACGGTCTGGGCCTCGCCCTTCACCTCAATTACAAGAACAACCCTTACGTCGGCCGAAACGATAAGGCATCAGAGTTGATCGCCCGGGTGGCCGCCGAGGCCGGTCAGAAGGACTTCTGGAGCAGCGTCCGTGGCCAGGGGGTCAAGACCAGTCAGGCGCGAGTCGAGGAAATCTATCGCCGCTGGGCGGCGGCCTCCGACGCGGTAGCCCGCTATTTCCACGAGATGGAGGCCATGGAAGTTCAGGCCAAGGCCGGCAAGTTGGACGCCAGCCAGCTGGCCGAACTGAAGAAACGCCAGGACGAATACAAGCAGTTGCAAAAGAGCGATCTGACCAAGAGTCGGGATCCGAAGAACGGGGTATTCAAACACACCACGAACGTCGAAGGCGATCCGATGCTGCAGATCATCAAACAGTTGACCGGAGTGGCGGGCCTGGAATGGGGCGGTACCTACAAAACCCGACCGAAGGACCTGCATCACTTCGCGCTCAAGCCGTGAAGCCGGTCCGCGGCCGGTACCGAGGGTGCGCCGGCAATGTCGTTCGCGGCAACGTAGCCGAACGTCATGGCCGGGCCGAGAGTCGAGCCGGCTCCGGCGTAGCTGTGCCCCATGACGGCGCCGCTGGCATTGCCGGCTGCGTACAGCCCGGGGATGACCGAGCCGTCCGGTCGGAGTACCCGGGCTCGGGCGTCGGTGCGCATGCCGCCCTTGGTGCCGAGATCACCAGGAACGATCTTGAATGCGTAGAAGGGCGGCAGCCACAGCCTGCCGAGGCAGGGGTTGGGCTTCACGGCCGGGTCGGTGTAGTAGCGGTCGTAGACGCTGTCGCCGCGGTGGAAGTCCAGATCCTGGCCCGTCCGTGCGAAACCGTTGAACCGGGTCACGGTGTCGCGTAGGGCCTGCGGCGCAACGCCGATCTTCGCTGCCAGCTCTCCGATTGTCGCCGCCTTGAACACCGCGCCGCTGCGGTACCAGGCGTCGGGCAGCGCCAGCAGCGGCGGGATGTCCCGGAACAGGTAGCGGTTGCGGTAGTTCTGGTCGACGATGAGCCACGC
>Ga0184623_10000847_pt1 | contig 13270 bp, 8 predicted proteins | sample PLM1_100_b1_FD_133138 | JGI IMG/M metagenome (GOLD analysis project Ga0184623, IMG submission 133138) | Groundwater sediment microbial communities from an aquifer in East River, Colorado, USA - PLM1_100_b1 | ecosystem: Environmental > Terrestrial > Soil > Riparian zone | place: USA: East River...
CGGCGCGGTCAACACCGTCTGGCCGGCGTGCGGCGGCCTGGTCGGCGGCAACACCGACGTGGCCGGGGTGGGCTGGGCGCTCGACCACCAGCTCGGGCTGGCGGGCGCCGCCTGGGACGGCGGCGGGCCGATCGCGCTGCTCGGCACCGGCGGGGCCGCCCTGGCCGTGGCGCTGGCCTGGGCCCGCCTGGCCCAGGCCCGCGCGGGCCGGGCCCTAGAGACCAGCGCGCTCACGGTCGCGGGGCGCGACCCCGCCCGGGTCGCGCTGGTCGCCCGCCTGGCCGGCCCGGGCACGGCCCGGCTCGGCTGGGCCGCCGCCGCCGACCTGGTCGCCGGGGCCCGGGTCGTGGTCCAGGCCACCACCCTGACCGCCCGGGGCGAGCCCGTGCCCGGCCAGGACCGGCTCCGTGCGGGCGTCCGCCTGCTCGACCTCAACTACGGGCCGCACGCGCAGGGCCTGGTCGCCGCGGCCCGGATCGTCGGCGCGGGCGCCGCCGTGGACGGGCTCGGCATGCTCTGCGCCCAGGCCGCCGACGCGATGACCCGCCACACCGGCGCCCGCGCCGACCTCGCCGCCATGGCCGCCGCGGTCGGCCTCGCGTTGCCGTAGGCCCGCGGCGTCAGCCTCGCGGATGGCACGGCGCCACGCTTCCTAGCTGACGATGTCGGACATTTCGAGCCAACCAGACGATAGAACTGTGGACGCTTCGGTAGGCTCGTGGTGATCGCGATGGTAGGTTCCAGCCTCCCCAGAGCGGCACGGACACGGAGGTGCGGGGCTGTCGTGGAACGCCGTCCAGCGAGGTCGGGCTATGGCTGATCTCGGCGAGCTGGCCCGCAACCGCCAGGTCGAGCTGCGCGGTCACTTCCCCGCCCCGGTGCGCATCGAGGTCGCCGAGCTGATCGGCGACGACCTCTACCTCGTGCGGGTGCGCACCATGGCCGGCGTGCCAGACGAGACCACGCTCACCGGCGCGGAGCTTGCCAGCGCGCTCGACCAGGCCCCCGCGGTGGTCTCGACGGTGGCGGCTCGGGACCTGTTCCGCTGGGTCGAAAGTCACCGCATCCGGCTGGCGTTCGCCCACGACCCGTGCTTCGCGGTCTCCCTGAGCGGCATCCGCGGGCTGCCCCACCAGATCGAGGCGGTCTACCGCCACCTGCTGCCCCAGCCCCGCCTGCGCTTCCTGCTCGCCGACGACCCCGGGGCGGGCAAGACGATCATGGCCGGCCTTTTGCTCAAAGAGCTGAAGCTGCGCGGCGTGGTCGACCGGACCCTGATCGTGGCGCCGGCGCCACTGACCGTCCAGTGGCAGGACGAGCTGTACGACAAGTTCGACGAACGCTTCGAGGTCGTCTCGGCGCAGCAGGTCAGGTGGCAGCTCGGGGGAAACGCCTGGCAGCAGTACCCGCAGGTGCTCACCTCCCTGGACTTCGCCAAGCGCGACGACGTCGTCCCCGACCTGCTCCGGGCGGAGTGGGACCTGGTGATCGTGGACGAGGCGCACAAGTGCTCGGCGGTCACCTACGGCGACGAGGTGCGGCGGACCCGCCGCTACGCCCTGGCCGAGGAGCTGTCGCAGCGAACCGAGCGCCTGCTGCTACTCACCGCCACACCGCACTCGGGCGACTCCGACCGCTTCACCCGCTTCCTCGCCCTGCTCGATCCTGACCAGTTCTCCAGCCCGGACCTGGTCAAGCGCCAGATCGCGCTGCCAGACAACCCCTTCTTCCTCCGCCGCCAGAAGGAGGACCTGATCGACGAGCGCGGCCGCGCGCTGTTCGTCCGGCGGACGGTGCAGACCCAGCCGTTCACCCTCTCCGCGCCTGAGATGGACCTGTACAACCAGGTCACCGAGTACATCAACCGCTTCCTCGGGCAGGCCGCGGGCGGCCGCGGCAACGCGATCGCGCTGGCGCGGTCCGTGCTGCAGCGGCGGCTCGCCTCCAGCCTCGGCGCGATCCGCTCCTCGCTCGCCCGGCGCGCGGAGCGGCTGACCGAGCGGGCCGACGAGCTGGAGCGCATGAGCCCGGCCGAGCGCCGCCGTCGCCTCGCCGAGCTGAGCGTCATCGATGCGAGCGACGACGAGACCGGGACCGACGACGCCGACGAGGCAGCCGAGGAGGTCGCCGCGACCGAGGTCGCCGCGCACGAGCACGTCGAGGGGCTGCGCACCGAGGTCCTGGCGCTGCGGGCGCTGGTCCGGGTCGCCGACCGCACCATCGCCGGCGGCGAGGAGCGCAAGCTCGCGGCACTGCGGAGCTGCCTGGCCAGGGCGGAGCTGGCCGAGCTCCGCGACGGGCGGGGCAAGCTGCTGATCTTCACCGAGCACCGCGACACCCTGGAGTACCTCGTCGGGCATCTGCGCGACTGGGGCTACTCGGTGTGCACCATCCACGGCGGGCATCCGCCCGCGGTCCGCAAGGAGATCCAGCACGACTTCCGGCTGCGCCAGCAGGTCTGCGTCGCCACCGAGGCAGCGGGCGAAGGCATCAACCTCCAGTTCTGCCACCTGATGATCAACTACGACCTGCCGTGGAACCCGGTGCGCCTGGAGCAGCGCATGGGCCGCATCCACCGTATCGGCCAGCAGGCCGAGGTGGTCGTGTTCAACTTCTGCGCGACCAACACCATCGAGGGCCAGTTGCTCGAGCGCCTGCACGAGAAGCTCGACGACATGCGCGAGGCGCTGCAGGGGCGCGTGTACGACGTGATCGGCGACCTCCTGCAAGTGAACAGCCTCGACTTCGAGCGAATGGTGCGCGACACGCTCGCCAACCCGCGCCGCCTGGAAGCCTCGCTCGACCAGATCGCGGCGCTCTCCCCTGAGCTGCTGGCGCTCTACGAGCGCGACGTCGGGATCGCCCAGGCCACCCGGCACGTCAACCTCGACTGGGTGCGGCGACAGGACTGGGCCTCCCAGGAGCGCCGGCTCATGCCCGAGTACGTCGAGGGCTTCTTCCTGGACGCCGCCGAGCGGGTCAAGCTCCGGGTCGAGCAGCGCGCCGACGGCCTGTACCGGGCCGAGCACGTGCCCGTGGCCCTGCGATCCGACGAGCTGGCCGGCGTCCGGCGCCTCGGACGGCCGGAGGTCCGGTACCGCAAGCTCACCTTCCGGAAGGAACAGCGCGAGCGGGCCGAGCACGAGGACGCGGCGCTGTGCTCGCCCGGGCATCCGCTGTTCGCGGCCGTCGCCGAGGCGCTCGAGCGAAACCTGCGGACTGCGGGTGTCCCCGGCGGCGCCGCCGGGTTCGTCGACCCGGCGACGACCTCGCCCTACCGGATCCACCTGCTCACGTTCGACGTTATCGGCGAGAGCGTCGCCGGCAGCCCCGAGACCGCCCACGCGGAGCTGTGCGCGGTCATCGAGGAGGCCGACGGGAGCCTCACCGCCGGTCCGCCCGACGTGCTCCACGACCTCACCCCCGCCGACGAGCGCCCGGTCGGGCTGCCGGAGGCGGATACGGTCCGCTCGGTCACCAACTGGGTGCGTGGGCGGTTCCAGCTCCGGGCCACCGAGGAGGAACGGCGCCAGCGCCTCGCCCAGGCGGAGCTGCGCGCCGGGTACCTGCACGAGTCCGTCACCGTGACGCGCTCGCGCCTGGAGGCGCGCTGGGCCGAGTACGACGAGCGCCTGCACCGCGGTGAGGAGCAGTACCGGCTGCTGCGCGACGACGCCGAGCGGCGCATCGGCGAGCTCGACCGGCGTGAGGCAGCCAAGCTCGAGGGGTTCCGCCGGCTCGGCGTGGTCCGTCCCGGTCCGGTGACCTACCTCGGTGCGGCGGTGGTCCACCCGCCGGCCCGCCCGGACGACCCGGAGGTCGGTGCCCTGCGGCCCGACCCGGAGGTCGAGCGGGCGGCGATGGAGGCGGCTATGGCCTACGAGCGCGCCGCCGGGCGCGACCCGGTCGACGTCTCCGCGGCCCGGGACGGGTCCGGCTTCGACATCCGCTCGGTGGCCCATGACCCGGCCACCGGCGAGGTGGAGGTGCGCCGCATCGAGGTGAAGGGGCGCTCTTCCCAGCACGGCGACGTGGGGTTGTACCGCACGGAGTGGTACGCGGCGCAGCGCTTCCGGGAGGGGTTCTGGCTCTACGTCCTCTACGGCGCGAACACTGCCAGCACGCGACTGGTGACCATCCGCGACCCGTGGGGCCGGTTACGCGGCGTGCGGGAGATCGCCCAGGTGACTGGGTACCGCGTCCCGGCCGCGAGCATCGACGCGTGTGCGGAGGAAGGACCGTGAGCCGGCACGGTCCGGGCTGGCCGACCGGGCGGCGGCTTGACATGGCGGTCGCTGCCGCTACCATTGCCGTATCAACCTCCCGCGGCGGAGTTTGCTCTGTCGCGTATTTGACCCCCGGGGAGCCCGCTGGTGGCTCCCCGTATCCTTTTCCGCCTGGCGGGTCGAGGGAGGAGTCTGCGTGAACCGGGTCCGGGTCTTCGTCGACTACTGGAACTTCCAGCTCGCCTGGAACCGTTCGAGCGGCAAGGGCTGCGACTGGCGGGAGCTGCCTCGCGTGCTCGTGCGCCGCACCGGCGAGCTGTTCGAGGCGGTGGGCGCCGAGGCGGGCCTCAGCCTCGAGCGAACCACCCTCTACGCCTCGGTGGACCCGGACGGCGACGCCAACCTGCGGCGGTGGCTGACCAGTACCGTGAGCCGCTTCCCCAGCTACACCGTCAAGGTGCACGACCGCCGCGCTCGCCGGGACTCGATCTACTGCCGGCTCTGCAAGGTCGCCACGGACGCCTGCCCGAACTGCGGTGAGCCCTATGTGCGCCGGCCCGAGAAGGGCGTGGACAGCGCCATCGTCACCGACCTGCTCTGGCTAGCCTGGGAGGGCGCCTACGACGTGGCGATCCTGGTCACCAGCGACGCCGCCTTCGTCCCGGCGGTCGAGCGCGTCCAGGAGCGCGGTGTCAAGGTGGTCAACGCCGCCTGGCGCAACCGCGGGCACGAGCTGCAGCGGGCATGCTGGGCGAGCTTTGCCATCGAGGAGATCCAGGAGGGGCTGTGGCGCTGAACGGCCGCCGGCTGATCGAGGACGTGCTCCCGATCGAGGCGATCAACCGGGTCGCCCAGCGGGAGAAGATCGGGCACGCCACGCACCATCCGCGCAAGCTCCACCTGTGGGGGGCCAGGCGCCCGCTGGCCGCCGCGCGGGCCGCGGTGTACGCGGCGCTGGTGCCCGCCGAGGGGCGCGGGCGCACGGCCGCCGAGGAGGCGGCGTTCTTCACCGCCCTGTGCCGCTGGGGCGGCCCGGAGCGCGCCATCGACCAGGCCCGGCAGGAGGTGCTCGCAGCCAACGGCGGCGTCCCGCCGAAGGTGCTCGACATGTTCGCCGGTGGCGGCGCGATCCCCTTGGAGGCCGCCCGCCTCGGCTGCGAGGCCACCGCGGTCGAGCTGAACCCGGTCGCCCACCTGATCGAGCGCTGCATGCTGGAGTTCCCCCAGCGCTTCCCCGGCCTCGCCGACGACGTGCGCCGCTGGGGGCGCGTGTGGGTGGCCCGCGCCTGGGAGCAGCTCACCGACCTCTACCCGCCGGTCGGCCCGGGGAGCGGGCAGCAGCGGCTCGACGACCTCTACCCGCCGGTCGGCCCGGGGAGCGGGCAGCAGCGGCTCGACGGCGGCGCGGATGGGGGCGCCCGCCGTCCGCTCGCCTACCTGTGGACGCGTACGGTGCGCTGCCCCAACCCCGCGCTGGCCGAACACCGGGTGCCCCTGGTCCGCCAGACGTGGCTCGCCCGCAAGCGGGGCCGCTGCATCGCTCTGCGCACGGTCGTCGACCGGGCCAGCCTCTCGGTCCGCTACGAGGTGGTCGAGGCGGCCTCGGAGGCGGCCCTCGGCTTCAACCCTGCCGGTTCTAGCCGTGGCCAGGCCACCTGCCCGATCTGCGGCGCCACGGTGGACGCCAGCCACGTCAAGGCCGAGGGCGTCGCTGGCCGCATGGCCACCGCCCCGCTCGCAGCGGTGGTCCTCAAACCCTCCGGCCGCGGTCGCGACTACCTGCCAGCCGGGTCCTACGGACTTCCCGACGACGCCGAGTGCGACCGCCGGCTCAAGGCGCTCGATGTCGATCCGCCAGATGAGCTGCTACCGGCGAGTGATACCAAGAATTTCTGGGTGCCGCAGTATGGGCTCGTTCGCTTCCGCGACCTGTTTACCCCGCGCCAGCTCCTCACCCTCAGCACACTCGCTGTGGGGATCCAGCAGACGCACGAAGCGATCGTCGCGTCGGGGATGGAGACGGAGCGCGCGGATGCATTGGCGTGCTGTCTTGGACTGACTCTGGATCGCCTTGCCGACCGAGGCAGCACCCTCTGTCGATGGGACGTCGGGAACGAGACGGCGATGAATACCTTCGCACGCCAAGCCCTACCCATGGTGTGGGACTTCGTCGAGCCAGCGCCATTTGGTGGAGCCGCGGGCGATGCGAACAACAACGTAGACATCACCGCCGACATCATCGCCACCGTGGCCCACCTGAGTCCCAGCCTGGTGCTCCGTGCCTCGGCGACACAACTCCCACTCGCCGACTCCTCTCAGGACGCCGTTGTCACCGACCCGCCCTACTACGACAACATCAGCTACGCCGACCTCTCGGACTTCTTCTACGTCTGGCTGAAGCGCTCGGTCGGGTTCCTGTACCCCGACGATCTCGGCGGCGAGCTGGCGCCCAAGCGCAACGAGGCGGTGGTCGCGCCCTACCGCCATCGCGGCGACAAGGGTGAGGCCCGCCAGTTCTACGAGCAGATGATGGTGAGGTCGTTCGAGGAGGCCCACCGCGTGCTCAAGCCGGGCGCGCCGCTGGTCTGCATCTATGCGCACAAGACGACGCTCGGCTGGTCGACGCTGGTGGACGCGCTGCGGCGGGCCGGGTTCGAGATCACCGAGGCGTGGCCCCTGGACACCGAGATGCCCCAGCGGTCGGTCGGGCAGGGGACCGCGAGCCTCGCCTCCTCGATCTTCCTGGTCGCGAGGAAGCGGGCCTCCAGCGCCGATCCCGGAGTCGAGGCGGAGGTGCTGGCTGAGCTCGACCGGGTCATCGGCGAGCGGCTGGATCGTCTTGGCGGGGCGGGGATCTCCGGGTCGGACCTGGTCATCGCGACCGTCGGCGCGGGGCTGCGGCCGTTCACGCGATACGAGCGGGTCGAGCGGGAGAACGGCGAGCCGCTCGAGGCGGAGCGGTTCCTGGTGCTGGTGCAGAACCGGGTGCTCGACGCCATCTTCGGCGGGCTGGAAGGCGCCGACCCGGCCACCCGCTTCTACGTCGCGGGCCAGTTCAGCTACGGCTACGCGGCCGTGCCGTTCGCCGAGGCCAACAACCTCGCCTACATGACCGGGGTGGAGCTGGACGGGCCGCGCGGCCTCACCGCGGGCCGCAACCCGCTCGTGGCCAAGAAGGGCTCCACGGTCGCTCTGCGCGATTACGAGGAGCGCGGCGCCGACGCGCGCCTCGGCGTCCCGGACGAGCTGGGCGCGGGTCGGCCGCCGCTGATCGACGTCGCCCACGGCGTCCTGTGGCGGGCCGAGTACCACTCGAAAGAGCTGAAGGACTACCTGGCGGGCACCCGGCCGGACGTGGACCTGCTGCGCGTCGTGATCCAGGCGCTCGCCGGCGAGGCACTGCGGTCCAAGCCCGGCAACGGCAAGGCGCCCGAGGCGGCGGCGGCCGAGCGCCTGCTGGTGTCCTGGCGCCGCCTGATCGACGACAACCTGTTCCGCTGACCGCGCCGGCGGCGGCCGAGCGAGCATCGCGCCCGGGCCGCTTCGCTTGGGCGCCAAGCGCCGTCCTTCCAGGTCGTCCGAGTTCCCGAGTAGGCTTGCGCATCCATCTTGACCCTGGAGGCTGCACCGATGCCGAGCATCGCCTACCGCCTGGTTCCCTGGACCGATGTCGCGCAGCCCCATCCGGACGTGGCCGGCGGCGCGCTGGACATGGGGACCTACGCCGTCAACCTGGCCCAGGTGTTCCGGCGCAGGCCAGGCGTTCCGGACGTGTACGGGCGCCCAGACCGGTTCTTCGCCGCCACGTACTTCACCGAGAAGCTGCGCGGGCTGCTGAGCGACGTGCTCGGGGTGCTCGCGGGCGACCCGGGGGATCGGGTGCTGCAGCTCCGCACCCCGTTCGGCGGCGGCAAGACCCACACCCTGGTCGCGCTGCTGCACCTGGCCCGCGACCGGAATGTTGCGGCAGGGGTCGCCGACCTGGCCGACCTGGCCGATCCCGGCCTCGTGCGGGTCGCCGTGCTCTCCGGCGAGGAGCTGGACCCGCTGAGCCCGTTCCGGTCCGACGACAGGCAGGAGACCCGCACGCTCTGGGGTGAGCTGGCCGCCCAGCTCGGCAGCTACGACCTGGTCGCCGAGCACGACCGGACGGGCGTGGCGCCAGGCGGCGACCTGCTGCACCGCGTGCTCGGCGAGGGACCGGTGCTGCTGCTGCTCGACGAGGTGCTGGTCTACGTCGAGAAGGCCATGGCGGTCGTCCGCGGGGACTCGACGCTGGGGCGGCAGGCGATGCTGTTCGTGCAGGCGCTCACCGAGGTGGTCAACACGCGGCCGGGCACCGCCATGGTCTACAGCCTGCAGGCCAGCGTCGGCGAGGCGGTCGGCGCGGAGGGCCTGCTCAGCCAGCTCGACCACCTGGTCAGCCGGATCGACGCCAAGCGCGAGCCGGTCTCTGGCGACGAGGTCATGCGGGTGGTGCAGCGGCGCCTGTTCGCCCACCTCGGCGACCAGGCCGTGCGCCGCGCGGTGGCCTCTGCCTATGCCGACCTGACCGAGCGCCAGCTCCAGGCACAGGCCGAGACCGATGAGGGCAGGCGAGAGGCGGCGGTGGAGGCCCGCCGGCTGGAGGAGCGCATCCTCGCCTCGTACCCGTTCCACCCGGCCCTGCTCGACCTGATGTATCACCGCTGGGGCACGCTGCCGAGCTACCAGCGCACCCGGGGCGCCTTGCAGTTCCTGGCGAGTGTGACCCACGGCTTGTGGCAGCGGGGGAGCGACAGCGCGCTGATCGGCCCCGGCGAGGTCGACCTGAGCTACGAGCCGGCCCGGGGGGCGTTCTTCAGCCAGGTCGGCGAGCGCGAGCGCTACACCGCGGTCCTCGACGGCGACGTCGTCGCGGACGGCTCCGGCGCCGCCGTGGTCGACCGGCGTGTCGGCGCGGACGCGCCGGCGCTCGCGCAGCTCCGCGTGGGCACCCGCATGGCGACCGCGATCATGCTCTACAGCTTTGGCACCCGCGAGGGCGAGGAGAAGGGCGTGCTCGAGAGCGACCTCGTCACCGCGACCCTCGTACCCGGGCTGGACCGCAACGTCATCGTCGCGGCCCTGCACGACCTGCGCGAGGAGGAGCTGTTCCTCCACTACACCGGGCGGCGCTACCGCTTCGAGCCGGTCCCCAACCTGACCAAGCTGGTGCGGGACGAGGCCAACAAGTTCCTGGCTCCGGAGGTCCTTGAGCGGGTCCGCGCCGCGCTGGAGGAGGAGCTGGGTGACGCGCGAAACGCGCTCGTCTGGCCGGACAGCCCCGAGAGGGTGCGCGACGGCGTGCCAGCGTTCACCCTCGCCTACCTGCACCCGGACTGGAACGAGGGTGAGCAGCCGCTCAACCGCTTCGTGCAGGGTTCGCCGGGCCGGAGCCGCACCTACCGGAACGCGGTCGGCTTCGTCCTGCCTGACGGCGCCCAGTTCGACCGGGCGCGGGCGTCCGCTCGCCTGCTCCTCGCGGCCGATTCGCTGCTCAGACGGCGGGCGCAGCTCGGCTTCACGCCCGAGCAGGTCGCAGAGCTGAAAGAGAAGCTCGAGGGTGCCCGACGCGACCTCGGCGCCACGCTTGCCCGCGCCTACGGCCGCGCGGTTGTGCCGGTGCGGTCGTCGAGCGGGTCGGACCCCTACCGGCTGGACGAGATCGACCTCCGCTCCCTGCTCGCCGCCGGTCGCTCGCTCGACCAGCGGGTCCATGCCGCGCTGGAGCACCGCGTGTTCGACCACCTCACCGTCGACAAGCTGGTCGCGCTGGCCGGGCTCGGCCCGGACCGGCCGGTGGTCCGGTGCGCCGACCTGGTCGACTGGTTCTTCAGCTACTTCGAGTTCACCAAGCTGTGGAGCGTGGCCGCCATCGCCGACGCGATCTTTCGCGGGGTCGGGGACGGCCGGTTCGCGTACACTACCGGGCTCGAGGTCGTCGACGGCACCGCCAAGGTGCGCGACCCGAAGCTCGTGCGCCTCCGGGAGCTGCTGCCGACGGGCGAGATCGACCTGAGCGGCGACGCCGCGATCCTCACCGCCGAGCTGGGCGAGTCCCTGGCCGCGCCCGAGCACGCCGTCGGCCCGCCAGCACCGCCAGCGCCAGGCAGCGACGAGCGCCAGCCCGGTGGGGACGTGCGCGCCCCGGCGGGGCCGCCACCCCGCCCCGTCGGCCCCACCGACCGGATCACGAACCTCGCGCTGCGGGTGCGCCTGGACGGTCGGGCGCTGTTCGGGCTCAATCGGGCGCTTTCGTGGCTGCGGGAGCGCTCGAGCACGATGGATGTCGAGCTCACCGTGCGGGTGCTCGCACGGGACGAGGGCTTCCTGCGCAACCAGCTCACCAACGGTGTCATCGAGCCGCTCGAGGAAGGCGGCGTCGACGACGCGGACATCCACCTGGAGATCTCGTGAAGCTCGCGAGGATCGAGGTCAAGAACTACCGCTCGCTGTTCGCCGACTCGACCGACACGGCCTTCACGTTGGACGGTCTCCAGCACCTGGCCCTCGCCCGTCATGCGCACGATGACCGAGCGGCGGCGGTGCAGGTCGATCCCGACGTACTGTCCACCCAGGGGCCTCCCTCGCCGTGGTTGGTTTGAACGCCCCTGAGTGTCCGGCACTCGGGTACGTCACGGGGAGCGGAGGCCCCGCTCCTGCATGGCATCAAGCGGCTATGCCAAGAACTCGTCGCCCGCGTACTGATCCTCGAAGTACTGCCACGTCTCAGCGAGCCTGCCGTTGCGGACATGGCTGACGAGCACGCTCTTGTCCTCGAGGGTCTTGCCCTCGCGGTCGCCGCGCGCGACGTACATCGCGACGGCGTGCTCGTCGTTGGCCAGGACGTCGTGGAGCTCGACCCGGAAGGTTCCCGCGGTGAGCTCCACTGTCCTGGCGAAGAAGCCGAGGATCTCGTCCACGCCGCGGTGGTCACCCGACAGGGGACCCCGGCCCGGCGCATGCCAGACGGCGTCTTGCTCAAACAGCGCACGCAGGGTGTCAACGTCGCCCTTGGAGAACGCGTCGAAGCCCCGGCGGACCAGATCCTCGTTGGGGTGGGCCATGGCTCCTCCCTTCCGGCTCGAGCGCAGGACCAAGGAGGGGCGGCCTCGGGAAAGCTAGACCGCCCCATCCTTGCGGTAGCTACTTGTAGGCCTTACTTGTTGTCGCAGCTGCCCGGCTTGAAGCCCGGGTCCGGGTTGCCCTGCTGGCCGGGCTGGCAGGGCGGCTTGGGCGGGTCGGCGAAGGCCGGGCCGGCGGCCAGCGTGCCGAGCGCGACCGCCAAGGTGAACGCCACCAACATCCTCTTCGTCTTGCTCATGCCTATCCCCCCGATGGCTGCCAGGATCGCGTCACTCCGAAGCCCATGGCAGGCGAGTCACCGCGCTGATGCTCGCGGTTGGACCTTGGGCGATCGGCGCGGAGGTGCGCGCGGGCGGCTGGTGTGGCGGTTGGGCCGCCAGCGAAGGCAAGCGCGCGGGCGGTGATCCTCCGAGCGGTATCGCGGCACGGCCCCCTCCAGCTACTGTTGGCGGGGCCGAGATCGGATCGCGATCGTCATGGGACGGGATCGGGATAGCCTCTGGGCCCCGCAGAGCTGTCACGTCGATGCTTGTGCTTCCACTCGCTCGTGTCAACCCATCCGTTCTCACCAGAGGTCGGCGCGCTGCGGCACCTGCTCGACTTCACCGCGGGCCTGCTGGCCGGCGGCGACCCTGACGGCGCGGTCATGCTCGACGGCGCCTCGGCCTGGCTGCGCGACCGGCAGCTCACCGGGCCGGTGACCTCGTGACCGGCCGGCCCGACCCGGCCGAGTTGCACGCGGTCGCCCTCCAGGTCGAGCAGGTCGCCACCGACCTCCTCCCGCGCGGTCGGCCGGCCTGGTCGTCGACGACGAGGTCAGCCAGTGCTGCGCGCTGATCGTGTCCTGGTCGGCCTGGTGACCGGCCGCGCCGCCGCCGCTCAGCCCGAGGACCGGCCCTACTGTGGGGCAGCCGGGCCGACGGCGAGATGGCCTCCCTCATCCGTGGCGCCAAAGCCGGGTCATCGCCACGCGGTTCAAGGCCCGCCGGCCAGCGGCCGACATCGGAGGGAGGGCGGCCGCCGAGCCGGGCTGGCCACCTGAATGCCTGGCGACCCGAGGGGTAGGCACACCGATGGACGCACTCTTCGACCATCTGCTCGCGAACGGCCCGGTCCCAGCGGAGGACCTGCGCCGGGCCGCGCGCCACGCCGAGAGCACCCGTAAGCCGCTCGCCCAGGCCCTCCTCGACCTTGGCCTGCTCGACGAGCAGGGGCTCGCCGCGATCGGCGGCCGCGGGCCGGCAGCCGCCGGAGGGCGGCAAGGCCCACTCCCGCCCCCAGGGTCCCATGGATCGCCGGGCGCAGGCGTGCCGCCGTCCTCGGCGGCGCCGTCTTCGGCGCAGCCAGCCCCGTCCCCGGCGTCGCCGAGCGCAGCGATGCCCAGTGCCCATGGCGGGCGGCCAGGGGCGGTGGAGCCGGCTCTCGCCGGGGCTCGTGCCCGGGCCGGGACGGCACCCGACGGCAACAGGGCCCGCGAGGGGGCGCCCGGCGGGCTTGGCGGCGGCGCGCCCGCTGGCGCGCCGGCCCGGCCGGCCGGGACCGGGGCACGGGGCCGGGTCGAGGAGCCCGAGGTGCGGGTCGCCATCACCGAGCTGCTCGAGGCGATGCTCGACGCGGGCGCGTCCGACCTGCACCTGACGGCCGGGGCCAGACCGGCCGTGCGCGTCCACGGGCGTCTCGGCCAGCTCGAGCGCTACCCGGTGCTGGTGCCCGGCGAGATCCGGGCGATGGTCTACTCGATCCTCACCCAGCGCCAGCGCGAGAAGCTCGAGAGCGACCTCGAGCTGGACTGCGCCCACAACCTGCCCGGCCGGGCCCGCTTCCGGCTCAACGTGTACTTCCAGAGGGACTCCGTCGGGGCCGCGTTCCGGCTCATCCCGGTGGAGATCAAGCCGCTCGAAGCGCTCGGCATCCCTCCCCAGGTGGCCAACCTGTCC
>Ga0184623_10000849_pt1 | contig 13264 bp, 11 predicted proteins | sample PLM1_100_b1_FD_133138 | JGI IMG/M metagenome (GOLD analysis project Ga0184623, IMG submission 133138) | Groundwater sediment microbial communities from an aquifer in East River, Colorado, USA - PLM1_100_b1 | ecosystem: Environmental > Terrestrial > Soil > Riparian zone | place: USA: East River...
GCCTGCCAGGATACGGTCATCAAGGGATCGGACGTGGACCTCACGCAGTTTCCGGCGCCGATCTGCTGGCCCGAAGACGGCGGGCCATACATCACGCTCGGTGGTGTCATTACGCGCGATCCCACGTCCGGTGTCCGCAATGTGGGGATGTACCGGGTGCAGGTGCTGGGCACGAACACGCTCGCGATGCACTGGCAGCGCCACAAAGTCGGCGCCGCGCACTGGCGCGCGATGGCGGAGCGGGGCGAGACGATGCCGGTCGCGATCGCGCTGGGGGGTGACCCCGCGAGCATCTACGCCGCCTCGGCGCCGCTGCCCCCGACCATCGACGAGTTTCTGTTCGCGGGTTTCCTGCGCGGCGAGCCGGTGCGCCTGTCGAAGGCGGTCACTTCCGACCTCGAGGTCCCGGCCGAAGCCGAGATCGTGATCGAAGGACACATCGATCCGCGCGAGGAGCTGGTGCTCGAGGGACCATTCGGCGATCACACAGGCTTCTATTCGCTCGCCGACTATTACCCGAAGGTCCACGTCACCGCCGTGACGTTTCGCGACAAGCCGATCTGGCCGCATACGATCGTCGGCCGGCCGCCGATGGAAGACTACTACCTCGGCCACGCGACGGAGCGAATTTTCCTGCCGCTGTTGCGTCTCACCATCCCCGAGATCGTCGATCTGCACATGCCAGCCGAGGGGATTTTTCACAATCTCGTGTTCGTGAGCATCGACAAGCAGTACCCAGGACAAGCCTACAAGGTGATGAATGGACTGTGGGGGCAGGGCCTGATGTCGCTCGCCAAGGTCATCGTGGTGGTGGACAAGGATGTCAACGTGCGCGATCCGAAGGAGGCGTGGTGGGTCGCGCTCAATCACATCGATCCCGAGCGCGATGTGCGCTTTACGATGGGCCCAATCGACGTGCTCGACCATTCCAGCCGAGGATTTACGTACGGATCGAAGATGGGCATCGATGCCACGCGGAAGTGGAAAGAGGAAGGCTTCACGCGAGACTGGCCGAACAAGATCGTCATGGACGCGGAGACCAAGCAGCGGGTGGACACGATGTGGAAGGACCTCGGGATTGAGCTCTGAGCGACGCGAAGGGCAGACGTTCGCGGGCGAATCACTCTTCGTTCGCTACATCAATTTCGTCAAACTGCCGCACACCATCTTCGCGCTGCCGTTCGCGCTGTTGGGTGTCATCGTCGCATCGTACCGGCAGCCGGTGACGTGGCGCGTCGCTCTCCTCGTGGTGGTCGCGTTCACCGCGGCCCGCTTCGTCGCGATGGGATTCAATCGCATCGCGGATCGGCGGCTCGACGCGAGAAACCCGCGCACCCAGGGGCGTGAGCTGCCCGCCGGCCGGCTGACGATCAGCCAGGCATGGGGCGCCGTGGTCGCCGCGATGATCCTCTTTCTCTACGCCGCGTGGGCCTTGAACCCGCTGTGCGCCGCACTCGCGCCACTCGCCCTCATCTGGATCGCCAGCTACAGCTATACCAAACGGTTCACGGACTGGACGCATCTCTGGCTCGGCGGCTCGCTCGCGATCGCGCCGGTGGGGGGCTATGTCGCGATCACCGGCGCGTGGAGCGATCCGTGGTGGCTGCTGGTGGTGATCGCGTTCGCCGTCACCTGCTGGGTCGCGGGGTTCGACATCTTCTACGCGCTGCAGGACGAAGCTTTCGATCGCGCCGAGCGCTTACGGTCCTTTGCCGTGCGCTTTGGGCAAGCTCGGGCGATATCGCTGGCGAAGGCACTGCACGGGCTCGCGATCGTGGCGCTGGTCGCGTTTGGCTATGGAGCGGGGTTGAGCTGGCCGTATTTCGCCGGCGTCGGCATTGGTGCGGGACTGATTGCGTGGGAGCATCAGCTCGTGAGACCCGGCGACCTCTCGCGGCTGAATGCGGCGTTTTTCACCGCGAACGGGATCGTGAGTATCGTCGTGTTCCTGGGCGCGCTGGTGGATCGAATCCTTTGAGCAAACGGCGTGAGAAGGCGTTTAAAGGCGTGAAAAGGCGTGGACCCACGCAGTCCTCACGCAGTTCCACGCCTTCACACGCAGGTTCACCGCCCCGGCCGCCGGCGCACCCGAAACGCTCTCCCACACCCAATCGCCGCGGGCGGTAGGAGCTAGGGCGTCGGTTTGTCCCGCACGCCCGCCAGGTCCAGCAGGAACGCCCACTCAAACGCAACATCGCGCCACCGCTTGTAGCGGCCCGACGAGCCGCCGTGTCCAGCCTCCATGTTCGTGCGCAGCATCAGGCGATTCCTGTCGGTTTTCATCGCGCGCAGCCGCGCGGCCCATTTGGCCGGCTCGAAATACTGCACCTGGGAGTCGTGCAAGCCGGCCGTGATCAGCAGGTTTGGATAGGCCTTGCGCTCAACGTTGTCGTACGGCGAGTACGACAGCATGTAGCGGTAGTACGTCGTGTCGTTGGGGTTGCCCCACTCGTCGTATTCGCTGGTCGTGAGCGGAATCGAGGCATCCATCATCGTGGTAATCACGTCGACGTACGGCACCGCCGCGATCACGCCCTTGAACAGCTCGGGTCGCATGTTGACCACGGCCCCCATCAGGAGACCGCCGGCGCTGCCGCCACGCGCGAACAAGCGGTCGGGACTCGTATAGCCGCGGCGCACGAGGTCATCGGCGACGTCGACGAAATCGGTAAACGTGTTCTTCTTGTGGAGCAGCTTCCCGTTGTCGTACCACGAGCGTCCCATTTCCTGGCCGCCGCGAATGTGCGCGATCGCATACACGAAACCGCGATCGAGCAGCGAGAGGCGGTCGGACGAGAACGTCGGGTCGGTGCTGGAGCCGTACGATCCGTAGCCGTAGAGCAGCAGCGGCGCCGGCCGAGCGATGCCTTTGCGATACACGACGGAGACCGGAACGCGCGTACCGTCCCGTGCCGTCGTGTACAGCCGTTCCGTGACGTAGTTCGCCGGATCGAAGCCGCCGAGGATCTCGTCCCGCTTGAGCAGCGTCTTCTGGCGCGTGCCCATGTCGTAGTCGTACGTGGACGTGGGGGTCGTGAGCGACGTATACCCGAAGCGCAGCACGCGGGTGTCAAACTCGCGATTGGTCCCGATGTACGCGAGATAGGCGGGCTCGCCGAAGTCGAGGTAGTGCTCGGCCGCCCCGCTCCACGGCCGCACACGCAGGTGCATCAGACCGTCCTTGCGCTCGCTCACGACGAGGTGGTCTTTGAAGATCTCGAACCCTTGGAGCAGCACGTCCGTGCGATGAGGAATGACCTGCTGCCAGTTGTCCCGGCCGGGGCGGGCGACGGGGGTCCGCATCAGGCGGAAGTTCTTGGCGTTGTCGTTGGTGCTGATGTAGAAATGGTCTCCGAAATGCTCCACCTGATACTCGTGGCCGCGTTGCCGTGGGAAGACGACGCGGAAGGGCGTCGCCGGCCGGTCAGCGGGCACGAAGCGGTACTCGCTCGCGAGCGTTTGCTCCGCCCAGATCATGACATAGCGGCGCGACTTCGTCTTGTAGACGCCCGTGGAGTACGTGTCGTCCGTCTCCTCGAACACGAGCTCGTCCCGCGCCGCGTCCGTTCCCAGCACGTGCCGGTAGACGCGGTACCAGCGGAGGGTGACGGAATCCTGCTTCGTGTAGAACAGCGTGCGGTTGTCTTCGGCCCAGGCGATGTTGCCCGTGACGTTCGGAATTACGTCCCGGAGCAGCTCGCCGGTGCGCAGGTTCTTGATCCGGATCGTGGAGATGCGGCGGCCCATCGTGTCGGTGGCGAACGCAAGCAAGTCCTCGCCCGAGCTGATCTGCATCCCCATCACCTGAAAGAACGGCTTGCCCTCCGCGAGCGCGTTGCCGTCGATCAGGATCTCTTCCGGCGCGTTCAAGGAGCCGCGCTTGCGCGCGTAGATGGGATAGTCCTTCCCCTCAACGAGCCGCGTGTAGTAGAAGTAGCCGCCTTGGCGATAGGGCACTGACTGATCGGTTTGCCGCACGCGGCCCTTCAACTCCTCGTAGAGCCGCTCCTGGACCGCTTCGGTATGCGCCATCACTGCCTTGGTGTACGCGTTCTCGTCCTCGAGATACTTGATGACCTCGGGGTTATCGCGATCGCGCAGCCAGTAGTACTGGTCAATGCGCACATTGCCGTGCTCGTTGAATTGGTGCGGGCGCACCGCCGCGAGAGGCGGCGCAGGTAGGGTTGCGGCGGTCCCGTTGGCCGGCACCTGTTGCCCGACGGTAGTGGCGGGAACCAAGGCGACGAGCGCGAGAACAAATGGCCGAATGCGTGCCAGCATGAGATACCTCGACGAAGAAGAGTGCCGGTCAGTTCGAATTAACGCTCGCGCGACGCCTCCGGCCAGAGGGTATGTTTCGGTCCGTGCCGACTCCTGACAGACCGCTGATAGTCGCTATAACGGGCGCCTCCGGCGCGCCGTACGCGGTCCGTCTGCTCGAGATCCTCGCCAATGACCACCTCCCTACCTGGCTCCTCGTGTCCACGCATGGTTGGCGGCTGCTCGCCGAAGAGTGCGGCATCAAGGATGAGGCCGCCCTCAAGAAGGCCACCGGTGGAGATTGGGGAAGCGTCCGGATCTTCAATGACGCCGACCGTGGCGCCGAGCCGGCGTCGGGATCAGTGAAAACGCTGGGCATGGTGGTGTGCCCGTGCTCCATGGGCACGATGGCCGCGATCGCGCACGGCACGAGCCGATCGCTGATCGAGCGAGCCGCGGATGTGACGCTCAAAGAGCGGCGCAAATTAGTGCTGGTGCCACGCGAGACACCGCTCTCGCTGGTGCATCTGCGGAACATGACGCTGGCCACCGAAGCCGGCGCCATCGTGCTGCCAGCGGCTCCCGGCTTCTATCATAGACCGCAGCAAATTGGCCAGCTCGTGGACTTCATCGTGCAACGCATCGTGGACCATTTTGGACTCGAGATCCAATTGGCCAAACGGTGGGAGGGCTGACGATGGAGGTCCGCGAGCTGCTGTCGCGCGAAGTGACGCCGGAGCTGTACCGCGAGATCCGGGAGCTGTGGAAGGCCCACTCGATCGCCGAGGACAAACGCGACATCGCCGGCCTGATCGCGACGCTCACGCCTGACTGTGTTTACGAGGTGCTCCCCGACGGCGAGCGGTGGGAGGGACACGCCGGCGCGACGCGCTTCTACACGGAGCTGCTATCGGCCTTTCCCGATATCCACTTCGATCTGCAGACGATCGTCATCGGACCGCAGGGCGTCAGTGAGGAAGCGCGCGTCACCGGGACGCACAAAGGCAAGTGGCTCGATCGCGCGCCGACGGGCGGGAAGGTCGAGTTCCGTGTCGTGATTTTCTTTCCCTGGGATTCCGCGAAAAGGAAGTTTGCCGGCGAGCGCGTGTTCGCGTTGCCGTGAGACTCGGCGTCATCTCTGACACTCATGGCATGCTGCGCCCGGCGGTTTTCGAGGTCTTCCGGGAGGTCGACCACATCCTGCACGGGGGAGACATCGGAAGCTGGGATCTGGTGCTCGAGCTCCAGGCCCTGGCGCCCGTGACGGCCGTCTATGGGAACACCGACGGTTTCGACATCCGCGCCAGAGTCCCGCAAGTAGCCGAAATCGAGCTGGATGGGTTTTCGATCGCTGTCACGCACGGCGACCAATTCGGGAGTCCGACGCCCGCCAAGCTGCACGAGGCTTTCCCACGCGCCGAGATCATCATTTTTGGGCATAGCCACCGACCGCTGCTCGAGCTTGTAGACAAGACGGTCACCGTCATGAACCCGGGTGGGGCAGGAGCCCCGCGGTTCGGCATCCCGCCGAGCGTGGGGATTCTGGAGCTGGAGCCGGGAATCCCGCCGCGGGGGAGGATTGTGGCGCTCAGTGCTCCGCAGTCACCGGAGCGCGAAGCTGCAGGGACGCGATAACGCCCGTTGGAGTCCGGCTGCCATAGAAGAGCCGTAGCTGCTCTGCAACGAAATACGTGTGTCCCCGGCCGACCAGCCACACCTCCACACCACGGAGCGCACCGACGCGCCGGGCGTATCCGAGCGCGAGTGAACCCACATCCACCTCCGGGCTCACGGAACCCACTAGCGCCAATTCTTCCGCCGTCCGGGTGACGTACTCGGCACGTCCGAATATGGAGTTGCCTGCATCGAGCTCGATGTTCGTCTCCACGAGCACGGAATGCAGGACTCGGCGCCGTCGTCACGCTAGGGACCGCAGTTCCGTGCTTGGGGCGGGCTGCTGGACGCCTGCTTTTGCTTGCGCCGGTCGGTCAATGCGATGGTGATGAGCAGCATAAGCCCGCCAGCCACGGCAGCCAGGAAGAAGATCATCGCGAGTCCCGGATAGCCGAAGATCGTAAACGACGTCGGAATGTTCATCAGCATCGCCGCCCCGACGATCAGCGCCGCAAGCACCAGCCCTACCGTGATCCGATTGGCCACCGTCTGGAGCCCCATCATCAACCCGCCGGCATCGATGCCGGTGTCGATCTTGAAGCCAAACTTGTTGCTGGCCGTAGCGTCCAGGATCTTGTTGACCCGGGACGGCAGCCGCGTCACCAGATCCTTCATCTCGAGCAAGCCGGCGTACACGTTGCCCGGAGACAGAGCCTTCACCATGCGCTGCCGCATGATCTTCGACGAGTTGCGCTGGATCGATGCGCTGGGGTCGAACTCCGGCGCCAGCACCCGCCCGATCCCGTCGAGGTTGAGCAGCGCTTTGCCGAGCACCGTCAATTCCTGCGGCATCCTGATGCCAGCTTCTCCGGCGTGCTTTGCCATATCCAGGAAGACCTTCCCCACCTGTAGCTCGCCCAGCGTCGCGTCCTGTGTTCGCGCCACGACGTCTTCCACGCGGCCGCGGAATTCCTTCTCCCGAAAGTCATCCCTGGTTTCGCCGATCTTGATGGCGATGTCGGACACCTCGTCGGCACGTCCTTCGCTAATCGCCATCACCATCTGCAGGAGCTGTTCTTGCAGGCGCGGCCCGATCCGATCGACCATCCCGAGATCCAGGAGGGCAATGCGCGAATCGTCGGTGATGAACACGTTGCCGGGATGCGGATCGGCGTGGAAGAACCCGTCCACGAAAATCTGCTTCAAGTAGGCGCGGAACAGCTCCTCGGCCAGTGCGTCGCCGTCGACTTCCAGCAGCGCCACGGGACTGATGCTGTCGACCTTGTGGCCCGGGATATAGTCCATGGTCAGCACGCGGGCCGTGCTGTAATCAGGCACGGGGCGCGGGACGACGATCAGCTCGAAGTCGGCGAGATTGTCGGCGAGCATCGTCAGATTGCCCGCTTCGCGACGGTAGTCGAGCTCGGCGAGCAGCGTTTTGTGGAACTCCTCGACCATGCCGCTGAAGTGGTAGCGCTTGCCGACCTTCGTGCGGCGATCGAGGACGCCCGCAATCTCAGCGAGGGACTCGAGGTCTTCGACGACCTGTTCGCGAATGTTCGGCCGTTGAACCTTCACGACGACCTGCCGGCCGTCCCGCAGCGTCGCGCGATGCACCTGGCCCAGAGAAGCGGCCGCCAGCGGCTCCGTCGAGAACTCGCCGAACGCCTTCGAGATCCGCACGCCCAGCTCTTCAGTGACGATCTGCTCGACTTCCTCGTATGAGAACGGCGCGACCTTGTCCTGCAGCCGCGACAGGGCTTCAATGAACGGCGCGGGCAACAGGTCGGGACGCGTGGACAGCAGCTGGCCCAGCTTCACGAACGTCGGGCCCATCGCCTCCAGATCGGCCGCTAGTTCCTCCGCCTTGGGACTCGCTGGCGCGACCGGCGTGCCTTTCGCCGGCGCGAGCTCGGCATCCCAGCCTGCTTCGGCGACCACGTCCGAGCGTCCGTACTTGATCAGCAAGACGGCGATGTCTTTGTATCGTTTGACATGAGCGAGCTTGAGCGAGGTGGCCATGCGATTACGTCCCAACGCGGCGGTGATCTAGTAACGTAGGCGGGGCGACCTCAGGACGGCATCGGTCGATCGGATGAAAGGCGTCTAGTGTGACCGGTCGAGTCGGAACAGCTTGGCATCGTGATTGGGGCGCCTGAGACCTCGTGAAGGGCCACTTCGTAAGTCCCATGGTGTTGGGCCGGCGCATGCCGCTCAATACGGTCGCAATCCTCCTATCGCTGCTGTTTTGGGGATGGGTCTGGGGCATCGTCGGCGTCATTGTCGCCGTGCCGCTGACCGTCATGATTCAGGTCATCTGTTCACACAGCGAGCGCTTCCGTGGGGTCGGCGTTGTGTTGGGGCATTGGGGCGCGCAGCGTCCTACGTGAATCTCCCCTTGCCGGGCTGCGTACGTCTTCTTAGTTTGGTCGAAGCAGCCTCCCGGTTCGCAAATTCACGGATGAAAGGGTCTACGGACTGAAATGATTCGTCCAACCACCGTTACGCCAATGCTGCGCCGCATCTGGGCGGAGCCGGGCACACAGTGCCGGCTCGGGCCATTAGTGGACGCGCGGGGGCGTATTGCGTCCGGGAACGCCGGCGCCGGTGGAGGTGGAGGAGCACCCTAGAAGTCGATCGGATCTAGTTCGCGCCGTGATCCGGCCTTCCGGGTGCTTCAAGGGACCTGGGAGGCCGTTCTGTTACACATGACTCGAGGATCACGGACATGAGCACGCAGCAACATCTCGACGATCACATCATCGCGCGCTACACGGCCCAGCCGACGCGGCTCCCTCCCGAGCTGCGCCGGAAGATCGAGCACGCCTGGCACGGCGCGCCCGTCCAGCTGTACGCGCTGGCCGATCTCGATCAGCGCCTCCTGCTCACCGAAGCCTGGTTGGCCGTCGGTCCGCGGCACATCGCGGTGGCGAAGCGGTCCGAGGGGGACAGCTGGGAAGTCCGAAGCATCGACCGGGCGCACGTCGAAGCGATCCGGGAGGCGCCCGGATTGTCGGCCAACACCCTGACGATCCTGGGCGCGCCCGGCGAGCCCGCCTTGGCCCTGCTGCGCTACACGCACCGGCAGCGGCACGCGTTCGAGAATATCCGGTTCGTGCTCGAAGAGCAGCTCACCGGGAAGGGGAACGAGCGGGAAATCCCGAACGTGGACGCCGACCGGATCTACGCGGACAGCGTAGCGCGCCCGATCCGGGAGGCGCAGGCGCTCGTCTCGGGTCGGCAGACCGCGGTCATTCGCCGGTTGCTGGGCTATCTCAAGCCCTACCGCCGGCAGCTGACCCTGGGAATGGCGGCCGCGACGGTGATCACGCTCGTCAGCCTGGTGCCGCCGTATCTCGCGGGCCACCTGATCGATCGCGTCGTGCGGCCGGCGCAGGCGGGGGCGTTACCGCTGGCTCGCGCGGCTACGATCGCGTGGCTCGCCGTGACCGCGATGGCGCTCGTGTTTCTCGTGCGCCAGGCCGCCGCGCACGTGCGGCTGCGGCTCATGTCGATCCTGGGTGAGTGGGTGGCGCGTGATCTGCGCGCCGAGCTGTACGAGCACATCCAGCGGCTGAGTCTGGCTTTCTTCTCGCGCAAGCGGACCGGAAGCCTGATCACGCGCGTATCCGCGGACACCGATCGGCTGTGGGATTTCCTGGCGTTCGGTGTGGTGGACGTGTCGCTGTCGCTCGTGATGCTGGCGGGGTTGGGCACGGTGCTGCTCACGCTCGACTGGCGGCTGGGGCTGGTGATGACGTTGCCGGTGCCGGTGTTCTGCTGGCTGATCTACCGGCACGGCGAAAACATCACGCGGCTGTTCATCCGCGCGTGGCGCAAGTGGTCGCGCGTAACCGACGTGCTGTCGGACACGATTCCGGGCATCCGGGTCGTCAAAGCGTTCAACCAGGAGCAGCGGGAGATCGAGCGCTTCGGTGACCGGAATCAGGACGTGACGGCGGAGTTCAATCGCATTCACGCCTCGTGGACGACGTTCTGGCCGCTGCTGATGCTGGGCGTGCACACGATGACCGTGGCGGTCTGGGTGTTCGCGGTGCCGCGGCTGCTGGGAAGCGGCGCCGAGCTGCCGGTGGGAACGTTCGTTTCGTTCCTGCTTTACACCACGATGTTCGTCGCGCCGATCGAGGTGATCGGTCAGATGGCACGGACGATCAACCGCGCGACGACCTCGGCGCACCGCGTGTTCGAGGTGCTCGACACCGAGCCCGAGGTGCGCGATGTCGCGGAGCCCGTGCGCCTGGAACCGGTGCACGGACGCGTCACCTTCGAGCACGTGACGTTCGGGTACGACGGGGTCCGGCAGGTGCTGCGCGGCGTGAGCTTCGACGTGTCGCCTGGTGAGCTGATCGGGCTGGTCGGACCGTCGGGTGGTGGCAAGACGACGATCGTGAACCTGCTCGCGCGCTTCTACGACGTGACCGGGGGAACGATTCGCGTCGACGGCGTCGACATCCGGCGCCTCGATACGAGCCACTATCGGCGGCAGATCGGGATGGTGCTCCAGGATCCGTACCTGTTTCATGGCACGGTGCTGGACAACATCCGGTACGGCCTGCCGGAGGCGCCGCTCACTCAGGTTGTCGCGGCGGCGCAGGCGGCCAATGCCCACGACTTCATCACCACGCTGCAGCACGGCTATGACACGGTGGTGGGGGAGCGGGGGCACACGCTGTCGGGCGGCGAGCGCCAGCGCGTCTCGATCGCGCGCGCGATCCTGCACGACCCTCGCATCCTCATTCTGGACGAGGCCACGAGCAGCGTGGACACGGAAACCGAGCGCGAGATCCAGCAGGCGCTCGAGCGATTGGTGGCGGGGCGAACGGTATGCGCCATCGCGCACCGGCTCTCGACGCTTCGCAAGGCATCGCGGCTGTTCGTGATCGAGGACGGCCGGCTGGTGGAGCACGGCACGCATGCCGAGCTCCTTGCCAAAACTCACGGGAAGTATCGGCGCTTGTACGAGCTGCAATTGCAGCTTCAGTAGAAAGGAGGGGCCATGACAGTCGCGCTGAAACAAGTGACGCGGGCGGGAGCACTGGCGCTCGAGTGGCGGGCCGATGGTTCGCTGTGGGCCATGCGCGGCGAGGAAGAGCGCGCGGTTTCGGTCCGGCGCTGCTTCCCGTGGACGGAGCCCGCGCGGCATCTGTCCTTGCGCGATGCCGACGAGGAGGAGTTTGCGTTCGTGCGGGATCCCGCGGATCTGGACGCGCGCTCACGCGCGGCGCTGGAGATGGCGCTCGCGGTGGCGGGATTCGTGTTCGACGTGACGCGCGTGCTGGAAATCGACGAAGAGGTCGAGATCCGGCGTTGGCGGGTCGAGACGCGGCAGGGCCCGCGCACGTTTCAGACCAGGCTCGACGATTGGCCCCGCATGCTGCCGCATGGCGGTTTGTTGATCCGCGATCTGGCGGGGGATTTGTACCACTTGGCTCGCCCGGCGGCGCTGGACCGGAACAGCCGTGAGCTCCTGTGGGCGTTTGTGGACTAGAAAGTTGGAATGTTGGAAGGTTGGAGGGTTTGTCATTCCAACCTTCCAACCGTCCAACCTACCGCTGGCATCTCGGACAGAACGTCGTCGCCCGCAGGTCGATCGTGTGCGTTGTGACGAGCTTCTTGCCGCAGCGCACACACGGCTCTCCGCCGCGGCCGTACACCCGTAATTCGAACTGGAAACGTCCTCGGCCGCCGGTACCCGTGCGATAGTCGCGTACGGTCGTACCCGCGGCTTCCACCGCACGGCCCAGAATGCCGACCGTGGCCTCGTGCAGTGCCGCAAACTCGGTCAGGCTGAGCTTGTGGGTCGGTTTTGAAGGATCGATTCCCGCTTCGAACAGTGCTTCGTTCGCGTAGATGTTGCCGACGCCGGCGATGCGGCGTTGATCCATGATCGCCTTCTTCACCGCTGTCCGCGTCGTTCTCAGCCGCTCGGCGAACACGAAGGGTGTGAACGTTTCGTCGAGCGGCTCCGGGCCGATGCGCTCCGTGTAGGCCTTCCATCCCTTCTCATCGAGCAGCCAGATCGTGCCCAGCCGGCGCACGTCGCGGTAGACGAAGCGGCGGCCGTCGTTGAGCCCGCAAATGAGGACGGCGTACTTCGCCTGATCCTTCGTCGGAGGCCGGTCATGGACGACGAGTGTCCCGGTCATGCGGGGCTGGATGATCATCCGATGACCGCTCGACAGGCGAAACACGGCGTGCTTGGCTCGGCGGGTGACCTGCTCGATCGTGTTGCCCCGCAGCGTCTTGATCAGGCGGCGTTTCGACACGCGGCGCAGCACATCGGTCTTGTTGAGCTGGACGCGCGCGATGCGGTACCCCTCCAGGCGGGGGGCCAGCTCGCGGACGATCGTTTCGACTTCAGGAAGCTCCGGCACGCTGGATCTCGCGCCAGGCGACGTCGCGCCGCCAGGTCTTTCCTTCGAAAGCGATTCGCTCCGCCGCGTCGCGGCTCGCCTGCGCCGCGAGGGGCACCGTGGGGCCGAGCCCCGTGACGTTCAGTACGCGGCCGCCCGAGGTCCGCAGTCGGCCATCGGGGTCGCGGAATGTGCCGGCGTGAAAGACGATCACGCCGTCACCGAAGGCGTCGGGCGGCGGAAGTACGATCGCTACCCCCTTCTCGGGATTCTCCGGATACCCTCGCGCGGCCAGGACCGTGGTGACCGCGGCGCGCTCGGCATCGAGCACGTACCGGCCGGGGGATGGCCTCCACGACCGCTGGGCAATCGCCGCGAGATGCTGCGTGAAGCCGGGCGCGAGTGCCGGCAGCAGCACCTGCGTCTCCGGATCGCCGAAGCGGGCGTTGAACTCGAGCACGGACGGCGTGCCGTCGGGAAGGATCATCAGACCCGCGTAGAGCACGCCTTCGTACGGTGCGCCCTGTGCGGCAACCTCGCGCAGCACCGGCTCGAAGACGTCGGTGCGCACGCGCGCGAGCAGCGCGTCCGTCGCGATGCCGACCGGGCAGTACGCGCCCATCCCGCCGGTGTTCGGTCCGCTGTCGCCCTCGCCCAACCGTTTGTGGTCCTGAGCGGGCGGTAGCATCACCACGCGCTCTCCGTCCGTCAGCGCGAGCACGGAAAGCTCTTCGCCTTCGAGGAACTCTTCGATGACGATCTCCTTGCCGGCTTCACCCAGAGCGCCTTCCAGCATCGCTTGCGCCGCGGCGGCCGCGTCTGCCCGCGTCTGGCAGACGACCGCGCCTTTGCCCGCGGCGAGACCTGAGGCCTTTACCACCAGCGGCTCGGGATGATCGCGGATGTAGTCGAGCGCGGGGGTCAGCTCGACGAATGCGGCACTCGCGGCGGTGGGGACCCCGGCGCGGCGCATCACTTCCTTGGCGTATGCTTTCGACGATTCGAGGCGCGCCGCC
>Ga0184623_10000851_pt1 | contig 13221 bp, 7 predicted proteins | sample PLM1_100_b1_FD_133138 | JGI IMG/M metagenome (GOLD analysis project Ga0184623, IMG submission 133138) | Groundwater sediment microbial communities from an aquifer in East River, Colorado, USA - PLM1_100_b1 | ecosystem: Environmental > Terrestrial > Soil > Riparian zone | place: USA: East River...
ACAGTCCGTATATTCTCGGCGGGGCGGCGGATGACTTCTGCCACGTGGTCAACAGCAATCAAACGCAGGTCAAGTTTGCGGGCAACTACCCGCTGCCCTGGTGGGGTCTGGAGGCGAGCGCCACGTATCAGAACAACCCTGGGATTGTGATCAATGCGACCCGTGTCTACAGCCGTGCGGAGGTCCGGCCATCGCTGGGGCGCAACTTGAACGAGAGCAACGTCACCGTGCCGATCATGAGACCCTACACGCAGTTCGGCGATCGGATCTCCGAGCTCGACCTGCGGCTCGGCAAGCGGTTCATCATCGGTCGCGCGCGCGTGCGGGGGCAGTTCGATATTTACAATGTGTTCAATGCCGGCACCATTCTCGCCCAAAGTAACGATTACGGCTCGGCCGGCGCGACCTGGCAGCGGCCGACCTCCATTCTCGGTGGCCGCCTGCTGAAGTTCGGCGTGCAATTCGATTACTGAGACGCTGGGGTGGGCGGGTCTGGGGCGACCCAGAAGCCGTTTGACCCTTCACGCGAGGCCCGTATATTTACCGCCGCCGTGAAAGCCGCCAACCGCCATTGAGGAGATGTCGTGATGAAGTCCTCGTCAAGTCTGTTATGGAAGGTCGGTGTGATCCTCATCCTGGGCGGCCTCGTAGTCCTGCCAGCGTTGTTTAGCAACCTGGGCAGTAACCTAGGGATCCAACGTGTAGAGGCTCGCATCGATGGGGCGTCTCGATTGATCTCTGTCACGCCGCTGTCGATGGAAGGCGAGATGTGTGAATACCCGCCGCCAGGGCACGCCAGCGCGGCTGCCGCGCTGGGGACCCCGCCGGTTGCTCGGGCCCCAGCCGATGAAGCGATCCCGATCAATCCGGTCACCGTCGCTCTGGCCCTGCAACAACAAGGGGCATCAGCGCCCCGCGCTGCGGATCCCGATGCGGCCAGGAAGGCCGCCGTGGCGGCTCGAAAGCCCGTGCGGACGATTCGCGATCGATATCCGCAGTTCAGCGCAGTGGCGGTGGATCCCGTGAACGACGAGGTCGTCCTGCAGGACGAAAACCTGTTCCAGGTCATGGTGTTCGGCCGCACGACAAACACGCCGCGCGCGGCCGCGATGTCGGAACCCACACGGTCTATCCGGGGTCCGAATACATATCTGGAGCTCAATTGCGCGGTTTACATCGATCCCAAGACCGGCAACATCTACTCCCTCAACAACGACACCGAACGGCACATGACCGTCTGGGATCGTCAGGCGAGAGGTGATGCGTCGCCGACCTGGAAGCTGCGCACGCCGATGGGATCCTTCGGCCTCGCGGTTGATGAAGAGGCTGAGGAGCTGCTCATCACGGCCCAGCATGAACAGGTGGTGGCAGCGTACTCGAAGACAGCCAGAGACGATGATCCCCCCAAGTGGGTGCTATGGGGCGATAAGACGCTCATCGCCGATCCGCACGGCATCGCGATTGATACCAAGCTGAACGTGTTTTTTGTCGCCAATTTTGGGTCGACGTCCTCGCCGCGCGCGGCCAGGCCCGGCGAGAATCCGCTGCTGGTCGCCGTGGGCCGAGGCAATATGATCCCTGGCTCCGGGCGATTCGTGCCGCCCTCGATTACCGTGTATGACAAGAAGGCCCGGGGTGACACGGCGCCCATTCGCGTGATCACGGGTCCGAACACGCAGTTGAACTGGCCGGCGGGCCTGTTCGTCGATTCCGAGCGCGGTGAGCTGTACGTCGCCAACGACGGGGGCAACTCGATCCTGGTGTTCAGCACCGAGGCGAATGGGAATGCCGCGCCGGTTCGAGTCTTGAAGGGGCCGCGGACCAAGTTGAGTTACCCGAGCAACATCTTTGTTGATTTGAAGAACGACGAGCTTTGGGTGGCCAATTTTGGCAATCACAGGGCCACGGTGTACCGGCGGACGGCTGCGGGCGACACGGCCCCCATTCGCGAGATTCGGAGCGCGCCAGATGGAACCCCCGCGCCGACGCTGGCCAACGTGCGGATCACCTACGACACCACGCGAGATCAGATCCTCGCCCCCAATTGAGTGGCCCATCCGCAGATTGCGGTGTTCGCCAGGCTGGCGAACGGAAACGCGCAGACGGTTCGCAGGATCGAAGGCCAGAAAACGCTGTTGGCTCGAACGCAGCACTCAGTCTCCCACGACCACATCCATGATGAAATCGTGGTGATGAATCCCTGGGCGGGGGCCGTCTTGACCTTCCGAGGGGATGCCAACGGCGAAGTGGCGCCGATTCGGATAATTCAAGGCCCCAAGACGGGATTGGCCCTCTCGGATGTCATGACCGTCGATCCCGTCAACAACGAATACTATGTTCCCGCGGGGCAGAACTCAAACGCGATCCACGTCTTCGACCGGATGGCGCAAGGCGATGTGGCGCCCATTCGCGTGATCCGCGGAGCCGGGGGCGGTACCCCCTCGGTCGACTATGAGCACAATCTGATGCTGACAGGTGGCGGGGGTGGGGTTCGGATCTTCGACCGCACCGTGAGCGGCGACGCAAAACCGCTGCGGGTCATTACGGGCGGACCGAGGAGCGGTACGGACGGACCGAGCACCCCCCATTGGATTCCTGGCACGCGTAATTTCCTCGCCGCCACTCGGCCGTTCGGTGCCAAAACTGCAGGAGACCGTCCCGGCGCTCCCGTCAACTACCAAAGTGCCGAAGAGGCCCTGACCTTCGTCGGGGTGTGGAGCATCGACGACAGCGGCGATGTACCACCACGCTATACGATTGCGCACAATATCCTGAAAGAATTTCGGAACTTCGCCGTGAACCCGAAGAACAAGGAGATCATGATTTCCGACAAAACCGCTAACGCGATCTATACCTTTTCGTTTCCCGAAGCGTGGGAGTCTTTTGCCCCCGTTACAGCGCCTCCGGGTCCTGCTGGACGGGGCAGAGGCGGCAACGGCGAGTGACCGTGTATGACCGTTTGCTTTAGCATCGACTCTCCAGAAGCATAATGCACGACCGCAGGAAGTCAGACAGTCCGGTAGGAGGAAGTCATGAATCGACGAAGCTTTCTGGTTGGCGCGCTGGCTGCAGGCGGAGTGGCCCCGGCGCTTTCGCGACACGCGGCGGCTGTCCAGCGGGGAGCCGCCGCGCCATCAACAAGCTCCGCGCTCGCGCGCTCGGTGCAGATGTGCGTCTTCGACACCTTCGGCACCGTCGTCGACTGGCGCGCGTCGGTGATCGCAGAAGTGGAGAAGCTTGCACGCGAGAAGGGCTGGAAGCTCGACGCGGTCGCCTTCGCCGAGGCTTGGCGCGCCAACTATGGACCGTCCCGCAATCGCGTCCGCATTGGTGAGCTCCCCTGGACGAAGCTCGACGGGCTGCACCGGATGACGCTCGACGGTCTGCTGGTGCGCTTCAAGGTCGAGGGGCTCACCGAAGAAGAAAAGGTACATCTCAACAAGGTCTGGCATCGCCTGCATCCTTGGCCGGACGCGCCGGGAGGGCTAGCGCGCCTGAAGAAGCGCTATGTGCTCTCGCCGCTGTCGAACGGCAACGTGGCGCTGCTGACGAACATGGCGAAGTTCGGGGGCCTGCCGTGGGACTGCATTTTGGGGTCGGATGTCATCCGGCACTACAAACCGGACAAGGAAATGTATCTGATGCCCGCCGAGTTCTTCGATATTCCGCCATCCGCGGTGATGATGGTCGCGGCGCATCCCAACGATCTGGACTCGGCGAAGAGCCACGGCCTGCGCACCGCCTACGTCCATCGTCCTCTCGAAGGAGGGCCCAACCGCCCACACCCGCCCATGCCCGCGGCCGGGCGGTTCGATCTGCTGGCGACGGATTTTAACGACCTGGCAAGGCAGCTTGGCGTGTGAGCGCACCTAGGGACACTGCTCAATCTCTTTCAGAATGCCGGGACGTCCCACGCGGCGTCGCTCGTGGGTCCACTTGCGCGCGATCAACTGTCGATGCCACCGCAGAATCGTGTCCGGCGTCACGATCGTGGCCACCTCCTTAAGCACGCCGCGCCCGAGACCGTGCCCCGACGAACGATCTAAAACTACCGGCTTACTGACACCAGTCTTTCCATATCAAAAGCTGAACGTGGCGCCGGCCTGCAGAATCCGGGGGAACAGGATCCGGCTCGGGCGCAGGTAGTTCGGGCCCGACTGCAGGTTCTGCGCGAGAACCGTGCCCTTGTTCAACGCGTTGTAGAGGTCCGTACGCAGCTCCAGCACGCGTGCGCCCCCGAGTGCAATGCTCTTGGCAAGGCGGACGTCGAGCAGGTGCGTGCGAGGGAGGCCGAAGGTGCCAAGCGGCTCGACGTTCAGCGTGATCGAGCGAATCGTCGTGCCGCCCGTGAAGACCACCTGGCGCGCCTGCGGCGCCCCGCTGCGGATGTCGTAGTTGGCCGACACCAGAATCCCGTACGGCAGGTTATACGCGCCCGAGATCTTGGCCTGCGCCTCCAACGTGTTGTTGGCCGAATTGAAGGTCGTGTTCGGGTCCAGGATACAGCGGCTAGGGAAGATGCCGACCCCGGTGCCCGTGGCGGCGCTGCAGGTGACCGGGATGTCCACCCACGTGCCCGAGTACGACACGTTGAACTGCCAGTTGTTGGACGGCCGCTTGGTGAAGGCAATTTCGAACGTCTTGAAGTTCTGTTCGAGAGCATCGTCGTTGACTTGCATGGTTCGTGCGAACGCCGCGCCGCCCAGCTCAGCCGGATACTCGTAGTAGGTGATCGACATGCCTGGATCGTCGGCCGTCCCGCGCCGGCCATCGGGTCCCGGATCCGGATTCGTGATCGGGATCGTATACCGCCCGTCGCGGCTGATCTCGGACTTCGCGAACACATTGAAGTTGCGCGAATAGACCCCGGTTACCCGCACCGCCGTGTTCGCGATCAGCTCCCTCTCGAAGGTCAGCGAGAACTCGTCGGTCTTGGGCTGTTTCTCGTTCGGGCTGAACACGCCGAGCGCGGTGCCGGTGATCGACCGGAAGTCCGGCCCGTTCGGGTCGAGGTTCACCTCGCCGGGGTCGTACTGGCGGTTGCCGTTCAGGTCGTGCCAGTCCCACGTTGTTTGCGACCGGAGATTCTCGTTGAGAGCGGTCACATCCCCCAGGATCTGGCGCAGCTGATTGAAGCGCCCGTAGCCGCCCTTGAGCACCGTCTTGCCGTCGCCAGTCACGTCGTAAGCGAGGGCCAGGCGCGGCGCCAGCGACGTGAACGAGTTGAGGTCGACCCGGTCCCAGCACCGCGCGGGGGCGAACTCCGCGGCCACGCGGCACTGCTCAGGTCTCCACGCCGTGTCGTGCTCGACGCGGAGCCCCAGGTTGAGCGTCACGCGTCGGGCGATCGTCCACGAGTCCTGCCCATACACGCCAAAGTATTGGCCGTTGTTTTCGGGCTTGACCGGCGAATTCTTCGTGACGAGCTGGAAGGGGACGCCGTTGTTGAAGACCAGCCGGTGGATGGTGTGGTTCCGCCCGGCGCGGTGCCCAGGGGTATCACCCGCGGGTATATCGCCGTCGTTCCACCAGCTCCACAAGTGGTCGACCCCCACCTTGAAGTCGTGGTTCCCACCCCACAGATCCGGCTTGTAGTAGCTGACGACGCCCTTGGTGTGATTCCGGCCCATGTCACGCCGTAGCCCGGTGTTGTTCCAGAAGTTGCCGCCGACCAACTGGGTCTGGATGTCGAAGGTCGACACCTTCCCCGGCGCAAGACCCCAGTAATCGCCGCTGAAGTCCCACCGCCCGCTCTGCACCGAGACCACGAGCGAATTGCCGCGCACGGCCTGCCATTCGCCCTTCGTCATCCAGACCGGGTTGGTCTTGTCTTCCACCGATTCCAGCGGGACAAACCGGCCCGCGCCCCGAAACTCGAGGTCGTTGGTCCAGTGATAGAAGCTGGTGAAGCGATTCGCTTCCGTCGCCTGATACGAGCCTTTGGCGAACCAATACGGAGCCCCCTTTTTGTTCAGGATCGGCGTGCCAGTGGGATCGCCGAGGGGGTCGAACGCGTCCAGAATCTCGCGGTTGACTTGCTCATACCGGCCGCCCCCGAAAAACCACAACTTGTTCCGAATAATCCGGCCGCCCATGTTCGCGTTGGTGTCACGTATCACGTCCAGCTTTGCCAGCCGGATGCCCGCCGCTTTGAGGGTGTCGTCGATGTTATTGGCCTCGAGCTGCGACCCCGACCCGTAGAACGTGACGTTGCCGTGGAAGTCGTTGCCGCCGGATTTGATCACGGCATCGACCAGCAGGCCGCGCCGCGGCATCTCGGCGTTGCTGCCCACCGTCTGCACGCGTGTCCCGTCGATCGCGTTGAAATCGAGGTGGCTGCCCGCAGAACCTTCGGGCTCCGTGGCGGAGGACAGCACCCCTTCGAGCATCTGCCACGGCTCACCAACCTGGCCGTACACCCGGAACACCACCCCGTCGCCCAACCCGGACGCGCCGATTTCCAGGTTCGTGCGCACGCCGGGCACCTGGTGCAGGAAGGCTTTGATCCCGTCGCGCGAGGTGGGCAGCACTTCCAGCTGCTCGCTCGTGAGCTCGGTCGAGGTGGCCGTCGACGTCGTGTCCACCAACGGCGAGGCCCCGGAGACCGTAATCGTTTCGGCCACGCCGCCGACGTTCATTTCCGTGTCGATTCTTGCCACGAACCCGACCGTCAACCGCACCCCCTCGCGCCGAACGCTCTGAAATCCGGGCAGCTCGAAGAGGACGGTATAGAGGCCAATCGACAACGGCGTCAGGCGGTACTCTCCCCGCTCGTCCGACACAGTGGTCACGGAAGGCACCTGCAACGCCGGGCTGGTGGCGGTGATCGTCACGCCGGGCAGGACCGCCCCCGTATTGTCGGTGACGACGCCAATAATGCCGGCGGGATTGGCGGCTCCCTGGCCGGCCAAGGCGGGCGCCGCCAGCGGAAACAGGCTCAGGAAACTGAATGAGATGATTTTCAACGCGGGGAACTGCGGGCGAGCATATCTGCACTTCATCATATGCCCCTCCTTGATAACTCTGCCTTGGTGACGCGTGACGCCACCTGATGACGATACGGCGCGAGATCTCTTAAAAGGACGGACGGACGACCTGCCTCGATCGGCAGGATATGAAGCACCTATGGGCGAAACATAGACCCCCAAGAAATCACTGTCAACCACAAACTAGCGCACGTGGACACGTCCCGGTCGCCTGATCCCGTTTCTGGATCTTGCCAGCTCCAGCTTGCGATCATCTTCTCATAAGGTGGTGGCGTACGAGCCGTGCAATAGATGAAAGTGCGACCGGCTGAATTTTCGGATAGTACGCCTCCATGTGCATAGAAGGGCTGGCCATTGCGCCACTAGCGCGGCGTTTTTTCTTTTTCCTGAAGCAACCGATCAATCGTTGGCATGTCCCGGATGACATCCGGCGGACTCGGTTCAGCGCCCAGTTTGCGCAGCGACCTGGCGATCGCGCGCGCGGGTACACGTCGAAGGCTCCCTCGCGGTCTTCAAAAACGTCTACGCAGCGCGCCCATGGAAGCGCTCATTCGATGCGCACGATGGCGTGGGCGGCCTCACGAAGCAAGTCTTCTGTCCCATCGCGCCATGGCAAGCTCACGCCCGACAGAGGTTGAGGAATTACGACGGCAACTTGGGCTCGGGCCCTTGGCTGAACGACTCCGACCGCGTGATCAACAAAACCCTGTCTCGCGCGAACAGGTCGTGGACTGGGCATATGGCCTCCTGCGTAGCGCTTGTCGCGCTGCGGACCGCAGCAATACCCCTGTGGATTTAGCGCCGATTTTGCGAACGGTGCGCTGACGCCGTCGGCGCGGGTGACTGTCCCCAAGGCCAGGGTTCCAATCCCAGCAACTTCGCTGGGTTATCCCTCATCATCAAGCCAAGCTGCCGATCTGTGATGCCCAAGGCCCGCAATTTTCTCGCCGCCAGGACCAAACAGTCGGACGGGTAGGGATTTCCCATCTGCCCGCAATCAGTTCCCATCACAAGGGACTCGGCACCGATCTTCCGGATCATTTCCGCAGCAAGCTGAGCCCCCTTTTCGGTCCGGTAGATACCGGACGCATTGACCTCAATGTAGGCTCCGAGCTTCGCGACCTCCGGCAACTGAGGAATGTTGCCTGGATGTGTCAGCATGACTTGAAGACCGGCTTGCCGACCCGCGCGAGCCAGCAACAGGTGTTCCTCGGGAGATGAGTGACCTGTCGCGAGCACCAAGCGACCGTTACTGTCGACGGTTCGTATCTTGGCCATGACTCCAATGAGGTACTTTACTTCCGGCAACAGTTCGCCATCGCGCGATATCCTCACGAATCTTCTCGGCGTGTCCGGCGGCATGAGGAGGATCCAAGGACGGTTCCTAGCCATCGTCTCTGGAGTTTCCGTGCGGGTGCCGTTTTCCGAGTCGCGGGTCGGCATTTCTACAATGCGTGCCCAGCCGCCCTTGATCTGCGTGAAATGCTCTACGGCGGGTACGGAATAGTCAATTCCGCCCGTGGACATATTCAAAGCCATCCGGCCGAATACTTCCAGACCTGGTGCAACATGTTTGCGGGTAAGGTATGCGATCCCCGCTGACATGGGATCCTGATGGGTCTTGAATACGAATCCGCGCATGCCGCGCTCGCTTGCCAGAACGGCAAAATCCAGCGCATCAATCCCGCGGACCTGGCCGCCAGCTCCGGGCGCATCCGGGTCCAAATGCGCGTGGACATCGATGGCGCCGATGAGGATCGGGTCCGTGAGACCCAGATCAACAGGGCCCCTCATTGGGTCGACGCGAAACTCGTCGTTTTGCGTCCCAGGAGATGTCTGCTGACTGGCCCCAAGGGTGGCGAGAGATGTAACGGTAAGCAAAGCAACTCCCAGAACCGCCAGACCGATGCGTTTGAGTTCGACGTTCATTGTCAATCTCCTTCTGCCCCCGGAAATCAAACGTACGTAAGTAATCAGCGCACGTGAAGCTCGCGAGACAGAGAACCCTGTGAAGCTACCCTATCAAGATTAGAAGTCGACTTGGAAGCCGACCTTGAAGAGCCTGGCGTTCAGGATCTGCGTCGGCTGTAGCCAGTTTGCGTCGTACTGGCCCCTGACCTGCAACACCGTAGAATCATTCAACGCGTTGTAGATATCGAAGTTCCCCTGAATGCGCGTTCGTCCCAGCCGGAAGATTTTACTGAACCGAATGTCTAGTTGGTTGATCCGATCCTGGAGAAAGTACTTGTACCGCTCGAGCAAGTCGATCGTCACGGTGCGGACGCTCCCGGCCAGATTGCGGCCGAGCGATGGGGCAATCGCGGCCGTCGGGACCGTCAGAAGTGCCGTATAGTTGGGACCTGGCAGATTCTGGTAGACCAGCGCAATTTGCACATCCCCACGCACTAGGACCGACCCGTTCAGCCGGAACTGGTGCAGGTACGGGTTCTCACTCTCGCAGTTGTACAACTGCTGAGGCGAGTCCACCACGTAGCACTGACTGATCCGCGAGTTGCTCTCAGCAGGGAAGGTCACAAACACATTGGTCGTGTTCCCCATGTTCCAACCGCCTGCCAGCATCGCCCCTCTCCGCACGCGGGCGGTGAACTGCGCGTCGATACCGTTGTAGATCTCGGTCTGCTTGCCGAACTTCTTGGCGAGCGTCACAACGTTGCTGACTTGACCGAACTTTTCCGGTTTGAGGTCGTAGAATGCGCAGATTTGCTGGCCGCTGAAGTGACCTGGCAGCCGCGGATCGGCCGGTGCTGTGATGCAGTACGGATCGTAATCGGCCGGTGTGACCAGCGTGTTGTCGGTCACTGTGAAGTTGCCAAACCACGTCCGGTAATAGCCGGCATTGAACGCCACGCCTGGCAGCAGTTCGTGATCGACGCTGGCTGACGCCATCCAGGTGTAGCCGCGCTTACCCCATCCAGTGATCCAATCGGGATCGGGAACGGTGTTGACCACCGGCCGACCGAAAGTACGATTTGCCATCGGTCCGCACTCGCCGCTCACGTCTGGGTTGCGCAAGTCACACTCGGGATAGAAATTGCCGTTCGCATCGACCCATGAGCGCGACGTACTCGTCACCCTGGCGGTCCACGGTGCGAACTGATCCGCCACCGCAACGTTCATCAGCTCAGCGTACTTCCCGATACTGGCTTTGACGGCAGTCCTGCCCGTCCCGAAAAGGTCATAGGATGCGCCAACCCTGGGATTGATGTCGTGCCAGCAGGGGAGACAGTCTGCACTGGGAAAACTGGCCGCATCCGCCAGTAAGCCGCCGGGCTGCTCGGTGGCTAATGCCCATGCCTTGACGTGCTCATACCGCAAGCCCATCGTCAGGGTCAGACGGTTCGTCGTCCACTGATCCTGCGCGAACAGGCCCATGGTCCAGTGGCGGTTGCGCGCGCCCACGGTGGGCGTCACGAACTGCGTCAAAGAGACGGGAACTCCGTTGTTCAGGGTGTAGCTCACAGGCAAGAACGTGGGACGGTCATTAAAGCTGTCCTTGGCCCACAGGTTCGTGATGGTCCGAACCCCTGCCTTGAAATGGTGCGCGCCAGTCACGTACGACATCGAGAAGCGCCAATTATCCGGATGCTGGTGAGTGATGCTATGCGTACCTTGGCCATTGTAGAGGAAGTTGAGCCCGATATCGCGGACCTCAATCCGATAGGGGCTGCCCACGCACGTATTGTCGAAGGTCGAGTCGTCCTCGATGAGGAGGCTGTAGCCGGCCTCAAAGAGCAGCCGGTTCGTGCGCGGGTGCGTCCAGGTCCCCTGATAGATATTCTCCGTATGGCAATAGCGCTGCACCGCATCGATCGCTCGGGTGCCCGTGCTGAGCGTTCCGAAGTTATCGGTCTGGTTGTTCCGTTGCCAGTACAGCGATCCGGTGATCTTGTGCCTGGCGGCCGCCTGCCAGGACAACCGGATATCGTGATGGTGGAAATCCTCTCGTGCATTGACTGGCATGTTCAAGTCGGGCACGTATCTCCAGACCGCCGCCGGCGCGCCCGGGGCGCGGACGTCTCGATTGGCATCATGGAACAGGTTGGCAATCCGCTCGTCGCGTCCCCACCGCCGGTGCGAGCTACTAAACCACAATTTGTCCTGGAGCACGGGGCCCGCGACCAGCACGTTGATGTCGTAGATCGCGTTCATCCTGTTGACGGTCCGCAGACCTTGGGCCCTCTGCTCGTCCGTCAGATTGTCCGACTGCATCTCATCGTTCATACCAGCGCCGAAAAACGTGGCGGAGAACCGATTCCCGCCGTCACGGGGAATGATATTCAGCGCCAAGCAGGGGGCAGTGTACTCGGCCGAGCCACCCGACCCTAGGTCCAGCACGATTTCCACACCGCTCAACGGGTTGATCATGAACCCACGGCCGAAGGCGGCGCTGGTGCGATTGTACGAAAGGCCATCGATTAGTAGTGTCGCGGCGGTTGGTTTGGTCCCGTGGATAGACACCCGGCTCGTGGCCTCGCCCCGGCTGCCGCCAACATCCTGCGCGCTTGGCGCACTGGTCGCCGCAGGCATCAACGAGGCCATTGCAATCATGCTCTTCGCGGTCGGCACAGCATCCAGCAACTCTTGGGATATGACCTTCTGCTGCGTCACGTTCGACACGTCGACGAGCGGTGATTCGCCGGAGACCGTCACCGTCTCCTCGATCCCGCCAACTTTCAGGTCGGCGTTCACCGTCGCAGTGAAATTCGCCGTCAACTCGAGCCCCTGCCGCCGAAATATCGTGAAGCCGGGGAGTGTAAACGTCACGGTGTACGTCCCTGGCCGCAGTTCTGTGATGCGATACTGCCCCTCGCCATCAGTCACCGTGCTGCGGACCTTTTCAATCAATGCCGGACTGGAGACCTCGACTGTCACGCCCGGCAGCACCGCCCCTGACGTATCCCTCACCACTCCAGTAATGCTCGCCCCGCTGGTGCCCTGCGCCCAGGCACCTAGTGGCGTCAGCGTCATACAGATCGCGAGGCGGAGTGCTGCGCTCGGCCACTTGATACCTTTCATGACACCGCTCCTCACTGATTCTTCGTGCTGCTCCCAAACGCTGCGCCGAAAGATAGAGCCGGCGAACCGGACCTTGGAGGAAGCCGTCCTCAACCTCGTACTAGCGCGGACCTCCTACACCACCCTTAAACTCCACCTCTATGTCGAACGGTTCTGATCGGTCCGGCGGTTCGTTCAGCAGCAACACGACGTGACGTTCCACGGCGTTGGTTCTGTTGTTGTTGGTATGCACCACGCCTGGCGGAATGATCGCAATCGAGTACCTCGGGAGGGGGTACGTCAGGAGACCGTATGTAAGGGTGGTTTCACCTTCCGTCTCGAAGTACACCTGCGTGAACTTGTGAACATGCGGTTTGGGACCGCCGGAGCCCGGGAGAGTGCTGTCAATGCGCATCTGCTCAGCGCTACCGAGGTCCCGTCCCGCAAACCTGGCACCGTTCAACCCCGGCTTCAGTTCGCCCTGGGCCGGAACTTTGGGCGTACGGATGTACTGGGCGGCATTCTCAACCTTGCGCGGCTGAGCGGGCTTTAGCAGCGACATCAGGTCCCTGGAAGACCCCGGCGCGATGACCTCAAACACGCGGGTTTCAGACGCGGCCTCGGCGTTCGAAACTTCGTGTGGAATGCCAGCCGGGATCACAACACCCGTATACCGTTCGGCAACAAACTTGTCCGTCCCGATCTGGACGTTCATTCTGCCCTCGAGGACAAGATACAGGTGATCATCCGGAAGGGTGAACAGGGCGGGGCCATGTGCTCCCGGCGGCATGCGCGTGAAGATAAGGTATGCGGCATCCGATCCGTTGGTTGGTCCGCCTAAGATTTCGCTGGAAACCTCTTTGCTCAACGGCGATGGAACAGCCGCCGCGCGAACGGGGCCACGGGTCTCATTCACCTTGAGCGTCCACTTGAGAGCACCTTTTTGCGACGCCTTCTGCGGGCCCTCTTGGGCAACAGCACCTGTGACGGAGGCTGCGACCACAACAACGCACAATCCTGCAATGAGCGATTTCCTTCCGTTACTCATCTGGTCCTCCTCATAAGTTCCGATCGCGACGTGCTGTCGCCCCGTGATGCAGCTGCACTCCCGGACGCCCTGCGAATCCCAATAGGCCAGTTGGCGCAGACGCATCGCAAAGCCATTGGATCAAGAATCCCCTCCGGATCAACTCCACATCCGTCAACGGTCTGCGCCCCA
>Ga0184623_10000852_pt1 | contig 13211 bp, 11 predicted proteins | sample PLM1_100_b1_FD_133138 | JGI IMG/M metagenome (GOLD analysis project Ga0184623, IMG submission 133138) | Groundwater sediment microbial communities from an aquifer in East River, Colorado, USA - PLM1_100_b1 | ecosystem: Environmental > Terrestrial > Soil > Riparian zone | place: USA: East River...
CCTCCGAAGGGTCTCCAGCATCCCCCGAAGGACCTGCGGCTCTGTGCTCTCGGTATCGATCTTCAGGAGATCCACACATTCGATGCCGGACTTCCGAACAAAGGCATCAAGAGATACCACCTGGACGCTCACACCCAGGAGCGCACCGTGTGATCCCATGAACTCTGCCGACAGGCTGGAGCTCGTCGGGAGCCAGCCCGGCCCGCAAAAGAGCGCGCTGCTCGCGTCGGCCTCACCCGCCGCCGCTTGCCGGCACTCGACGTTGACAAGATGGTTGGTCTTTACGTTTCGCAGGAGCCGTCCGTAGGCGTTCGGGTGAGGCTCGAACGCATAGACCCGCGCGGACGGGTTCGCGAGACCAGCCAGCACAGTGTAGAAACCGACGTAGGCTCCGACGTCGAAGATCACCTGGGCAGACGCTGCTAGGCGCAGGAACACCGGCACGGTCTCGGGCTCGTAGCCCGAGAGCCCTTTCCAGTAGACCTGGGTGCACACCCAGTCATCGCCGCGAGACCAGAGTTTGAGGACACGTCCATTCGGCAGCGCGCACCGCACCACACCAGCCCGATGCAGGTGCTGGACCACAAACTCCGGCGTGATCCCGAGAAGACTCAGCACACCCCGCACTGTGGAAGTCGCAAGAAAGTTGAACGGCTGTGACACTCGGGCCTTCCGCAGGGCCTGCTTAATCATTCCCCTCAAGCTCACTCGGCCAGAACCTCGCGGTAGAGTGCCATCTGGCGCTCACAGGCGGGGCCGAGCGCGTAATGGGTCTCCGCAGCCCGTCGACATCGGACCTTTAGTTCGGGATCCTCAAGTAGTTTCGCCAAGGTCTGGACGGCTTCGCTGTAGCCAGCCTCGGAGTGCTCCTTCACCACCACCCCGACCTGCTCGCGCCGCACAATCTCGTCCGTGTCGCTCACGTTGGGCGTGGTCACCACGGGGAGCCCGCAGGCCCAGTACTCGCCGATCTTCGTCGGGGAGCAGCCCTGCTCACTCAGCCCCTGTGCCAGGAAAAAGAGGCCCGCATCGTGCCGGCTGAGCTCTCCCGGCATGGCGGCGTGGGGCACGCTCTCCACTGACCAGGCCTCGCGGGGCAGACTGCTCGCCTCCAGGATGCCCTCAACGACAGAGCGGCCCGCACGGCTCAGGACGCGAAGGCTGACGTCTCCGAGCTCCTGCAGAGCTAGGGCCGCAAACTGCGCCGCTCGGTCCAAGCGATAACGCAACCCCACGCTTCCGGTGTAGACCAGCCTCAGCCCACCGGGGCGGATGCCCCCCTCGTATCTCGCGCATCGGAACCGTTCGAGGTCGACCGCGCTCGGCACAACGATCACCGGGGTCCGTTTCCGGCGGACCGGCACCAGATCCTTGATCATGGCGCGGGCCCGGTGCGACAGCGCAATGATGCCGTCGGCTCGGGCGTAGAGCTGAGCCTCTAGCTGGCGGGCAATCCGGTGTCGCCTCGAACCCGGAGCCCACACCCCGCCATCCACCTGTTCATCCGGATAGAAGCCCTCATTGTGGTAGACGAACTTCGCCCGGAGCAGCCGCGCCAGGACCAGCCCCATGAGGCCACCGACAAAGGTCCGCGCGTGAACAATGTCCGTCCGCCCGCCGAGTTGGGCGGCGATGGAATGCGCCCATCCGGTGACGGCGTCGTAGATCTTCGCCGGGGCGTGGGGCCCCTTGTGGTAACGAAGCGATACCCAGCGGATGCCGAGAGCGTCCAGCTCACGGCGGATTGCCACCATGTGCTCACGCTGGTTGAGATCCTCGGCCTTGTCGAACGTCACCAGCGTCACCTTTGCCCCAAGCTGTGCGAGCCGTCGCACCGAGGGAAGTACCAGCGCTTTTCCGAGTGGCTCTCCTGCCCCCCAGTAAACGAGATACAGAACCCGAGGGCCATCACCCGCTTGCGCCTTCATCTACCGCCACTGTCCCGCGGGCCGCCCGCCATTGACCCAACGAGCGGCAAGACGCCCCGGAAACGCCGTCAAGCAGCCCAGCTGTCCGGCATCGAGCGACACCGCACGCACCGCGCATCTGACGAAATCCGGATACCGGTGGGCGTAGAAGTAGGTACCGGCCAGCACCATATAGTTCCGGGCGAAGGCGGTACGACGAGCCGCCCGCACTTGATGCGGCACACTCGGCAGTTCGAACGCCTTCTCGAGCACGCGTACGCTGTCGCGCTCGAGCAGGGCCGGGTCAGCGCTCATGTTCGATCCATGCTGCCTGTACGTGACCAGCGGTTCGTCCAAGTAGAGGAACTCCGTTATCGTCGCGAGGCGGACCCACATGTCCCAGTCGGCACACTGGCTCAACCCAGGGTCGAAGCGGTCGACGATCGAGAAGAGCGACCGAGCGCAGAGCACGCTCGACGGGGTACCCACGACGTTCCCCCTCAGTAGGAGGTCTTCAAGCGTGGAGCCGTGTCGGACGCTTCGCTGCACGGCGAGCGGGGTGAGCGCCTCCGTGCAGATCACGTGGGCGGAGTAGCAGGCGCGGTGCTGGCCGGAACTCTCCAGCGCAGCAATCTGTCGGGCCAGCTTCTCCGGAAACCACGTATCGTCGGCATCCAGGAAGGCGACGTACCGGCCGGTGCTTTCCTGGATGCCACGGTTGCGCGCCGCAGAGACGCCGCTGTTCTCCTGCCGGAGGTAACGGATCGCGTTGCCGTACCGTGACAGCACGGCCTCGGTCCTATCGGGAGAACCGTCATCGACTACGAGGACCTCGACGTCCCTGAACGTCTGTCCCAGGACGCTGTCCACTGCGGCCTCAACATACCGCGCTGCGTTGTAGGCGGGTATCACTACCGAGACTGTGGGCATTCCTCGACGAGTCGCTCGTAGAGCTGTTCGTACGCCCGCATCAGCTTCTCGAAGCTGAAGCGTTCTCTCACGCGCTCGCGACCAGCGCTCGCCATGAGCCGCCGCCTCTCGGGGTCGCCAAGGAGGCGCACAATCGCGTCCGCCAGCGCCTTACTGTCCCCTGGCGGGACCAGCACGCCGTCAATACCGTCCTCAACGATCTCCGGGATGCCACCGACCTGCGTAGCCACGATGGGCGTACCCAGGTAGAGAGCCTCCGCCACCACCAGCCCGAATGCCTCCGCCACGCTCGGCAGAACGACTAGATCCGCTGCGGCGATAACGTCTGGGATGTCTCTGCGAAAACCCAGGAACCGGACGACGTCCTCGCACCCGAGGAATCGAACCTCCTCCCGGTAGGCCGATTCGAAGGGCCCGGCACCCGCCACGAGGACCACCACAGGGCGTGCGAGTCGCTGCCGAATCGCCGGCAGCGCCTGGAAGAAGTGCGTGTGACCCTTCTCGGGATGCAGACGGCCCGGCACCACGAGCAAGTGCGCGCCCTCGGGACACCACTCGCGCCTGAGCCGAGCCGGCGCATCCTTGTCCGACACCTTGACGCGCGAGAAGTCGATGCCGTTGAGCACGACATTCACTTTCTCCGCTGGGACGCATTCTTCGCCCACTATGTGGTCAGCCGTGTGCTGCGAGACGGCGATGACGGCGTGACTCATGCGGTTGCAGAGCCGATCCACCCGGACATGCCATCTCTTTCCGATGCGGGTGTGGTAGTTCGAGTAGTGACGCGTCATGATCCGGCCCCGCGTCCCCGCCAGGACTCCCGCCAACAGCCCCACCGCCGATGGTTCGAACAGATGCGTGTGGAGAAGGTCTATGCGTTCGCGCCGCAGATACCGCCTGAGCCGGAACAGGCCCAGAGGATATTCCGCACGTGTCCGGGCATTACAGCTCATGCAAGCCACTCCAGCGCGCTCCATGAACTCCTGGAGCCAGGGCGCCATCGGCTTGAGGGTGCCGAAGAGCATGCGATAGCGGTCCCGCTCATGCCACGTTGCCAGCTGCGGGAAAAAGCCGCTCGTGTCGTCTGATTCTGCGAAATGCAGGACCGAGATCCGAGACGCCGCCCTGCTGATCACCTGCGACCTGCCGCCACCATTGACCCGTCACCAGCGAACACTCCGTTGGCTCGCGCCAACCCTCGCCGGTACCCGCGGAAAACATGTGCGCCCAGGAGAAGTCGGTAGACACGCTCCAACAGCCGGCTGTCGGGCGCGCTACGTTCAAGTATTGAAGCCGCAGCGAACAGCACCTCGACAACTGGGGGAACCGCTATCACCCGCTTCAATGCTTTCCGAGCCGACCACCAGAGCGGTTCATGACGCCAACGTACTGGGCCGTTCACCCGGTCCCGCTCGATATTATCGGGCCACTCGCGATGCCGCTCGCAGAACGCCACAATCCGCTCGCTACCCCACTCAGAGCGCCGACAGTATCTGCGGACATCCAGCGCCTCATCGCGATGAACAGCCGCCGCCTCAGGCAAGAATGCTATCAATCCACCTCCCTGGCAGTGTCTCAAGGCAAGGTCCTGGTCCTCGGCAGTCACCAGCGCCTCATCAAAACCGCCGAGTTCGAGGAATCGTTTCCGGCTCATTGACATGTTGGCAGCCGTGCAAAAGTTCCTCGCGCACCTGGTCCCCCTGCTCTGCGGTACCCCTTGCATCTCGAGCGCCAGGCGGAAACGCCCGAAGGGTTGCTCGAGCACCGCCCCCGGTAGACGAATCGATCCCACGGCCATCGCGTCTGGCCATTCATTCTGCGCGGAGAGGTGCATCTCCAAGAAATCCGTAGCGACCAACATATCATCGTCCACGAACACTACGAACGCACCGCGCGCCGCCCGCGCACCTACGTTTCGCGCTGCTGATCTCTCACGGCCCTCAAGCCTTATGAGAATGCAACGCGGCCCACTCTCCGAACACTCAAGACTTATCGCCGGGCTCGATCCATCGTCCACGACAAACATCTCGTAGTCGGTGGCGGCTAACGTCTGCTCTCGCAGACTCCGAAGTGTCTCGCCCAAGCGCTCCAGGCGATCCCGAGTGGGAATGACGACGCTAATGAGAGGTCCCCTGCTCACCCGACGGTCTCAGGCCGCTCTCGTCAACCTAGCGGCCACTCTGCCGAAAACGATTCAGTCGTTTGACGACGCTCGGCGCCCGCGGCCCAAGTGTCGCACATACCGAAACCCCTCATACCAGCCGCGTCCGGCCACCGAAGCGACGAGAATCGCCCATGTAGTAAGCCGACCAGCCAACGACAAATCCGCACGAAGAGCGTACCGAAGATTGTATCTGGCCACCCAACCTCGGCCCTCCAAGAGTGCCTGCTCGGCGAAGTACATGTGACGGAGCGCGAGGGCTCGCAGCGCCGACCGACGGCACAATGCCGCCCGCCCACCGGCCGACGCCGAGCGCGCCAGCGCTTCCTCGAGAATTCGCCGCTCCTGCGCTCCGTTCTTGGCCGCGTTGAGGTTCTCGGCGGTACCGCTTTCGTCATGAACTCGATAGCAGGCGAGCGGCTCCGAATCGTAATAGACGGCATTCTTCTCAGCGAGCCGCAGTCCCCAGTCCCAGTCATGTCCCCAGGTCATGTCTGTCCGGAACGGTATCCACCGGTCTCGCCTCACCACGAGCCCCAGATACAGGACGACGCACCCATGGAGCAACGGTTCAACCAATCCTCCTGATGGAAACAGCCGGCTCTCAGCCCACGGCATCGACGTTGATGCGGGAGCGCCATTCACATCAACCTTGCGAATCGCTCCACACGCGAAGCCCACTTCGGGATGCTCCTTGAGTTGCCTGATCCGTTGCGCGAGCAACGCAGGAAGGTAGAAGTCGTCGGCGTGGAGAAGAGTAAACAGTTCTCCCCTCGCCTGCCCGAAGCATCGGTTGAAGCTGCCCGCCTGACCGCCCCGCTCCTCAAACCGGACGTACCGAACCCGCGGATCCCGATAGCTTCGGCAGATGCCTGGGGTCTCGTCGCTCGAGGCGTCATCGCAGATCACCAACTCGTAGTCAGTAAAGCTCTGCTCCAGCACGCTCTCGATGGCCTGGGTTAGGAACCGCGCGCCATTGTGGACGGGAATGCACACGCTCACCGTCGGCATCGTCACCGTGTCACGCTTTCGCACTCTGCTGTGCGACAGGTCCGTCCGGCAAGAACACGTTCCTCATCTCACATCTGGCGCATCCTTCCTGCTAGCAGCAACAGCCGCTCCCGCGATGAAGCCGTCCCGAATCGAATCTGCAATCCCCTGAAAGTTCCAGCGCGCAAAACGGCCCACCTGCACAATGTTGTGCTCCGCGAGAGCCCGCAAGGCCTTGGCCTTCCATCGGGAACCCTGCCACGACCATGTGTAGGCGACCTCGATCCATGTGGGATCCACCGCCTCTACCTCGCCGATCCATTCCCATTCTTGAAGCTCACGCACTACCTCCTCGCAGGCCGCGGCTGTCTCCTTTGATGTCGGACGCATTCCATCCCGATACGCCTTCTCGACATAGATACTGCCCCGCTCCCCGGCAGCTCGCAGAGACTTCGGCAGGAACGACGGATCGACATTACTGTAGAAACCCACCCGGTGAAAGCCCGCTCGCGATTCTGGCACATACACCCAGTGTTCACCCGGACATCGAGGCCCTTTCCTGGCTCCCACATTGACCACAAGGACAGATACCGACGGATCTGGGCCTTCGTCAACATTGAGCCCGCAGAGTTCCATCATGCGATTCAGCGGTAATGTCGAAACGAGCGACTCGTACTGCACGCAGGAGCCATCCTCGAAACTCACAGCCTTCCTCTTGACGTCGATCCCGACCGCTTTACGCCCGTAGTACATTGCGCACCGCTCCGCCATCTGCCGCGCCAGCATGTCGAGCCCATCGATTGGATACGAAAACGTCACGTTGTAGCCAGTCGCTGGTGCCTGGTCGAGAGCCCCCTGAACCGCCAAGGACAGGTCAACCGGCGACTTGTAGCTATCTTGAGGAATTACCTGGCGCCATAGCCCGGCCGTGTAAAGCTCATGAAACGGCTCGAAGAACATTTCGCCAAGGGTCGGCCCAAAGCTCGCTCGCAGCCACTCCGCGAGCGTGCCTGCCGGCCTGGCATCGGCCCTACTTTCGAGCATCTCGCGCAAAGCTTTCGATGCTATTTCAGGTCCCAAATACCGCAGATGATTCTGGATCGGGTATGGAACGTGGAGTCCCCGCTTCGGAAAGTAGATTGCCGATTTGCGCACATAGGACTTCAGCCCGACGATCTGCTCAATGAATCGCAAGATGAGTGGATCCCCGCCGAAAATCCAGTGCCCGCCGCCTTTCTCAAACCTATAGGCCTCACCATCTGGCGGCGAAACAGAAAGCCGCGCCCTTCCGGGCGGAGAAACGTAGTAGGAGTTGCAGATTCCACCGGGGGTCTCTTCCGCCTCATAGACAGGAAGCCCTGATACTAAACTCGCAGCCAAGCCGGTCATGCCGGCGCCTAGAATCAACTCCGTAGGCCCTCTGGCTGGTATACGTTCCGCGTGGTCTCGCTTGAGACGGTCCGCTGCGAGCGCTCGCGTTTCAACCTGCCGGCCGCTCCGCCAGGGGCACCGTCATCCGGTCGTTCCTGCTGACTCCTCGCTCAACAACGTCATAGTAAAACTGCTCCACGGCGGATGCCATGTTCCGGGTGTCCACCGGCGACCTCACGTTTCCGAGCAAGCGGCGCATCAATCCCGGTTCCTCCAGCACGCGCTGCATCTGCCTTTCCAAGTCCTTGGGATCAAGAAAGCGATACAGAAGGCCATCCTCCCCATCACGAATGGTCTCCGGGATGCCTCCTATAGCCGGTGCGATTGTGGGCGCACCAACCGCAGCCGCCTCCATTGGCACGCGCCCGAGCGGCTCACATACGGTCGTCGCCATGAGAGCGACATCGATCTGCTCGTAGACCGCCCACATCTGCTCACGTTGAAACACCCCGTGAAGAAACACGCGGTCCTGCAGGCCGCGTGACGTGACCTCTTCGGAGCCTCTCCCACCGGCTGGCCCCCACACGTGCAATTCAAATACAAGACCCCGGCGTTTCAAGGCGGCACAAGCATCGAGGACGTGCCCTATCCCCTTGTGCATTTGAAATCCGCCGACAAACCCGAATCGCAAGGGAGTGCGTGGACGAAGTGGGACGACCCCGCCGAGGTCCTGAAGATCTACTCCCAGCGAGACGTATCGAACGGGCCCGCCAATCCTTCCAGCATGCATCCGGGCGATAAACCGGGAGTACGCGATTGCACCGATAAGACGCCGCCGGGCGCGTTGCCGACGCCACAAGCGATACGCAGGATAGGCTCCAAGCTTCACGACGCGCCAAGGGAGCTTAAGCACTGCACGCAAGTGCGTCTTGTCATAGTGACTGTACATACAGACGAGGCAACGGACTGCCCCCGGTCCCTCACAGGCCTCACCGATTGGAGAGCGAAATAGCATCACCCGCGCGCAGATCAGCCAAGCCTCGTGAAGCATCCCCACCATCGGGATCCCACGACGATGTACCGCGCTCAACGCCTCCTCACCCAGGGGGCGGCACGCATGGTAGTGAACAAGGTCGGGTCTCCAATCGACGAGAAGCCCGTCGACAAGCCGCGCGACGCGACGCTGGTGTCTCAGCCAACGAATAAGCCCGAGCCGCCAGCCTTCAGGATCCACCGTCTTAAAGTATGGAAGGTTCACCCGATCTACGCGAATCAGCCCGTCGTATTCAGTCCGGATCGCATAGGTATCCCGGTCGGCATCTTCCGTACACAGCACACGCACCACATGACCACGCTCAGCCATCATCCGACACACGTCGCGAATATAGATCGCGGCACCGCCGCCGTAATCAGGCGGGTACGTCTCCGCGATGTGCCAGATTGCCAGCCTTCCTGTCGTTTCCTCGGCACTCATCGGGGCCGGCCTCGCATAAACCGGCGCACTCGCGACTCGACCACCCGCCTCAACCGGCACGTCTCCCGCAGCAGCCTCCCGCTCGTCCCCGATACCTTCTTGAACTCCATCGGGCGATTGATGGGATCAGTGCTGTAGTACGTGTTAGCGAACCCAAGGCCTTCCATGATCCGATGTATCTCGCCCGCATACTTGAAGTTCTCCACAAGGTGTGAGGGGTATGCGGGACCGATGCTCTCAAAGCTCTCTGTGATCAGAGCGATCCCACGGGGCCTGAGAGCCCCATGGATCCTCTCCAGCACTCCCAGCGGATTAAAGAGATGTTCGAGTACTTCGATGCAGACCACAGCGTCGAATGCTTGACGCCGGATCTCGTCCGCATTCTCCAACACCCTAATCCGACCCGCCAACCGCTCTCGTTGAAAGCGGAACTGGGCAAACCGAGAAGTGACACCAGGCAGGTCAACGTAGGTCACGTTGTGTCCACGCCGAGCGAGGGCAATCGAATCGGTACCGATCCCATCACCATACATAAGTACGTCCTGAGGAACACCGCGCCGCTCAACGCGCTGTACTACACTCTCCCACACAGCCCGGCGATCACGCCGACAGTGATCTGCCGCCAGATCAAAGACGTAGCTCGTAGTCTCCTGGTAGAAATTAGCAATGTCACGCTCGGTCAACGGATTCGCCGCACGCCATGCCGCAGAGACATGGGTCCCTGGTTGAGCCAGCTCGACTTCGAGCCGAGCGCTCACCTCGTCCTGAGAAACTTGGAAGAAGTCTGCGATCAGAGTGATGAACTCGCTCCTCCAGTCTGCCTGGTTCACTTCTCCAAGATGAAAGGCACTCATTCCCAACAGCACCGACAGCCTTGCTTATATCCGATTGGTCGGAGATCCCGATGCTACCGGGGTCACGCGGGCCGTCGCTCGCAACATCATCGCCAACCCAATCAACCTGCCACGACCAACCAAGAGAATAGTCACTGCGCCGTAGACAAGCCCGATCATCAGTGCCTCCGACGCTAATCGACCTACACCGTAAGAGAACTCCATGCCGACTCTCCATGCAGAGACACCTGCTACTGCGGCCGCTAGAATCGGGAGGGGTAAGGCCCGGGAAAGCCCAAATGTCAGCTTGGAGAGAGTGAGCCGGCAGACAACATACTGAGTTGCAGTTAGGATGGTCGCGGACGCAAGGTCAGCCACCGCTGCCCCGACGATCCCACCCCAACGCGTAAGAGGCACCATAAGAACAGTCAGCACAAGCAGGTGGACTGCGCTTCCGAGGCCAGGTAGGTGCTGCCGCCCACTTCCAAGCAATAGCGCGCTTGATACCGCCAGGACCGGTGCAACCAGGATCGTCACGGCCATGACCCGCAAGCACGGCACCAGGGGCAACCACTTAACTCCCAAAACACACGTAACCAGCACCGGCCCCGACACAAGCAGAAACGTACAGACCGGAAGCAACAGCAAATAGCAGTGCCCGATCGATCTAGACACAATCAGCCGGAGACCTTCCGAATCATCCCGCATGTGCGCAACCGCGGGAGTAAGGACCACACCAACTGCTTGATAGAGGACAGACACGGGCATACGCGAGGCACTCCAGGCCATCGCGTAGAAACTCATCGCCACCGGCCCCAGGGATCCAGCGACGAGAACATTGTCAACCCGACCGCCCACGTAACCGGGAAACCCTCCAACGAACACCTTGCCTGTTGCAGGCAGAACCTGCCGCCAAAGCACTGATTCTATGCCAGCAATCCGCGGCCACGATTGCTTGTCTAAACTAGCCCAGAGAACTCCCGCGGTCAGGCCTATGCCGGCCAGAGAAGCCCACACAACCCCTTTCGCTCCGTAGCCCAGCGCCAACAGGATCACAGACAGGCATACATGACTAGCCACTCCAACAAGGTTTCCAACCACAAGGGGCGTGAATCGGAGTCGCCGCTGCAGTAGCACTCGAGGATAAGTACCTGCCACTTCAAGCACGAGCTGCCACAACAGGAGGCGACTTAGCGACGCCAATTCAGAACCTGCCGCATCGGCCGACAGCAAGATGGCCAGTCCGTCCAGCGAAAGCAAAACCACAGACGACAAGACAGCCGTCGCGACGCCCCGGACAAGCACTGCCGCACTCGCGTACGCGGGGTCACTTCCCGTCGAACGGCTGGTGACGCACGCCGTTTCCACATAAAAGGCGACCTGCGATAGTCCGCCAACCACGATAACTGCCAACCCTAAGACCCCGACCTCACGCGGCTCGAGCGCCCGCGCTACCGCGATGGAGAGAATGATGCTGAGCGCCCGGCTGGCACCCTCAACGGCCGCAGAGGCGTACGCAGCCTGCCCTATCCGCTTTGCTAGAGTCCTCGGCCCCCAGCTCACCATCTCCCAGGACTACACGCTTGATCGGAACGCTCGCGAGTCAGTTCCGCCACATACTCCGGCACCGTCGAACACTCCACGCCCCTGGCCCTGCACATGTGGTGCAAGAGTGCCTCTGACATCGCAGCGATCCTCGTGGGATCGGTCTTAAACAGCAAGCGTCTGAACCGAAATCCTTCAGCCCACGTCGGAATGAGGTCCCGCCAATGGAATGGTGGGCGCGCAAGACACCCTCTCCAGGGATAGAGGTCTTCCGGATGATGCATATAGACAATCGGCTTCCCTGACCATCGGGACTCGATCAACAGCCCTCGTAAAAATGCCTTCATGAAACCAGACCCAAACACAAGGCCCGTGTTGCTCATGTACGGCAGCAAGATGCAGGACAATGGGATTTCCCACAGTTTCGCGTGCCCCTTCCGCCACGGATACTGAAAGTCTGGGTGATAGGGACGTCTTGGCGCCAGCATCCAACTCACATTCCACACGTCAGAACTCGTCAGCCCTAGTCGCTGCGAGTTCATCGACAGGTCTGCTTCGTAGCCGAGCTCCTCCAACACACGAATCGTTGTTCCCGAAATCTTGAAGAGCGGGGCTCTGAAGAACGTCACCCGCTGCTGGATGATGTCCTCGATCTCTCGCGTCGCCCGAGACAGCTTCTCCTTCTGCTCGACCGCCGGCATTGCCTTGTAGGACTCGTTCCGGTGCGTCAGCCCGTGACACCCGACCGCGTGCCCCTCGCGTACCAGGTTCACCACCGTCTGCTTCATCGCCCGCGCGGCCTCGGCGGGAAAGAAGAAGCTCGCCTTCACGCCCATCCTGGTGTGCAGCTCGAGGGCCCGCTGCAGGTATCGCTCCACATCAGGCGCTGAGTGTGCGGCGTGGGTATGGATGTCGTAGGTTATGAGGATAGGAATCGCCCTCACGCTTTCCGGCCCCTCACCATGATGATTCCTGCAGTTTGGTTGATCCCAGGCATTCGCTCTCCGACCCAATCGATGGCCCTGAACAGGGGGAGCAGCGGCGCGGGCAGGACATATGTCGTGAACAGGATCCGCCTGGCGACGATGTCCACGAACCCGGTGTGGCGCATCATCGTCACGATCTCCTGGGTGGAGTAATAATGATCGTGAATGTGGCGCTCGACGCCGAAATGGGTCTTAAGCAGCTTGAACCATGGGCAGAAGCGGTTCGGGAAGTCGAGCACCGCCACTCCGGTGGGTTTCAGGACGCGCCGTATGGCCAACAGCGCCCGCCTCAAGTCCGGAACGTAGCGAAGTGTCGAGAACGACACCACGCCGTCTGCGCTATTCTCGGGAATCTCAGAAAGAGTCTCCGCATCTGACATCACAAAGGACGTGTCGGAGACACCAAGGATAGAGGCCTTGGCCCGTGCCGCATCGATCGACTTTGGGGAAAGGTCCACGCCGGTCATCCGGAAATCCGCGCGTGCCAAGAGAAGGCTGTAGTCCCCGGTTCCGCACCCCACCTCCACTAGGGTACTACGCGGCGGGAAGCTGCCAAGCCTGAGAGCCGCTTCGAGTTTCCGTTTGCGAAAGTAGGCGAGTGCAGGTCGATCCCCTTCTACCAGTCGCCAAACGTGAGTGGGGTCGCGGAGACTGTTGAGCTCCCGACTGGCCGCCGCGGCTAAGTCATCGTACCGATTCTGGATATCTCGCTTGACAGCGATAGGTTGAGTCACCTTGCTGGCCTCACCTTCCCCGGTCTCCTCTCATACTCAATCAGCCACTCCCGAATCCCCCTCAGAGCCAGCTCTCGCCGGTGGCCAATCAGCGCGTGAATCCTTGAGATGGCCGGCGCCCGGCGCCGCTATCCTCGAAGCTGGCCTCGTAGGCCTCCAGGAACGCGTCGTCTTCAGGGGGTGCCTCGTGCTCAAGCCCTGGAACCTGGCGCTCTATGTAGGAATTTCGATGAGAGACCTCAACACCTGGGACACGCAGAATAGCCACGCCGACTTCCGA
>Ga0184623_10000854_pt1 | contig 13183 bp, 6 predicted proteins | sample PLM1_100_b1_FD_133138 | JGI IMG/M metagenome (GOLD analysis project Ga0184623, IMG submission 133138) | Groundwater sediment microbial communities from an aquifer in East River, Colorado, USA - PLM1_100_b1 | ecosystem: Environmental > Terrestrial > Soil > Riparian zone | place: USA: East River...
TCACTACGTTGAACACAATATTGGGGAAACGTTCTAATTGTTGGTCCACAAAGGCGGTGGTGCTCTTTGTAATGGTCTCACCGACCTTGACCCGCTTGAGTTCAGGAAAACGTCGATCCAACTCCTGCTGAAGTACCTCCAGTCTATCTTGTGCCTCAACAGCGTACTGTGGAAGCTTCACCCGAAGAGTCGCGATCTGATCCTGCAGAACGGGGGTCAAGTAGATGACCGCGGCGATACCCACTACCAGACCACCGCCGAAGATGGTGGCGACCGCCTGGAGGCGGGACAACCCGCGTCGTTCCAAGAACTCTACCAGGGGGGAGAGGACGAAGGCCACGAAACACGCAGCCAAGAAGGGAATCAGCCCCCGGCCGACCGCGTAGATGATCAATCCCGCCGCTCCGGCAATAACGGCCGCGTAACCCAGGTCCCTCAAGAGTCGCTTACGGCTAGGTGTCATGACCAGGGGCGATCGGTCAATAGGTCACTCTGATCCGTTCCCTGATCTGACCCTCGGTCGGCTGGTTCAGCAGGAGCTTTTCGATTTCCTCGTGCGTACACCGTAAGCGAGCGGACAAGGTCTTTGCTAGGCTCAACAAAATCTTCAAACCGAGGTCTGGCTTCCGATAGAGCAGCGTCATTAAATCCGGCTTAAAGAATCCGATGGTCTCTGTGGCGTCATGAGCAACAGCGGCAGCAGAGCGTGGAGCATCGTCAATGAGGCCCAGTTCCCCGAAGAACTCCCCGACCGTGAGAGTCGCGATCAGTCTGTGCTGGCCTTCCGGCAAATGGCGAATGATCTCCACGGTCCCGCTCTTTACAACATACATGCCAAGGCTTGGATCGCCTTGTTGGAAGATCGCCTCGCCGGCGGTATACCGGCGGACATAAACCATTTTCTCGATGTTGCGTAATTCGCGCTCTGAAAGATTTTCAAAGATGGGGATTTCGCGCAGGAAGTCAACAGTCCGCTTCTCCCCTTTCTGGCGGCCTCGATAGATGTTGTCCCACAGCGGGTCAATGATCATGGTGTGTATCCGGATGTGGCGGCCCAGGGAAACCCCTTGTTAAGATCCCAAGATGCGAACGAGTCTACGGAGCACTGGGGACCCTGTCAAGTAACTACAGCTTTTCCTGTCGGCAATCCGACTTGTCCCTCCAAGCGTCAGCAGATCCCATGTCCAAAAAGCCGGTTCCTCGTCTGAGCTTGCGTCTCAAGAGAAATCCGTTCCCTAGGAAGGCTGTTGAGAGCGTGGCTCGATGCGGTAGCTCCCTCCAGGGCAGGTAGGGACAGAACTGAAGGCGGCAAAAAGGCCTCAAGAGAAAAGTCCACGCCCAGGACTGGCCCAGTATTTTACTACTTGGGTATACAATACTAGGGTGGTTGCGGGAAGTGATTTTATGATCATTTTCCTGTCTCCGACTGCCATTTTCAGCCTACAGGTCACTGTCCCCAACCCATAGCCCTAAGGGTTAATTGTCCTACCTCAAGTATCTCGTGACAGATTCCGACACGTTACGTAGCCGCGCGCGACTCTCGATGCGTGGCCGGAGAAATAGCTCGCGTGAACTGTCTTTATTACGGCGACAACCTCGATATCCTTCGACGGCATATTGACGATGAATCCGTGGACTTGATCCACCTGGACCCGCCGTTTAATAGCGATCAAAACTACAACGTGCTGTTTGCCGAGCAAGACGGTACGCGCTCTGCGGCACAAATCAAGGCATTCGGGGATACATGGCGATGGGATCAAGGATCGGCGAGGGCCTTTGCCGAAATAGTGGAGGCTGGGGGGAAAGTCTCAGAGGTGATGCAAGGTCTTCGGCAGGTTTTGGGCGAAAACGACATGCTCGCCTATCTGTCAATGATGGCTCCGCGACTTGTAGAACTGCGAAAGGTTTTGAAGCCACACGGCAGCATCTACCTTCACTGTGATCCCACGGCCAGTCACTATCTGAAACTTCTCATGGATGCTGTCTTCGGTCCTCGGCAGTTTCGGAATGAAGTCGTCTGGCATTACTCCGAGAGTCGCCATGATGTCCTTCTCTTCTATGCGAAGGATGCCAAGGCTTTTAACGGTCACGCTATTCCTTCGAAAAGCGAGGCGGAGTACGTAAAGATCACCTTCATTACTGCTGCTTTGGATGATCCGATCGAGCAGCGCTTCGGGTTTTTGAGTTGGGTAACCAAGCCGGTCCTTCGAACTATTGGTTAGCTTGTCGATTTCCCATACATCGTCCACTGGCGATCCGGCTTCCATTGAACCGCAAGAAAGAGAAGCGGGGTCAGTTAACTTCTGCGGTTGCTCCGAGAAGTTGGTTGCGGGAAAGGGATTCGCTGGGTGGTGGCCAGCTTGGCTCACCTTTAAAATCGAAGGGATGCTCACGTATGATCCGGACGGAGTCTCCGACAGAAACCTCCACCCTTTTTCGTGCGCGATGAAAGTCTTTCAGGTTCATGATTTCCTCCGGTAGTCGTGAGCTGTGACATCCATGACCAGGACTTTCCGTTCCTCGACCAAATAAATCACAGCGTGTCAACCGGCTACGGCGTGCGTCCTCACCTCGACCGAGTGTTCCTGGCGGTCGTCCACAACGCGAATCGTCATATCGGGTTGCCCGACGCCATCGACCGTCACGCTCGTCTCGCCGATCTTCACACCGTCGCCGACGCGCGCTTGCACGACAGTGATATGGTAAACCGTCTCCCGATACCGATAGTGCATCATGAACGCCTTCCAAGCCGCAGGAAGGCACGGAGCAAAATGCAGCTTGTCCACTTCGAGCGAGAGCCCCAGAAGTGACTCCACGATGAGCCGGTACATCCAGCCGGCCGAGCCCGTGTACCAAGTCCACCCGCCGCGGCCGGTGTGCGGGATGAGCGCATAGACGTCGGCCGCGACGACGTACGGCTCCACTTTGTAAGTCGCAATTCCCTGCTCGGAGGTCGCATGGTTCACGGGGTTGATCATTGCCGTGAGGTCCCAGGCGCGCTGGCTGTCGCCCAAGGCGGCAAAGGCCATGGCCGCCCAGATTGCTGCATGCGTGTATTGCCCACCGTTCTCTCTCACGCCAGGGGCATACCCTCTGATATACCCAGGGTCCAGATTGGATTTGTCGAAAGCTGGATCCAAGAGCTGGATGAGCGCTTGGTCGCGACGCACAAGGTGCTGATCCAACGCTTGCATTGCCTTGCGCGAGCGTTGGGCATCGCCCGCCCCGGACAGCACGGACCAGCTTTGCGCAATCGAATCAATCCGACATTCGGTGTTGCTCGCCGAGCCGAGCGGGGAGCCATCGTCGAAGTAAGCACGGCGATACCACTCGCCATCCCAGCCGTGCTGCTCGATGACCTGGCGCAACGTGCTGGCCTCCCTTTCACAGAGTTCGGCGAAGGCTGGGTCTGCATGCAGGCGTGCAAGTCCGGCGAACTTTCGGAGCACTTCGCATAGGAAGAAGCCCAACCATACACTTTCGCCTCTGCCCTGTTTACCAACCATGTTCATGCCGTCGTTCCAATCACCGGTGCCCATGAGCGGTAGCCCGTGCTCGCCAAATTTCAACCCTTTCAGGATGGCTCGCACGCAGTGTTGGTACAGGCTGGCCTTAACTTCGGAGCGGGCCGGTAGATCATAGTAGGAGTCATCCTCAGGGTTTACCGGCCGGCCTTCCAGGAAATGGATGGACTCATCGAGCACCTTAATGTCGCCTGTACTCAGAACATACCGACACGTCGCCAACGGCAGCCAGAGATAATCGTCGGAACAGTGCGTACGCACGCCACGCCCCGACGGTGGATGCCACCAATGCTGGACATCTCCCTCCGAAAATTGCCGGCTCGCGCAGAGCAGCAGGTGCTCGCGCAGGAGGCGCGGTTCCGCATGGATGAGTGCCATCGCGTCCTGCAACTGATCGCGGAAGCCAAAGGCACCGCCCGACTGGTAGTATCCGCTCCGTGCCCAAAGCCGGCACGCCAAAGTCTGGTACAAAAGCCAACCGTTGGTTAGCACGTTAAGGGACTCATCGGGTGTTTCCACCTGTATCGCGCCCAGCGTGTGCTTCCAATGCTGCCACACCGCTTCGAGCGCGCCGCGCGCGGCGGCTGCCCCTCGGAAGCGACGCAGCAGATTACGCGCGTCATCGGCGTCTCGCCCGATGCCGAGCCTGAAGATGAGCTCGCGTTCTTGCCCGTCCGCAAGTTCGAACGGAACCTGGATCGCGGCGCACGGATCCAGCGCCGCTCCTACGGTTCCTGAAAGCCGCGTACGGGTCATCGCCGCCGGGCTTCGCAGCGTGCCGTTGCGCCCGAGAAATTCTGTCCGATCGCAGCTTGTGCTTCGGTTTGCATCGGCCATGTCGAAGAACGCAACCCGATCGGCGAACTCCGTGTTGTATGGATTTCGCGCGTAGAGCGCTCCGCTCCCGGGGTCAATTTCGGTTGTCACGTGCATGGCCGATTTCGGCCGCAGATCTCCCAGTACCCATTCGACATATCCGGTCGCAGAGAGCCGGCGCGATCGGCCGCACTCGTTTCGCACTTTTAACACCGTGAACTTGACCGCTGCGTCCAGGGCTACGTAGACCCACAACTCCGAGCGGATGCCGCGCTCCGTGTGCTCGAAAACACTGTAGCCGAATCCGTGCCGGCTGACGTAAGGCGCCGCGCCGCGACAGGGCAATGGCGTAGGGGACCAGAAGTGGCCCCTCTCTTCGTCACGGATATAGAACGCTTCTCCACTCGCATCACTGACCGGGTCGTTGTGCCAAGGCGTGAGGCGGAATTCGTGGGCGTTCTCGCTCCAGGTATAGGAGACACCATTCTCCGAGATGATGGTTCCGAACCCTGGATTCGCCAGCACGTTCACCCACGGCGCGGGCGTCACCTGACCGTTCGCGAGCGTGATGCAGTACTCGCGGCCATCAGGGGTGAATCCGCCCAGTCCGTTGCTGAGGATAAGATCACGACGCGGCGGCGCGACCGCAGCAGCTAGCTCTCGACGATTGGTTCGGCTTGGCACGAACGGGGGCGTGCGCACTTGCTTTAGGGCGCCACGTTCAATCTGCTCTGCGAGCGTTCCCCGCCCGTCGGTGATAACCGCCCGAGCGACCGCCTGAAACAAAATGCGGTCTTCATTCGATATATGCTCTGCATGCCGCACGAAGATGCCGCCCGGTCGATCGATCACGTGGGCTTCGACGCCCGCGGCAATGAGCCCCATGATCCGCTCCTGGAGTAGTTGCCGATATCCGATGCGGTCTTCGTTCCAGATGACCAGGTCAACGGCCAGTCCCTTCAGGCGCCAATAGGCATGGGCCTGTACGAGTTGGCGGACGAGCTCGATATTCGCCAGTTCTCCGATCTCCAGCAGCACGATGGGCAAATCGCCGGAAATGGCGTAACCCCACAAGCCGGGTTGCCCGCGACGGTTATTGATCAGAACGCTCGCGTCGGCGCGCAGCGAGGCATTGGCGTAGATGACCGCGCTGGCGAGGCGGCCATAGAGTTGCGCGTCGGCCTCGGACGCGTTGAGCTGTCGCAGCACCACCTGGCTATGGGTCCACGTCAGATCGAAGACGCGATCCGCGAGACGCCGATCCTGGTATTTTTCGACCAGACTCAAGGCTGCGTCGCGCGTTTCGCCGATGCCAGTAACCATGTCGATCGTTGTCGACTGCTCCGCATCGAGCGTTATGCGATAGCGGATCGCCACAATCGGATCGAGCACCGAACCCTCGCTTCCTGAAAGCGGCGCGGAGTTGCTCATCGCCTGGGGATCGGTGGTCGTTCGCCCGCGGCCGATGAACTGCATGCGGTCCGTCTCGAAGGAGACCCCACCGATTTCCGCCCCGTGTACCGCCATCAGGTGAAACATCCAGGGCGGGTGCTCGTCGAGAGAGCGGGGCCTGCGGGTGCAGAGGATCGCCTGGGGCTGGCGGATGATCTCGGTCGTAACAAAAAGATTGCTGAACGCCGGATGCAGCGCGTCCGCGACGGACGGTGCGAGCACTACTTCGGCATAGGTCGTGACATCGATCGTCCTGCGTCTGCGTGACCGGTTGGTGATGCGGACCCGCCGCAGTTCGATATCGTCTTCCGGGGAAACGACGATCTCGGTATGCGTATCGAAATCGTGATTAGTGCGCCGGAATTCTGCGCGCCCCTCCGAGAAGATCGCCTCGTAATGACTCGATCGTTTGAGCGTTGGCTGATGGGCGATTGACCACAGCTCTCCGCTCACAGCGTCGCGGACGTAACAGAACATCCCCCAGTTGTCGCAGCTACTGTCTTCACGCCAGCGCGTAACGGCGAGGTCCTTCCAGCGACTGTAGCCGCCGCCCGCGTTGGTGACCATCACGTGGTATCGCCCGTTGGACAACAGCTGCACTTCCGGCGCGGGCGTGTCGGGGGTGTTCAGTATGCGTATCGGCATCTCGGGCGCGCTGGAGGCCGCACGGACGTCGGACAGATCGGCGCTACGCAAAATGGGTGCCGTGGTCTTGGGAATTCTCTCCTGGAGCAGCAAGGTCGTCGCCTGAAAAAGCGGATCCGACTCGAATCGCTTCTGCATCGGACGATCCAGGATAAGGTAGGCCAGAGACAGGAAGTTCATGCCCTCGTGATGCGTCATGAAGGATCGAACCACCGCACTCGATTGCCCCCGCGGAAGACGCGACAGGGTGTAATCGATTGCCTCGAACAAGCCGAACTTTCCCACCAGTCCTTCGGCGGACAGCCGCTGCAGATTCAGGCATGCCTCCTCCGGTGCCACCATCAACGCAAGCGCCGATGCATACGGCGCAATGACCAGGTCCTCCGCCAGTCCGCGTTTAAGGCCGAGGCCCGGCACGCCAAACGCACGGTACTGGTAGTTGAAGCCCGCGTCGACCGTGTTGTAGCCGGATTCCGACATGCCCCACGGTACGCCGCGCTGCTTGCCATACTGGATCTGCCTTGCTACCGCCGCCTTGCAGGTCTGATCGAGCAGCGTGTTTTCGTATGTCGGCATCACCAGAAGCGGCATCAAGTATTCGAACATCGAACCGCTCCAAGACAGCAGAACCGGCTCACCGCCGGCAGTCGTGAGCAGGCGCCCCAGGGCAAACCAGCTCTCCTGCGGCAATTGCCCCTGCGCGATCGCCACGAAGCTGCACAGCCTCGCCTCTGAAGCGAGCAGGTCGTAGTAACTCGAATCCAGCCGGCATTCATCAACGTTGTACCCGATAGCCAGCAGATGACGCGCGTGGTCGTACAAAAAGTCATATTCGATACGGACGAGTTCGCTCAACTGCACGGCAAGGCGCTCGATGGCAGCAATCCGTTCATTGGCGCGGCGGCTTGCTTGCGCGACCTGCCGGCGCAACTCATCGAGCCACTCGCACTCCTCGGGCGTCACATGCGTGTCGAGCCGACGCGCAATGGCCGGGAACAACGCCAGCTCGATCCTTGCGAGTTGGCGCAGCGTGGGAATGCGGTCGATCTCGGGAAAGGGGATGAGGCTCTGCGGCGCGGGCGGAAGCGAGAGCCACGGCGCGAGGAAAATCAGCTCGTCGAGGGCATCCCGGCATTGCCGGGCCAATGCGTGCGTCCAGCCGTCGAGCTCGCTTACTCCAGCGCTCTCCGGCGCAGTGTCGCCGGCGACGTGTCTATTCGTGACGGCCTCGTCGGCCCGGGTGGCCAAGCGCTCGAGTGTTAATCGCGCCGCCGCAAGCGTGGTTGGCGGCGAAGCGCATGTAGCCTCGAGCTCCTTTTCAAACTGAGCGAGCGCGGCCGGACCGGCTTCGCCAGCAGCGGCCAGCAAAACCCCGAGTGTGTCGCTTAAACCCTCGAACGATCGCGCCCTCAGGATCCTGTCGTCAGGAAGCGCGAGCAGACCAGATCGCAATGTCAGCACGTGGCCCGCGAGGTTGCCGCTGTCCACCGTCGAGACGTAGGCAGGAGTGAGCGGCTCCAGCGATCGCGTGTCGTACCAGTTGTAGAAATGGCCTCGATACCGCGCCAGGGCTTCCATCGTAGCCAGCGTATTTGTCGTGCGCTCGATGAGTCGTCCGGTCGGGATGTAGCCAAAGTCGTACGCGGTCAAATTGGCTATTAAAGCAAGTCCCATGTTGGTCGGCGACGTGCGATGCGCGACCATGGCAATAGGGTGTTCCTGATAATTATCCGGGGGCAGCCAATGGTCTTCCGGGCCGACGAAGGTCTCGAAGAACGCCCACGTCTTTCGCGCGAGCTTCCGGAGGAAGCTGATCTGGTCGGTCGAAAGCTGCGCGCGACGACGCACGAGCGGGCGGCTCATCCACCACATGATGACAGGTGAGGCGAACCACAGGACCAGTACCGGTCCGGCTACGGCCAACGCGACCGGCGTTGATGCCGTCAGATATACCACCGCGGCGCAAGCGATGAACGGGCCAATCCACATCGAGCGGAACGACGCGACGAGGCCCGTGCGCGCGGGCCCATCGAACTCGCGATCAACGTCGCTGGGCCGGTTCCATTCGAGGAGTCGCCGCTGCGTGACCAACATGCGCACGGCCGTGCGGCAAATCGCATCTAGACTGAACAGCGCCTCGTAGGGGAGACACACGAAGGTAAGTGCCACCTGAGCGAAGTGCCGGCCGGCTGAGCGGACGGCGTCAGTGAAGTGCTGCATGAGAAGCACATCGCGTGGCATGCGAAGGAGCCCCACAACGGCTGCGCACAAAAACGGGATCAAGATGATACCGATCACCATCAAGGTCCAGTACCAGGTCGGCGACAATACCGTCCAGCCCAGCAGCAACAAGAGCGTCAAGGCCGCCGGCACGAGGCTGCGCCGAAGGTTGTCGAAGAGCTTCCATCGCGACAGTGCCGAGAGGGGATTCTTCTGCGGGCGCCCGTCGGCGCTGCTCGCCGGCACGCGCGGCAGCAGCCACCCCACGAGCTGCCAATCGCCGCGAATCCAGCGATGTCGGCGGACAACGTCCACGCTGTAGCGAGCGGGATGATCCTCGTACAACTGCACGTCACTCAACAATCCGGCCCGCGCGTAACATCCTTCCAGAAGATCGTGGCTCAAAATCCGGTTCTCGGGGAAGCGCTCCTTGAGCGCGCGCTCAAATGCATCGACCTCATAGATTCCCTTGCCGATGAACGAGCCTTCACCGAACACGTCCTGGTAGACGTCGGAGACGGTGCGTGTATAGGGGTCGATGCCCGGCTCGCCACCGTAGAGTCGCGCATAGCGCGACCGGTTCGTGCTTGGTAGACTGACGGCCACGCGCGGCTGCAGGATGCCATAGCCCTCGCAGACGCACTGCTTGCGTTCGTCATAGCGCGCCTGATTCAGCGGGTGCGCGATGGCGCCGACAAGCTCGCGCGCCGAATCGCGCGGCAGTTGCGTATCCGTATCAAGGGTGATCACGTATTGGACGTCGGCGAGGGGTCGTGTCTCCCCGACGACAAGCAAAAAATTATCCGGCGAGCCGCCGCGCAGAAGCGAATTCAAATTGGCAAGCTTGCCCCGCTTGCGCTCGTAACCCATCCAAACCCGCTCCTGCGGGTTCCAACGGCGTGGACGATGAAACAGAAAGAACATGTCGTCGTTCGTGTGGTCCTTGGCTCGGTCACCTGTACCTCGGTACTTGTCGTTTAGCTCGCCGATCCTCCGCTGGGCCAACCGCAACAGCGGCCCGTCCTCGGGAAGCGCTTCCTGGGGCCCGTCACAAAAATCCGTCAGCAAGCCGAACCGCAAATTGCCGTCACGATTGGCCAGGAATCCCACTTCCAGTGCCTCGACCAGATCCTCGATGTTCTGGGCACTGGTGAGCATGCTCGGGATTACCACCAGTGTGGCGGCGTCCGCGGGAATGCCTCGCGAGAAGTCCATCCGAGGTAATGGATGCGGCGCCACCAGCAGCGTCGCCAGCCAGTTCACCAAGGCCACTGCCAGTTGGCTGGTGGAAAGCAGTAAGAGAAAGCCAATGAGCGCTAGTTGCCAATCGGTTAATTCACTCATACGCGCCATCGCAGCCAGGCTCCCTGTGAGGAGCAGCGTGAGCAACAGGATCGCACCTAGGTAAAGGACCAGCGAAAACCTTCCCGCCACTCGCCGCAGCGTCGCCATGGGGGAAAGGCTCGCGTCCGCTCTGCGTTCGAGCTCCACGAGCCCCTTGCCGATCAGGTAGAACCCGACATGTGCCGCCCGGTCGTCGCCGTCTTCGCGGGCCCCGCCCGCGTGCGCCAACTGGACCGCCTTCTCCGCAACCTCGCCTTCGGACAGAGGACTCTGCTTGGCGATCTTCTCCACGATGTGCCGATAGCGATCACGGGTGGCAAAATCCATCCCGGCGTAGACTCGGCGGGGATCCTGACGAAGTGTTTGCTCGACAATGCTCATTGTCTCGACGAACTCGCGCCAGTCCATCGCGCTTAAGAATCGCAGGCTGCCGATGCTGTTGCTGATCGAGACCTGGTCGGCGGCCTGTTGCTGATTTTCCGATTGCACCATCCGCTCGATCGTCAGCCCCGACTCAGCGAGTCGCTGCTCGATCCACGTGAGCGGCAAGGCCAACGCGGGGCTCTTGCCCTGCAAGCGGCGCGCGAGTTCAGCAACAAATGGGCTCACCATCGGCGGGTCCGATCGCGCCATGTCCGCTATCACCAGAATCAGGCTCTTCGGATCCTTCTTGGCGAGCGCCGTCATTTCCTCTGCCCAGGAATCGGCCAGGTTTCGCTCCGACCTGCTGGCGGCGATTCGTGCCGCGATGCGGCGGAGATTCTCGATCAACGCCAGGCGCAGCATGATAGGAATTGCCCACAACTCGCCTAGCTTGAGGGCTATGACCGATTGGTAGGCGGCCACGAAACGGCTGAGACTTTCCGCGTCTACCCGGCCATCACCGTGCGCGATCGTCTCCAGCGCGATGTCGTACACACGCGGCAAGCCCGCGGATGGGCCGCCAGCCAGACGCGGCAGTTCTCGGCTGTAACCCTTTGGCAAGTGCCGTTTGGCCGTGCGGATCTGTTCTTCGATTAGATAGAAGTTATCGAGCAGCCATTCTTCTGCCGGCGCAATCCGGCGGTTCGCCGCGACCGCCGTCGTCAGCAGGTTGCACGCTCCGACCAGGACATCTTCGTTCGCAGCGAGCCGCGTTAGAAGCTGGTCCGGTGCACGTCCATGGGTTAGCCCGTGCGAGGCCGCGAGATCCTTGCCGTGCTGCTCCATCTGATCGGCGCTGAACAGCTCCGATCGCAGTGGCGGCTCTTCGTTATCACGCGTTCCTGGCAGACCGCTTCCGCGCAGACGCGTCGGCAACGCGAGCAAGTGCTCGAAGATCGCCGTGCTGTTTATCTTCAATTCCAAACGCCTCCTTCGTTATAGGGAAATCTCAACGAATCAGATCGCCACGGCCTCGAGGTCGTGGCGCTGCAGATTCGCTTTGCCGGTGTATCGATTCCTGGCGGCTGAATTGCCTTGTCAGGTCCGCGGCTGGCACGAGCATGGCGAATGACTGGGTTCCCTCACATGTCTTCCGATAGGGGCCGCTCGCCAGGCCTGGGGTGGGTAGTCGAGCAGGCACTGGTCCTTCGCAGTAAGGTGATGGCCAACGGTCCTCTGCCTAGGAGATATCAATGACTCGTCTCAGTCAGAGTGTCAAGCGGGAAACCACGGCGGCACCTGGCCGAAGCGCTTGGCGACGTTGCCAAGGCCGCACACAGCGCAGGAGCTGCGCGTACCCGTTAACGTCACAGAATCATTCTGTCCGACTCATGGAAGGGCAAGTCCGTGCCGCAATACAATTCACTCCCCACCAGTGAGCCGCCTGGGACTCGAGCCCAGGGCCCTCGCCTTAAAAGGGTAGTCGAAAAACAGCGTGTTTGCCTTGCGTAAGGCGAGTTTATCCCATGATTCTCGCTGCGGAATTAACTTTCTTTTTTGAGAGCAAATCCCAGGATTTCGCTAGTTTTTACAAAACTGCGTGGCACTTGTGCCATAGTTTCGACCTAGCGGCTTCTACACGATGGTGTTCTTCGGAGAGCAGCGGCTTCCTAAACCGTTTGTCGCACGTTCAATTCGTGACCTGGAATTTATCAGTCCGCCGTTGCCTCCCCCACAATTTATAGTAATCGTCTCGCTACATTTTCGTCTGGACATTCCCGCAGTCGCCTCAGTAGCATTCCACAAATTCCCACCCCCATAAGGCTTGGCAAGAGGCAGCTCGCCAAAGTCGCTTTTGATGAAGAGGGAGACGGAGCCAAGAATGTAGCCGCTGTCCTTACTGCTGCTGCATTTGAAGACACCATTCGGAGAATGGGGGCGACATTCGCCGGCGTGGTGGGAAGAGATGATTTGAATGACGTACTAATCTCTTAAGCAAGGAGGAATTCTTATATCTCCTCAATTCGGTATTGCACAAAGCTATCTCACATTCCGAAATCGTGCGTTTGCATGGCGATTGGAATAACATTGACCGTTCCGCTGTTTCCAGTGCATTGGCCTTTGTCGAACAACTCCTACTGGAAGCCACAGGCAGAGGGCGCCTGGCGATGGGGTAGGGGAAGACGTAGTCATGGAGGTGCTATTATGAAAGACAAAGCGGTTGTCGCTTCCATAGGTCTCATTCTCGTCCTGTTCGCGTGGACAGCCCAATCCCTTGCGGATGAGCTCGGCGACGAGCCGAAGGAATTCCAGCTGGCCATTCTTTCTGTGGATGACGTGAGTTTCGTTCTTCCTTCGGTCATTGTCTTGGGTGAAAAAGCGAGGCAAAGGCCACTCGAGCTCGTCGTCACGAACCATACAAAGAAAGAGCATGGATTTGCGATTGACAGGATGAAGGTGAGCGTGGTTCTCAAGCCTGGCGAGACGAAGACGATTAAAGTCCCGGTGGCGAACTTGGTGTCCCTGGCCAGGACCCAGGGGGAAGGCTATCGGACTTATGATCCCCTTCATCCAAAAGAGATAGGCATGCTGATTTTCCTTCGGTTTTAAAGGGAACCTGGGTGCATTCAAGGTCCTAGCGCAACAGTTGGGGAAACGCATGTGCGGGGCTGTGCCAGTTGAGGAGTTTGCGGGGTCGGTCGTTGAACATCGCCTGCACCTGCTTGATATGTTTTCGCGAGAGCTGATTGAAGCGCGTGCCCTTGGGGAAAAATTGGCGCAGCAGCCCATTGGTGTTCTCGTTGGTTCCTCGCTCCCAA
>Ga0184623_10000856_pt1 | contig 13168 bp, 8 predicted proteins | sample PLM1_100_b1_FD_133138 | JGI IMG/M metagenome (GOLD analysis project Ga0184623, IMG submission 133138) | Groundwater sediment microbial communities from an aquifer in East River, Colorado, USA - PLM1_100_b1 | ecosystem: Environmental > Terrestrial > Soil > Riparian zone | place: USA: East River...
CGCAGGCGGCCACGATGGAGGCTCACATGCTTCCGGTCGTCGGGGAGATCGCCGCCGGTGGCCCGATCGAGGCGTACCAGGACGCATCGGAGACGATCGGCGTCCCGGACATGCTGGCGCCGTCGGGGGATGCCTACGTCCTCAAGGTCCGTGGCGATTCCATGATCGAGGCCCACATCGCCGACGGCGACTTCGTCCTGATCAGACCGCAATCAACGGCCCGCAACGGCGACATCGTCGTGGCCCAGGTCGAGGAGAACGCGGTCACCCTCAAGCGCTTCTTCAAGGAGAAAGACCGGATCCGACTCCAGCCGGCGAACCCGAATTATCCCCCCCAGTTCTACGACGACGTCCGGATTCAGGGCAAGTTGATCGGCGTCATTCGACGGTTGGACTAGCGGCTGGCCGCTCATGCGGCCCAATGGCGGCGTTGGCCGGCTCCGCCGCTCGCTCACGCACCAAAGTGCGCTCGCTCCCGTGCTCGCCTGCCGCCTTGCCCTTGGACCACCTGACCGGCCGATCGCAGACGGGCTAGTCGCGTTAGTGGCCGCGGATGCTCCACAGGGTTTCCACAGGTTTCGCCGGGCTGGTGAAAGTCGTGGATGGAGTTCGTGGAGAAGCAGGTATCGGGCGGCGACGCGGTCGATGACACTCGACCTGACACAGACCGCCGTCAGATTCGGGAGCGCATGATCGATCGCCTGCCGCCGCAGAGTCTCGAGGCCGAGCAATCCGTGCTCGGTGCAATTCTCATCGACCGCGACGCCGTGGTTGAGGTGGCGGAGTTCCTGCGCGCCGCGGACTTCTACCGGCAGGCGAACGGGACGATCTACGGGGCGGTCCTCGAGCTCTTCGAGCGACGCGAACCAATCGACATCGTCACGGTTTCGGAAACCCTCGAGCGGAGCGACCAGCTTGAGGCCGTCGGCGGACGGGCCTACCTGTCGAGCCTGTCGAATTCGACCCCGACAGCGGTCCACGCCGTCCAGTACGCCCGGATCGTCGAGCGCAAGGCCGTCCTGCGCAACCTCATCGGGGCGGCCGGCCGGATCGCAGGCATCGGCTACGAGGACCCGGCGGAGGTCCAGGAGGCGATCGATCGAGCCGAGGCGGAACTCTTCGCTGTCAGCCAGAAGCGGGTCGAGGCCGGCTTCACGAAGCTCGATTCGCTGCTGCACCAGGCGTACGACCGGCTGGACTACCTCCACGCCCACCGTGGCGAGATCAATGGCGTCCGATCGGGCTTCACGGACCTCGACGCGCTCACGACCGGGCTCCAGAAGAGCGATCTCATCATCGTTGCCGCCCGGCCGTCCGTCGGCAAGACGAGTTTCGCGCTCAACATCGCGGAGTACGCCGCGGTTCGCGAGAAGAAGAGCGTCGGCGTCTTCAGCCTGGAGATGAGCAAGGAGCAGCTCGTCCTTCGGCTCCTGTCCAGCGTGGCGAACATCGACAGTCAGCGACTCCGGACCGGCTTCCTCGAGGAGCTCGACTTCGCCCGGATCGCGCCGGCAATGAATGCCCTTTCGGAAGCGCCGATGTTCATCGACGACACGCCGACCATCAGCACGATGGAGCTTCGGACGAAGGCCCGCCGGCTCCAAGCGGAATCCGGACTCGATCTCGTTATCGTCGACTACCTGCAGCTCATGCAGGCGACGACGACGAGTCGGGACGCGAACCGTGTGCAGGAGGTCTCCGAGATCTCGCGCGGGCTCAAGGCGCTGGCCCGCGAATTGAGCGTGCCCGTGATCGCGCTGTCGCAGCTGTCCCGGCAGCCGGAGATGCGGGAATCGAAGGAGCCCCGTCTGTCGGACCTCCGCGAGTCAGGCGCCATCGAGCAGGACGCGGACCTCGTGCTGTTCCTGTGGCGCGACAAGGAGCGCGCGAACGAGGATCAGGACACCGACGGCGAGGTCATCAACCTGAAGCTCGCCAAGCACCGCAACGGCCCCACCGGGGAGATCCAGCTCTACTTCAAGAAGCGCCAGACGCGATTCGTGTCATACGCCGGCGAGCGCTACGCGGAGGCCGGCTGAGGCTGGGGGGCGTTGGCCTCCGCTAGCGCGCCGCCGCTATTCGGTCTCGTGGAGCAGCAGCGGCCGAAGGATGAGCGTGTAGAGCTTGGTGTCGGGCCCGGTGAGGGTGACGCCTTGGGCACCGCCGGGGACGTCGCCGAGCCCGAGGTCCTGGACTTCCACCGCGGTGATCGTCCGGTGCGGGAACTGCGTGGCTCCGGCGCCGTTCACACTGGCCTGGAAGTCGGACATCTTGAGGTCTGGCCACGGCCAGGCGATCGGCTTTGCCCCGGGACCGCCCTCGCGCTCGACGAGGACCGCCCGAAAGTTGTCGGGAAGGTAGACGTCGGTCGAGATCGTGCCGCCCCTGTCGAAGTCGCGGAGCCGGTCGGCCAGCGCCTTGAAGGCCCGGCGTGGGATCAGGTCGGTCGCGTTCTGGTCGTCCTCGAAGCCGAGGGCGTAGACCGACACCGTCTTGTCCAAGCCGCCAGCGTTGACCTTGAAGATCGAGGTCGAAGCGTCGGCCACCATGTCGTTGCCGTAGTTGTCGCGCGCGGCGCCGAGGCCGCCCTGGCCGAGCGCGAACGTGAGGAGCTCATCAGTCTGGGCCGCGTCTAGCTGGGCGGTCCGCCAGGAAGTGTTGCGGATCACCCCGTCGGGACCGGGCTCCGGGAACGTGGTGACGGCGGGCTGGAACACGACGCGTCCGTCGCCGTAGAGCGTGAACTGCGGCGCCTGGCCGGCGAGGAACTCGATCGGAACGAAACCGCCGCCCTCTTCGAGCTGGAGCACGACATCGGTCGCGCCGGTCGGATGGTCGACGCCGCCCGTCGTCGGTGAAGGGCTCGGGGGGCTCGATGCGGGCGGGGACGCGGAAACGGCGGAGCCGCATGCAGCGGCGATGACAGCGACCGACAAGACGGTGAGGGGCAGGCGGAAGTTCGGCATGCCGCCCCCGACGCCGCCGCGCGACCGTCGGTTCCGTTCGGCTGCCCCGCGGCCCTGGGCGCGTCCCGGTAGCGCGGGCCATTCGCGGTGCACGACTGCACCGCTCTCCGCGGCCGCGGGATCGGGCCGGAGCACAAACGCGCGAGATTCGGCCCGAAATCGCCGACGCGGTGCGAATCTCCGGCCTACATTGGCTTGACGGCACAAGTATTCTGCCGGTCATAGTCTCGGGCCGGGCCCCGACAAGGTCGATCGTGCGCACTGCCCTCCTGTTGCGGCATCGACCTCGGGAGTTCGCTCGGGGGCCGGGACTCTAGCCGCCACAGCGCACGAACAGGAGGTTCGGGAGAGGGTGTACGAGGATCGAGCGCTGACCTGTCGCGATTGCTCGGAGGAATTCGTCTTCTCCAGCGGCGAGCAGGCCTTTTTCAGTAGCAAGGGTCTGTTGAACGACCCACAACGTTGTCCCGCCTGCCGAGCGGTCGCAAAGCGCGCCCGAACTGCCGGCGGACCGAGGGAGTTCCACGCCGCGATCTGTGGCAGTTGCGGGGGCCAGGCCATGGTGCCATTCGCGCCGCGGAACGATCGCCCGGTCTATTGCAGCTCCTGCTTCGACAAGGTCAGGGCCGGAACGGCAACCGAGACCGCCAACGCCTGACCGCCAGGACTGATCGCGTAATTGGGGCCGGTCCGACTTTGGGCCGGCCTCATCGATTCATTTGCGTGGCGTCGCGGCGGGCGCGCGCGCACCCTAGACTTCGGGGCTCAAGCAAGGCGAGGAGGTGGATCGGTGGGCGTCATCATCATTCGGGAGATGGTCGGCAAGAGCCCAAAGTCGTGGAGCGACGCTGCCCGGGTGGCGGTCGCGACTGCCTCGAAGACCGTCCGCAACATCCAAACGGTCGACGTCGTGAAGTCGAGCGCCGTGGTCGAGGACGGCGAGATCGTCGAGTACCGCGTCGAGGTCAAGATCGGCTTCGAGTACGAAGGTTGATAAGGCAGCAAATCTTCCCGACACCGATGGCGCGCAGCTAATCGGCAGGTGAGCCCTTACGGGCAGTATTGGGATCATGGCCCGACCCGACCAATTCGCCATGATTGACACGCCGAGCGAGCGGTCCGTATCGTTCGCGCGGCCCGATCATACTGCCGCGGACCATCAATCCGTCGGTGCGGAGCCCTATGCGGGGCGCGCCGTCGGTCCGGGCCGAACGGCGATCGCTACGCCGGCACTCGTCGGAGGGGCCTCGCGCGACGGTGTGAGCGGTTATCCGATCCAGCTTGGCAAAGTCCGGCGTCCGCCGCTTCACGACGAGACGCTGGCGCGCCACCGCCTGCTCGACTGGCTGGACGTCAAGATCCATCACCGCCTGATCTTTCTGATCGCCGAAGCTGGCTACGGGAAGACGACCCTGCTGGCTGACTTTTCGCGCAGAACACGCCATCGAACTCTTTGGTTTCGAATGGATGCGCAGGATCGGAATTGGGTCTCATTCCTCTCCCACCTTGTCGCTTCCGGTCGCGCGTACGATCGCAACTTTGCGCCGCACACCTCGTCACTGCTTGCAAACACCGGCCAAGGCGGCACTGGCCGCGACGAGGCGGTGGACGCCTTCCTGTCGGAGCTTCCAACGGTCACCGCAGACGGGGCGATCTTGATCCTGGATGACTTCCACGTGGCAGATGACGTGGACGATATTCGGACAATTTCCAAGGCTCTAGTAGCTCGGCTCCCCGAGCGACTAACGGTCGTGTTCTCGACGCGGCGATGGCCGTCCCTGCCGGTCGCTCGTCTCCGGTCCCTCGGTGAACTAGCTGAGCTGACAACGGCCGATCTTCGGTTCTCCAATGAAGAAACAGCCGCGCTGTTCAAGGAGACGTACGGACGGTCCCTCGAGCCGGATGTCCTAGCAGACCTCTCTATCCGCACTGAGGGCTGGGCGGCATCGCTTCATCTCGTCCAGGCCGCTCTGCGCAATCGATCAGGGCAGGAAACGAGGGCGTTCGTTAGAGCCCTTTCTGGAGCCCACTCCGAGCTGTATGACTATCTCGCTGAGGAGGTCATCGGCGATCTACCAGACAAGCACCGCCGATTCCTTATGCGTACCGCAATTCTGGAAACGGTGGACCTCGACGAAGCCGCGTTGGTGACGAACAGTTCGCACACCGAAGTCGCGGACCTACTGCTCGAATCTGAACGTTTGGGACTGCTGGCACGACGGCAGGGGCGAAAACGAGCTGGGCACACGTACCACCCACTTGTGCAGCAGTTTCTCGAAGCGCGACTTCAACGTGAGTCCGACAAGGGCTTCGTTGCGGATCTGCATCGTGCGGTGGCCGCGTGGGCCGAGCAGCGGGACTGGCGGAGTGCCTGCTTTCACTACGCGGCCGCAGGGGATGCGGCGGATCTTCACCGGGTGCTTGAGGCTTCGATCGAGGCCGTAGTCGGTGCGGGAGAGGTCGCGCTTGCGCACGAGTACCTCGCGCGATACCCGCCAAACCGCGACGCGGCCCCGTTCGAGGTCATCCGATCGCGGCTAGCTGCCAGTACCGGCGACGCCGTAGGAGCGCTTGTCTCCGGCCGTCGGGCCGTTGAGCTTGCTCCTGATTCTGATGTGTCCTTGGGAAATCTCCTTCAGACGTTCTTCGTTGTCGGCGACCTGTCGGAAGCAGGTGACCTCGCTTCGCGACTGGCGGAGTCGGCGCAAACTTCGACACTGCGCCAAGTAGGTGCCGCAACCAAGCACGTGCTCGACGTGACTCTTCAGGGCAACTTCGACGACGCTTTGGCCGAATTGACCAAGATCAAGAAAGAGAGCCAAGCGCGGGGACTCACCCACTATGAAGGCGTAAGCCTTCTCAACATTGCGCTGATATATCGCGCAAAGGGTGCTGCCACCGAGGCCTTGAAGGCGGCCGGTGAGGCGCTCGAAGCCCTCGCCCCAGGCTCCTCCGCTACCGAGATTGTCGCCGCACAGTTGGCACAGGCGTGGGCAACCGCGCACCTCGGCATGATCGAGGACGCCCGAGCAATCCTTACGGCCGCGCAGGCCCACTCGACTGGTGAATCGAAGCGAGAGTGGCTGGCGGAAGCGGTGGAGATCGAACTCTGCTATGGCGACGAAGCTATTGCCAGGGCACTGGCCGAAGAGGCAGATACCTTAGCGCTCAACCCATCATTGGCCGCAGTAATGACGTTGACAAGGGCGCAATTGGCGCTGCGAGATGAGAACGTGGCCCTAGCCAGGCGCCACCTACCAATAGCGCAGCCCACTGTCCCGACAATGGAGACTGGCTACCTGAGTCGCTATTTCTGCTTGGTCGCTCACTGCGCTGTCCTAGAGATGGCGCCCGACGCACGAAGTAAGGCGACGGAAGCGGTCGCATTTGCCGAGCGCCAAGGCGCCGGGCTTTGGTCGGGGTACGCCAGGGTCTTGCTTGCATCTCTCGGCACCAATCTCGATGCGAGCTTGAAGCGGTTAGCCGCGGACCAGGGCGCCGTGTACTTCAGCATCGTGGCCGAGCCTCTTATTGCTTCGCTTCACCTGATGGACGATATGTCGCTGGCTCTCATCGCCTCTGAGGCGCAGGCTCGCCCGGAGCGTTGGAGACCCGGCATTCGACGCGTCGTTGCTGACGCCGGCAAGCCCAGCCGCATACAGGCGGCTCGAATACTGGACGCCATCGGTGAGCCGGAAGACATCCCTCTCCTCCGGTTGGTCGCAAAAGCATCGAAGAACACAAGGTCCGACGCCCTCCTCGGAAAGGGCCTGGCACGGCGACTCGCTTCGAATGTGTTCATTGAAGATCAAGGCCGCGTTGAGATACACCTGGGTTCCGCAGTCATTCCGGGCACCGATCTTCGGCGGAAGGTGCTTGCCATGCTCTGCTTCCTCTTAACTCGTCCCAAGTTCTCCGCGACCAGGGACGAGGTGGTCGACGCGCTGTGGCCAGAGATGGCTCCAGAAGTAGCCGTCAACTCCCTCAACCAGACCGTGTATTTCTTGCGCCGCGTCTTCGAGCCAAACTACAAAGAGGACCATTCGGCCGGATACATCCACCACGACTCAGATGTCCTGTGGCTTGATCCGCAGCTCATACGGTCGCGCAGCCAAGAGTGCCGGAACTTAATCGATTCGCTCGGGCCTGATCCTACGCCTGCCCAGGTCGATCGACTGAGCGAGATTTATGTCGCACGGTTTGCGCTCGACTTTTCGTACGAGGAATGGAGCGTTCCGTACAGGGATGCGTTGCACGTTGCCTATCTGAACGTGGTCGAAGGGGCCGTTGGCCGCGATATGGAGGCCGGTCACTTCGAACGCGGTATTCGTCTCGCACGACGGGCACTCGATATCGACCCAGAACTCGAGAATATCGAACTCTCGCTCCTGCGGCTGTATCGAGTGACGGGGGCGCATTCGGCAGCGGCCGAGCAATACGAGCACTACGCTGCATATCTACGGGACGAGCTCGGAGTGGAGCCGCCACCGCTCGCATCGCTGTGAAGATAAGTAGATTGACGTATTGACCGGTTAACTGCGGGCTACCTATAGTCCGGCCTACCTCACAGTACTCAGGTACTAGGAGGCAAAGTTAAGACGGACGCGCAGACGCTTCACCTGAAATGGGCACTTAGGGTGAGGCTGAGCGAGTAGTGCAACCGACCGACCACTGTGTCAGGTCGGTTTTTGTGTCTTACGGACACAAAGGCCGTCGAAGGAGAGACCATGGAAATCACGTCCGTCACGAAGGGCTTCACGTCCGTCACGAAGGGCTTCACGTCCGTCACGAAGGGCTTCTAGCCGGAGTATGGTTCGATGAAAGATCGAATTGTTCGACTCATGTCGCTTCTAGGCGCAGTCGCTGCGATGGCGCTCGCTGGCGGAGCATCGCTTAAGGGCTTCTAGTACGTATGGACGTATGTCGGCCGTTGCTCGGAGGGTTTAGAGTCTCCGTCGACTGACCATCCGTATGGGGCACCAATGTCCAGGTCCCTAAAGCTCTACATCACCGGGCTCGTGGGTGCCAGCGCGATCGCGCTGCTGCTCACGAGCTTTGTGTTTGCCGGGGACCCGAAACTCGTTCTCGGCACCCAGAATCTGATTCTCGGGATGCGGCCGGAGATATCCATCGTTCCGGACGACCCGTCCGTTCTCAATATGCTGTTGGGCTTAGGATTCTGGACGCTTATCACTCTGTTCGCTGGCGCTCTTCCGGTGCGCATGCCTCGTGGGACTCTAGTCTCCGTGGCGATCGCTCCGATCCTCGCGGCGATGACCCTGGGCGGGCCGGTAGCCGCAGGCTGGGTCGCCCTAATCGGAACGACCGAGGTTCGGGAGATCCGCGGGCGCGTGCCGTGGTATGGGACGGCCGCCAATCACGCCGGAATCGTGTTGCCGACCCTTCTTGGTTCACTCCTATGCGAACTAGTAAGGGGCAATTCCACCGACGAGCTCAAGACATTTGCGGCCACGATGGCTGGAGCAGCTGGTTTGTTCTTCCTTAACGTAGCGGTGACCGCCCGAGTAGTGTCCCTCCGCACTGGGCAGCCATTTCAAGTGGTCGCCATAGGAGACGCGAGAGGCTTCGGCGCGAATCTGCTGGCACTCACCCCGCTGGCCTGGCTTATGTCGCAGATCTATCAGCTCCCAGGTGGCTGGTGGGCCACATTGCTGTTTGCCCTGCCTCTTTACACGACGCGGGTCGCGCACAACCGATTTGTTGAGATGCGCGAGATGTTCACGCAGACCATCGGGGCATTGGCTGGGGCCGTGGACAAACGAGATCCGTACACGAGCAAGCACAGCCAGCGGGTCAAGATGATCGCCGTTGATATCGGTCGCGAGATGCATGTCAACGAGCCGGAGTTGGAGGCCCTCGAGTGGGGCGGGCTGCTCCATGACGTCGGGAAGATCGGCGTGCCGGACCGCGTGCTGCTGAAGGAAGAGCGGCTGACGCGCGAGGAGCGGATGCTCATGAATGCGCATCCGGTGCTCGGGGCCCAGATCATCGCGCCGGTCACGAAGCTGGCGCCGGAGCTGCCGATCATTCGGCATCATCACGAGTGGTACAACGGCTCGGGCTATCCGGATCGACTGATCGGCGATGAGATCCCGAAGCTCGCCCGGATCCTTCACGTCGCCGACGCGTTCGAGGCGATGACGGCCCAGCGGCCGTATCGAATGACGCCGCTGACCCCGGAGCAGGCGCTCGGGGAGCTCCGCAAGTTCGCCGGCATCCAGTTCGATCCCGCGGTGGTCGACGCGTTCGTCAAGACGCCGTGGGTCGATGGCGTGCCGGATGCGGGCCGCCAGCCGGAGCCTCGCCAGATCCCGCTCATCGCCCAGGCGGCGGACCGTTTGACCCAGGCGACGGGGCGCCAGGAGCCGGCGCCAGTCGAACGGGCCTGATCCGAGCCAGCGGCGCCGCCCGACATCGGTCGCCGGAGGGCGGCAAGATGAACGAGTGACCGCACCTTCGGCCGAGGGCTGAGCTCGGCATGCTGAGCCCCGCATGCTGATCGGAGGAATCCTTCTCGGCCTGATCGCCGGCCTCCTCGCCGGCGGCAGTATCGCGAACCTCGCCTCCATCCGGCTCCGCTGGGTCGCGCTCCTCCTTGTTGCGGTCATCGTCCGGTTCCTGACGGAGCTGGGTCTCGAGGCCCGCATCGAGACCGTCCAAGCGCTCCGGGCGCCGCTGTTCGGCCTCGCGTTCGGCGTCCTCCTCGTCGGACTCTGGGTCAACCGGTCCCACCCGGGCCTGACCCTGGCCTTCATCGGCATCCTGCTGAACACGATCGCGATCCTGGCCAACGGCGGCTACATGCCGATCTGGAAGCTGAGCTTCGTGGCGGCCGGCTTCGATCCCGACACCGTCTTCTCGCTCTATTCGTTCCATCGGATGCTCGACGACCCCACGCTGAACGCGAACTTCCTACTCCGCGCCGGGCCGCTGGGCGACATCCTGCCGATTCCGGTCCCGGTCATCCGCAATGTTGCCTCGATCGGGGACGTCTTCCTGAGCGCTGGGCTCGGGTTCTTCCTGTTCGCGTCCGTCCTCCGCTCGCGGGCCCAGGCAGTCGAGGAGGACGCGCAGGTCGCGGGAGCCGCCCTCAGCGTGTTGGCGGGCACAGCGGTCCTCGGCCGCCCCATCCGGGCGACCGATCTCGGAAAGCGGGTGCGGCCGGCGACCGGGCTGGCATCGGGATTGGCCGACGCTTCGGTGCTGGATCGGCCGGCCCTCCTCGGCGGGTCCGGTGCCGGCCTCTCACCAGGATCGGCCCGTGCCCCGGCCCTGCCAATCCCAATCGACGAGGTCGCCGTCCGGATCCGGCGCCACCCGTTCGTCCGGCTGGCCCTCAACAGCTCGTTCTCGGCATTGTGGGTCGGCCAGCTCATCAGCCTCTTCGGCGACCGGATCCACCAGATCGCCCTGGCGTTCCTCGTGTTCGCCCTGACAAACTCGCCGGTCGCGGTCGCGTTCGTCTTCGTCTTCGCGAGCCTGCCGAACCTGTTCCTGTCGCCGATTGCGGGGACATTTGTCGATCGCTGGGACCAGAAGGACGTCATGGTCGTCAGCGACCTGCTCCGCGCGGCGATCATCCTGATCATCCCGATCGCGGCCGTGACCAACATCTTCCTCGTCTACCCGCTGATCTTCGCCGTTACGTCGGTCTCCATCTTCTTCCGCCCTGCGCGGATCGCTGCCCTGCCGCGGATCGTCCGCGAGGATGAGCTGCTCACGGCCAACTCGGCGATGTGGGTCGGCGAGACGATTGCCGACGTCGTCGGGTATCCGATCGCGGCTGTCTTCGTCGGCTTCCTCGGGCCATCGCTGCCGCTCGCCTTCTGGGTCGACGCGGCGACGTACGGCGCGTCGGCGCTGCTCATCGCCTCGATCTATGTCCCGCCGCTGCGCGATGCCGCGCTGACGCACGCGGAGCGCCCGACCGTCCTGGCCGACATGAAGGCGGGCTACCGCTTCCTTCGCGGCGAGACCGTGCTGCTGGCGAACACCCTCCAGGCGGCGGTCGCCCAGCTGACGATCGGGGTTCTGATTGCCCTGACACCGCTCTATGCGAGGGGCATCGTGGTGGGAACGTCGGTGGATGAGAAGGCCGCCTACGGGTTCCTGGAGGCCGGTATCGGAGTGGGCAACCTCATCGGCGGGTTCGTCATCGGTGTCATTGGGACCAATCTCGCCCGCGGCAAGACCGTGATCATCGGATATGTGATGTGGGGGGCCTGCGTGGCGCTGCTGGCGCTGACGGGTAACCTGGCGATCGCCATCGGGCTGATGTTCGGATCCGGGATCGCGAACATGGTCTTCGTCATCCCGAGCCAGACGATGATCCAGGAACGGACGCCGCCCGAGATGCTCGGTCGGGTCCTCGGCTTCCGCTTCGCCCTCGTCTTCGGCTCGATGACGATCGCGATGGCGCTCGGCGGGATCCTCGCGCAGGTCGCGGGCGCGCCAGTGGTCATCGGCCTGTTCGGCGTCATGACGATGTTCGCGGGTCTCGCCGGGCTGCTCGTTCCAGCCGTGCGCGACGCGTGACCTTCGGTACACTGGCGGCCCGTGCAATGCGCCCGATCAGGGGCGTCCCAGGAGACACACGACCCGCATGACCGAACCGAACGACAGGGCGCCCGAAGGCGCTGCGGCGCCGGAACCGGACCCGCCCGAGCCCGGGGCCGCGGCGACCGAGCCAGAGGCGCTCGAGCCAGAGGCGGCCGAAGCGGCCGAGGTCGAGGCCGCCGAGGCAGCCGAGGCGGCGGTGTCCGCGCCCGAAGCAGTCGTCGAGCCCGAGCCGGTCGTGGTCGAGCCCGAGCCGGTCGTGGTCGAGCCCGAGCCGGTCGTGGTCGAGCCCGAAGCAGTCGTCGAGCCCGAGCCGGTCGACTCCGAGGCCGCTTCGGAGCCCGAGGACGCAACTGAGCTTGCAGCCGATGTCGATGAGGCCACGGACGACGAGATCGCCGCGGAGGCAGCGGAGGACGAAACCGTCGTCACCGCTCTTCCGCCAGCTGTCGCGCCTGCGCCAGCCAAGGGCCGCGCAACCGCCGCGGGGGCCGCGCCGGCCGCTCCCGTGCCGGAGCGTGCGATCCGGGTCGACGATCGGGCCTCGAAGATCTTCGTCCTCGTGACCGTTGCCGCGTTCCTGATCATCCTGGGCAACGGCCTGTTCTTCGGCACCGGCGGCGTCTTCACGCCGATCGCGTCCCCGTCGCCCTCGCCGTCGGCCGCGCCATCGGGGTCGCCTTCCGCAGCGCCGTCCGCCAGCCCCGCTCCGTCCGGATCGGCCTCGCCGTCGGGTTCCGTCGCACCTTCGGGTTCGGTGGCTCCGACAGGGTCGGCCGCGCCGTCGGGATCGGCCGCGCCATCGGGATCGGTCGCCCCGTCGCCGTCGTCGTAGTCCGGAGACAAGAGCGCCAGCAGGCGCCGCCACGAGGCGTATTCTCGGGTCCATGAACGGCCGTGACGAGGCGTCGGAGGCGGCCCGCGCCGCGATGGTCGCCGGGCAGTTGCGGTCCCGCGGCATCGCCGACGAGCGCGTCCTGCGGGCGATGAGCACCGTCCCGCGAGAACTGTTCGTCTCGGATGTGCAGCGATCTACCGCGTACGCTGACGAAGCGCTGCCGATCCCCGCCGGCCAGACGATCAGCCAGCCCTACATGGTCGCGCGGATGACGGAGCTGGTCGCACCGCGGGCCGGCGGCCGCATTCTCGAGATCGGGACGGGCTCCGGATACCAGACGGCGATCCTCGCGATCCTCGGCGCGGCGGTCGTCTCCATCGAGCGCCAGCCTGAGCTCGCCGTGACCGCCCGGGAGCGACTCGCCAGGCTCGGGCTCGGCGGGGCGGTGGACATCCGGGTTGGGGACGGCAGCGTCGGCGACCCCGAGGGTGCGCCGTGGGATGGGATCGTCGTAACTGCCGCGGCGCCGTCGATACCGACTGCCCTTCGCGAGCAGCTCTCGCCCGATGGCGGCCGCCTCGTGATCCCCGTCGGCGACAGGTCGCGGCAGGAGCTCATGCTCGTCGTCCGACATGGCGACGAGTGGCGCGATCGGAACGAGGGTCCGTGCGTCTTCGTCCCGCTGGTCGGCGAGGGCGGCTTCCCCAGCTGAGCCCCGAACGGACCGCCCCGCTCGGTATACTCGGCCGGCCATGACCCACGTCTTCGTCGCCCCCCATCCGGACGA
>Ga0184623_10000858_pt1 | contig 13160 bp, 11 predicted proteins | sample PLM1_100_b1_FD_133138 | JGI IMG/M metagenome (GOLD analysis project Ga0184623, IMG submission 133138) | Groundwater sediment microbial communities from an aquifer in East River, Colorado, USA - PLM1_100_b1 | ecosystem: Environmental > Terrestrial > Soil > Riparian zone | place: USA: East River...
CGGCCGATCGTGTACTCGTCGCCGGTCAGCGGGATGACCGTCCCGCCCGACAAGCCGTCGGCGATCGTGAGCTGCGCGACTACCGGCCGAACCACCTCGCTGTACGAAAGCCGCTTCTCGTCGGTGCTGAGAAGGCTGGTGTCATCGGCATCCGCGGGCGGCGCAACCGGCGCGTCCCTGAAAGTGGCGTCGCCCTGCTGCCAGGGCGTTTCTTCCTGCTGCCGCATCGTGTCGACCTGCGCCGCGGGGGCCGAGCCGCTTCCGGCCACGCCATCGGTGTCGTTGAGCGAAGGAGTGGGGGTGAACGACTCGATCAGCTTGTTCGCGTGAAGGCCGTAGACGATTCGGTAGAGCTCCAGCGGATCCAGCTCTGTGTCACGGACCAGCTCGCCGAGCGTCCGTTGACCGTTGATGAGGAACAGCACCTGCCACTCGTCGGCGGTCAGAGTGATCTTGTCGTCTTTCGGCGCGCTGACGACGCGGAAGACGATGGAGCTGTCGGGAAAAAGCCGGGCCGCCTCTTCCCACTGCTCGATCCGTCGCGCACCCTCCATGATGAGGTTCGCCAGGTCGATCGAGATCGTGACGGCGTACGGCGGCATCTCCACGTGTTCATGGAACGTGAAGTGTCCGTTGTCCCACACAAAGGCGTCGTAGATGACTTCGGAGACCTGCACTTTCAGGAAATCCCGGAGGCGTTCCTCGTTGAAGAGGCCTTCCTCGATGGCCAGCTCTCCGAACCGGCCGGGCGCACTCTTCATCAGAGCATCGATCCGTGAATGCTGCTCTTTGGTGATGCGTCTCTTGCGAAGGAGGATGGCGCTGAGCCGGAGCTTCTCCTGATCCGATCCGGCGAAAACGACGGAACCATTCGTGAAAAACACGAGCGAGCTCCGACGTCCGGAGATCAGCGTCAGCGTTCCGGTCTTTTTCGACGCGTTGAGAAACGTCAGAACGTCCGGAAGCTTGAACGCGCCAAGGCTTCCCTGGAGGACCCCATCGCTCATCTGCCAGCGGTGATTCTACGGGAGAGCGAGCGGGAGGCCCGCTCTCCGTGCGACGTTTTTGGCGTCAATTCCGTATCATGGGAGCCAATGAGCATGACGAAAGACCAGGTCAAGGGCCTGGCCATGCGTCAGCGGTGCCCTCGCTGCGATCTAAACAAAACGATCGGCAATGCCCTCTGCCGCCGTTGCCGCAGCCAGCTTCCCGAGCACATGAGGACGCCCCTGGAAAAAATCCCATCGAAGGACGAGTGGATCGTGTCCCGCGCTCTCCGCGCGGCCGCCAACTACTTCAACGTCCACTTCCAGTCGGTGCGGAAGTTTGGAGGCGGGAAGAAGCGGTAGCCGCAGCGGCCAACTCCCGGGCCCGGCTGTCCTCAGGCGCCTCGGTGGCAAGCTGTTCCGCAGTCTCCGCCACTTCCATCGCCGTCTTTGCTCCCTGCAGCGATTCTCCCCAGACCGCTCCCAGCGTGGCCAGTCGGTGTCGATGTGACGAATGAAGCCACGTCTGCTCGAGATCACGCGCTCGCACGTTCTTGATTACGACCTGGTCAATGCCGTCGACGACACTTCGATAGCGAAAGCGGATGGTAGCGATGATCTGTCGTCGTGGCACGTCTGGCTTCAGCTTCAACTCGACGAGGCCGGTGACAGACGCGTTCCTCAGCAGAACGGGTTCTGTGACGGACATGTTTTTCCCTCCGCCGATCATGCGGTAATCCGCGACCCACCTGGGGTTGATCTCAATCTGGAGGATGACATTCGTCGCCACGGGAGGCAGCGCCGGCCGTCGTGACCTGTCCGTCGCTTCGGCGTCGATCGTGTAGCGCAGCAGTGCGGAGCCCTGATCCTGGCCGAGAGGGCCGCGGGAGGCTTCGACATCGATGCGAACGTCGCGCGTTTGCGACGGCAGCGCCCCCGCAAAGTAATTCACGAGGGCATGGACGTCGACGATGGACGAGGCCGGCTTCTCGCCGCTCTCGATGACTTTCTTGACGCGAGAAAACGCGCCGGGGTCCACCGAGATCCCGAATAGAGTCTTCGGTGACGCGAACGCGAAATCGTCCGCCTGCGCAGCCTTGGTGAGTGAAATGGCGTCAGCGACTGCCACCGGCTGTTCGGCGGCCCTGGCTCGGTTTGCGACACGATTGTCTGCGACGACGGGCGAGGTCGCGACGACCTCTTTGGCGTCCGTCGGCGCCGGCTCGCGTACCGGCGCCGCGGGAGGGGGGGCGGCGGGAAGCGCCGCCGACTGCGGCACGCTCGCGGCCACACTGCCGACGATCCCACCCTCCAGGCCGCTGAAAGCCCGCCCCCCTACGCCGCTCTCATCCTTCTTCTTTGCCTCATCGTTCCGTTCGTTGCGGCGCGAGAGGACCTCCTGGTCGCGGAATTCGGTGACGAGCGGCGCAGTCTGCTTCGCGCCGGTCGCGGCGTCATACGACTCCTCGGCCATCGTGACCGTCACTTCCGCGGTGTCCATCGCGCGCAACTCAGGCTTGGCGCTCGTCCGCGCAGGCGATGCGGCGCGGTCGGCGACGGCGACCGCCGATTCCCTCGTCTGTACGCGTGTCAGCAGATGGATCGTCAGAAATGCCGAGGAGACGAGCAGCAGGATCGAAGCGGCGACGCGGATATTGAACGCGACCGATCGCGACAGACGCTCACGATCGCGCTGCGTGTTCAGAATGTCGGGAATGTCTCCCTTGATCCGGTCCGCCAGTCCGTCGGGCGGCCGCGGCACCGGAGCCATGGAGAGCTTTCTCTGAAGCTCTGCTTTTCGTTTCTGATTCATCGCTCTTTCTCTTCCATGAGCGCTTCCAGCATCGAAAACGCCTTGTGCAATCGCTTGCGAATCGCCACCGTGGTGATGTTCTCGATTGCCGCGACTTCCTTGACCGTCAGGCCTCCCCAGAAATGAGCGGTGACGGTAAATCTGAGATCGTCAGGTAACTGCAGGACTGATTCGCGCAGCAGCTTCGTCTCTTCCGTGGTGGCCAGAACTTCGTCCGCCCCTGGCTCACCGTCGCTGATCTCCATCGCCTTCGGCTCGTCGAGTGACGTCATGCGCCGGGGACGGCGGACATGATTCAGAAACGTGGTGTAGGCGATGCGGTAGAGCCAGGTGAAGAGTTGCGAACGTCCATCGAATCCCGATAGCGCTGCCCATGCTTTCTGATAGGTCTCCTGTGTCAGGTCCGCGGCGAGATCGCTGTCGCCGCAGAGTCGAAATACCGAGGCGAACACGGCCGAGTACGTCCGGTCGACCATCTCCTCCGCAGCCGCCCGATCGCCGCTCTTGATCGCCTCGAGGAGACGGCGCTCGTCCGGCCACGTCCACCGAGTGGGTTCTTCGGTCCGCCGGGAAGGAAACCGGGCGACATTCGCCACATCTATTGGACACATGGTTTGCCGAAACGAAACCGCCCCTTCCGCTATCCTACGCCTCGTGAAACGAACCCTCCTCCCCTTGCTGTTCCTCGCTCTCCTCTCGTGCCGTGAAACGGAAACGAAAATCAAGGATCCGCAGGCGCATCGCGGCGAAATCGAGAAGTGGCAGAAGAACCGGGCCACGCGGCTGCAGGCCGAAGATGGCTGGCTCTCACTGGTCGGACTCTTCTGGCTCAATGAAGGCGCGAACAAGCTCCCCGAGATGGGCGTATTCACGCTGCAGAACGGAAGGGTCCTTCTAAAGCCGGACGCCGGCGCGGGCCTCGAGGTCAGCGGAAAACCGATCACGTCGACGGTCGAGTTGAAGAGCGACGCCGATCCGAGCGGTCCCACCGTGGTGACGGCGGGCTCGAAGCGTTTTCAGATCATCAAACGGAGTGACCGATACGGCGTGCGCGTCAAGGACGCGCAGAGCGAGGCTCGCAGGAACTTCAAAGGTCTCGACTACTACCCGATCGATTCGAAATGGCGCGTCGAGGCGAAGCTCGAGCCGCACAATCCGGAGAAGAAGATCCCCATCACGAACATCGTCGGGCAAACGACGGACGAAGTGTCGCCGGGAGCTCTCGTTTTCACCATCGACGGCAAGACGTATCGCCTCGATCCCATCCTGGAGCAGGGATCGAAGGACTACTTCGTCATTTTCAAGGATGAGACGAGCCTCGACACCACCTATCCGGCCGGGCGCTACCTCTATGCCTCACACGCGGGCCCGGATGGCAAGGTCGTTCTCGATTTCAACAAGGCCTACAGCCCACCATGCGTATTCACGCCGTTCGCGACGTGTCCACTTCCGCCGGTTCAGAACCGGTTGCCAGTAAGGATCGAGGCGGGCGAGAAGAACTACAAGGCCTCACACACGTGAGGCGTGCTCGTCGGCGAGTACCTGGGCCACGCCTGCGGTGAGTTTCTTGGCGAACGGGATGTGCAGAAACTCGTTCGGCCCGTGCGCGTTGCTGTGCGGACCGAGAACTCCCGTGATGAGGAACTGCGCTTCGGGATAGCGCTCGCCGAGCATTCCCATGAAGGGGATCGATCCCCCTTCGCCGAACGTGGTGGCTGGTTTGCCGAAAAAGGTCTTCGATGCGCGATCGATCGATGCTTCGAGCCATGACGCAACTTTCGGCGCTTCCCAACCCGTACCGCCCTTTTCCGGCTGGAAGGTCACCCGCGCGCCGTAGGGCGGGTCCTTCTCGAACAGGTCCTTCATCTTCTCTTCGACGTTTCTCACATTGAGCGTGGGCGGCGTGCGCAGCGAGATTTTGACCGCCGTCATCGGGCGGAGAACGTTTCCGGCCTGTACCAGGTCGGGAAGACCTGCCTGTCCGGTAATCGTCAGCGCCGGCCTCCACGTTCTGTTGAGGAGCAGCTCGACCGGATCCTTCGAGACCGGGTGCATGCCTTTCAACCACGGAAACTTCGAGTACACCTCATCACCGAGGATCTTCGCGGTGTGTCGTACTTCGTCGAGTCGATTCGAAGGGACCTGGACGTGCAGCCACTCCGGTTTGATCGTTCCGGTTGTCGCGTCTTCAAGTCGTTCCAGGAGAAGGCGAAGGATGCGAAAACTATCGGGAACGATGCCGCTCGCGTCGCCTGAGTGCACTCCCTCGGTCAGAACCTGGACGGTCAGATCGCCGACGATCGAGCCGCGCAGCGACGTCGTCATCCATAGCTGATCGTAGTTCCCGCAGCCGCTGTCGAGACAGATGATCAACCGCGGCGTGCCGATACGGTCCGCGAGCAACTCGATGTAGGGGGGGAGATCAGTGGAACCGCTTTCTTCGCAGCATTCGATGATGACCACCACCCGGGAATGTGATGCACGTTGCTCCTGGACCGCCCGGATGGCTGCGACAATAGAAAAGATTGCGTAACCATCGTCCGCCCCACCTCGGCCGTAAAGCTTCCCGTCACGGAGCACCGGGCGTCCATGGCCCGAGCCCTTCCTCCCAGCCGACCATGGCTGGCTGTTTGTCGAGGTGGCCGTACATGAGGACAGTCGAGCGCTCGTCGCCGTCGACTTCCATGAAGATGAGCGGTGTTCGTCCCGGGATCTCCTGCACCTCGATCTTGAGGCCTTCGAGGCCCTGTCCCTCTGCCCACTTCCGGGCCAGTTTGACGGCGGCGGCCATATGACCGTTCTGCTGCCAGGCTGGATCGAAGAGGGGAGACTGGTTGGGAATCCGGATGTACTGCTGGATAGTGGGAAGGATCGAGGAGTCCCAGAGGGTGTCGACGAGCTGCCGTGTTTGCTGCGGATTCATGCGACGGCGGAGAATAACACCAGTGCCCCAGCCACCCTTTGGGGGTTTTTTCCATCAATTCGCCTTTGTTTCGGATTCGTGATAGTTTTTATTCGTCTATACACATCCTTAGTTAATTAAGTGTGGGTAGTCGGTCCCAATAGAGGTCTCGTGCTCGAACAGAACATCCGCCCTGAAGCGCAGCCTCCCGTCGACGAGACGGATGTGGTGGTCTCCGTTCAGGGAACGGCATCGCGGCCGGCCGAACCCGCGGTTCGGCGCGTCGCGCCCGAGGACGTAGAGGGTCTCTACGTGCAATACCGCACGCTCCTGTTGTCGGTGGCCTGTCGCAAGTTCCGCGTTCCGGATGCTGATGCCGAAAATCTTCTTCAGGAAGTCTTCCTCTCGTTCCTGCAGACAGGAACGCGAATCGAGAACATCCGCGCGTGGCTGGTAGCGGCGATCTGCAACGCCAGCCGTCACTACTGGCGCTCGCAGGGACGCTCCGAGTCTCTGCCGGAAGACTACCTGGAGCACTCTGACCCTGGTTCCCATGCGCTTCCGGAGAGGCGCGCCCTGGAGATGACGATTCATCAGGCGCTGGCGTACCTGCAGCCCAGGTGCCGTGAGACGCTGCGCATGCATTATTTCGATGGACGGTCGGCGGCGGAAGTTGCGCATGAGCTGGAGACGACCACCCGGTACGCCGAGAAGCTCATTCACAACTGTCTGAAGCGCGTTCGCGAGATTTATCACAACATCACGGCGGTGACACGATGATCGTGGAGCGGCACTACGACGACGAGGCCCTGATCGCGATCCTGGGGATCGAAGGTGATAGGAGCGCTCGCGATCCTCACCTGGTCGTCTGTAGTTCGTGCGCGGATAACCTCTCTTCCTATCGCGCCATCGCTGATGTGCTGGGTAGCGATGCGGTCTGGGATCTGAAGGATCTGCGCCGCGATTCCGCTCCTGACAGCGTTGGCGTTCTCCGCGCCTTCGCTGCGCGCCTTAACAATGAAGACGAATCCGCTGAAGATCTGGTCGCAGATCTTCTCTCACGCCCGCGCGCTCAGTGGCTCACGACCGTGCAGAGCGACGAACGCTTTGTGAACGCGGGCGTCGTTCGATTGCTGGTCGAGAAATCAGAGCAGACGATTTCCAAGACGCCGCCGGAGGCGATGGCGATGATTCGCGCTGCCGTCGACGTAGCCGAGCGGCTGGATTCACAGCAACTCCGCGGGGCGGCATGGCGTCAATACGCGTACGCGCTCTTCTATACCGGCGACTACACGAATGCGACCGACGCGGTCGACATCGCGCAGACAGCATTCGCGAAGTGCTCCGTTGCCGACTACGAGCTCGCTCGTGTCGGAATCGTGCGCGCGTTGATCTACACCTTGCAGGAGCGATACGGAGACGCGTACGCCATCGCGCAGCAGGTCTCAAAGGTCTTTCGCGCCTATGGCGATCGCGATCGTCTGGCCCGGGCGATGGACACACAAGCCTTCAGCCTCCTCATGCAGTCTCGTTATGCTGAGGCTTTGCCGGTACTGCTGGATGTCGATCGGAACTTCCAGGATGTACGCGATGCAGATTCCCGCGCCCTCACGCTTGGCAACATTGCGTTGTGCTGGTGGCAGACAGGGAAGCTCGCGGAAGCCTTCGGTTACTACAAGCTGGCCGAGGACCTGTACCAGTCGATCGGCAGCAAGTCCGAGGCGACGCGCGTCAGGATGAACGTGGCCAGCGTCCTTGCCTCGCAGGGTCACTACGCCGAGGCTAAAAAGCGAATTCGCGATTGTCAGCGCGAATACGACGAATTTGGAATGCGGACCGACTCTGCCGATGCCGGTCTGGCCCTCGCCGAGATCCTCCTCGTCGAGAAGGCGTTCGTGGAAGCCGAGGCACTCTGCCGCCGCGCCATCGAGCAGTACCAGGCCAGCGGCGTTTCCCACACTGCATACGCTTTGACTGCCCTTACCTACCTTCGGGAGGCGGCCGCGCAGAGACGCGCTACTCCGGAAGTCGTACGGCAGGTGAAGACGTACCTGGAACGGCTCCCTCGCCAGCCGAGCCTTCAGTTCGCACCCCCACCCCTCCCGCCGGAGTAACTATTTTTTCGGGATAGGGTAGGGGAGGAACGGTCTCAGTCACTCCTGCGGTAGGGCGCGCCCTCCGAGCCTGACAAGTACGCCACCGCAAGGAGGGTGCAAATGAGCCGTCGTGTATCCAGGTCTGCCGCAGCATTTCTAGCGCTGACGATTGCGCTATCAGCCCCGTCAGCATTCGCCGCCAGGCGCGGCCCCTCGACGGAGCCGTCGTCCGGTGCGATCGAACGGATCGTTCGAGCCGTCAAGAAAGCAGTGAAGAGTCTCGGCCAGACTACCCATGACGACATTCCGGGTTACTTGCCGCGTCCGCCGCTACCGTAAGCAAGACAGTCATCAAGCCTGTTCATACCGGCATCTCACCAGATGAGGTGCCGGCTATTGTCGTCTTGCCATCCCGCCGCCGAGCCCGAAACCGCGAGTCCGGGAGCCCGTACAATACCCGCCATCTCATGACAGGAGCTGCCGGGTAAATGTCCCACATCCTCGCCGTTCGCGACGTCACCAAGACCTTCGGCGACGTCCGCGCTGTTGACGGGATCTCCTTTTCCGTTCGTCAAGGCACCATCACCGGCCTCCTCGGCCGGAACGGTGCCGGCAAGACGACCACGCTCCGAATGATCACCGGGATCTTCATGCCGGATTCCGGATCGATCGAGTGGCTCGGTTCGGCAAACGGAACGTCGTTTCGCGATCAGATCGGCTATTTGCCGGAGGAGCGCGGCCTCTACAAACAGATGAAGGTGGTCGAGCAGCTTCTCTTCCTCGCCGAGATCAAAGGGAAGCGGCCTGCTTCCGTTAGACCCGCGATCGACCGGTGGCTGGAGCGCTTCGAGCTCACGGACAAGCGCGACGCCAAAGTCGAAGAGCTCTCGAAAGGCAACCAGCAGAAGGTTCAGCTGATCGGGACCCTGCTCCACGATCCGGAGCTGATCATCCTCGACGAGCCGCAGTCGGGGCTCGATCCCGTCAACATGGTTCTGGTCCGCAACCTTCTGCGCGATCTGCGGGCGGAAGGGCGCACGATCCTTCTGTCGACGCACATGATGGGAGAGGCTGAACGGATGGCCGATGAGATCGTCCTCATCCATCGCGGGCGGGTCGTGCTGGAGGGAGACATCGACCAGGTTCGCGCTTCCTTCGGCAAGAACACGGTCCACGTCGAGTACGAGGGTGACGGGACCTTCCTGCGGGATCTGCCTCAGGTCAGACGCGCAGCCGTTGTGAACAACGCCGCGGAGCTGAGCCTCGACGACGGCGCCGACCCGCAGAAGATCCTGGAAGTTTGCATGGGCAGGTTGCGCATCCGGAAATTCGAGCTCGCCGCACCGTCGCTCGAAGAGATCTTCATCGAGAAAGTGGGAACTGAGACGTTGCCCGAGGCGGTGCGATGAGAAAGCTCTTCGCGGTGTTCAAGCGCGAGTACTTCTCCGCGGTGCGGAAGAAGATGTTCATCATCATGACGTTTCTCCTTCCTGTGCTCATGGTTGGTCTGATGATTCTTCCGAGCTTCATCATGGTGAAGGGGATGGGCGAGAAAACGGTCGTGGTTCTCGACGGCACGGGGCGGCTGCAGTCCGCGTTCACGCGACCCAACGAGCCGACGAAAGAAGAGAAAGGAGCCGCGAAGAAGCCGACGTCGCGCCGGCGATCGAGGCTTCCGACGACCATGAAGGTGGAGTACGTAAGCCGCGACGGTGACCGGAACCTCGACCAGACGGCGAAGCCATACCTGGACCGTCTGACAGGACAGGAAAAAGGAAAAGGCCTCGATGGCGTGTTGCTCATCCCCAGTGATGCCATCGCTGCGGACGACTCGAAGCTGAAGTATTACGGACGCTCTTCGACCGACTTCATCACGCAGGAGCGGCTCGCCTCGATCACCAACGGCGCTGTGCAGCGGATCCGCCTGGCGGGTAAAGGCATCGATTCCGAGGAAGTGGAGCGCCTCATGAACCGCATGGATATCGAGGCGGTGCAAATCTCGAAGACGGGCGAGGAAAAGAAAGGTGGCGCGGCAAACTTCTTCATCGTTTTCATCTTCGCGGCGATGCTGGTGTTGCCGTCGTTCATCTATGGTCTGGAGATCATGCGCGGCATCATTCAGGAGAAGACCGATCGCGTCGTCGAAATCCTTGTTTCGTCGATGACGCCTCCGCAGCTTCTCATCGGAAAGATCCTCGGCGTCGCCGCCGTCGGCATGACTCAGATCAGCGTCTGGATTCTGATGGCAGTCGTTGGCGGCCTCTTCGCGACGCTCTGGCTCTCCATGGCCAACGTGAGCGTGATGCAGTACCTCAGCATCGCGACCTTTGGTTACTTCGTGATCTTTTTCGTGCTGGCGTATCTCACCTACGTCTGCATCTACGCGATCGGCGGCGCAGTGTGCAACTCGGAAAAGGAAGCTCAGCAGCTGATCGCTCCATTCACGATGATCATGATGATGCCGTGGTTCCTCATGGCTCCGATCATCACCAACCCCGACTCGAAACTGGCGGTCATTTTCTCACTCGCTCCGGTGTTCGGGCCGCTGACCATGTTCGTGCGGACGATCGTCTCCGATCCGCCCGTCTGGCACATCGCGCTGTCGGTCCTCGCTTCGATCGCCACGATTGCCGCCTTCTGGTGGATCACGGCAAAGATCTTCCGAATCGGCATCCTCTCCTACGGAAAGCGTCCGACGATCCCGGAGCTGTGGCGGTGGATGAAGGTGGCGTGAAAGGCCTCAGGCCTCAGGCCCCAGGCCTCACGGGGCCACCGCCCCTACCACGTTCTCCTGAGGCCTGAGGCCTGAGGCCTGAGGCCTAGTATCATCACCCTCCACGCCAAAAGGGGGGCACATGCAGATCAAGACGCTGAATGACATCTACGCCGTCACATCGGCGATCGATCGTCCGGCGGCGATGAAGTACAAGAAGGGCGACCGCTGGATCGACATCACGGTGCCTCAGTTCCGGGACACGGTCCGTCACTTCTCCACCGGCCTGCGACTGCTCGGCGTGAAGCCGGGCGATCGCGTCGCCATCCTGTCCGAAAACCGCCCCGAGTGGACGATGGCCGATTTCGCGATCCTGGCCAGCGGCGCGGTCACGGTCCCGGTTTACCCCACTCTGCTCGGCTGGCAGGTCGAGTACATCCTCAATGATGCCGGCGTGGTGGGGGTGATCGTTTCAAACGACGAGCAGTTGAAGAAGATTCAGGAAGTTCGCGGCCACGTCCCTTCCATTCACAACATCATCGTCTGCGATCCGCCCGACGCGCTGTCGAAGGGCGTTCTGACGTTCCCGCAGGTGGTGGACAGCGGCCGTCGCGAAGAGGGAGCTTCAGGACGCGCGCGTTTCGATGAGCTGATCAACAAAGCGAAGCCCGACGACCTGGCCACACTGGTCTATACATCGGGGACCACGGGCAACCCGAAAGGGGCGATGCTCACGCACGGCAACATCACCAGCAACGTGCAGGCGACAGCGAACATGCTCGACCTCAAGCCGGGCATGATCGCACTCTCGATTCTTCCTCTCTCCCACATCCTCGAGCGGATGGCCGACTTCTTCTACCTCTACAAGGGCGTGACGGTCGCGTACGCGGAAAACATCCTCAAGGTTTCCGACAATCTTCAGGAGATCAAGCCGAACATCTTCGCCGCCGTGCCGCGCCTCTTCGAGAAGATGCGCACGCGCGTCATGGACAACGTGGCCCTGGCCCCGCCCAAGAAGCAGAAAATTTTCCACTGGGCGCTGAAGATCGCGGAGGAGCGGTTGCCGTATCGGGTGGAGGGGAAGCCGATGCCGCTCGGACTGAAGCTCAAGTCCGCGGTCGCCGACAAGCTCGTCTTCAGAAAGATTCTCGATCGACTGGGCGGGCGGGTGGATTTCGTCATCTCCGGCGGCGCGCCGCTGTCGGCGGAACTGGCGGCGTTCTTCATCGGGGCAGGACTGGAGATTTTCGAAGGCTACGGGTTGACCGAAACGTCTCCTGTCATTTCCGTCAACACGCCGGCCAGGAGGAAGGTCGGTACTGTGGGCCCGGTCATTCCCGGCGTCGAGGTGAAGATTGCCTCGGATGCTGAGATTCTCACGCGCGGTCCGCACGTCATGAAGGGCTACTGGAACAACCCGGAAGCGACGGCTCAGGCCATCGATTCGGAGGGCTGGTTCCATACCGGCGACATCGGCGAGCTCGACGCGCAGGGTTTCCTGAAGATCACCGATCGCAAGAAGGACATCATCATCAACGCCTACGGCAAGAACATCGCGCCGCAGCCGCTCGAGGCGTTGCTGAAGAGCTCACCGTACATCGGGACACCTGTGCTCATCGGCGACCGGCGTAAATATCTGTCGGCACTGATCGTGCCGAACTTCGAGAAGCTCGAGCGCGACGCAGCGGCCATGGGCGTGAGCTTCAAGTCACGCGAAGAGCTCGTCGGAAACGAAAAAGTGAAGACGTTGATCCAGAACGAGATCGATCGCTTCAATCAGAACCTCGACCGGCAGGAGCAGATCCGCCGTTTCACGATTCTTCAGCGCGACTTCTCGATCGACGAGGACGAGATCACACCGTCGCTCAAGGTGAAGCGGAAAATGATCGACAAGAAGTACAAGAACCTGATTGACGAAATGTATGTCGGCGAAGATGCCGACGAAAGGGAAGCCAAGAGGGGATGACTGCGCTGGAGACCGCGCCGGTCGCCAAGGCGAATGCATTCAGGATTGAGCGCGACGGGGATCTGGCCATCGTCTGGTTCGATCTTCCGGGCGAGAAGGTCAACAAATTCTCTTCGACAGTGATGCTGGAGTTCGCCGCGCTGGTCGACACGCTGGGGCAGTCGAAGGACATCCGCAAAGTCATCATCGCCTCTCCAAAGCCCGGGATCTTCATCGCCGGCGCGGACGTCACCGAATTCAGCAAGGCCAGGTCGCCCGAAGAAGGGAAGCAATACGTTCGCCTCGGCCAGCAGACCTTTCAGAAACTCTCGCGGCTCCCTCAGGTCACTGTAGCGGCCATCGACGGCGCCTGCCTCGGTGGCGGATGCGAGCTGGCCATCAGCTGCGACTACCGGGTGATGTCCGACTCGCCCAAGGCGACCATCGGACTGCCCGAGGTCAAGCTCGGGATTTTCCCGGCCTGGGGAGGGACGACGAAGTTGCCGCGAGTGATCGGCCTTCCCGCCGCCCTCGACATCGTTCTCAACGGAAAAACGCTCGACGCCAGGCGTGCAAAGCGCGCCGGCCTCGTCGATGAAGTCGTCGCGCCGGGAATCCTGCTCGACGTGGCAAGGCAGTTTGCCGCGAAGGGCAAGCGTGGCGACCTCGATCGCACGAAGTTCTACATCGAAGGGAATCCGCTTA
>Ga0184623_10000860_pt1 | contig 13152 bp, 8 predicted proteins | sample PLM1_100_b1_FD_133138 | JGI IMG/M metagenome (GOLD analysis project Ga0184623, IMG submission 133138) | Groundwater sediment microbial communities from an aquifer in East River, Colorado, USA - PLM1_100_b1 | ecosystem: Environmental > Terrestrial > Soil > Riparian zone | place: USA: East River...
CATTCGGAAATCAGTCGATCAGCACAGACCCGAAGTACGCCAATCCGGACGCGCAGGCGTGGCCGCAGGTGGCGGCCGGCCTGCGCGGGCCGTTGGCCCGATCGGTGTTGGTGACCGACGATCCCGACCATGCCCGGCTGCGCCGGCTGATCGGCAAGGAGTTCACGCCGCGCAGGGTCGAGGCGCTACGGTCGCGCATCGGTGAGATCTGCGATGAGCTGATCGCCGGTTTCCGCTCCCGCGGTCGCGCTGATCTGATCCAGGATTTCGCCGCCGTGCTGCCCCTGACGGTCATCTCGGAGATGTTCGGCATACCGGTGGCCGATCGGGCCAGGTTCCGCCAATGGGCCCTCGTCATCGGCGGTATCGACGAGCAGTCGCCGACGCTGCAGCCGCAGGTGTACGCCGAGATGATGGCGTATCTCAACGAGTTGATCGAGCGCAAGAGCCAGCAGCGAGACGACGCTGGGGAGGCGGATCTGCTCGCTGCGCTCATCGCCGTGCGCGACTCGGGTGACCGGTTGAGCCACCAGGAGCTGCTCGGCACGGCCGCCGTCCTGCTGCTCGCCGGGCACAGCACGACGGTCAACCTGATCGGCAACGGGATGCTGGCGCTGTTGCGTCACCCGGACCAGCTCGCCGCGTTGAAGGCCGATCCGTCGCTGGTCGACGCTGCGGTCGAGGAGTTCCTGCGCTATGAGGGTCCGGCGGCCAACCCGACCTTGCGATTTACGAAGGAAGCGACGCGGATCGGGGACGCGACGATCCCGGCCAACGAGGTCGTGATGCTCTCGCTGGCCTCGGCTGACCGCGACCCGAACCGGTACGACGAACCTGACGTCCTCGACATCCGGCGCCCGGATCACCGGGACCACCTGGCTTTCGGTCACGGCATGCACTACTGCCTCGGCGCGCCGCTAGCCAGGTTGGAGGCCCGGGTCGCGTTTCCCAAGCTGCTGGCCGCCTGCCCCGGCATCGCCCTCGATGAGACCGTTGAGCTGCGGTGGCGGGTCGGCGTGCCCGCACGCGGCCTGCACCAGCTGCTGATCACGTTCACCCCGCCACCCCTTCCGCGATCTTGAGCTATTTCGGGCGACACGTCGAGCGGCGTGCCAAAAAGCTCAAGATCGCGGCAGGGGTGCGTGCCGCGGTTCGGCCGGTTCGCCACGACCGGCAGCAGCGCCGCGACCTACGCGCAAGCCGAAGGTCCGGTCAGCCGGTTGATCAACGACTTCGGCCCACCGGTGGCCAGCGCCTCGGCCGCGCGGCGCCGCGCCGCGCTCCCGTTCGTCCACCTCGAACGCGAGTTGTGGCACCTGCAGGACGACACCGGGAACGAGATGGGCGCGGACTTCCCGGGGCGCGCCTGGCTGGTGGAGCACGGCGCGCTCGGCCGGCTACGTCCAGAAGTGGAGCAGCTGCTCGCCAGTCCCGGAACGCTCGCCGCGGCCGCCAGGCTGCTGCTCGACCAGCATTTCACCCCGGTGCTCGCCACACTGATCTGCGACGCCGTCGATCTCGACGTTGCCGGCCTCGAGGCCGCAGCCGCTCCTGGGCCGACGCCTGCGGTAGGCCCGCAGCCCGGGAAGACGCGCCGCCCCGGGTTCGCCGAAGAGGTGTTGCGCGCCTACGTCTACCGGTGTGCGATGTGCGGCTTCGACGGGGCACTGGGCCCCGCGCACATCGAATGGCACAACCGGCAGGTGTTCAAGAACGGGACGACCAAAGCCGCGTGAGAGCCGCGCGTCGTCGACCTCGCGACACCTGTGTGGCAGGAGACCCCTTCGCGATCTTGAGCTTTTTCGGCATGGGAGCGCTCCCAACATCGAAAAAGCTCAAGATCGCGGCGGGTGGATCAGAAGTTGGCGACGTTGAGCAGCTTTTCCTGGACGCCGTCGGGGTCCTGAGACGGCCAGGTCCAGTTGAGGGTGCCCGCCGCCTGCAGCGCGGACATCACGGCGCTCGGAGACGCGGTCGGATGGGTGGCCTTGTACAGCGCCGCGCCGCCGGCGACGTGCGGGCTGGCCATGGACGTGCCCGAGATCGTGTTGTACGCCCCGCCCTTCCAAGTAGAAAGGATGCACACACCTGGGGCGATGATGTCGACGTCTGGGCCGAAGTTGGAGAAGTCGGCGAACGTGTCGTCGCCGTCGGGCCGGCACGTGGCCGCCGCGCCGCCGCCTGGCAGGCCGTTGAAGTCGGCGAGCGCGCTCACGGTAATGACCTCGTCGTAAGCGGCAGGCGCCTGGGTGCTGGAATCGAGGTGCGAGTTGCCCGCGGCCACGACGTAGGTGACACCGGCGGCGACGGAGGCGCAGATCGCCCTGTGCATGGCGTCGTTGTTGGTGTTGCCGCAGTTGCGGTCGTCCGCGCCCGGCGCGCCGAGGCTCATGTTCGCGACCTCGATCTCACTGGCATGGGCGGTGACGAAGTCGACGCCGCAGAGGACGGTCGCCGTCGTGCCCGAGCCCGCTTTGTTGAGCACGCGGACCGGCCAGATCCGGGCGCCCGGCGCGACGCCGACGACGCCGACGCCGTTGTCGAGCGCACCGATCGTCCCGGACACGTGAGTGCCATGGCCGTTGCCGTCGTCGGCGCTGGCACCGGTCGAGCAGTTCTTCGCACCGGCGGTGTAAACGTTGAGATCCGGGTGATCGAGGTCCACGCCGCTGTCGATGACCGCGACATCGACGTTCACTCGCTCGTCGACACCGTTTATCATCGCGGTCGGGCTCAGTTCGGCGTCGACGCGATTAATCCCGGTCGGGAGGGTCTGGGCCGTCGCCGAAACCGCCTGGTCCTGCTGGACCCACGCCACCCGGGCATCGCGTGCGATGCGATCCGCCGCGGTCGCGCTCAGGCGCGCGGCATAGCCGCGAACCGCGTTCCGGTAGACGTAGGAAACGTCGGCGCCAAATGCGCGGCCGTGTTCACCAGCCACACCCGATGGGTTGGCGCCGTCTTTGAGAACGACAATGTACTGATCAGCGGATACTCCAGTGTCAGTGCCGGGCGCGGCAATCGCACCGGTGGCTGCAGCCATAGCCGCAACCGGAATGGCTGCAAAGATAAGGGCCGCACGGACGCTCTTTCGCAAAGCAGATCCCTTCGTCGAAGCAGGTCGGTCCCGGAACATCGGACGGCGGTCTGCCGTTCGTCGCGGTTACGCCGTCTCGATGCTTCTCCGACCCCCCTTACGCGCACGAGAGCCGGCTGGTTCAGGGGTCTGCGAAGAGATCTAGTTCGCCTCAAGCGAACAACCAGGAGGGGGCCGCTGGGCCCCCTCCTGGGATGGGAATACGCGCTCAGCCGGCCGACAGTGTGATCGACTGGCCGTAGATGTTCTGGTCGAGCCCGTGCGCGTTGGGGCAGCGGTCCGGCTCGAGCGCCGTGGGCGTACGGCACTGGAACACGTCGAAGCCATCGACGTAGTCGGTCTCCCGGATGTCCACGCCCGGTGTCACGTCGCGGTTGTCGGTCCAGGTCAGGTAACCGAAGAGCGAGCTCGCTCCGTCAAATGCGAGCGCGACCCAGTTGTAGTCGCCCTGGAACGGCACCGACCGGTTGCCGAACATCTCGTACGACGGCTGGTGGGTCGTCGACGAGACCATGCCGAGCGGGGTGAACGTGGCGCCGTCGTCGGAGACCGAGGCGTAGCTGCCCACCGCGTCCGTGCCCGACGACACCGGCCGGCCTCGCGCGTCGAGCGTGTTGCCGATCGGCAGTTGGACGCTGTAGGCATCGTCGCTGCGGTTGTCCTGCCAGAGCGCCACGAGCTTGCCGCCCAGCGCGTCGATGTCCGAGAAGTACTGGTGGCCCCGACCGTCGGCGGGATCGACCGGAATCGGCTCGGACCAGGTCGCGCCGTTGTCCAGCGACCGGATGACGTAGGCCACGGACCGGCCGACCGAGCCCGAGTTGGCGCCTGCCGAGCTGTACGACGTTGTGGACGGGACGACGGTGTCCGGGTCGACCGCGTTGTAGGTCGCGTAGACGCCCGGCAGCAGGCGGCTCGGGTCGGCGGTGAGCCGCGGCTCGAGGGGGACCCGGAAGAACACGAACCGGCTGGGGCAGGCGGACCCGCCGTCGCCGCAGTCGCGGGCGCCGTCCGACGGGAAGTACCGGGTGAAGGTGGCTATCTGGTGCGCCGGCGCGAAGCTGGTGCCGCCGTCGGTTGACCGGGCGATGGCGAGGCCCTGCGCGTCGATCGCCGATGGTGTGTTCCGGGTGCCCCACGTCGCGTACACGTCGCCGTCGTGCTCGATGGCGATGTCACAGCCCTGCACGTCCGTGCCATACGACAGGTCAATGGGGTGCGAGAATGTCCGCCCGGAGTCGGTCGAGCGAGCGAACTGGATCTTGGTCCCGCCGGTCGCGCCGACGAAGCGAGACCAGCAGATGTAGACATTGCCGTCATTGGGTCCGCCGGTGCGATCGACCTCGAGCTGTGGTTTGTCCTCGAAAATACCATTCACCCCTGGGGTGCCTTTGCCGACCACAACGGTTCGCAGGTAGTCCTTGGGGTATCCGCTGGGGTGCGGCTGGTTGTCGTACGTCGCTACCCACACGTCGCCGTTCTGCGGGTTGACCCGGTTGAACGCGATGCCACCCGCGAACAGGTTGCCGTCGTTGTCGAAGGCCAGCAGCGGGTCACCGGCCTCGGCCTGCCGGCCGTGCAGCGGCGAGGCCACGCCCTCGGCCGAGGTGTCGCTCGGGTAGCCCGGGATCTTCGACGGCGTCCAGGTCTCGCCCCGGTCGCCGGAGAACGCGAGGCCCATCCAGCCGCCACCCAGGTCGGCGTCGCAGTAGTCGTTCCAGCTGGCCATCACCAGGTCGGGATCGGTGGGGTCGATCGCGACCGTGGGCTCGTTGCCCTGCCGGAACGCACCGCCGTCGTTCGAGTCGGAATCGCCGTCGTTCGGTACGTCCGGCGCCTTGCTCGTTGATGGGTCGGAGCAGTGTTGGATGGCCCGATCGGTGCCACCGTCGTGCCGGACGTAGGACGCCGCGGGGGTCACCCGGTCGTCCTGTTCTAGGGCGCCGGACGCGGGCTGTCCGACGGCGGTCAGGCCGGCGACGAGCAATCCGGCCATGGCGATGAAGACTGGTCTCCGCATACGTCCTCCAGGGGCATGCCGCAGGATGCGACGTCCACCCCCGCGATCTCATCCCAACGCAGCCGCAGCCGGAGGACAAGACTTAGGACACAACTGAACAACATCTGGCCGGCGCGGCATCAGCGCATCGCGTCCAGCCGATCAGCAGCACGGACCCGGTCATTGGCGACCGCCACCCTTGCGTTCTGGCGAGATCGGTTGTCGATCGGTGCTGTGGCAACGCCCGTGACCACGATGGTGGCACGACCGAACAGCGCGCCGACAGAGCCGAACAGCGAAGCCCTCGGGGTCACCATTGCGCCAGCCGATCTCGCCGGCCGCGCCGGGGCGGACGTTTGACCGCAGGCCGCCCGGTCTTCGCCGCCGGGGTACGAATGCGCTCGGCGCCCTTCCTCACCGCGGGTTGGTGATGTCGCTGGTGGCGAGGATGGCCGCCGGCCGAGCCCGATTTTCCCGGTCGGCTGCGGTCGCCATGGCGGCTGCCGCAGACATCGCGGTGGCCCCCGGCGGGACGACCAGCAGATCGATGCGGTGCCCGCTAGCGCTGGTCAAGCTGACCATGCCGGCGTCGAGCACCCGGAACCAGCCGACCAGGACGCGGCGCCCGTCGACCTGAAGCTGATCTGGCGTGCTCTCCCAGGCAGTCGGATTCAGCGATACCCGAGCGATGCCACCAACGTGTGCGGTGACGCCGGAGATCAGCGCCGGGAGTTCGGCGGCCGGATCATTCGACCGCGGCCACCAGCCACCGTCGAGCATGCCCTGGCTCGACAACGTTGGATCGAGACGCACTCGCAGGCCTGTGGGAGCGCCCCGTTCGAGGAGATGACCTTGAGGGGAGGCGGAGATGTTGCCGGGCGACCTCATGTCGCGGAACCTGTCTCCGGTTCCCATCGGAACCGAGGCTTGCGTTCGCCCAGGACGACGTCGGCTCTTGGTCGACATACGAGAAACCCTAGGTGTCTCATCTTACGCCCTGCGCGCCGCGCCCGCCTTCTGGCGCGATGGCGCGATGGCGCGTTCGGCCCTAGTGCCGCCGCGAGATTTGCGACCCCGCTCGGTGGGCCGCCGTTCGCTCCTAAGTGCGCCGCCCGATCAAGGCCTCGAGCAGGTGGCCGGTGGTCCGGGCCGGCCAACGGCCGCCGACGTACTGCACCGCCTCGTCCAACGGGAGCGGCGTCGTGGCGTTGCCGGTGCGGACGTACAGCCGGGCTTCGCTGCCCTCCCGCAGGTATACGGGCGCGTCGGCCGGCCGGACAGTCACCACGCAGACGTCAGCGCCGTCGGCGTCAGCGAAGGCCACGGCGAGGAACCGGCGGGCCGGCCCGCCGAGGGCGGCCGTGAGCATTTGCAGCAGGTGCCGCTCGAAGCCGTCCCGATCCGGCCGGGTCAGCGTGGCGTAGTCCGCCGCGAGCCCGCGCATGGCGCCGGCGTCGTCGACGCCGAGCAGCAGTGTCCCGCCACGGCCGTTGAGGAAGCCCGCGACGGTCTTGGCGACGACGCGCTCGAGTGCCTTGTTGACCTTCTGCTGCTGCAGGTCCCAGCGCAGGCTGGCCTTGAACTCCAGAGCGGACCCCTCTCCCGCCTCTGCCAGCGCGCGCACGTCGGGAGGCGCTTCAGCTGCCGTTGGTCGTCCCGGCCTGCGCAGCAGGGCGGGACCGGCGGTGCCCAGCAGCCGCAGCCCCCATAGGCCCAAAGCCGCCGAGCCCACAGCGGCCAGCACCACGATTGCGGGCGGCGGGTCGAGCTCGAACAGGTCCCGGGAAGCAGGCACGGCAAGCACCAACACGTAGGCGGCGCCCATGCCCACCACGAGCGCCAGCCGGGCTCCGGTCAACGGCGCGGCGGCGAGCGCGAGCAGGGCCAGCGCGGCGGCCATCATGGCCGTCGTCGCGGTGGTGCGCGCCTCCGCCACGCTGACGCCGTTTGCCGTGCGGGCCAGGGCGTACGCCACGAACGTCGCTGCGGCCACTGCAAGCCCGGCTGGAACGGCGAACCGGGCCACCCGCTGCACGAAGCCGGGCTCCACCCGAGGCGCAGCGCCGCCCAACACGAGAAACACCGCGGGCAGGCCGATGGTGAGGGTGCCGACCAGCGTCAGTTGCCGGGGCACGAACGGGAATGTCAGCCCTGCGATGCCGACGGCGACCACGAGGAGGAAGGCGTACATGCTCTTGGCGATGAACAGCTTGGCGACGCGCTCCATGTTCGCCGTCACCCGCCGGCCCTCGCGCACGGCGTACGGCAGCGCCGCGAAGGAGTCGTCGAGCAGCACGAACTCGGCGACAGCCCGTGCCGCCTGCGCGCCGCCGCCTATCGCCACCGCCAGGTCGGCGGTCCTCATCGCAGGCACATCGTTGACACCGTCGCCGATCATTGCCACGCAGTGCCCCTCGGCCTGCAGCGCCTTGACGACTTGCTGCTTCTGTTCCGGCGCGACGCGGCCGAAAACGCTGCGCTCGGCCAGCACCCGCGCCACCTCAGCCGGGTTGCTGGCGAGCCGGGTGGCGTCGATGGGATCTCCGCCGGGATCGATGCCGACCGCCCGCGCGACGGCCAGCACAGTCTCCGGGTGATCGCCGGAGAGCACTTTGAGCGCCACACCCTGGTCGGCGAAGTAGCGCACCGTAGCAGCGGCGTCAGGACGTACGGCGTCGCCCAGTGTCACAAGGGCGGCTGGGAGAACCCCTTCAGGCCCGCTCACGCCGTCGATGTGCGCCGCGCGGGCCAGCAGCAGCACCCGCAGCCCTTCGCGGGCGCTGGCTTGCGCGCGATCGGCGACGGCGGTGCCGGGGGCGAGGTGGTCAGGCGCCCCGAGCACCCAGGTCCCGCGTTCGCCGAAGTCGGCGCCGCTCCAGCGCCGCCCGGACAAGAAGGGAACCACCGTGGCGGCTGGCCACCCGTCGGGCAGGGGTACGGCGGCCGCGACCGCGCGCAGGCTCGCGTTGGGGCTGGGGTCCGCCGCAGCGAGGGCGCCCAACGCGGCCGCGACCTCCTCCGTGCCGACAGCGGGATCCACCGGATCCACGGATCTCACCTTCAGGTGCCGTCCATCGGTCAGCGTCCCGGTCTTGTCCAGGCACACGACGTCGACTCTGGCCAGAACCTCCACCGCCGGCAGTTGCTGGACCAGCACCCTGCGCCGCCCAAGCCGGACCACCGCAAGCGCGAAGGCGATGCTGACGAGCAACACCAAACCCTCGGGCACCATGCCGACAACAGCGGCCACGGAAGTACGCACGGCCTCGGCGGTGCCTTCTGACCGGCGCTGCGTCAAGACCAGGATCACCGCGGCCGGCACGAGCGCCCAGGTCACCCAGCGCAGGAAGGTGTTGACACCGTCGTTCAGCTGGGAGGGCGGGGGGCTGAACCGTCTTGCCTGCTCGGCGAGGTGATTGGCGTAAACCCCGCTGCCTACTCGCGTCACGCGGTAGCGCACCGTCCCCGACACGACAAACGAGCCGGACAGCACTTCGTCACCGGGCTCCCTGCGCACCGGGCCGGCCTCCCCGGTGAGCGGCGACTCATCGAACTCCACACCGATAGCGGCGACCACCACGCCGTCGGCCACGATCTGATCGCCCGCGCCCGCCTCCACGACGTCGTCCACCACCACCTCGGCCACAGCCACCGGCTCTGGTCGGCCGCCACGCATCACCCGGGCCGAGGCTGCGGTGAGCACCCGGAACCGGTCAAGCGTCCGCTTGGCGCGCAACTCCGCGACAATGCCCACCGCGCTGTTTGCGACCACCACGAGCCCGAACAGCGCGTCCTGGACCGTGCCGACCACGAGGACGGCGACGCAGAGGGCGCCGAGCAAGGCGTTGAAACGAGTCAGGACGTTGCCTCGCACAATCGCCCAGGCGGACCGGCTGGTCGGCAGACGGAACCGGTTGACCGCCCCACGCGCTTGCCGCTCGCGCACCTGCGCCGCGTCGAGACCTGCGCCGGCATTCGGCGGCAGAGCCGGTTCGCGGCCCGGCGACACAGTGGCCGGTGACTCGGGCGGCGAGTTGGCCATGCGACGCCTCCCGCCCCGCGTAGACCGGGCCGACTGTACTCCTCCGCCGGGGACGATCAGGTTGGCATCCGGTCCGCACTGCGCCTCAGCGGGGGCTGAAGCCGCCTTCCGACTCCCAGCTGTTCAGGTCGGCGTTGGCGGATCGGGGGGCCGGCGGTTGTGCAGGCAAGTCCCGGACATCGCCCGACTCCGCAGCGGCGAGCACGGCAGTGGCGGACAGCCGGTTGCTGCCAGCGGCCGCCAGCACCATCGCGTGGGCAGCGGTCGTGGCGGCGGTGTCAGGCGGCACGACGAGCAGGTCGACGCGCTCCCCGTTGCTACCCCTCAAGCTGATCAGATGAGCGTCCATGCTGCGGAACCAACCCGCGCGGACGGCGCGCCCATCGGCGTCGATCTTGGCTGGTGCCGGATCCCATTGCGCCGGGTGGTAGGCGGCCCGCGTGATCCGAATCCCCTTGCGGTGCAGTTCGGCAACGAGGAAGGGCAGGTCGGCGGCGAGGCTGGTCGAGCGGGGCCACCAGGCGCCGTCCAGGGTCGTGGGGTGATGAGGTCCGGCGCCTAGGACGGAGGTCGGCGTGCGAAACTCCTCGGTATCCGCCATCGTACGCCTGAAAATGCTTTGCCCAGGACGCCGTGCAGGAGGCAGCACATTCGCCCGTGCCGCTGACCGTGGCGTCCATCCGACAGACCGAGGGTGACGAAATCGATCCAACCGACGATGCGCTGCGGATCGGCGTGATCGCTTCGATCGCCCACCGCGTGCCGCCGCGTGACTACGGGCCCTGGGAGCAGGTCGCCTCGACCCTGACTGAAGGGCTCGTCGCGCGAGGCCATGACGTGACGCTCTTCGCCACGGCCGACTCGGTCACCACCGGGCGCTTGCACGCGGTGGCTCCGGCCGGGTATGAGGAGGACGCGGGCATCGACGCCAAGGCCTACGAAGGACTGCACAACGCGGCCGCCTTCGAAGGCGCCGGCCGGTTCGACATCATCTCCAACCAGTTCGACTTCATGCCGTTGACGTACAGCCGGCTCGTGGCCACACCGGTCGTCACCACGATCCACGGATTTTCCTCGGAGCGGATCCTCCCGGTTTACCGGGCGTACGACTCCATCGGCCACTACGTGGCGATCAGCGACGCCGACCGTCACCCCGATCTCAGCTACGCCGCGACGATCCACCACGGGATCGACCTGACCCGATTCACCTTTGCCGAGGATGCCGGCGACTACCTGCTGTTCCTCGGGCGGATTCACCCGGACAAGGGAACCCACCGAGCGATCGAGGTCGCCCGCCGGTCGGGGCGACCGCTCATCCTGGCGGGGATCGTCCAGGACGAGCCCTACTTTCGCGCCATGGTCGAACCGCACCTGCGCGACCCCGACGTTGTGTACCTGGGCCCGGTCAGGCCCCAGCAGCGAGACGCGCTTCTCGGGGGCGCCTACGCGCTGCTGCACCTCATCAGCTTCGCCGAGCCCTTCGGCCTGTCCGTCGTCGAAGCGCTCGCCACGGGCACCCCGGTCATCGCCACCCGCCTGGGTTCCATGCCGGAGCTCATCCGCCCCGAAGTCACCGGCTTCCTGGTCTCGTCCGTGGACGACGCGACGGCGGCGGTGGAACGGGTCGGGGAGCTGCGCCGGAGAGACTGCCGTGACGACGTGGAGGGCCGCTTCACCGCCGACCACATGGTCGACCGCTATGCCGCTCTCTTCCACCACATCCTTGACCACTAGTGGTCAGGTGCCGGCGCGACCCTTCTGGTGGTCGTTGCGCACGACGTTGTGCATCAATCCGGAACGGACGGCCGAGGCCTCGAGGACGTGGGCGTCGGTGAGTGCGGCAAGTCGGTGGACGACGTTGGCGCGGATGACGAGACGGTCGCCGGCGTCGAGTGTGAGGGTGCGCAGGCGGGCGGGGTCAGCTCCCACCTTGACGGTGACACGCCCGCTCAGGACGGCGATGGTCCCGTCCTTGCTCGGGTGGGACTCCAACGACAGCGTCTTGCCCGCGTCGACATGCAGCACCTTGCCGACGTAGCGACCTTCGAAGACGGCGAAGACCTCCTCGTGTCCCCATGGTTGGTCGACGCGATCGACTCGTTCGACGACCTCGACGCGCGCGGCCTCGCCGGCGATGTCGCCGTCCGGCCCGGCATGCGCCTGCAGGGCGGAGCGCGGGGGGTTGTCGGGATGGTGGAAGGGGTTGAACGACGGTCTGGTCATCGGGTGGTTCCTCTCGGCTTAGAGCCTGTTCCGGAACCCATCGACGATGGGTTTGCCAACAGGCTCTTAGAGTGCCCGGTCACTCTCAGGGTGCAAGCGGTTCAACAGACCGGGCAGGTCGACGACGGCGACGCGGATGCTGGAGTCGCTGCAGCCGTAGGGGAGGACGAGGGCGTCGCCGTGGGCGAGGCCGCCGCAGGAGTAGACGACGTTGGGCACGTACCCGTCGCGTTCGTCCTCCGCTGGAGTCAGCAGCGGGTCGGGCAAGGCGGCGATAACGCGGCTGGGATCTTCGAGGTCGAGCAGGACGGCGCCGATGGCATAGGTGCGCATCGGTCCGACGCCGTGGGTCAGGACGAGCCACCCGGCCGCGGTCTCGATGGGTGAGCCGCAGTTGCCGAGCTGGATCAGCTCCCACGGGCGCTGCGGGACCTGCAGCGTCCTCGGCTCATCCCAGGCGTGGCCGTCCAGGGAGGTGGTGATGGCGTTGCTCTCGCGGTCCCAGCGCGACAGTGCCATGTGGCGGCCATCGACGAGCCGCGGGAACAGCGCCATCCCCTTGTCCGTGGCGGCGGTGCCCGTGAACGCCGCGGTGTGGAAGACGCGGAAGTCGGCGGTGTGCAGCAGCCGCGGGGTCACGTGCGCGCCGTCGTAGGCCGTGTACGTGGCCCGATAGTCCACGGCGCCGTCGTCGGCTGTGAACCGCACGAACCGGGCGTCCTCGATGCCGTGGCTCTCGACGGGCGCAGCGGGCCAGATGACGCGTTCGGACAGGTCGGTCTCGGCGGGAAACTCCAGCTCATAGGAGTCGGCCGCGGCGCGGCGCAGGTGGGCAGCGGTTTCGTCGGCGTCCACTCGCGTCAACCGTTGCTGGTGCAGCGCGTCGAGGGCGGTCTCCAAGGCGTCGACGGTGAAGCGGACGGGCAGCAGTCCGAGGACAAACCGCAGGCTCTCGCCATTGGCGTCGGCGCGCCCCTCCTCGACCACGTGGCGGACCTGCTCGCGGTCCAGCAACCCGGGCCGGTGCGCGCCCGTCGTCGCGAGCCGGGACGTGTCGTCGAGGGCGATCCGCTCCTCCGGTCCGAAGACGCCGGTGCGGAAGACCACGCTGGAGACGTGGCCCTCGCCGACCGCGCGTGCGCTCATCACGAACCGCAACTGACCCGCGCCCACCCCGGTCTGGTCGGGATGGGCGACCAGGGCGGGGTTGAACAGGGCCGCGGCCTCGAACGCATACTCCTGGGTGAAATAGGCCCCGATCAGGTGGCGTCGGGCAGCGGACCGGTCGGACCCGCGAGCGACTCGGTGGGCGACGGCATCGAAATTCTCCGCCAGGAGTCGCTCGAGCCCCCGGTGCCGCGGCGCGAACCCCGTGCGGACCCGTTCGACGACTGCCGATGCCTCGGTCTCGCTCATCGCCAGGCAGCGCTGCACGACATTGGCAGCGCGGGAGGTGCCCTCGATGAGCCCCTCCTGTCCGGGCAGGAACAGCCGGGCGATCACCCGGCGGGGATCCGGGTGGATAAGCACGTCCGTTCTGTGTACAAACGGTGGGTCCAAGCGGACCACCTTCTCATGGTTGGGAGTCAGTAGGAGGCCACTGAATAACGTCGTTCGATCAGCGAGCGTGCCCCGCGGCGGAGCCGCAAATGACTCATCCGCGCCCGGTCCGGCAAGGCGGAGGAGGGAGTCGCACTGGGTTTTGTGCGGCGACTGACGGCCTTCGGCCGTCGAGCGGCAGTGCTCAGCGGGGGACACCCCCGCACCCCCGAGCAGCCGGGCGGGATGCGG
>Ga0184623_10000862_pt1 | contig 13148 bp, 12 predicted proteins | sample PLM1_100_b1_FD_133138 | JGI IMG/M metagenome (GOLD analysis project Ga0184623, IMG submission 133138) | Groundwater sediment microbial communities from an aquifer in East River, Colorado, USA - PLM1_100_b1 | ecosystem: Environmental > Terrestrial > Soil > Riparian zone | place: USA: East River...
AGCACTTCGTGGGCTTGCGCGTCGTCGGCGTAGGTGTAGTGGAGGTCGTTGGTGGCGACGAACGGCAGGCCGATCTCCCTCGCCAGCCGGACGAGGTCGTCGCGGACCCGGCGCTCGATCTCGAGGCTGTGGTCCATCAGCTCGCAGAAGAAGTTGCCCGCTCCGAAGATGTCGCGGTAGTCAGCCGCGGCTTGCCGCGCCGCGCCGTATTTGCCCTGCTGCAGCAGCCGGTTGACCTCGCCGGACGGGCAGCCGGTCGTGGCGATCAGCCCTTTGCGGTAGGTCTGCAGCAGCTCGCGGTCGAACCGCGGCTTGTAGTAATAGCCCTCGAGGCTCGCCAACGAGGACAGCCGGAACAGGTTGTGCATGCCCTCGGTCGTCTCGGCGAGGAGAGTCATGTGGGTGTACATCTCGCCGGCGTTCTCGTCGTCGCCTGAGCCCGCGCCGACTGCGACCCGCCTGCGGTCGAAGCGGCTGCCCGGCGCGAGGTAGCCCTCCATGCCGATGATCGGCTTGACGCCCGCCCCGGTCGCGGCCTTCCAGAAGTCGTAGGCGCCGAACACGTTGCCGTGGTCTGTCATGGCGAGAGCCGGCATGCCCATGCGCCCGGCCTCTTTGAACAGGTCCTTCAGCCGCGCCGCGCCATCGAGCATGGAGTACTCGGTGTGCACGTGGAGATGCACGAACGAGTCAGCCACGCTCGCCTCCTTCGGGGTCGTCCACTCGAGATGTGGTCGCGGCCGCGCGGGGAAGGGGGGACGCGCCGTACGACGTAGTCGAGCCTAGTCCCGGCGTCCGACAGAACCGGTGAGGGCACGCCGACAAAAAGCCTCCCCGATCACGGCGGCCCAGGCCACCCACACATCGGGCAGGACAACCGAAAAACTCAAGATCGCGGCAGGTGGGGGGCCGCCGCTTCGGACAGGTCAAGGCCGGTCCCGATCACGACGCTCATGATCGCGCTCAGCCGCTCAGTGCCCAGCCGGGGCGCCCGGACGCTCATCTGCCGCACGATCTCCCGCTCCCGACGCGGGTCGCGCCCGGCATGCCCGCCGACCGGCTTGTGCTTCTGCACCTCGCCGGCCAGGGTGGCGCGGTATTCAAGCAGGGTCGCGAGCGTCGCGTCGACGCGGTCGATCGCCTCCCGGCAACCGCCCAGGCTGGCCGGGTTGACCGGGCGCACGACCGGGGTGAGCAGGGTCGTCGCGTCCATGGCGGCGGCCACCTCGGCGGTCTCGGCGTCCTCCCCGAGGAACACGCCGTCAGCCCCGGCGGACACAGCGGCCGCGGCGAGATGCGGGCTATGGCTCACGTCGACGACGATCGGATGGCCGCTCCGCTCCCGGACCTCCCGGATCAGTGCCAGGTCGATCGTGGGCCGGGACGTCGAGAGATGGGTGCGGCTGCCGGTCTCGCACAGCACGATGTCGCGGCACCCGGCGGCGACGAAGTACTCCACGGACGACAGCCACTCGTCGACCGTCGCGTGGTGGCCCCGCTGCACCACGACCGGCAGGCCTACCCGGCCCACGGCGGACAGCAGCCGGAAATCCTGCATCGAGGCGGCGCCCACCAGGATCCCGTCCGCGTACGTCGTGATCGCCGCCAGGTCGGCCGCGGAGAACGGCTCGACGACCAGCGGCGCCGCCGACAGGTCGCGGACGCGGGCTAGCTCGGCACGGGCCGAAGGGGCTCCGTGGTGGCGGCGCATGCTCCAGTGGCCGACGTGCGCCCCGCGGTCCGGCCCCGCGAAGACCGGCAGCCGGGTGCCGCCGACTACCTGGTCGCCGATGCGGACGGCCTGAGTGGCGACGGTTGGGTGGGCGCTTGCCTCGGTGGCCATCACGGTCGCTCCTCTCGGTTCGCCGCCCCGAGAGGAGAGCCCGAGCCGGCCTGGACATGCGAAACGGCAGAGGCTGGTGCCCCTGCCGCGCCGACTCGGTAGGTGTGCGTCAGATCGGGTCGACGCAGCCGGCCCACCGAGCCGGCTTCGTAAACCCGAAATAGGACTGCACGCTGCCAGGGTAGGAAAGAGTCCGGCTCGCGGGCCAGCAGCATCCATATCGCGAGACGGCAGTCACTCCAGCGGCTTGCGCATCGAGATGTGCGGGATGCCCGCTTCGAGGTACTCCTCGCCGAACGCCACATAGCCGAGCCGCTCGTAGAACTCCCGGACGTGGGTCTGCGCGTGCAGTTCGATGGCGCGCAGGCCGCGCTCGCGAGCCCGCTCCTCGATGCCCCGCACGAGGGCGACGCCCAACCCGGCGCCGCGGGCTTCCTCGCGCACCGCCAGCCGGCCTAGCACCCCGACGCCGTCGTCGCCGACGAACAGCCGGCCGGTGCCCATCACCCGGCCGTCGACGCGCACCACCAGGTGGTCGGCGGTCTCGTCCAGCTCGTCGCGTTCCAGGTCGAGCGGCACGCCCTGCGCGACGACGAAAACGTCGTGCCGGACGGCGAAGGCGTCGGCGACGTCGTCGGCGACCGCCAGCTCCACGGTCATCACGGCTCCGCGCCCCCTCGGAGGATCTCCAGCGCCCTCGCCAGCTCGTCCGGGTAGGGGCTGACGAACTCCATCCACGCCCCGCTCGCCGGATGCTCGAACCCGAGCCGCACGGCATGCAGCCATTGCCGGGTCAGGCCCAGCCGCTGCGCGAGCGTTGGATCGGCGCCATAGACCAGGTCGCCGACGCAAGGATGGCGCAGCGCGGCCATGTGCACCCGGATCTGATGCGTGCGGCCGGTCTCGAGGCGCACGTCGAGCAGGCTGGCCGAGGGGAAGGCCTCGATGGTGTCGTAGTGGGTGACGCTCGGCTTCCCGGCTGCCACGACCGCCCAGCGATGATCGTGGACCGGATGCCGGTCGATCGGCGCGTCGACCGTGCCGCGGAGCGGGTCAGGGTGGCCCTGGACGAGCGCGTGATAGCCCTTGTCGACTGAGCGCTCGCGGAACGCCAGTTTGAGCCGGGTATAGGCGCGCTCCGACTTTGCGACGGCCATCAGCCCGGTGGTCCCGACGTCGAGCCGGTGGACCACCCCCTGCCGCTCCGCGGCGCCGCTCGTGGAGATACGGAAGCCGGCCGCGGCCAACCCGCCCACGACGGTAGGACCGGTCCATCCGGGGCTCGGATGCGCTGCCACCCCCACCGGCTTGTCCACGACCACGACGTCCGGGTCGTCGTGCACGACCCGCATGCCGGGCACCGGCTCCGGGTCAACGGTCACCGCAGCGGGCGGCGGCGGCAGCGCGACCTCGAGCCAGGCCCCGGCAGAGACGCGGTCCGACTTCGCGGCCGGTCGGCTGTCGACGAGCACGCGCCCCGCTGTCACGAGCTCGGCCGCCCGGGTGCGGGACAGGCCGAACAGCCGGGCCAGGGCGGCGTCGAGGCGTTCGCCTTCGAGCCCGTCCGGCACCGGGAGGCTGCGGCGGTCGACGGCCTCGCTCTCAGTCACCGCGCCGGGTGCCATCGACCTCGACGCCGCGCGCGGCGAGCAGGACCATCAAGACGCCGGCCGCGACGATCGCCGAGTCGGCGACGTTGAAGACCGGCCAGTTGGGCAGCTCCAGGAAGTCGACCACATGGCCGCGCAGCACGCCCGGCGACCGGAAGATCCGGTCGGAGAGGTTGCCGAGCGCGCCGCCGAGAAGCAGGCCGAGCGCGATCGCCCAACCGAGGCTCGACAGCCGGCGGGCGATCCGGGCTATCACGACGACGACGATGACGGCGACCAGGCTGAAGACCGTCGTGTAGCTCTCGGCCAGGCTGAACGCGGCCCCGGAGTTGCGGGTGAGCCGCAGCGTGAGCAGCCCGCCGAGCAGCTCGATCGGGGATCGGTCGGAGAGCGTGGCGACGGCGACGATCTTGGTCACGATGTCGACGGTGAGGGTCACTATCGCGATCGCGACCAGCACGCCGACGCGGCGACGCCGGATCGTGGGCGGGCTGGACTGGGTGTCGGCGTCGCTCAGCGACGCTCCTCGCGCTGCTTGCATGTCATACATAGGGTCGCACGAGGGAACGCCTGAAGTCGCGCCTTGCCGATCGGGTTGCCGCAGCTCTCGCAGATGCCGTACGTGCCGCTGTCGATGCGCTGCAGCGCCCGCAGGGTCTGCACGAGCATCTCGCGAGCGTTGTTGGCCAGCGACATCTCGTGCTCGCGTTCGAAGGCCTTGCTGCCGGCGTCGGCCTGGTCGTCGCCGGCGCCTTCGCCCGAATCGCTGATGAGGTCGGCGATCTCCTCCTCGGCCGTGTCTATCTCACTCTGGAGGCGACCGATCTCGTCGCGGAGTTGGCCACGCAGCTCCTCCAGCTCCTCGGGGGTCCAGGGCGACTCGCCGACGCCGACGGCGAGCGACTCCGGCGCTGCCGTCGGCCGCGCCGGCTCGGCGGGCTGGGCTTGCGTCTGGGCCACGGGCGCCGCCTCCGGGGTCGACGAAGTGTCTTTCGGGACCGGCCTCGGCGTGGCCGCCGTCTCCTGGGCCGTCGCCGTCTTGGCAGGCGCAGCCTGCTTCGGGGTCGTCTTCCTGGCCGGCGCCTTCTTGGCCGGCGCCTTCTTGGCCGGAGTGTTGGCGCGCGCGGTCTTGGCGGGCGCGGCCTTCTTGGTTGCCACGGCCTTCTTGGCGGGCACGGCCTTCTTGGCGGGCACGGCCTTCCTTTCGGGCGCGGCCTTCTTGGCGGGCGCGGCCTCCCTGGTCGCCACGGCCTTCTTGGCGGGCACGGCCTTCCTTTCGGGCGCGGCCTTCTTGGTCGCCGCGGCCTTCTTGGCGGGCGCGGCCTTCTTGGTCGCCGCGGCCTTCCTGGTCGCCGCCGCCTTGTTGGCGGGCGCCGCCTTCGAAGTCGCGGCCTTCTTGCCGGCGGCCTTCGTCGTCCGTATGGCCGTCTTGGCCGGCGTCGCCTTCGTGGCCTTCACCGGGCGCTTCGGTGCTGCGTTCGCGGCGGCCTTCGCCGCCGTCTTCGCGCCCGCCTTCTTGGTCGCCGCGGCTTTCGCGGCCGTCTCTGCTGGGCGCTCCTTGCCGGCCGCCGCCCGGGTCGCGCCCTTCTTGGCGGCCCCGGTGGCCTTCCTCGGTGAAGCCGCCTTCGCGACCGCTCCGACGGCCCGGCGGAGCCGACCGGTGACGCTCCTGCCGCTCTCGGCCATGGCAGCGGCTCCTTCGCTCACAGGATCATGGTCTGCAAAGGATAGGTAGCGGTCGGTGACCGTTCAATGGCCCGCGCCGAACGGGATCGCGATCAATGCGGCTGGTGATCAGTTGAGAGACGGGTTGGTCACCGGCCGTCGCGAAGCCGGCCGATTCGCTCCACGAGGTCAGTCGGTGGATCGGCGATCTCGACTAGCTTGTCGCGGCTCGTCGCGCCCGACACGAGACGTATGTCACGCGGGCGCACCTCGAGAGCCCGCGCCAGGGCGCGAAGGGCGGCCTCCGTCGCCCGCCCGTCGACCGCTCGCGCCGTGACGCAGACCAGCAGCGCATCGCGGTATGTCCCGCCGACCCTCGTCACCGCCGAGCCGGGGCGCACCCGGATCGCCACCCGCAACCCCGCTGCCACCCCTCCAGCCTGCACTTCTTACCGTCGGCCCGGAAACCCGTGCGACCTGTCGGCGCCGGCTGCGTTACCCTGCGAGCTAGCAAGGCGTTGATGGGGACGAGTACCTCCGAACGCAGCCAAGAGCGACCCGGCGACGGTGGGAGCCCGGGGGTGTGCGCGGTGGGAAGATCACCCCGGAGCCGCCGGAAGAAAGGCCACGCCGGATCGTTGGGGGCGTCGGCCGAGTAGAGCCGGCCGCAGCGACGAATGAGCGGGTCCTGACCTTCGGGCCGGGGCCAAGGAGGGTGGTACCGCGGGTCCCGGCGCCGGAGCCGGTGATCTCGTCCCTCCGTGTGTAGCAGCCGCTTCCCACGGAGGATGCCGCGATGTACCGCCCGGTCCCCGCGCAGGTCGATCTGCCCGCTATGGAGCGCGAGGTGCTCGCGTTCTGGCGGGAGCACGAGACCTTTGCCAAGAGCCTGGCCCAGCGCGAGGGAGCGCCGCTCTGGGTGTTCTACGAGGGCCCGCCGACGGCCAACGGACTGCCCGGCGTACACCACATCGAGGCCCGGTTCTTCAAGGATGTCTTCCCCCGCTTCCGGACGATGAAGGGCTACCAGGTGCCGCGGAAGGCGGGCTGGGACTGCCACGGGCTGCCGGTCGAGCTCGCCGTCGAGAAGCAGTTGGGCTTCTCCGGCAAGGCCGACATCGAGGCGTACGGCGTGGCCGAGTTCAACGCGCGCTGCCGCGAGGACGCCAAGCGCTACATCGGCGCCTGGGAAGAGATGTCCGAGCGCATGGGCTATTGGGTCGACGTGTCCAAGCCCTATCGCACGATGGACCCTGATTATGTCGATTCGGTCTGGTGGTCCCTTAAGCGCATCTGGGATCGCGGGCTGCTGGTGCAGGACCACCGCGTGGCGCCGTACTGCCCCCGCTGCGGCACGACCCTGTCCGACCACGAGTTGGCGCAGGGCTACGAGACCGTGGTCGATCCGTCGGTTTTCGTCCGGTGCGAGGTGACCAGCGGGCCGCTCGCCGAGCTCGGCGCGGCCCTCCTTGTGTGGACGACCACCCCGTGGACCCTCGTGTCCAACACGGCGGTCGCGGTGAACCCCGAGGCGACCTACGTCGTCGCCCGCCGGCCGGGCCCCCACGGGGACGAGGTGCTGATCGTCGCTGAGGTGCTGGCCGAAAGAGCGCTGGGTGGCGACTACGAGGTGCTGCAGCGGCTCGAGGGCCGCGAGCTCGAGCACACGCGGTACCGCAGGCCGTTCGACCTCCTCGACTGGTCCGGGCTGCCCGAGGCGCACTTCGTCACGCTCGGCTCCCACGTCACGACCGACGACGGCTCCGGATTGGTGCATCTGGCGCCCGCGTTCGGGGCCGACGACCTCGCGATCTGCCGCGCCTACGGGTTGCCGGTCGTGAACCCGGTCCGCAGCGACGGCACGTTCGAGGAGTCGCTCCCCCTGGTGGGCGGCCAGTTCTTCAAGCATGCCGACCAGGTCCTCGTGGAAGACCTCGCCGCAAGGGGGCTGCTGGTCAAGCACGAGGGCTACGAGCACGCCTACCCGCACTGCTGGCGCTGCCACACCCCGCTGATCTACTACGCGCAGCCGTCGTGGTACATCCGGACCACGGCGATCAAGGACGACCTGCTCGCGGAGAACGAGAAGACCAATTGGTATCCCCCGTCGATCAAGTGGGGCCGTTACGGCGACTGGCTTCGCAACAACGTCGACTGGGCACTGTCGCGCAGCCGCTACTGGGGGACCCCGCTGCCGATCTGGGCGTGCCCTGACCGCCACTACACCTGCGTCGAGTCCCTGGCCCAACTGTCCGAGCGCACCGGACGGGATCTGGCCGACCTCGACCCGCACCGGCCCTACGTCGACGAGATCACGTTCCCGTGCCCGGAGTGCGGGGCCGAGGCGCGCCGGGTCCCCGAGGTGATCGACGTGTGGTACGACTCGGGCGCGATGTCGTTCGCGCAGTGGGGCTACCCGCATGTCGAAGGCAGCGCCGAGCGGTTCGAGGCGCAGTTCCCGGCGCAGTTCATCGCGGAGGCGCTCGACCAGACGCGCGGCTGGTTCTACTCGATGATGGCGGTGCCCACTCTGGTCTTCGGCCGCACCTCCTACGAGAACGTCGTCTGCCTGGGCCTCATCCTCGACGAGGAGGGGCGCAAGATGAGCAAGCACCTCGGCAACGTGCTCGAGCCCATCCCGCTGATGGACCAGCACGGCGCCGACGCGGTGCGGTGGTTCATGGGCACGAGCGGGTCGCCCTGGCTGCCGCGGCGGATCGGGCACACCTCCCTGCAGGAGGCCGTCCGCAAGACGCTGCTCACGTACTGGAACACCGCCGCGTTCCAGTCGCTCTACGCCCGGGCCGCCGGGTGGTCGCCGGCCGGCGGCGTCCCTCCGGCCGCAGATCGCGGCCTGCTCGACAGGTGGGTGCTGTCCGAGCTGCACCGGCTGGTGGGAGAGGTCGAGGCCGCGCTGGCCGACTTCGACACGCAGAAGGCCGGCCGCGCGCTGGGCCAGTTCATCGACGACCTGTCCAACTGGTACGTCCGCAGGTCGCGCCGCAGGTTCTGGGAAGGCGACCCGGCGGCGCTGGCGACCCTGCACGAGTCCCTCGACGTGCTCACCCGGCTGCTCGCGCCGTTCGTGCCGTTCATCACCGAGCGGGTGTGGCAGGACATCGTCCGGCCGGTCACCCCCGGCGCCGCGGAGTCGGTCCACCTCGCCGACTGGCCCGCGCAGGACGCGGCGGCGGTCGACACCGTGCTCTCCAGCCAGATGGCGCTCGTCCGACGGGCCGTCGAGCTGGGCCGGGCGGCGCGCACGGAGGCCAAGGTGCGCACCCGCCAGCCGCTGTGGCACCTCGTGGTCTTCAACCGTGACTGGGCGGCACTGCCGGAGCCGTTGCGCGCCCAGGCGTGGGAGGAACTCAACGTCGCCGCCGGGGAGGTCGCACTCGGCGACCTGGTCGATGTGGTCGACCGCACGGCCAAGCCCAACTTCCGGTCGCTCGGGCGGCGGTTCGGCAACCGGACCAAGGCGGTGGCTGCCGCGATCTCGGCCGCTGACGTGGCTGACCTGCTCGCCGCCGAGCCCGCGGTGACGGTCGATGGCGAGCGCGTGCCGCTCGGTCTCGAGGACTTCACGGTCACCGAGACGCCCAGGGAGGGTTGGGCGGTGGCCGGCGAACCCGGTCTGACCGTCGCGCTCGACCTGACGATAACCCCCGAGCTGCGCCGCGCCGGGCTGGCCCGGGAGGCGATCCGGCTGGTCCAGGAGGCGCGCAAGGCGGCGGGGCTCGAGGTGACCGACCGGATCGCGCTGACCTGGCAGGCGCTGCCTGCGGCGGGCCACGAGCTCGCCCAGGCGTTGCGCGAGCACGCTGACCAGGTCGCGGCCGAGGTGCTGGCGACGTCGTACGAGGAGGGGACGCCGGCCGACGGCGAGGCGGCCCGGCGCGACGAGGGCCTCGGGCTGGTCTTCGCGATCCGCAAGGCCTGACCGCGCCCATTCTTTGGCCGCGGTTCCTTTGCGCCGTCAGGGCTGCGGGGCGAAGGTGACGGTCACCTTCTCGAAGCCGAGCGAGCGGAGCAGGCCCTCGAGCATGAGGCGGGTGTTCTGCTCCGCCCGAGCGGCAAGCCCGCTCTCGCGCGCGGCTGTGGTGATCTTCTCCTGCGCGACGACGTACAGCTGGCGCTGGCTGTCCGGGTTGTTGCTGAGGAACCCCTCAACCCGGTCAAGCAAGCCGCGCTGCTGAGCGAAGACATAGCTCCGCTCGTTGTCGAGGGCCGCCTCCTCGAGCTGCGCTGAGGGCAGCCGTATCTCGGCGATCTTACGGTCGGCAGAGACGGTCACGGCGTCGTCGCCGATGCGGGAGAATTCGACGTAGGCATCGACGCTGCCGGCCCCGACGAACAGCGTGCGCTCGCCGCGGATCACCGCGGGCAGAAACCCGGCGTCGTTCTCGAGGTCGACGACGACCTGGAAGTTGCCGCTGGCGCCCTCGAACCGGCTCAGGTCGCGGATCGACTGGAGCAGCACCGGCTGACTGCGGTCGATGGTGCGTTCGGCGAACGGGTTCTGCCAGCCCGGCCACAGGCCGACCAGGCGGGTGATGCCGACGATCGCGAGCAGGATGAGCCCGGCCGCGACCGCGCCCACCACCCAGCGGCTACGCCGCCGGACGAACCGCTCGGCCGGGATCCGCAGCCTGGCCTGCCGGTCGGTGACCTCGCCGGGCTGCGGCATCTGCACCACCTCGAATCACGCGAGTCTTTAGAGCGACACAGTCAGTGTTCCCCTGTTGACAGCATGACTCACTTCACTGACATCTCATCGCCATCATCATCCGCGATCTTGAGCTTTTTCGGACGCGCGTGCGGCGTGTCGTGCGAAAAAGCTCAAGATCGCGGATGTGCGGGGGTGGGCGTCAGCGGTGGCCGTGGTCGGAGCGGTAAGGCGCCTCGGCGTAACCGGTCGCGCTCATCGCTCGGCCCGCAGAGGCCGCGGGGCGGTCGCCGTCGTCTGGGCCTTCAAGCTGGCGCAGCTGGCTCTCCAGGTAGGACTTGAGCCGGGTGCGGTACTCGCGCTCGAACGCCCGCAGCTCCTCGACCTTTCGCTCGAGCTCGATCTTCTGCTGCTCGAGGTTGCCGATGGTCTGCCGCTGGCGCTCCTGGGCCTCGCGGTCGATGCGCTCGGCCCGCGTGCGCGCCTCGCCCACCAACTGGTCGCCCTTGGACCGCGCCTCGCCCAGGAGCTTCTCCGCCTGCGCGCGAGCATCGCCCACGAGATCGTCGGCAGTCTTCTGGGCCAGCTGGAGCAGTCGGGCGGCGGCATCAGCGCTTCCCGGACCCGATGAAGCGGCGACCGGCGCTGGCGGCGGCGGAGCCGGAGTCGGCACAGGGGCCGGCGGCGGTGGTGGCGGCGCCAAAGGCGCCTTTGCGGCAGGCGCCGTGGCGACCCGCTGCTCGCAGGCCTCGAGCTTCGCGCGCACGTCGTCGTTGTCGGCGAGGAGCCGCTCGAGCTCGGCGACAACCTCGTCGAGGAAGTCGTCGACCTCGTTGACGTCGTACCCCTCGCGGAGCCGGACGGCGGTGAAGACCTTGTTGCGCACGTCCTCAGGGGTAAGCGGCATGTCAGTCACCTCGTACGGGTCGGATCAGTCCGGTGCATGCTACCCGGCAGCACCTCCGAGCCCGCCAACCGGGCCGGAAAAAAACGGGATGCCCGCTCATCAGCTGAAGATCACTCCCACCAGCTGGATCAGGATGTTGACGATCACGAAAAGGACTAGAAAGGACAAGTCGATCGCGATGCCACCCAGCCGGAGCGGGGGGATCACTTTGCGAAGCGCCTTCAACGGCGGGTCGGTCACCGAGTAGGCCGCCTCCAGAATCACCAGTATGAATCCGTGCGGTTGCCATGATCGGGCAAACATGAACACGTAGTCCATGACGAGGCGGAAGATGAGCACGATCAAGAAGATCCACAGGGCGACATACAGAACTTGCCCGACGATGTTCAATCAGGTTCACCCATCTCCCAGTCGCTGCGCCGTGGCCGCGGTCCTCGACGGCACCCGCGGTCGGCCCCACTCAGCTCTGGTTGAAGAAGCCGTTCTCCGCGATGCGGGCCTTGTCCTCGGCGGTCACCTGGACGTTGGCCGGCGAGAGCAGGAAGACCTTGTTGGTCACCCGCTCGATGGTGCCGTGCAGACCGAAGACTAGCCCGGCCGCGAAGTCGACCAAACGCTTGGCATCGACGTCGTCCATCTCCGTGAGATTCATGATCACCGGAGTGCCTTCGCGGAACTGCTCGCCTATCTGCCGGGCCTCGTTGTAGGTGCGCGGGTGCAGCGTGGTGATGCGGTAGCCGTCGTGGCCCCCCATCGCCGGCATGGGCACCGCGGGCCCCGTCGACGGGCGCCGGTCCGGGTGGCCGGCCAATGACGCGCCCACCGAGTCACGGTGGCCGTCGCGAACCGGCTGGATGCCGCGCTCGTGGCCGGCCGGAGCGGCCTGGCCGGTCCGCGGGTCGCGCGCGTCGTAGTCATAGTCGTAGTCGTCGTACTCGCGGTCGTCGTCCTCCACAAGGCCGAGGTAGACCGCCATCTTGCGCATCGCGCCGGCCATTGTCCGAGTGACCTTTCCTCGTCGGCTGCTGTGTGTGGTACGAGACCTCTCGACGAGGCTAGCCGAGCGGAGGCCGCGCGCCGAGCACCGCCGTGCCGACACGCACGTGTGTCGCGCCGGTCGCTACGGCCACCTCGATGTCGCCGCTCATGCCCGCCGAGACGATCGTCGCCTCCGGATGGTTCCGCCGCAGCGCCTCGGCCACGGCGGCGAGCCGCTCGAACGCCGCGGCGGGCGGCGCAGCCAAGGGCGCGACCGCCATCACGCCCCCGAGATCGAGCGACGCCGACCCGGCGATGGCGGCGGCCAGCCCGGGCACGGCGTCCGGCTGTGCACCGCCCCGGCGGGGATCGGGGTCGGGGTCGAGATCGACCTGGACGAGGCAGGTCAGCCGCCGGTCGGCCCGCTGCGCCGCCTGGTCGAGGGCGGCGACCAGGCGCGGGCGGTCCACCGCGTGGACGACGTGCGCGTAGGACGCGACCGAGCGCGCCTTGTTGGTCTGCACCTGGCCCACGAAGTGCCAGCGGACGCCGAGGTCGGCGCAAGCGGCAGCCTTCGCCGCGGCTTCCCGGTCGCGGTTCTCGCCAATGTCACGCACGCCCAACCCGGCGAGAAGGCGGACGTCGGACACGGGAAAGGTCTTCGTCACGGCGATCAGCGTCACGTCGCCGGCCGGCCGGCCGGCCGCGGAGCAGGCCGCCTCGATGCGGCGACGCACGGCCGCGAGGTTCGCCGCCAGCTCCGTGCGGCGGGCGTCCCCCACGCTGCTCATGGTCGCGCTCACGCCGGCACCGTGCTTCGCGCCTCGCTACGCTCGGCCAAGGCATGCGCCCAAGCCCTCTGCTTACTGGTTCGCTCGCTTCGCTCGCTCATGCAACCAGCCAGATCAGGCCGGCGAAGCGCCCGGTGGCGCCGCCGGCGCGGCGGTAGGAGAACAGGCTGTCCTCCTCCAACGTGCACCGCCGGACGCGCTCGATCTGGCTGACCCCGTGCCCGCGGAGTTGGGCTTCGACGCCACCGGGGATGTCGAGGGCGGGAGTGCCCTGACGAGTGATGCTGCGCGCCGCGGGGACCGCCGCGACGACCTCGTCCTGCAAAGCCTGCGGCACCTCGTAGCAGAGCCCGCAAACGGCCGGCCCGACCTGCGCCCGGACCCGCTCCGGCTCCGCGCCGAGCGCGGCCATCTGCGCCAACGTGGCGGGGACGACGCCGCGGGCCAGGCCGCTACGACCGGCATGGGCGGCCCCCACGACGCCGGCCGTCTCGTCGGCGAGCAGCACAGGGACGCAGTCGGCAACGAGCACCGCGAGCGCCGTGTCGAGCCGGCTGGTCACCATGCCGTCGGCCGCAGGCGCGCCGCTGTCGCTCCAGGGGTCGTCGGCGACCGCGACGGCGGCGCCATGCACCTGGCGCATGAACAGGACGCGCCCGGGAGAGATGTGGCACGTGGCAGCGATCCG